>FWWL01000036.1_pt1 | contig 336172 bp, 323 predicted proteins | sample 2228331 | NCBI WGS metagenome assembly FWWL01 (sample SAMEA103939775, study PRJEB20133) | metagenome
TGACGGGTACGGGTGCCGTCAACGCATCCGCGCAGTCCGACAGCGGGAGACGAGTCCATGCGAAATGTCCTCAAGAAGATTTTCGGAGATCCGAACGAGCGAGAACTGAAGCGCTTGCGCCGGATCGTCGATGAGATCAACGCGTTGGAGCCGGAATACCAGCGGCTCAGCGACGAGCAACTGCGTGCCAAGACCGACGAATTCAAGGCGCGGCTTGAGTACGGCGAGACGCTCGACGACATCCTGGTCGAGGCGTTCGCGACCGTGCGCGAGGCAGCGCGTCGCACGCTCAACATGCGTCACTTCGACGTGCAGCTGATGGCCGGTATCGTGCTGCACGAGGGCAAGATCGCCGAGATGAAGACCGGCGAAGGAAAGACGCTCGTGGCGACCTTGCCGCTCTACCTCAACGCCCTCTTGGGCCGCGGTTGTCACCTCGTCACGCCGAACGACTACCTGTCGCGGGTCGGCGGTGGCTGGATGGGGCCGATCTATCATTTCCTCGGAGTTTCGGTCGGTGTCATCACGCACGAGTTCGCTGGCATCTACGATCCCACGTATATCCAGCCCGATCCGAGTCCGGACGATCGGCTCAACCACTGGCGTCCGGTGAGCCGGCGCGAGGCGTACCTGGCCGATATCACCTACGGAACCAACCACGAGTTCGGCTTCGATTACCTGCGCGACAACCTGGTGTACCGTCCGGAGGACATCGTCCAGCGCGAACTCTACTACGCGATCGTCGACGAGGTGGACAACATCTTGATCGACGAGGCGCGGACACCACTGATCATCTCCGGTCCGGCGCGCGACACGGTCGATCGCTACTACCAGTTCGCGCAGATCGCACGACAGCTCCGCCGCGACGTCCACTACACGGTGGACTTGAAGCACCGCACGGTCACGCTGACCGAAGCCGGGATCGATCGCGTGGAGCGGCTGCTCGGCATCCCTGAAGGACACAGCCTGTACGACGACCGCTACTCCGATGCGGTCCATTACCTCGAGCAGGCGCTGAAGGCGAAAGAGCTCTATCTCCGTGACCGGGACTACATCGTCCGCGATGGTGAGGTGATCATCGTCGACGAGTTCACCGGTCGCATGATGCCGGGTCGCCGTTACAGCGAAGGCCTGCACCAGGCGATCGAAGCGAAGGAGGGCTTGCGCGTCCGGCAGGAAACGGTCACGCAGGCGACGATCACGTACCAGAACTACTTCCGAATGTACGAGAAACTGGCCGGGATGACCGGTACGGCGGCGACCGAGGCCGAGGAATTCCAGACGATCTACAACCTCGAGGTCGTCGTGATCCCGACGCACAAGCCGATGATCCGGATCGACTACCCGGACGTGATCTACCGCACGGAAGAGGGAAAGTTCCGTGCGGTCGTGCGCGAAATCAAGGAGATGCACGCGATCGGCCGGCCGGTGCTGGTCGGGACGACCTCGATCGAGAAGAGCGAGTACCTGAGCCAGCTTCTCAAGCGCGAGGGGATCCCGCACGAGGTCCTCAACGCCAAGCACCACGAGCGCGAGGCGCTGATCGTGGCCAAGGCCGGGCAGCGTGGTGCGGTGACGATCGCCACCAACATGGCGGGACGCGGTACCGACATCGTACTCGGACCGGGTGTCGCGGAACTCGGTGGCTTGCACGTCATCGGTACGGAGCGGCACGAGGCGCGGCGGATCGATAACCAGCTGCGCGGCCGTGCGGGTCGGCAAGGCGATCCGGGGTCGAGCCGGTTCTATGTCTCGCTCGAGGATGAACTGCTCAAGCGAGTCGGGACCGATCGGATTCAGGGGCTGCTCGAGCGGCTCGGGATGGACGACGAGCACCCGATCGAGCATCCGCTGGTCAGCCGGATGATCGAAGAAGCGCAGAAGAAGATCGAAGGGTACAACTTCGACCTCCGGAAGCATCTCGTCGAGTACGACAGCGTGATCAACAAGCACCGCGAGGTGATCTACGCTGACCGGCGGAAGATCGTCATGGGCGAGAACATGCGCGAGCACGTGCTCGGCATGGTTCGCCGTCAGCTCGAGAAGGTGGTCAAGCAGGCGTTCGAGTCGAGCGACGAGCCCGATCCTGAAGAGATCCTGCGGGCCTTCGTCGGGATCGTCGGCGACAGCGATGGACTCACGCCGCGCGATCTCGAGGAGCGCGACGAGGACGAGCTCGTCGAGTTGCTCTGGGAGCGGGCACTGGCGCGGTACGAGCGGCGGGAGCAGGAGTTCGGCGCGGACACGATGCGGACCATCGAGCGGCTGGTGCTCCTGCAGGTCATGGACCGGCTGTGGATCGAGCATCTGACCGAGATGGAGCACATGCGGCACGAGGTGGGGTTGCAGGCGTACGGTCAGCTCGACCCCCTCGTCGTCTACAAGCGCGAGGGCTACCGCATGTTCCAGCAGCTGCTGGAGAACATCGAGTACGACGTGGCGCGGCTCATCTACCGGGTGCAGCTCGCTCCCGCCTTGCAGCGGCCGGTCATGCAGATCGGGACGCCCAATCGCGGTGGCGACGGGGCCGGCCCGGCACGCAGGAAGCAGAAGGTCGGCCGCAACGACCCCTGCCCGTGCGGCTCCGGCAAGAAATACAAGCACTGTTGTTTGCTCCGCGAGTCCGGCGTCAGCACAGCTCGTTCACCGGTGCGTGAGCGGTAAACAACGCCGCGTCAGGCTCGACCCTCGGAGCGCTAGCGCTGTTCGAACGCGCTGTCTCGGCTATGTGAAAGATGCATACCGCAGTCGTTGAGGTGCGATCGGCGTCGGGAGATAAAGGAAGACGTCCGCGAGAGCAAGTGTCGCGTTCCAGGCGAGTCGTGTTCGCGACCGCGGTGCGCTGCGTTCCAGGCCGATATGCGTGATGCTTCGGCCGTCATCGTTTACCGAGGGAAAGCTCTGTCGGTAGGCGGTTGATCGGTGCTCGTGAGGATTCCTGGGTTACGGCTGTTTCGTCGTCATCTCGAGACGTAGGACGATACGGGTGAGACGGAGCGCAGCCCCACCGTGCTGCATCGTTGCGCTGAACTGGCCTTCTGTTGGTGGTACCATGGATACCTGGTTCGCTCGCTGTGGCGCTCGGCGCCGCGTACCGAGGCCCGCCCGGGGGGTACGCTGCGTACCGCGCGAGGGCGGGCCGGTCCACCCTCTCAGCGGTGGGTGGTGAACCAGCTGGGTCGCGTGCTCTATCCTTTTTGCACGGTGGTGTTGGCGGACGGATGCAAACGTCCCCCGTAGAGTGGGCTCCGATCCCTATGTCCTCTCGTACCGATGTCGAGAGAGGACGCGATTGGATGGTCCGACTCCCTGCTGTCGAGACCTGAGGATAGTGCCGTGTCCGGCTTCCGCCTACTACTAATCGAAGACGACGAGACGCTCCGTGGACTGCTGCGCGAGGCACTCGTGCGCTATGGCTACCACGTCGATTGTGCTCAAGAGGACGATTTCGCCCACCTCGATCGCGTGGTCGAGGCCTCGCGTCCCCACCTGATCGTGCTCGACATCATGCTTCCAGTGTTCGACGGGTTTTACTGGGTACGGCGCTTTCGAGCCCTCACCACGGCGCCGGTTCTCGTTATTTCCGTCCGGGGGCATCCCCTCGAGCAGGTGCGCGGCCTGGAGCTCGGTGCCGACGACTATGTGCCGAAGCCCTTTCCGCTCGAACTCTTGCTGGCGAAGATCGAAGCGCTGCTTCGCCGCGCTTACGGTGATCTTTCCCGCTCCCCGGAGGAACTCGAGAGTTACGGTGGCCTGACGCTGGATCGGTCGCGAGGCCGAGTGCTGTTCGGTGACCGCTCGATTCTGCTGACCCCCGTCGAACAGCGCTTGCTGCTTCGTCTCATCCAGGCCCGCGGAGCAGTGGTCACTCGTGAGCAGCTCCTCCTCGCGGCCTGGAGCGAAGAAACGTTCGTGGAGGACAACACGCTGTCGGTGAATATGACGCGGCTCCGCCGCAAGCTGCAGATGGTCGGGTTTCCTGGTGGTATCGAGACAGCGCGCGGCCTGGGATATCGTCTCGTGACCGCAGCCGAACGTGGGCGCTCGGCGGAGAACTGGAAAGAAGGCGCGTGACATGCGTTCAGGTCTGGCGACCACGTCCTGGGTCAAGTTCGGTGGATACGTGCTGGATCACTGGCGTTTGCTCGCTGGAGCCGTGGGGGGTCAAGCGCTCGCGATCCTCGTTGTCGTTCTCTCGGCGATTGCCCACCGGCAACCAGGAGTGCTCGGGGATGCGCTGTATGCGGGGGTGCTCGGGCTCGTCGGGCTGATGCTCGGATTCTTCTTTGACTGGTCCGTCCGCTCGCCGGGTGAAGCGTTGCTCGAGAGACTGACCGGTGCGAGCGGTGAGGTCGCCGCACGGTCGTTCGACCCGAACAGTATGCCGACGAGAGACCTGCAGCGGGCCCTGATGGCACTGGCGCGGCGGGAGCGGGCATGGCGTGACGCCTTCCAGAGAGCAGAAGAGCAGCGACGTTTCGCGACGACCCTCGCGCTTCGAGCCATGCACGCGGTGAAGACGCCTGTGCAGACGGCGCTGCTGCTTCTGGAAGAACTCGGTCGCTACAGTGTTGAGGAGCGTGAACGGTTCGGTCGCGCGCTCGCCACCCTGCGGCAGCAGCTGGTTCGCATGGACGCGATCGTGATGCAGGTCTTGATGGGGATGCGGCTGAGCGAGGTTTCCAAGGATCGCCGCATCGAGTCGGTGTCGCTGGTGGAGCTGGTGCGCGAGGTCATCAATGCTTTCCGAGTGGACTTCGTCCTCCGTGACATTGCACCGCGTCTCACCATCGAAGGGGATCCGACAGCAGCGATCGTCCCGACCGATCGCAAGTGGGCGCGGCTGGTCGTGGAACAAATCGTGCGGAACGGCGTCCAGTATGCACGCTCGTCCTTCACCGCCACGATCGTACCGGATCCGGATGGATGCGAGATCCGCTTCATCGACGACGGTGAGGGTATGACGCCGGAAGACCTGGCGCGGGCTACCGAGCCGTTCTACACCGGCGAGCGTGGACGGAAGCATCCAGAGGCGACCGGAATCGGATTGTATCTGGCCCGCGAGGTGGCACGTGAACTCGGTATCGAGTTGCGCTTACGATCAGCACCTGGCGAGGGTACCTGTATCGTGCTCCGGTTCCGGCGTAGTCGTTACCTCGATCCGCTCCGACAGGATATTCCCGCGGGCGAGTGAGGTGCGCTCGCCGTATCTCCTCCTTCCTCTGTGACAAATTCGTCATCCAACGGGGCGCGATCGTCACCGCTTGTACGAGCATCGCTGCACGACGAGGGGTATCGTGGCAGCGGACAGGTTGATGGGTCGCAGGAGGTGAAGGATGCGACGACGTGTAGTCGGCATGCTGGTCGGGTTTTCCCTTCTTCTCGTGCTCGCCTCGGCGGGGGCTGCGGCCGGTGTCTGGTATTCGTACAACCTCACAGTACCGCGCTTTGGGGGTGAAGCCTATACCAACAATGCTCGGAAGCTATACACCGGTTATGCCAGCGTATGGGCGACGAGTGTCGGTGGAGACTACACCTTGAAGGTCTGGCTGGAGCGTTACGATGGAACAGACTTGTCATGCACGAGCTGCTATCGAATCTCGGATAACACTCGGATCTTGATTTCCAACACATCATATCCGACCGATCTCGTCCATGTGACATTCAAGACAGACTATACGACTCCTGTCAGTGTGCTTACCTACGGTCTCTGGAGCCCAGACAACCCGTGAGCGCTGTGTCCCAGGTGATGGATCGACGCGATGCGATGCCCGGTTCTCAGATATCGTGCGGGACCCGGAATGGCAGTGGCATCTCTGGCGGTTCTGATCAGTGCAGCCTACGAGTTGACGGGGTACTGGTGCTTACCAGGGGAGATGCGCTGTTCGGCACCCGATGCCTTCGTTGCGGCGGTTGCACCAGCACCCCATAGTCTTTTCCTGCCTCTGTTGGCCTGTGTGCCGTTCGCGGCAGCAGTTGCCGATGATGTTCGAACCGGCTTGGTGAGCCATTTCGTCCTTCGGGTGGGCAGGTGTCGGTACCTCGCTTCGCGGTTGGTGACGAATGGCGTTGCCGCGATCACTGCCGTCATGCTTCCGCAGGTTTTCATTGTTTTCCTACTAGGGGTGCGATTCGGCTTCGGCGGAACGATCGGCACTCTCGTAACGGGCCCAGGCCGTGAGTGGGCTGCCGGTTATCCTTGGCGTTATCTCGTGATGCTGCTCGTGTTTGCCGGTTTGAGCGCCGTGCTCTGGGCGACACTCGGTCTCGTGCTCGGTATGGCGACCGGCAATCCGTATGTCGCGCTGGCTGGGCCGCAAGGACTCGCGATGGCTGTTGACTACGTGTTGCATCTTTCTAATGTGCCACAATGGACAACATCAGTTCTAATTCTGCCATACGCATACGAGCGCGTATCTTGGATAAATATTCTTGGCATATATAGTGCATGGTACTTTGTAATTGTATTTGTATTCCTGTTCCGCCGACGAGTCGAGTGGCTTGTCCTGGCACGCTCAGAGGGATGATGGTTTGCTCATGCCGTGGTGCGTTCTTCCGGGGCAATGGCGCCGCATACCGTACATCCGAACCGTGGCCGGGTGTCTTTTGACCGGTTTCCTCGTTGGCTACTTAGCGATCAAACATGCTCGAACGAACGGATGTTTTACCACTCCGCTTGGCGAGTCGCTTCGGCTGCTCGGAGATCCGCTCGTCATGAGCTACGTGCTATTGCCGGGTTCAGCGCTTGTCTTTGGTGAGAGTTGGGCTGTCGATCGTTTCGACGAGATGATCGCTTTTCGTCTGGGGCGGAGGATGTACTGGGTAGGAGCACGTCTGCTGGCTCTCGGTGCGATGGTGGGGGTAATGCTGCTGGGCGCATTCGCCGGTGCTGTTCCTGTTTTGTTCTTTGCTTGCCCTGCTCGATCCCATGAAGGGACGATGACGAGCAGCACGGTCGGCGTGCTGGTGCTGTTCATCGCTAGCCTCTGTCTGTACGCCAGTGGCGTGTCTGGAATCTTGCTGGCTTTGTTGAGTGGGCATCGGGCGGGTGGATACTTCGGTGCCATAGCCTACACCGCTCTCGTCGTCGTCTCGCTGAAGGGATGGACCCCTGACTGGCTGTCCCCATTGATGCCGGGACCCCAACTGGCTATTGTGCCCACTCTCGTGGCAGCTGAACGCACAACGCTGATTCTGTCGTCGTTTGTGTACTGGTCAAGTACCGTGGCTCTTCTCGTAACTGCCGTAAGTGCCGTTGTTTCGCGCCGTGATGCGCTCATTCCTGCACGTTGAGGACTCCTGAATGACGCTGCGTGTGTACCGACTGACGAGATGTGTTGTTCGGTCTATCGGACCTTTTTCTCTGAAGAATTCTCTCTCGTTGTCTCTGTTGCTCGCTGCGGTCGGGGTCACAGCAGCTCCCGGTACGCGAGGGCTTGCAGAACCTGCCTATCGACTTGTTTGCGGCACCGATTCGCTGTCAGGTGCCCGTGAAGTACTTCGAGCGCTCATCCAAGAATTCACGCTTCTGGCGATGTGGGCATCATTTCAGGACACACTGCTGAACCTGCGGTCCACCGTTCTCTTGCATCTGGGTAAACGTCGGTACTGGTGGTCCTTCATCACAGTATCAGCTGTGGTGCTGGCTTTCGCCTACTGGTGTGGATTAGTCTTCGTCGTTCTCGCCGCGTCACTTCTTGTCGAAAGACCCGTGATCGGAGTCGGTGAGACGAGTGCTGCTCTCGTTATGCGTTCGCTCGGCGGTTCGTCCTTACTCCTCTGGCAAGCTGCATTGTCGCAGACACTGCGCGAGAGCCGCCTGCCCCTTTTCCTCATGATGCTGCAGACCGCAATCGCTGTGGCGGCGAGCTGGCGGCCAGCTGCCTGGCCGTGGCTACCGTCGAGTTACGGTATGTGGTGTCGAGTGAGGGATCTGCAGGCTCCACCCTTGTTCACATCGTCGGCGGCAGTGGTGGGAATCGCTTTGGTGCTTATCGCCATCGGCTGGGGCGCGGGAAGAGCGTGTGTTCGGTTCTACGATTGAGCCTTTGCCTGTTCACGACGGGTTCGATGGTTGCGAGCGACAGGGAGTCGCCATGCCTGCGGTGGAACTTCTCGATGTGACGAAACGGCTTCGTGGTCGGCTGATTCTGGATGCGATCTCGCTCGCCGTACCTACCGGTGCCTGTGTGGCACTTGTGGGGCCAAACGGATCGGGAAAGACCATGCTGCTTCGCGTGATCGCCGGTCTGGTGCGACCCGATGCCGGTACGGTTCGCGTCTTTGGTAACACGTTGGGCAGCGCAATCGAATTCGCACCAGAAACCGGCATCCTGATCGATCGACCAGCACTGCTTCCCCACCTGAATGGGTGGCAGAATCTCTGGCTCCTCGCATGTGTGAATCGCGTGACATCGCGTGAGGAAGCACGTGAACTCCTGCGACGAGTCGGTCTCGATCCTGACGATCGTCGTCCGGTTCGGAATTGGTCGCTCGGCATGCGCCAGCGACTAGGAATCGCCGAGGCGTTGCTGGATCGCCCGCGACTCCTCCTGCTCGACGAGCCGACGAATGCGCTGGATGAGCGTGGGCGGGAACAAGTCCTGAGCGTGCTCGCCGAACGCAAACGGGAGGGCGTCACGATGGTGTTGACGACACACGACGAGCGGATGGTGAGTTGGCTCGCTGAAGGGGTTGTTCGCCTCGAAGCAGGAAGGATCGTCGAATGCTCGTGGAAGTGAGCGGGTTGCAGAAGATCTACGGTACGGCGCACGGGGCGACGAGCGTCGCGCTGCGCGGAGTCTCCTTCGAATTGGCTGCCGGCTCTTTCGTCGCAGTGATGGGTCCTTCGGGGAGCGGCAAATCGACCCTGCTGCAGGTCATCGCCGGTCTCATCGAACCGACTGCTGGGCGCGTGGTGATCGAGGGGCGTGTGATCCATGATCTCCCGGAAGCCGAACGCGCAGCCTTACGGCGAAGGCGTCTCGGCCTCGTTTTCCAGGAGCCGCACCTGCTCGATGGGCTGACGGTCGAGGAGAACGTCTTGCTCACCCTGGCCATCGATCGACCCGTTGGGCCAGCCGAGAGAGAGCGGGCAGCCACTGTCCTGCGGCAACTGGGTATTCTCGATTTGGCGAAGCGTTTCCCCGCTGAACTCTCCGGTGGCCAGCAACAGCGGGTGGCGATCGCCCGTGCGCTCGTGCACCGGCCGGCGTTGATTCTGGCTGACGAGCCGACGGGAAATCTCGATACCGTATCGAGTGCACGTGTCCTCGAGGCTTTCGTGGAGCTCAAGCAATGTCAGGGTGCCACGCTGCTGCTCGTTACTCATGATCCCCTGGTGGCGAGTTATGCGGATCGGGTGCTCGTGCTCGTGGACGGCCAGCTCTATTCCGAGATCTGGCGGAACGGGGAGCGGCGCGAGCTATTCTACCAACGCATCGTCGCTTCACTGGGTGCGCTGGAGGGAGCGTACCGATGAGCTGGCGGCGCCTGTGGTTCCGGCGTGCGCTACGCCGCTGGCGCACCGTGAGCGGGTACGTCGTCGCTTTCGCGACAGCGGTTCTGGTGTTCTACTTTTTCGAAACAGTCGGTCGGAGTTTCCAGCAGGACATTTCAGGTTATTTCGGCGGCTTCCTCGTCGGTGTTCTGCGTGTCTTTCAGGGGATCGTCCTCCTGTCCGCGTGCTGGATGGTCGTGTTCTTTCACCAGCTCGTGCTGGAGCGGGAGCGTCCTGTTCTGGGACTCCTCTGGACACTCGGCCTCTCCCCGAGTGGGCGTCTCTTCCTCGTCCTGAGCGAGAGTCTCTTCCTCGGAATCTGGGGACTCGTGATCGGCTTGGCAGCCGGTGTTATACTCGAGCCCGCCTTTCTCCTCGCGATGACCGTCGCGCTGGACCTGCCGACTCGTTTGCCGTATCGGCCGAACACGAATGCGATCCTGCTGACCGTCGGAATCTTCCTCGCTCTGGCACTGCTCGAGGGGCTGGTGAATGGGATCCGACTGATGCGGCGCTGGCCGCGACTTCTCTTCGTGCGTCGAGAGCCACGGCATCCCGGACGGCCGTCACTCGTTGCGAGCGTTGCAGGCGTCGCGCTCATTGCTGCGGCGTATCTTTTGGCAGTCACTGTCCATCCGTGGGCGTTCGAGCAACAGGTGCGTGCCATCGCCGAGGGGCGGAGCCCCCTGCCGAGTCAACTGGTGTGGCTCGTACTGGTTCCAGTTTTGCTCTTGCTCACGCTTGCTGGGAGCTGGCTGATCCTACGAGAAAGCTTTCGAGGAGCTCTCGCTGTCGCTCGCCGGACGCCGGTGGTTTCAGCTCGGTTGCTGGTCTCGGGCAGCGAGATCGCCTGGCGGGTGCGCGAACACGCTTTGGGCACGGCTGTTCTCGCCGGGCTACTCGCCTTCGCGGCACTCGGTGGAACGGCACTGGCAACTGCGCAGCTCCAGGTCCTGCGGAGCGCTATCGAAGACCAGCCGAGCATCATCGAGATCCGGGCGACCGATCCGTCCAGCACGGCGACCGCACGAGAAACGGCTCGGCAGCTGGCTGCTTTTCTCGAAAGAGAGGGGTTCGGACCGGTGGAGGCGTACGAGTTCGAAGTCGTACCCGGGTTCGTGCGACCGGTCGCCGGTACGGAACCTGTACTGGAGCGGCCGCCCATAGCCTGGTTACCCCCGGGTGCGGTGCCCGCTCTCATCGTCGAGCGAGACGCGTACGAAGAACTCCGCCGAACGATCGTCCGTTTTCATCCTGAACTCGATGCGTTGCTCCCATGGGTACCACCGCTCGCTCCCGACCAGGTGTTCCTCGTTCTGCAAGGAACGAACCGCTGGGATGCGAGTGGTCTGCTGGATGCTCCCTGGCTGGTCGCGGGGGACAGGGTAGAACTCGTCGCACTGCCCATGCGGCAACTCCTGACGGGTGAGGCAGTGAGCGAACTCGCGCAGGAGATCGACCGAGCCCCGCAGCAGCAGGCCCTCATTACCGGATACGACACCTACCGGGGGCGGATCGTCTCGCGTGGATTCGGAATCGTCCCCTCTTCGCTCGTCATCGTCGTCGACAGCGAGACATTCGCGGCCCTGCAACGGCCGCGCGATGGGATGCTCGATCCTGGCGCTGGGTCGCTCCTGGTCACGAGTCTCTTCTATGACGATTGGCAGGCGAGCGCTTCGAAACTCGAAGACTGGGTGCATACTCCGGGCAATGTGGAAGGGGATGTCACGGTCTCGCCCTTGCCGACGATCTATCGCCAGGAAAGGCAAAACACTGCGGCCTTGCTCTTCCTTCTCGGCGCTGTGGCTGCACTCTTCCTCGTTGCGTATGGTGCAACGATGGGCTTCCGTATTCTCGAAGCTTCGTGGGACGATGTGAGACGGGCGCGTCTTCTCCTGCGACTCGGCGCTGCCCCGGCTCTGGTTCGCTCCCTTTTCCGCTGGGAGATCGTATTCCTCTTTCTCGCTCCACTCGGGCTTGCGGCGCTGCACAGCTTGGTGGCCGTCGTGGATTGGGGACGCACGATGGCTGTGGGAACGGTACTCCGTTTCCATCCTCTGTGGACGCCGCTCATCGTCTGGACTTCGATTCTGGCTTTGTCGCTCGTCGTCGTCGGCTGTTGGATCGCAGCGTTGGGGCAGTCAACGGTGCGTGAGGTCATGCGTCGCGCCGCGAGCGAACGTGAACCCGAATGAGGGGGAATCGGATCGGGCACGGCAGCCTGTCTGGTGGCGCGTCCGGGCGGATCGCAGCTCGGGCCAAGGCGGATGACAGCGTATGGGGGGCGTGTGAGAGGGGAGAAAATGCGTCAACGCCCCCTACCCCCATGACAAGTCAGAGCTCTCGAGCTTCTCTCGGAACGCTGCGTGACGCGTCGTGGATGGTGCACAGTCGCCGCTGAGGGCGAACGAGCGAACGGCAGTTCCGTCAAACTCAGCTGGAAAAGCAAGGCCGCTGGAGGCTGCCGATGGTCTCTCGGATCCTACCGTCCTCGGATTCTGCCGTCCGATGAAGGCGATCCATCGCGGCAAACGTGAAGGCTGACGGCAGCAACCGCAAGAAGTCTGAAGAGCGTGAACGTCGGAAATGCCTCTCGCGGCTGCGAGGGAGGGGAGTCGCTCGGTGGTGACTGACTTCAGCTGCCGACGGCTGCGTCGGAACAACACTTCGTTCTCGCCGAGCTGACTCGATCGGTGGCCTCGTCCCCTCCTCGTGCTGGAGGGAACCGACGGGTGAAGAAGCTCGCTCGATCCAGCGGAAATAATAAATAAGAAGGCCGAACCGATCACCAGTTCGCCCCGACCAGCCGCAGGCAGGCGACCTCACGAGACGACTTCCATGAGTGAGCTATCCCCTCGAGACAGCTTAACCCTCGTACTGGCAGGCATAGGCGAACTGCCACGGGCTACAGGGGTCCCAAGGATCGCTCCCGATCAGGATCTCGTCGAAATCGGACGTGCCGTCGAGGTCGGTGTCTTCCTTGCGCGGGTCGGTACCGTGGACGTAGACCTCGCTGCCGTCGGAAAGGCCGTCCGAATCGGTGTCGGAGTTGTACGGGTCCGTGCCGAAACTGAGTTCCTCGTCGTCGGGCAGGTCGTCGCCGTCGGTGTCGCGGACAGCGGGAGGCGGCGGTGCGGGTGGTGGCGGTGGTGGCTGGGGAGCCGGTTGCGACTGAGGCGGAGGCGGGGCCGGGATGGGACGCACCTCGAACGTCGCCTGACCGAGCACGGTCTGCCGGGTCGCAGCATCGACCGCTCGGACCGTCCAGGTGCCGGCGATGTCGCTGCCACCAGCCGCTTGGCAATAGGTCAGACTCACGGTTGCCCAATCGGCATTCCGCAGTTCGACGGAAGCGAGATCGACCGGCTGCCGTCCGGGTGGGATGACCTGGATGACGACCGCCAGCGTGCGATCGGGTGTTCCCGCGGCATTGCGGACCCGGAGGTCTACTGTCGCCCCACAGTCCTGCGGTTGGACCGGTTCGGTCGGCACGACCCACTCGATCACTGGAGCCGGAGTCGATGTGGGCGTCGGCGGTAGCTCGACCTGGAAGCGATCGGTTGCGACTGGCTGCCCAGGCGTATCGCTCCGGTACCAGCGCACGGTCCAGGTTCCCGCCTGACGGTCCCGGGGGACGATACTGCAGAGGGAGACGCGGATCGTGCCCCACGTATCCCCGGTCGTCTCGATCGGGCGGAACCTGACTTCCTGCCCGTTCGGGGTCGTGACGACGGCATAGACGGTGAGCCGTTGGGCTGGTCCGGCGTTCTCGGCACGAATGCCGAGTTCGACGATCGGCCGGTCGGCCTGGCAGTCTCCAGCAGGAACAGCCTGACGCGGTGCGCTGGTCTGCCAGGCGATCGCTGCTGCGGCCTGGACGCGGAAGGACACGGTGGCCAGGATGCGATCGGGCTGGTCAGCATCGACCCACTCGGCCCGCCAGGTCCCTGGAAGTGTTGCCGCACTCCCGAGACCGCTCAGGTCCACCTCGACCTCGAGCGGTTCACCAGGACTCACGGCATAGCGCTCCGCAAAGACCCGGTCACCGCCTGGCGCGATGAGCTGGAGTTCGACTGCCCGGACTGCTGCATCCGACGGGACCTCCAAGCGGAGACGGACGCGGGTCGATCGGGCTGGGTCGACCGGCGCGCTGGGACCGGCGGCACGCCAGTCTCCGGTCTGCGGCGTACTGGGAGCCGGCGTCGGAGTGGCAGTCGAACGGTTGCAGGCAGCGAGAACGGTAGCGAGAAGGAGGAGCAGCACGAGCGCTCGCTTCGGTGACCAGCCAGTATTCTGCCGCATCGGTCTATCCAGCTACGAAGAACCGCCTGTCACTGCCGGTCGGTGACTCGTCACCGACTCTAGCACGACCGATCCGGCTGTCAAGGGCTCGGTCGCCGCGGGCGGGCTCGTGACCGACACCGTCCGCGGTGCGGAGCGTTGCCCCCTGATGCACCGAGGCCGTGGGAAAGCGGTGGGCGCGGAAAAGCAATCCGGGGGACGAGCGCGCTCGTCCCCCGGAACGATGCAACCTCGTGGTCGCGCGCGACCCTATGGCTTCTGGACGACGGCTCGCACCGCTACGTGACCGGCTTGCTCGAAGTGCAGCTCGAGCTCGATCTCATCACCCGGTTGCAGGTCGCGGGTCAGGCCGATCAGCATGACGTGTAGACCGCCTGGCTTGAGCTCGACCGACCCGTGTGCTGGGATGTCGATACCATCGACCGGCTGCATTTTCATCACGCCGCCTTCCATGCGCGATTCGTGGATCTCAACGGATTCGGCAACGTCAGCGTGCGCGTGGAGCAGGCGCTCCGGCTGGTCGCCGGTGTTCTCGATCACCATGTACACCGCGCTCACACCGTCGGCCTGGCTGGCCGCGCGTGCCCAGACGTTGCGGATCACGAGCGAGTCGCTCCGGAACGCGTTCTGGACCGACGGCGTACCCATCGCCATCGGGGTGCCGTGCAGAGCGTGCTCCGTGGTCGGTGTCGCTGGCGCGCCCATCGACGGCGTCGGGACGCTCGTCGCAGTGGCCGGAGTGGTCGGTGCCGGGCTCGACGGAGACGGTGCTGCTGGCGTGCTGGCGATCATCGGCGTCGGTGACGGTGCGGCGACCGGTGTCGGTGTCGCCGTGCTCCCACAGGCGGCGGAGAGGAACAGCCCGAACGTCACGATCATCCCAGCGAGCCAGCTGGCCCGCACTGAGGAGAGGCATGGCATCGCGATTCCTCCTCGCAACGATACGCTACCGGCTGGTCTTTCAGGACTTCAGGAGTGCGCGGAGGTCGCTCGCCATCTGCTCCGGTGTCAGCCCGAAGGGCAGGACGGCACGAAGCCGTCCCGTGGTGTCGAGCACGAACGTCGATGACGTGTGCTCGACCAGGTAGCCCAGTGCCGAGTTCGACTCGACCTTGGCATAGTGGACACCGAACGTCGTCGCGAGTTGTTGGAGTGTCATCTCGTCGCCGGTGAGCCCGAGGAACGAGGGGTCGTACTTGGCGAGATAGCTCGCCAACCGCTCGGGCGTGTCGCGCTCGGGATCGACCGAGACGAAGACGAGCTGGACGCGGTCGGCATCGTCCCCCAGCAGAGCACGTGCGCGGGCCATGGTCGAGGCCGTGGTGGGGCACACGTCCGGACAGTGCGTGTAGCCGAAGAAGACGACGACGAGCTTCCCGCGAAAATCGCCGAGCGTGTGCGCTTGCCCGTCGCTCCCCTGGAGCGTGACGCTCGGGATGTCCTGCGGCGGGTCGAGTTCGATACCGTTCAGTGTCGTGGCACGGGAGCGCCAGTAGAACCAGCCGGTGATGAGCAGGACGACGGCGATCGCGATGAGCTCAGCAATGACGAGTCGGCGGATCCACGGTCGAGTCGGCATCGGTCATGCTCCTCCGAGATTGCAGGTGAAGAGATGGGCCGCTTCGTACAGGTACCGGCGCGCTCCCCGGCTGTTCTGAACTTCCTGCGTCAGTGTTGTGAGGTCACCCTGGAGCACCGTGGCGGTCGGAGCCGTCCGGTATTCGGCCCGGACGATACCAACCGGGTCGACGACGACGAGCACCGGGTCGACGGTAGTGCCGTGCTCCGAGACGTGCCGGGGAACCCGGAATCCCGCGAGAACGAGCTCTAGCTCGCGTTCATCGCTCGTTCCGAGCACGCGCCAGGGAACTCCCGATGCAGCGAGTTCTCGCTGGAGCAGCTCGAGGCGTGTGGGGTCAGTCGGTTCGGCCACGATCCAGATCGCTCGTATCGAGCTGCCGATGGTGTCCCCTGCCAACGCCTCGGCGAGACCGGTGTTCCACTCCGCGCAGCGCTCGTCGCACCGTGCTGGTCCGAATGTGACCAGCACGATCTGCCCGCGCAGATCGTCACTGGAGACGCGGTTCCCGTCTGCATCGACCAGACCGAAGCCGGGAGCGACGCGGAGCCGCGGCAGGACCCGCGGTGCAGCGAGCGCGCTCCAGACGATCGAGAACGTCGCAGCGAGCAGCACGATGACGAGCGCGAGACGGCGAACCATCTCTCACCAGCTCCAAGACACGTGCGGCACCTACGCGGAACACATGGCGAACGACACCCCGCTCGAGACTACCAGCGTGGCGGCGGATCGAGCGGGGCGAGCCTGAGGCCGTCGGGACTGAGGGAATCGAACGCACGATATCGCCTCTCGATGATAAGGAACGTCACGAGGAAGATCGATGCGCTGAGGATCGGGAGTGTGCTCGCGATGGCGAGCGGTACTGCCGGCAGGGTGAGGACCGGTCCGCTCGGCAACTCGGCGCTGTGACTGGTTCCGGCAGACGGACCGTGGCGATGCGAGTGCGTGTGGCCAGGCAGCTCGAACAACGCGTGCGGGTGCGGCAGCTCCGTGCCACAGGAGCAGTCCGTCGGCGTCAGGAGCGCAGCTGAGAGCGCGACGATGAGCAGGAACCCTGGGAGTAGTGGAAAGAGAGTAGGCATCGCCCGCATCGGGCCTCCGCACCCGGCTCGTCCCTGACGGAATCTTACAGGTGCGTGGCACCCGGTTTCCAGATCAGCCACGGCAGTGCGCGGCGTTCGGCTCTATACGGTCGCCGTACACCAGCCGAGCCCGTTGCCGAGTGAGGCCGCTGCGGGCACTTAGCGGAAGGCAGGCATGACGTGCTCGACGAACGCCTGCAGGGCCTCGAAATCGACCGGCGGTCGCACGGTGACGTTGATCCAATCGGCTCCGGCTTCTCGGTAGGCAGCGAGCTGCTCGGCGATCACGGTCGGGCCACCGATGAGCCAACCGGGCTGCTGGAGTGCCTGTGGGCCGACTTGCTCGGCCAGCCGTTCCCGCAGGCGGGCGATTGCGCGCTCGTCGTCCAGGGGTGCCATGTACAGGCCGACCTGCACGGCGACTTGGATCGTCTTCGGGTCACGTCCCTCGACCTCGCACCAGTGCTCCAGCGCAGCCTTCTTCTGGCGAAAGCCCGCCGGATCGATGTACGGGATGTTCCAGCCATCGGCGTGACGTGCCGCGATGCGAGCGGTGCGCCGCTCGCCAGCTCCACCGACCCAGAGCGGCAAGCGGTGCTGCACCGGCTTGGGAAGGACGCGCGCCTCACGGAGTTGGATCCACCGTCCGTCGAACGTGACCGCGTCCTCCTGGAGGAGACGACGCAGGGCTTGGATACCCTCTTCGAGCTGATCCAGCCGCTCGCGGTCGGGGAGGAACGGATACCCGAAAGCGCGGTATTCCGGCTCGTGCCAGCCGGCACCGAGGCCGACCTCGAGACGGCCACCGCTCAGGTGGTCGATGGTGACGATCGACTTGGCTAGCAGCCCGATGTTGCGGAACTGCACGGCGAACACCATGCACCCGAAGCGGATGCGTTGTGTCTCACTGGCGATCGCCGAGAGGAGGGACACGGCCTCGAAGTGTGGAATGCGATCCGAGGTGCGCGCGTAGAAGTGATCCCACACCGAGAACCAATCGAACCCCTGTTCATCGGCGAACCGCCACAGGCGACGCAGTTCCTCGACGGTCGTGTTCTGCGGGCCGACGTGAATCCCGAACCGCACGGCGCGCTCCCTTCGTTCCGTTCGCCTCTCGTCGCAACCGACTCGAGCTTACCGCGGCAGGGTAGCGGTGAGGAATGCCCCGCCGGTTAGCCGCTGCGGGATCCGGCGGGGCGAGACGCGCTGTCACGGTCAGGCGAACAGCAGATCGCTGAACGTGTAGAGGCCAGGCGGCCGGTTGCGGATACGACGTGCGGCTTCCAGAGCGCCGCGTGCATAGGCCCGGCGGTTCTGGGCCCAGTGGGTGATTTCGAGTCCCTCGTCGTCGCTCGCCAGGAGCACGCTGTGCCGCCCGACCTCACCCCCGGCGCGGACAGCATGTAGACCGACTTCACCAGGGCGGCGCGGCGCCTCACCTGGTCCACGCCCGTAGACCGGTGTCAGCGGTGCTTCGGCACAGGTGGTATTGAGAGCGTGAGCGAGCGCGAGCGCCGTACCCGATGGCGCGTCGCGCTTGCCCCGGTGGTGACGCTCGATGATCTCGATATCCCAATCGACGAAGAGGCGGCGCAACTCGGGAAGGATGCGGAGCAGCACGGCGATCCCGAGACTGAAGTTCGCTGCGTGGACGATCGGGACGTGCTGAGCCGCATCCAGGAGAGCAGCCTGGTGCGCCTCGGCGAGACCCGTCGTACCGCTGACGAGCGGCACACCGGCGCTGGCGGCGGCGCGCGCCGCCGCCAGCGTGAGATCGGGGTGACTGAAGTCGATCGCCACGTCCACGAGGCGCATGAGATCGGGCAACGCGTCGGTCAGCAGGAGCGAGGGTGGGAGTGCCGCCCGGAGCGTTGCCGTATCGCGGCCCGGCCGAACGAACCCGGCAACGATCGCGATGTCGCGAGCGCTCGACGCGACGTCGAGGACAGCCTGACCCATTCGCCCGGTGATGCCGATGACGCCGATCCGGAGCATCAGGCAGCCTCCCCCAGACGGCTGGCCAGCAGCGGTGCCGTGTGAGGACAGGTGGCGAGGACGTGTGCTAGGCGCTGGCGGTTCGCGTCGCTCAGAGGTGCAAGCGGAAGGCGGACTGTCCCCGCGCACAGGCCGAGCATTTCGGCCGCAGCCTTGACGGGAACGGGATTCGTTTCGAGGAAGAGCGCTCGCGCGAGCGGGAAGAGTTCGTGGTGGAGCGCGCGTGCTCGCTCCATGTCACCCTGCAGGGCTGCACGTACGAGCGCCGCCATCGCCGCTGGTGCGACGTTGGCGATGACCGAAATGACGCCACGACCGCCCACGGCGATGATCGGCAGCGTAAGGGAATCGTCACCGCTCAGCACAGCGCAGCGCTCACCGACTGCCAGGACGAGTTCGCTGATCTGCTCGAGCGAGCCGCTCGATTCCTTGATCGCGACGACCGGTGCCTGCTCGACCAGGCGTCGGGCCGTCTCTGGCGCCAGGTTGACTCCGGTTCGTCCCGGCACGTTGTAGACGACGAGCGGGAGATCGACTGCGTCGGCGATCGCGACCACGTGTCGGACGAGCCCTTCCTGTTGCGGCTTGTTGTAGTACGGCGTCACGACCATCGCGGCATCAGCGCCGAGTTCCCGTGCGATGCGCGTCCGCGCGATCGTGGTGGCGGTGGAGTTCGTGCCGGTTCCGACGATGACCGGCACGCGTCCCGCCGCGCGCTCGATGACGAGCGCAGCGACACGCTGCCACTCCTCCTCGGTCAGGCTCGGCGTTTCCCCGGTCGTCCCGCAGGGAACGAGGCCGTCGACTCCCTGATCGATGAGCCAGTCCACCAGGCGAGCGAGCGCTGGCTCGTCGATCCGGTCGCCGGTGAACGGTGTGATCAATGCGACGAACGTGCCCTGGAACATGCCATTCCCTCCCATCTCGCTCCGACACGGAGTCCGAACCGATTCGAAATTCGTGCGTGGTCACCATACGCACCGAAGCCGTGGTACGCGAGACACGCGCTACACGATTCGGCGTGTCACTGTCCGGTGACGCGCGTCGCGTACGCGAACGAGCGTTCAACGAGCGAGGGAATGGCGTTTCAGGGGGTAGACACGACGGGGTGCTGCTGGCAGCTGTGCTGACCAGCTTCGGGGGACAACTGACACTCTGTGGGCTCGCCTGCCTTCGATCAGCATCGTTGACTCCGCTCGAGAGCCCGACCAGTCGCATCGTACCAGCTCCTCGTCGTCTCGTCAAGCGCAGCACTCGTCGAACTCGCGGACAAGCTGTCTCGTCACGCTCGCGAGCTGGTCGGCGCGGTTCCAGCGCGGGCAGCACGGAGCAGCGGCAGATGCCGAAACACCGGATCCGCCGACCGTGTGCGCAGACTTCCCGAGTGCTCACCGTTGGCTGTATCGGGCACCGCTGCGCCCCGATCACGGTGCGTCGATGCGGACTCGTGGCTGTGGCGTGGTGCGCCGATCTCGTCGCTGCTTGACCGGCCGGCCCGCTCAGAGTGTGCTGGGCCGGGTGCCCATGGCCGAAGAAGCGCTCGCTTGCCGGTTCCTGACAGGCGGTCAGGGGCGCATCAGTGCGGGGGAGTTCGCGGAGCCTGGGGCGATCCGGCCTGGCGCGATTGCTGGCGGTCGGCACGTTCGCGGGTGTACCCGAGGCAGCCGGCTCGGCGCAGGGCCGTTAGCCAGTCCTGATCAGGCCCAGGTGCGGTCGCGCGCTGTTCGATACGGCGTCTGTGGGAACACGAGCGGCGGAAATGGCGAGCCGCGACAGTGCTCAGGCACCGAGTTCGCATTCCGGATGCTCGGCGTCGACGACGCTCTCCCGTACGGTGGCACCGAGGAGCGTACGGAACGTGCTGGCCAACCAGGCGGCAGCGTCCTGCGCGGCGACATCGGTCACACCGCGAAACGCGTCGATCGGCACGAAGACGCGCCGGGTTTCAGGCGTCACCAGGCCGATCCGGCTCTGGCGCCACACCCAGCGCCGTGTTCGCACTTCGTGACCGTGGGCGTATACGATCTCGCCAGGCTCGGGGGTTTCTGGTTCCCCGTCTCCGAGCGGGAGGAAGCGATCGGGTGGTGTGCTCGGCCGGACGGTGATCCCCTGAGGTGCGCTGTCGAGGTCGTGCGCGCCGATGGGCACGAGGAACCGCAACGAGGCCGCGTTCACCAAGTCGACGACGGGATTGATGCTGGGCGGCGGGTTGCCCTTGAGTGTCCGGCGGAGGAGCGCCTCGACCGAGCTCTGATAGGTGCTGGCAGACCAGCCCAGCTCGCGGAACGCTCGTCTCCACACGGCGATCGGGGCGAGCTCCTTGGGATCGGTCGTGTTGGAGCGTTCCTGTACCTGCGCGACACTCTCGGCGAGCCAGGCACGTGCCGTTTCCACGGCGCCGCGCGTGTCGAGACCTTCCGCGACCAGGACGATAACCAGATAGTCGGGGAAGCGTTCGAATACCTCTTGCGCGACAGCGAACCGGCTCATGGCATCGCTCACGCAGTGCAACACGGTCGCAGCGTTTCACGCCGCGCGACCTGCTCGTAGACCCGGGCAACGATCGTGGTCACGCGGTGCCAGGAATACCGCAGGGCAGCCTGCCGCGCACCGACCTGCAGCCGTGATCGGAGCTGGTGGTCGGTGAGGAGGCGGATCGTCGCAGTGGCGAGGGCTGCTGCGTCGCCGGGCGGGACGTGCAGGCCAGAAACTTCGTGCTCGACGCTGAAGCGCAGTCCGCCGACCCCACTCGCCACGACTGGCGTGCCACAGGCCATCGACTCGACTGCCACCAGGCCGAACGACTCGTACAACGAAGGAATGAGGCAGACGTCGGCAGCGTTGTAGTAGAGCGGTAGCTCCTCCTGTGGACGTGACCCGACGAACCGGATGGTCTTCTCGAGACCCAGCGCTGCAGCTTCGGCGACGATTCTGGCGAGCGGTCCTTCCGGCTGCGGCCCAGCGGGACCAGGTCGGAATGTCCCGCCCAGAAACACGAGAAGCGGCCGTTCGGGCGCGAGCTCGACGCAAACCTGAGCCCAGGCGCGGAGCAAGACCTCGATTCCCTTGACCGGATCGATCCGCCCGACGAAGAGCGCGGTCGGTCGTCCCGGTTCGATGCCCAGTTCGGCGCGGGCGGCGGCACGGTCGAGCGGGCGGAAGTGCTCGGCGTCGACACCGGGTGGGACGGTACACAGGCTGGTGCTCGCCGCTCCCAGCTCGCGCTCGATCGTGAGGCGTTCATCGGGATTGGCAGCGATGATCGCATCGGCGACCCGTGCCAAACCCTGCTCGACCTGCAGCCGGAGGAGCGACTCGCGGGGACCGAACGGGACGGCGTTCTTCAGGACGGCCAGCGTGTGGAACATCTGGACGAAGGGGATGTTCCAGTAGCGCTGCAAGAGGTAGGCGGCCCAGCCGGACAGCCAGTAATGGGCGTGGATCACGTCGTAGGTCCGCCGGTCCCGATAGACCTGGTAGGCGAGTTCGGAGACGAAAGCCGGCAGGTAGCAAAAGAGTTGCTCCTTGGCGACCGGTGCGGGTGGGCCCGCGTCCAAGGTGTAGACGCGGACACCCTGGCGAGGCTCGACGATCGCCGGAGTCGTGGGATCCTCGCGCCGCGTGAAGATATCGACCTCGACGCCACGCTCGGTGAGGTGACGGCTGAGTTCGCGGATGTAGACGTTCATGCCACCGGCGTTGCCGATTCCTGGCTGTGCCAGCGGTGAGGTGTGCACGCTGATCATGGCGACCCGCTCGATTGTCGTCGCGGGGAAGAAGTCTCGCCGGTCCAGTTCGCTTTCCACCGCCGCGTGGCTCCCTTCACGCGCCTCAGCCGGCTCGCAAGCAAGAATGCCACCGACGTGCGTGCCGGTGGCAAGGAGTGGTCGCCGATGGCAGCGCCCGCGGAGGGACTCGAACCCCCGACCACAGGGCTTAGGACGCCCCGGCTCTTTCCCCTGAGCTACGCGGGCACGAGACCCAACGCACCGTCAATTCTACCTGACATACCGGGACTGGCGCTAGGGAGCGCCTTGGCAGCGGTGCTGCGTGTATGCTATACTCCCGCCGGATAAGCGGGGAGTGGCGCAGCCCGGTTAGCGCGCCGCGTTCGGGACGCGGAGGTCGGAGGTTCGAATCCTCTCTCCCCGACTGGTTGGCCGGCTGAGCCGGCCTTTTTCGTATCCAATAGGGGCGTCACGATGGAGCGCTCGTCGGTCGAAGTCCTCGACGCGGATCGCCAACAGCAGCTCCGGAATCTCCCTGCCGTCTCGACACTGTGCCAGCATCCGGCAGTACGTCCGTTCGTGGACGAGCTCGGCGAGCGTGCGGTCGTGCAGGTCGTTCAGGAAGCGCTCGCCTCGGCTCGTCAGTCGATCCTCGCCACGGGCCGTTCGGGTAACGTGCTCGCGACCGTTCTCCGCGAGCTGGAGCGGCTGGCCCGACCGCGGCTCGAGCCGGTGATCAACGCGACCGGCGTGGTGATCCACACCAATCTTGGTCGCGCACCGGTCAGCGACGATGCAGCCGCCGCCATGGCCGATGCTGCCCGCCGTTACTCGGCGCTCGAGATCGACCTGGAGACCGGTCGGCGCGGCGGACGGATGGCGGAGATCAGCCGGCTCCTCTCGCTGCTGACTGGTGCGGAAGCTGGACTCGCGGTCAACAACAATGCTGCCGCGGTGCTCCTGGTCCTCAGTACCTTCTGCGCCGGCCGCGCTGTTCTGGTCTCGCGCAGTCAAGCTGTCGAGATCGGTGGTGGGTTCCGCATCCCGGATGTCCTGCGCCAGAGTGGTGCCCGGCTCGTCGAGGTCGGCACGACGAACCGAACCTACGTGCGCGATTACGAGGAAGCGATCACCGACGAGACGGCCGCCATTCTCTCTGTCCACTGGAGCAACTTCCGGATCATCGGCTTCACGCACCAGCCCGCGCTGGCGGAACTCGCTACCCTGGCGCACGCACACGGCTTGCTGCTGATCGAGGATCTGGGTAGCGGGGCGCTGCTCGACACCGCCCAGTACGGGCTCGCGCATGAGCCAACCGTGCAAGAAGCTATCGCGGCGGGTGCGGATCTGGTCTGCTTTTCCGGCGACAAGCTCCTGGGCGGGCCACAGGCGGGGCTGATCGTTGGTCGTAAGCAGCTCATCGAACGACTGGAGCGGCATCCGCTCGCTCGGGCGATACGGGCCGACAAGACTGCACTCGCCGGGATCGCGGCGACTCTCCGGCACTACCTTCGTGGCGAAGCAGTCGAGAAGGTGCCGGTCTGGCGTATGATCGCTGCGCCGCTCGCGGTGCTGGAAGAGCGTTGCCGTGCCTGGGCTTCGGCACTCAGCTCGTCGGTCGACTGCTCGATCGTCGCTACCGAAGCGACAGTGGGGGGCGGATCGCTGCCTGGCGAAACGCTGCCGAGCGTCGCGCTGGCGATTCCCGCACCCAGCGTGCACGAGCGCGCTGGGTGCACGCTGGAGGAGTTCGCTCGTCGCCTGCGGCTCGGTCGTCCGCCAGTGGTCGGGCGCGTGGAGGACGATCGCCTGTTGCTGGATGCCCGTACTGTCTTGCCCGAGCAGGATGCCCAGCTGATCGCCGCTGTGCGCGCCGCGCTGGCTGTCAGGTGACAGGATCGCGGGTGTCCCGGAAGTAGGGACTACGCTCGGGATAGAACTCCGGGAAGCGCTGCTTGAGTGCTTCGATGAGTTCCAAGGCGCTCCGCAAGGCAGCCCGGTCGCCGGTCTGTTCCGCAACGCGGACTTCGCTCAGGAGCGACCGGAGTCGCTCGTCGTGACGCTCTCGGCGCAGCCGACGGAGGGCATCGCGGAGCGCTTGCCGGGCGAGCGGTACCGGCAGATCGGGTTGAGCAGCGACGCGCTCGCGCAGGAACGCGACGTACTCGGTCAGCTCGTCGGGCCAGCCAGTTTCGGCCCCGACCACGCCCGAACGGAGGGCCTGCACGATCTCGCGATGCCGGACGTCGAGGAGACTATCCTGATCCAGCTCTTCCAAAAAGATGGCGGCAGCGTCAGGGTAGCGCAAGAGGAGCGCGATGAGCTGCTGCTCGGTCGTGAGTGGGCGTTGTCCAGGCTGCTGGCCGTTCGTGGAACTGCTCGACTTCACTGGCCGCCGCCGGTACGACGCGAGCAGTCGGCGCACCGTCTCCTCGGGTAGGTGCAAACGGTGCGCCACTGCGCGGGTATAGAGGTCGACCTGTACCGGATCACCGAGCTCGAGCAGGAGCGGCGCCACACGTTCGAGCAGTGCAGCTGCTTCCCGCGGGTGCGCTGGTGGCTGGCTGCCGAGCAGGGCGTCGAGATAATAGTCGACCAGTGGTACCGGTCGCGCCAGTGCCGCTTCCCAGCGCGGGCGATCCTGACGGATCAGATCGTCCGGGTCGAATCCCTCTGGGAGCACGACAACCGCCAGTTCGACGCCGAGCGTGCGCTCGAAGCGGACGAGCTGGCGCGGGTCGGCGACCGGCCGCTCGGTGTCAGCGAGCGCTGTGCGCAAGAGTTCCAGTCCGCGGAGTGTTGCCTGTCGTCCGGCGGCGTCGGCGTCCAGCGCCAGGAGGATCCGGTCGGCGAGCCGACGGAGGAGTTTCCCCTGCCGTTCCGTGAGCGCCGTACCGAGCGACGCGACCGTATTGGTGTAGCCGAATTGATGCGCCGTGATAGCGTCCAGGTATCCCTCGACGACGATCGCGCTGCGCTGAGCGCGGATCGATTCCTCGGCGAGATCGAGGGCGTAGAGCACGCTGCTCTTGTCGAAAAGCGGGGTCTGTGGGGAATTGAGGTACTTGGGTTGTACGTCGCCGAGCGTCCGACCGCCGAACCCGAGGATCCGTCCCTGTCGGTCGCGAATCGGGAACATGACGCGGTTGCGGAAGCGGTCGACGAGCGAGCCGTCGTCACGCCGGACCACCAGTCCGGCCTGCACGAGTTCGTCCGAGCTGGCGCCGCGCTGCGTGAGATAGCGGAGTAACGCAGCGGGTGCGTCGGGGGCGAAGCCGAGCCCGAAGCGTTCGGCCGTCGCCCGGTCGACGCCGCGACGCTCCAGATACGCCCGGGCCGGCTCACCGAATGCGGTCGACCAGAGAACATGGGCGAACCAGGCAGCGGCCAGGCGGTTGAGCTCGAACAATCGCTGTCGCTGCTCGTCCTCCTGGTCATCGTGCAGGCGAGATGATTGGAGCGTGATACCGGCTCGTTCGGCCAGACGCTCGAGTGCCTCGCGAAAACCGAGCTGCTCGGTCCGCATGACGAAGGTGATCGCGTCGCCGCTCGCACCGCAGCCGAAGCAGTAGAACGATTGCGTCTCGGGGAAGACGTAGAACGAGGGCGTCTTTTCCTGGTGAAATGGGCAGAGCGCCTTGTAGTTCTTCCCTGCCTTGCGCAGGTCGAGCGTGCTGCCGATGAGCTCGACGATATCGATGGCTTCTCGGACTCGTTCGACGTCTTCGCGTGCCATCGTCTCACCCGAGGAACGACCAGAAGCGCGGCATCCAGATCGACTCGAAGCAGGCGAGCGCGAACCGGTCGGTCATGCTCGCCACATAATCAGCCGCGATCCGTTCGACCGATTCACCAGCCAAGGCTGACCGGAAGTCGTCCGGTACCGCGTCGGGATGCGCGACATAATATTCGAACAGAAACTGGATGATCCGCTCAGCCTTGCGCGTGGACTCGAGCTGGTTGAGCGGCTCGTAGACGCGATCGAACAAGAAGCGCCGCAGACGATTGGCGATCTCTTCCATTTGCGGGGAAAGGCGGATCACCGGTGTGCCGAGCTCAGCCGTGTCCAGCAGTGGCTGGGAGGTGGCGATGACGTCCGCGACCAGGCGATGGATCCGCTCGCCATGCGACCAGCCGAGAGTCTCGAGAATATCGCGTGGGACGTCGTCCAGCTGAATGATCCCGGCGCGGAGCGCGTCGTCGAGGTCGTGGTTGATGTAGGCGATGCCGTCGCTGATCTTCACGACTTGTCCCTCTGGCGTGCGTGGCCAACCAGCGACCGGACTGGCGATGCTGTCGACCGTTTTGGAATGCCGCAGAATACCGTCGCGCACCGGTTCGGTCAGGTTCAAGCCTTGTCCGTCGCGCTCGATCCGGTCGACGACTCGCAGGCTCTGCTCGTTATGGCGGAAGCCGGGAAAGACCGCGGCCAGGGCTCGTTCACCGGTATGGCCAAAGGGGGTATGGCCGAGATCGTGCGCGAGGCCGATCGCTTCAATCAGGTCCTCGTTGAGACGCAGGGCACGCCCGATCGTGCGAGCGATCTGCGTCACCTCGAGCGTGTGGGTGAGTCGAGTTCGGAAGTGGTCTCCGCTCGGGGCGATGAACACCTGCGTCTTGTGCTTGAGGCGGCGGAACGCTTTGGAGTGAATGACCCGATCCCGGTCGCGCTGGAAGGCTGTGCGGTACGGGCACTCCGGCTCCGCTCGCTGGCGCGCTGCGCCGCGGCTACGCGTCGCTGCCGGGTGCAGCCAGGCATCCTCGCGGAGTTCGAGGAGCTCGCGAATCGGTGTTGCTGGACGTGTATTCACCGTGCCCACCTCTTGCGCCGAAGTGTACGGACACAGCGAGGCTCGTGCCAGTCGTTTGGGAAACGAGAGGGACTCCCCGCTGGCGGGGAGTCCCTCTGGGACCGCTCGCGTCGTGTAACGCTACTTGCGCGCCTTGGCGACCTGCTCGCGGTAGCGGCGCGCCGGCTCGGCGTACGGCACTGGCCCGACGGTGACCCACACCTCGGTCTGCACATGCCGCTCCACCGACGGCTTGCGCGACCCCCCGTTCGGCTCGCCCCAGACGATGCGCAGCCGCGTCCCCTCCTTGGCGTATTCGGGCTTCACCATGCCGAGCGAGAGGACACGCTCTTCGTTGGAGCTGAAGCCGGTGAACATCGCGAAACCGACGACCTCGCCGGCATCGTTGAGGACGGCGTCGTACATCCAGGTGGCGTACTGGGCCAGCGGCAGGTCGAAGTACTTGTAGCGCTGCCCCTTGGGCTTGGTGACCAGGCTGGAGAGCACCCGCGCCGCTTCCTCCGGGTCCCAGACCAGCGTCACCTTCTTACGGTGCGGCTGGTCCTTCAGCCGCTCCAGCGCTGCCCGCCCGACGAAGTCATGGTCGAACTTGATCAGGCGCCCGTACCCCAGATCCCACGGCGTCAGGTAGTAGTCCTCGATGTTGGGGCTGACGAAGCTCCCACCCAGCGAGCCGACCGCCTCATAGGCGTTGGCCGGCAGCCACTCGCGGTACTTCTGCAGCTCCGGGCTGGTGTAGATCGCTGGCAGCGGGTTCGGAATCCAGCCCGACTCCAGTCCGTTCGTCGCGTACGCCCGTGAGCCGACCTGCCGCAAGCCGAACTCCTTACCGGCCTCGAGGATGGCGGCCTTGACGGCGGGGCCATCGGCGAAGTCACCGAAGAACTCGGCGCCGGAGACGCCGCTCATGCCGTGGTGGAGGAGTCCGACGGTCTTGCCGGCGATCTGGACGCGGGTGAAGTGGAAGAAGGGGATCTCCGGGGGCGGGCCACCGAGCAACTTCTCGAGCACCTTGGGGGCGTTGGGCCCCTGGATCTGGAAGCGGAAGGTCTTGCGCGGCTTGTGGGGATCGGCGACCGACCACTCGTCGCGCTCGTAGGTGACGTTGGCCCCGCTCGTCTCCGCATGGAACTGCACCCAATTGTGCACCGAGGGGCGGCCGACCAACTGGAACGTGCCGTCCTCCAGATAGAACATGATGACATCACCGATGACGTAGCCCTCGGGGGAGACTGGCACGTACTGCTTGGCCTGGCCGGGCTCGAAGCCCTCGAAGGAGTTGATGCCGAGCTGGCGCAGGAGGGCGAAGGCGTCGGGGCCGCGGAGGAAGAGGTCGGTCATGTGGTAGGAGAGGTCGAAGAGGCAGACGGTCTCGCGCCAGGCGTGCTGTTCGTCGCGCCAGTTGGTGAACTCGGGGGGCACGACCGGGTAGACCCGTGCACCCGTCTGGTTGTTGTACAGGTACTCCTGAATGTTCGGAACCCGGCTGAGGATTTCCTGGAGATTTTTCGCTGTACCGCTCGACATGAATCCTGCCTCCCTGTGCATCCAGCAACGGCTCACTGCACGCGGATAGGGGGAACGTGGCCGGTATCCCTGAACGCCACCGCGTCGACGGTAACTCCAGTCCGTTCCGGACAGCGCTCCCCTGGAGTCGCTCCCCGTGCCACTCCGCAGTGTAATCCTTTAGGCATAATGCGGCAAGCCGGGCGTTCAGCCATGTAGAACAGGAGGGGCGGCCACGACGGGCTTGTGCGGGGCCGCTCGCATCCTGATGCGGTACCTCTCGGGTTGCTCGTGCCGGAGCAGTGCCAGTGCCGTACCAGCTGTGTGGGGCTGTTTCCCGCGTCGTTGGGGCCGACGGGTGTCCGATAGCACGTGCTGCCCTCGACCGGAGTCGACGGAAGACTCGTCCATGCAATGGTATCCTGATCGGTGAGTGGTGATGATGAGGCGCGGGAGAAGCCGATGACGACTCTCGTCTGTCCGAAATGCCTCGGTCGCATGCGTACGGTCGAACGCCACCATGTCGTCTTCGAACGGTGCGAGGAATGTGGTGGTATCTTTCTCGACCGGGGCGAGCTGGAACAGCTGATTCGTGCCGAGGGATCCTACTACCGGCGTCCGCCGGACTGGGACGACGAGCCTGAGCCATCCTATCCGCGAAAACGGCGGAAGAAGAAGCTTCGACACTTTCTGGAAGATCTGCTCGATTTCGACTGACCGAGACGGGTCTCACCTATGAGCGGACAGCGAGCGACGACTCAGCAGCTGGACATGCTCCGGGCTCGTCTGGCGGCGATCGAGCCGGCGCCTGGGGTGTATCTCATGAAAGATGCCCAGGGGCGGGTGATCTACGTCGGGAAAGCGAGTTCGCTCCGGCAGCGGTTGCGCTCGTACTTCGGCTCCCAGGCCGGAATGGATGCCAAGACGCGCGAGCTCGTCCAGCACATCGCGGATTTCGAAGTGATCCGGACCGATACACCGACCGAAGCGCTGATCCTCGAGAACGAGCTGATCAAGCGCTATCGGCCGCGGTACAACATCATGTTGCGGGACGACAAGACGTACCCGTTCATCCGGATCACCAACGAGCCGTTTCCCCGGGTCGTCGCGACGCGTCGTGTCGTCCAGGACGGGAGTCGCTACTTCGGACCGTATCCGAGCGCCGGAGCGGTCCATCGCACGCTGGATTTGCTGAAGCGTCTGTTCCCCTACCGCGCCTGCGATATCGAGATCACCGGGAACGCTGCCCGGCCCTGCCTCTACTACCACATCGGCCGCTGCGTCGGGCCCTGCATCGGTGCTGTGTCGCAGGAGGAGTACCGGAAGGTCATCGAAAACGTCGTGCTCTTCTTGGAGGGACGAGCTGACGACGTGGTCGCGCGTCTGCGAGCCGAGATGGAAGCAGCGGCTGAGCGTTTGGAATTCGAGCGGGCGGCGCGGCTGCGTGACGAGTTGCGAGCGATCGAGCATGTGCTCGAGCAGCAGAAGATCGTGACCGGCAGCGACGAGTCGTTTGACGTGCTGGCCGTCGCACAAAGTGCCGGTGGCGATGCGTGTGTCCAGGTCGGCTTCGTGCGCAATGGCAAGCTGCTCGGTTCGGAGCACTATCTCATGGCTGGTGCGCGGGTCGACGATCCGCCGAGCGCGATCCTGACCTCGTTCGTGCAACAGTACTATGCCCAGGCGTCGAGCATTCCGCCTGAGCTGGTGGTGCCGTACCCGCTCGAGGACTCCGATACCCTCGCCGCGTTCCTCGCACAGCGGCGTGGTGCAGCGGTGCAACTGTGCGTCGCGACCGAGGGCCTACGCCGCGATCTTGTCGACATGATCGCGAAGAGCGCGCAGCAAAATCTCGAGCAGTATCGGGTCCGTTGGTTGAACGACGAGCAGCGGACGACGCTCGCGCTCGAGGAGCTGGCGGACGCGCTCGGTCTCGATCGCTTGCCCCGGCGGATCGAGTGCTTCGATGTCTCCCAGCTGCAGGGGACGAACGTGGTTGCCAGTATGGTCGTCTTCGAGCAGGGCAAACCCAAGAAGAGCGATTATCGCAAGTTCCAGATCAGGACTGTGGAGGGGCAGGATGACTTCGCGGCGATCCGCGAGGCAGTGCACCGCCGCTATCGCCGTGCACTGGCAGCCGACCAGACCGAAGCCTGGCAGACGCTTCCCGATCTCGTGCTCATCGACGGTGGGAAAGGACAGCTCAACGCGGCCCGCGAAGCGCTCGCTTCGCTGGGTCTCCAGTTGCCGATCGCGGCACTGGCCAAGGAGCACGAGGAGCTGTACCTTCCGAGCCGGAGCGAGCCGATCGTGCTGCCGCGCGATTCCCAGGCGCTCTTCCTGGTGCAGCGTATCCGTGACGAGGCGCACCGTTTCGCCGTAACCTTCCATCGTTCGCGGCGGACGCGCTCGACGCTGCGCTCGCTCCTGGACGATATTCCTGGCGTGGGGCCGCGTCGGCGGCGGGAACTGCTCCGTCGGTTCGGCTCGGTCGAAGGTATCCGACAAGCGAGTGTGGAAGAGATCGCGGCAGTGCCGGGGATCAGCCGAGCACTGGCAGAGCGGATCAAAGCTGAACTCGGGGGAGTCTGAACGGTGCGGGTAATCGCTGCGAACGATGCCGCTGCTGTCGACGAAGCGGCGCGGGTGCTGCGTGAGGGTGGTCTCGTCGTTTTCCCGACAGACACGGTCTATGGAGTCGGCGCGGCTGTCGACCGTCCCGATGCTGTCGCCCGCTTGTACGTCGCCAAAGGCCGGCCACTCGATCGACCGATACCGGTGTTGATCGCTGATCTCGATCAGCTCGAGCGCTTGGCCCGTGACGTGAACGATGCCGTTCTCCGTCTGGCGCGCCGGTTCTGGCCAGGGGCACTGACGATCGTCGTGCCGGCCCAACCTTGGCTGCCAGTCGAGATCGTTCGCGATACCGGCGCAGTCGGCTTGCGCATGCCGGACCACCCGGTCGCGCTGGCCATCATCCGGGCGGCGGGAGGCGCGGTGGCAACGACCTCGGCCAATCGCTCCGGCGAGCGCGAGGCGTGCACGGTGGAGGAAGCGGTCGCTGCCCTCGGCGAGACGGTCGACCTCTATGTGGACGGGGGGCGAACGCCGGGTGGCATTCCCTCAACGGTCGTAGCGCTGCAAGATGGAGAGATCCGCATCCTCCGGCGGGGAGCGCTGGATCCGGCGCTGGTCGAGCAGGCACTCCGTGAATGATGACGAGTCGCCACGTTACCGATGCGCGGAACGGTTCCGCAGCATTGACGTGTCACGGACCGAGAGAGGACACTCTCGGTGGTGGTTGCGGGTGACGGAGATGGGTGGGCCGAACGCGTGTTGGGAGAGTGGCTGCTGATCGGTGCGGCCGGAGCGCTCGCAGCGGGCGGGTTGACCCAGCGACAGCGCCGGTTCCGACGTCTGCAGCATCTGATGCGGTCGTTCCATTTTTCGAGGGAACGCCCGCACGTGCTCATCCTCTCGGCCTCGATCGGTGGGGGGCACAATGCTGCTGCCGCGGTGCTTCGTCATGATCTCGAAGCGCTCGGGTGCCGCGTGACAGTACTGGACGGTTTCGCGTTCGCCACACCGCTCCTGAGCCGGTACTTCGCCTGGGCATACCCGGTGCAGCTGCGTCACGCCCCTTGGCTCTACGATTGGCAGTTCCGGTCGTCGCATCGACCGGCATGGGCACGGTTCTGGCGTGCCGTGTACAGCGCGCTGGCGGCTGGCGCGTTCGAGCGGCTGCTCGAGGAAGTAAATCCGGACATCGTCGTCTCCACCTATCCGCTCGTCACCCAGGCACTCGGGTCGCTCCGTCTGCAGCGAAGGATTACCGTCCCGACGGTTGCGGTCATCACCGATTTCGGGGTGCATCGGTTGTGGACCGCTCCCGGAATCGACCTACACCTGGTTCCGTCAAGGGTTTCGGCCGCTCAAGTCGAAGATGCGACCGGGACGGTGCAGGTGATGGAACCGCTGGTTGGCGCTGCTTTCCGGGAACCGATGGATCGCCGGGAGGCTCGCGAACGTTTCGGTTTCGATCCTGAGGAATTCGTCGCGTTGGTGGTGGCGGGAGCCTGGGGAATCGGTCGCGTCGAAGCGATCGTGCGGGATGTTGCAGCCTGCGATGTGCGCACGGTTGTCGTGTGCGGGAAGAACCAGGATCTCGTCGATCGCCTCCGTCGCGAGCACGGCGGCAACGCTCGTGTCCAGATCCTGGGCTGGACCGATGCGTTGCCGGAACTCATGGCGGCGGCTGACTGCCTGGTGCAGAATGCCGGTGGACTGACGTGCCTGGAGGCGATCGCGCGCCGTTTGCCGATTCTGATCTATCGCCCGATCGCCGGCCATGGCGTCTTCAATGCTCGAACCATGGAGCGGGCGCATGCGGCGCGGTGGATTCGCGAGGTGGGCGAGTTGCAGCAGCTGCTCCGGGACGCAGCGTCCGGGCGCATTCAGCTCGCTCCGCCGCGCGTCGAGACCGGTGCGGTACCCGCAGCACGTGCCATCCTATCGCTGCTCGTACGGTCGATGGCAGCAGAGTCGGCGACGAGTTCGGGCATGCAGAATGCACGCCACCAATGGGGTGGCTGAGACGGAGCGCTTCACGATATGCCGCGTTCGCTCGCCACGCGTATAACACTCGCGAGTTTGCTGGGTACGGCTTTGCTTGCTCTGCTCGCCGTCGTCGCCTATCGAGTCCAGCCCCCGGTCGGATTGGTCCCCCTCTTGACGGTGCAAGGGCGTCCGTTCTGGCTGGCGGCGATCGCCGTCTGTCTCGTCGGTGCGGCGGTTTTCCAGGTGCTCGACCCGATGCCACAGATCGCAACCACGACAGCTGCCCAGCGAGGGATCCGCTATGATCCGGTCCCGGAGTGGCCGACCGGTTGGGGGCTCCCCTTTACCACGCTCGCTGCTGGCGCGCTCATCTTGAGCGCGTACCATTCTGCGCTCGCTGGTCTCGCGGTGACCTTCTTCGGGTTCATCGCCTTGCTGGTCGGTGAACTAGCTCGTCTCGCTCTCTACAGCGTCGAACAACGCGTGCGGATCTTCGGGCGGGTGACCCACACGCTTCTCCTGTACGGCTTGGCGTTCGTCACCTTCGCGATGATCTACATCCACAAACTGCGTAGCCTCTACTCGGCGACCGCGGTGTTCCTGGTCGCGGGGGTGCTGTTCCTGCAGCTGACCGAGGCGGCCGATGTGCAACTCGATCGGCGCGTGTTGTACGCGATGGTCGGGGGACTTGTTCTGGCGGAAGCGACTTGGGTGCTCAACTACTGGCCGGCAACGGGTTGGCTCGGTGGGGCGGCGCTGCTCGCGGTCTTCCACGTCGTCGCCGGCCTCATTCTCGCCAGAATCGAGCGGACGCTCGGCTGGCGGACGGTGGTCGAGTACGGTGCGATGGCCTGCCTGGCATTAGCGGTTATCATTTGGGGTATGCTACGCACGCGAGGTGGGCCGTGAGCGATCCGCTCGAAGGCGATCTCTACGAATTGCTGTTACGCCTGGATGCGCTCGAGGAGTTACTCGAAGAGCTCGAAGAGCGCGGTCTCGCAACGCTCGACGAGCTGCATGCAGCACTCGCGTCCGAGCCAGGCACCGACGATCTCCGCGAAATGGTCGGCGAACTGTTGCTGCGCGGTGTTCGAACCGCTGAGGATGTCCAGCGCGAACTCGCCACGCTCGAACGCCGTATCGAAGAACCGGGTGCCCCAGACGCCGAGTGGTTCGGTCCCAACTGACGATTGACGCGTATGGAAAGCCTTTTTTCGGCTCGTGAGCGCGAGTTGCAACACCGATACGCACCGCTCGCTGAGCGGATGCGCCCGCGAACGCTCGACGAAATCGTCGGGCAAGAGCACGTGCTCGGTCCCGGAGCGTTGCTTCGGAGGATGATCGAGGAGGATCGCCTCGTCTCGCTCATCCTGTGGGGGCCGCCTGGCTGCGGGAAGACGACACTCGCACGAGTCATCGCGGAACACACCCGGGCGGCATTCGTTCCGCTGTCGGCGGTCACCGCGACGGTTGCCGATGTGCGGCGGGCGGTGCAGGAAGCCCGAGAGCGCTTGGGACAGCTCGGACAGCGCACGATCGTCTTCATCGACGAGATCCACCGGTTCAACCGTGCCCAGCAGGATGCATTGCTCCCGGCGGTCGAGGACGGCACGATCGTGCTGATCGGCGCGACGACCGAGAACCCGTCGTTCGAGGTCAATGCGCCACTCCTCTCGCGCTGCCGGGTCGTGGTGCTCGAGCCGCTCTCCGACGACGCGATTCGTTCGCTGCTCGACCGAGCGTTGACTGACACCGAGCGTGGGCTCGGTGGCCTCGCAGTCGAAGTCGACCCCGAAGCGCTCGAAGCGATCGTCAACCTGGCGAACGGTGACGCGCGTATGGCGTTGAACACACTCGAGCTGGCTGTGAGCGGCGCGCGTGGAGGACGAGTGACCGTAGACCTCGTTCGCCAGGCAGCGATGCGTCGGGCGATGGTCTACGATCGGGCTGGCGATGCGCACTACGACACGATTTCCGCGCTGCACAAGGCGATTCGTGGATCCGACCCCGATGCAGCGCTCTACTGGCTCGCCCGGATGCTCGAGAACGGTGAGGACCCGCTCTTCATCGCCCGGCGATTGATTCGCGCAGCGAGCGAAGACGTGGGGTTAGCGGATCCGCACGCCCTGGTCGTTGCGGTCGCCGCACAACAAGCAGTGCATGTCATCGGCCTGCCGGAAGGTGCTCTCGCGCTCGCCGAGGCAGCCGTCTACCTGGCTGTCGCGCCGAAGTCGAACGCGCTCTATCGTGCGTACGAAGCGGCACGGCGGGACGTGATCGAGACGCGGAACGATCCGGTGCCGTTGCACCTCCGCAATGCCCCATCGACGCTCATGCGGCAGCTTGGGTGGGGGGCTGGCTATCGTTACCCGCACGATGAGCCGGATGCGATCGGTCGGCAGGAGTATCTGCCGCCCAGGCTCCGTGACCGGCGCTACTACGAACCGACGGATCGCGGCTGGGAGGCACGGTTGCGCGAGCGCTTGGCGGCGATCCGGGCGCGACGGGGTGAGCGAAGCGAGCGATCGGAGACGAACGAGGGGCGACCGTGAATACAATGGACGTTCCGGTTCGGCAGAACAGAGCGAACGATGAACTCCGACCGGTCGAGATCGTTCCCGATTACATACCGTATGCTGAGGGATCGGCGCTCATCATGCTCGGCAACACGCACGTGCTGTGTGCGGCGACGGTCGAGGATCGGGTGCCTGGTTTTCTGGCTGGTAGCGGACAAGGTTGGATTACCGCTGAGTACGGCATGCTCCCCCGCAGTGGCCGCGAGCGGATCCCGCGAGAGCGTTCCGGTGCCGGGGGCCGAACGGCGGAAATCCAGCGGCTGATCGGCCGATCGTTGCGGGCAGCAGTGGATCTCAGCGCGCTCGGCGAGCGCACGATCATCATCGATTGCGACGTCATCCGTGCTGATGGCGGCACCCGCACGGCAGCCATCACCGGTGGATGGGTCGCGCTCTACCTGGCACTCCGGCGGCTGGTCGAGTCGGAGCAGCTTCCGATGCTGCCGATCGTCCGACAGGTGGCGGCGGTCAGCGTCGGGATCGTTGCTGGTGAGCCGCGCTTGGACCTGGAGTATGCCGAAGACAGCCAGGCGGAAGTTGACATGAATATCGTCATGACCGATCGCGGTGAGTTCGTCGAACTGCAGGGGACCGCTGAAGGCCAGCCTTTCGGGCGAGAAGTTCTCGATCGGCTCCTCGAACTGGCCGAACGCGGCATCGGCGAGCTGATGGTGGCCCAGCGGCGCGCCCTGCAGCTCCCGTGAAAGCGATCAGCCTTCGACCTCGAGATATTCCTTCGTGCTCGGTAAGCGGTCGGCGATGCGTGGGTCGATTTGCGTTGCGTGATCCAGGGCGCGCCCGAGAGCCTTGAAAATGGCTTCGAGCTGGTGGTGGGCATTCTGCCCGTACAGCGTGACGAGATGGATCGTGATGCGTGCCTCGCGGGCGAACGTCTCGAGGAAATGGCGCGCGAGGTCGCATTCGAGCTGGCCGACAGCGCCGGGCGGGAACGGATCGCGGTGGACGAACAGACCGCGCCCGCTACAGTCGAGCGCGATATGCGCGAGCGCCTCGTCCATCGGCACGGCTGCGTTGGCCATCCGGCGAATGCCGCGCCAGTCGCCGAGCGCCCGCCGTACGGCTTGGCCGAGGCAGATCGCGACGTCCTCGACCGTGTGGTGTGCGTCGACGTGCAAGTCACCGCGGGCACGGACAGTCAGGTCGAAGCACCCGTGGCGCGCGAAGAGCGTGAGGAAATGATCGAGCGCGCCGATACCCGTATCGATACTGGCCTGGCCGGAACCATCGAGCGCGATTTCGACCGTCACCGTTGTCTCGGCGGTCGTGCGGTCGATTTTGCTCGCACGTGTCGCGTTCATCCTCCGTCCTCCGACCATCAGAAGGGAAACGTGTCGAGTGCCTCGAGGATACGGTCCACTTGGTCCGCCGTGCCGACGGTGATCCGGAGGTAATCACGAAGCCATTCGTCGTCGTACCGTCGGACGACGATTGCCTGCCGGAGGAGATGCGCATGGAGCTCGTGGGCACGACCGTCGTGTACCCGGCAGAGGATAAAGTTCGCCTCCGAGGGATACGGGCGAAGGAACGGGTATCGTTGCAGCTCCTGGAAGAGACGGTTGCGCTCGCGACGAATCAGTTCTACGCGTTCCATCAGCCACTCGCGGTCGGCGAGAGCAGCCTCCACTGCGACCTGTGCAGCCACGCTCACGTTGAACGGTTGCTTGACGCGCCAGAGCGCCCGGGCGATCTGAGGTGGGAAGATGCCGTACCCGATACGCAAGCCGGCGAGTCCAGCCCACTTACTGAACGTCCGGAGGATGACCACGTTGTCGTACCGCTCGGTAAACGGCTGGAGCGTCGTACCAGCGAACTCGTAGTACGCCTCGTCGACGACGAGCAGTACTCCGGTGCGAGCCAGTCGCTCGAGCTCGCCAGCCGAGACGAGGTTCCCGGTCGGATTGTTCGGTGAGGCCAGAAAGATGAGTTTGGTGTGCGGTGTGACCGCCTGTTCGATCGCGGCGAGGTCGAGCGCGAACGTCTCGGTTCGTGGTACGGTCACGACGCGTGCCCCGAAGAGCGGTGGCCGCGAAAGGTAGACACCGAAGCTGGGCACTGGAACGATGACTTCGTCACCTGGGTCGATAACAGCGAGCAATAGAAGATCGATCAACTCGTCGGATCCGTTCCCGAGAAGGATGCGCTCGAACGGCGCACCGGTATAGTCGGCGAGCGCGGCGCGCGCTCGCCGCTGGTCGGGGTCTGGGTAGAGATGCAGGTCGGTCAGCGTCGCGAGTGCAGCAACGACAGCTGGCGGGGGGCCGTAAGGGTTCTCGTTAGAGTCGAGTTTGGCGATTCGCTCCGGTGGAACGCCCAAACGCTCAGCGATCGTCTCGAGACTTTCGACTGGCAGGTACTCGACCGCGTTCTCGACACTCGCACGCAGCGTTCGCATCCTGTGCGCTTCCACGACCACCTCCTCCGGCGCTCTCGTGCCTGCCGCAAAGCGTATCGCGGGGAACGAGGAGCGTGCCAACGACAGGGCAGGCTGCTCCTCGCTTTCACCCTCCTCTCGGTTCTCGCCCTGCTTCTAGCTGAACGGCCGGTGCAGGGGGTGCGCGCGTTCGATGCCGGTCCGGCCGACGCACCAGGAGCCGCGCACACGTCGGTGCCGATGCTGACGGCGCGCTCTGCCTTCGTTGCCGATATCACGGCTGGCGTCGAGATCTTCGCAGCGAATGCGGACGAGCCGCTTCCGCCAGCCAGCACGACGAAATTGGTCACGGCGTTAACGGCACGGCGTTACCTGGCGCCTGAGGAGGGGGTGACGATCGATGCGCGGGATCTGGTCGACCCCACGGTCTACAGCAATGCTGGATTGTTGCCGGGTGATCGGCTCACCGTCCGTGATTTGCTCGCGGCGATGCTCGTCGCCTCGGCCGGCGATGCAGCACAGGCGCTCGCCCGCGTAGCGGGCGAGCGGATCGCGCCCCATGCTGCATCTCCGGTCGAGGCATTCGTGACGGCGATGAACGAGGAGGCCGAGCGTCTTGGTCTGACTCGGTCGCGCTTTCTCACGCCGGATGGCCGCGATGTGCCGGGACAGCTCGCGACAGCGCGCGACCTGGCGGTCGCGGCGGCGCACGTGTTGGCCGATCCGGTGCTCGCACCGATGGTGGCTGCGACACGGTGGGACATCGCTGTCGAGGGACCGAACGCCCGGCAGCTGGTACTCCTCAATACGAATCAGCTGATCGCGGCACCGGATGTGATCGGCGTCAAGACTGGTACGAGTGCGGCAGCTGGGCAATGTCTCGTCCTGGCTGTGCGGCGCGGACACGATATGGTTCTCGTCGTCGTCCTGGGGAGCCTGGACCGGTATCGCGATGTGGAGACGATTCTCGACTGGATGGATGCGCAGTTTCGCTGGATCACGCTGGACGCTGCGACGTTCCCGGAGCTGGCCGCGCTCACCGAGCGGGGTATCGTGCCAGCGCTCGCACCGACCGTGCTGGTACCTACCGAGCAGCTCGATCGCGTGCAGCTGGTGGTCACTGAAGTTCCCGCAACGGGGCGCGTGCGTGGTACGGTACGATTGCAGTTCGAAGCAGTCGACCTGGTCGTGCTGCCGCTGATCGAGGTGCCGAGCGGGGACCAGGGACGAGTGCGCGGGTGAGTGCACGATGGCCGAGCAGCGTCTGCAACGGGTTCTCGCAGCACATGGAGTCGCCTCGCGTCGCAAGGCGGAGCAATTGATCCTGGCCGGTCGGGTGACGGTCGACGGGGTGGTGGTGCGGCAACTCGGGACGAAGGTCGACCCGGAGCGGCAAGAGATTCGGGTCGACGGAAAACTCCTCCGTCCCGAGCCGCGTCGCTACATCATGCTGCACAAGCCGGTCGGGTACATCACGACGACTGCCGATGAGCATGGGCGCAAGACGGTGCTCGACCTGGTGAAGGTTCCCGAACGGGTCGTCCCGGTCGGTCGGCTCGACCGTGATTCGTCCGGCCTCTTGCTTCTGACCAACGATGGTGATCTGATCTACCGGATTACCCACCCGCGATACGAACTCGAGAAGGAGTACGAGGTTTTGGTCGATGGCTTCCCGCCTCCCGAGGTGGAGGAAGCGCTCCGGCGGGGTGTGCCGGTCGATGGCCGGCCGGTGCAGATCCGGCGACTCGAAGCGGTCCGAACCGAGCCGGAGGGAACCGTTTACCGGGTAGTGATCCATGAAGGCCGCAATCGGATCATTCGGCGCGTTTTCGAGCGGGTCGGCTACCCGGTCCTCCGGTTGCATCGGGTTCGGGTCGGACCGCTCTGGCTTGGCAACCTCGCTCCCGGACAGTGGCGTGATTTGACGCCAGAAGAGCTGGCAGCCTTGCGGCGGGCGGTTGGCTTGTCGGAAACTGCTGCTGGGGCGGAGTCGAAGGAGCGGGAGCAGTATCGTGGCAGAACCGTGCAGCTTCGTGGTCGCGATCGACGGTCCGGCCGGATCGGGCAAAAGTACCGTCGGCGCTGAAGTGGCCAAGCGCCTGGGCGCACTTTATTTCGATACCGGCGTCGTCTACCGCACGCTGGCACTCGTGGCGTCGGAGCGTGGCGTTCCGCCGGACGATGCCGAGCGACTGGCCGAACTGGCACGATCGTTGTCGCTGCGAGTCGCACCGCCTTCGGTTCAGGATGGACGGCTCTACGACGTGCGGATCGATGGTCGTGATGTCACTTGGGCGATTCGGACGCCGGAGATCGATCGGCTCGCCTCGGTGGTGTCCGCGCATCCGGAGGTGCGCCGGGCGCTGCTCCAGATCCAGCGCGAAATCGCGCGGGACGGGCGAGTGGTGATGGCTGGGCGCGACATCGGTACGGTCGTGATGCCCGAGGCGCCGGTCAAGATCTGGCTCGATGCCTCGCTGGAAGAGCGGGCGCGGCGCCGCCAGCGTGACCTCGCCAGCCGGGGGATCGTCCAGCCAGTGGAATCGATCATCGCCGAGCTGGCTGAACGCGACCGCCGGGATGCGAGCCGAGCAGTCGCCCCGATGCGACCAGCCGAGGATGCCGTGATCGTCGAGACCGATGGGCGATCGATCGAGGACGTTGTCGAAACGGTGCTCGCCATCGTGCGCGAGCGATGCGAGTGTGCGGACCATGGAGCCGATTCCTCCCGCATGGCGACTGTCCCGTCGCCGTAAGCTCAAAACGTTGATTTTCTTGACGGCACGCGTCTTCGTCGTGCCACTCTTGCGTCTCTTGATCCGCTTCCGGATCGAGGGGCTCGAGCATGTTCCGCGGATCGGTCCGGCAATCGTGGCAGCGAATCACCTGCACAATGCGGACCCGGTTCTGATCATCGCGGCGTTCACGCGACCGGTCCTGTTCATGGCCAAGAAGGAACTGTTCAGCGTGCCGATCATTCGCTGGTTCGTCCGCCAGTCGGGCGCGTTTCCGGTGGACCGCGGCCGTCCGGATCGCCAGGCGTTGCGCCACGCCGAGCAGCTGCTCCGAGAAGGGATGCTCGTCGGCATCTTCCCGGAGGGAACGCGCAGTCCGACCGCCACGCTCCAGGCGCCGCATCCCGGTGTGGGCCTTCTCATCCGACGTAACCCTGAGGTGCCGGTCATTCCGGTCGCGATCTGGGGTACGGAGGTCTTGCCGTTCAACGGCGCCAAGGGGCGCCGACCGTTGCGCGGTTGGCCACGCGTTACGGTGCGGATCGGAGCGCCGATTCGGATCGCGTTGCAGGACGAGGCAGGCCGCGAACGGACAGCGCAGGAACTCGCCGATGAGGTGATGGTCGCGATCGCACGGCTCCTGCCTGAACCGTACCGCGGAGCGTATCGCGAGCGGGTGGTGCTCGAGAGTCATGCCGTCAGACCATCCACGCCGGCGGGTACAGGGTCCCGCTGAGCAAGAATCGGCATGAGCATGGTCATTCTCGGGCCTCTGTGCACGTGGTGGCGTGGCGATCCGCTTCCCGTTCTGCCTCACTTCCAGGGCTTCCGTGTCGAAGCGGGGCGGGACGAGTGGCTGGAGCGGATCGGCGGGTACGCACCGGAGGAGTTGGCGAGGCGACGAAGCGAAGGCCATCGCCCGTATGTCGCGTTGGTCGGTCGCGAGCTGGTGGCCTACGGCTGGGTCGCGACGCAACGAGCCGAAATCGGTGCGCTCGCGCTCGCCTTCCTCGTGCCCCCGGGTGAGCGCTACCTCTGGGACTTCTTCACGTTGCCGGAATGGCGAGGCCGAGGCATCTACCCGCGTCTCCTCCAGGCGATTCTCGAACTCGAGAACGAGGCGGAGCGCTTCTGGATCGGCTACGATGCCCCGAATGCCGCCTCGGCACGCGGCATCGCGAAAGCCGGCTTTCGCGCAGTCGTCGAGATCGTACGTCTAGCCGATGGCCGGCTGGCGCTCGTCCCCGTCGGACCGGCGGAGCGGGTGGCCGCGGCTGCACGTCTCCTAGGTTTGCCGGTCGTTCCGACGGCTACCGGTGGCGACGCCACCAACGAGCAGCGGTGACTGTACCGGCGAGGAGGGCTGCAAGCCCCCCGGCGACGATCGCCGTGCCGACCGGATCCGGGCCGGGTAGGACGACTTTCCCATCGTCGTAGCTGAGGAACAGTTGTCCCCACTTGGTCCGGAGTGCCTCTTTAACGCGTCGTCGCCCGTGGACCGGGTACCAGTAGACATTGTGGTAGACATTCGAGGCGACGTACGACCAGGGCACCAGTGGCGAGCGGAGTAGCAGATTCTCGAGCGGCTTGAGCGGGCCGTGGTAGATGAGCTTCTGGCCCCGGCTGGCGAAGGTATCGCCGGCGACGAAGCCCCACGACTCGTTGGAGATGTCCTCGCCGATTACCTCGATCTCCCGTGGGTCGCCCACCCCGAGCCCGCGCTCGTGCGCGATGCGGATGAACGGGATGGACAGCGGGTCGAAGCCCTGGAGCTTCGCGCTGATCGCGTCGATGGCCACTTGGTCAGCGCTCGCCAGGATGATGTCTTTCTCGTGCGGGCGCATCGCCCGAGGGCCAGGGCCGTCGCCCGCGAAGGTGCCGTCCATCACGGCGAAGATGCCGGGGTGTATCTCCTGCTGGATCGTCAGGAGATCGACCAGCGTCTCGTGGATCACCGCATGTGTCCAGTGACGGCGCTCGTTGAGGAGCCCGCCGAAGGCGTTCTTCATCGCGCCGGTGATCGTGGTGAACACATGTGTCTTGACGGTCGGCAAGTGGATGATGTTGCGCCCGATGAAAAGCTTGGGAATCCGGATCCCCTCTGGGAAGATCTTGTGCAGGACGAGGAGCTCGCCCTTCGGTTCGTAGGGAACCCACTCGACGTGCGGTTCGTAGAGATGGACGTTCTCGACCCCGTACTTGTCGACGACGTACTTGTGCTTGTTGTTGCGCTCCCCTTTGTACGCATCGACGACGACGGTGCGGTTGTGTGCTGCGATGAGGTGACCATAGCCATCGGCTTTCAACCGGCGGATCACGCCTTCGAGTTGCCACGGGGTTGTCGAGCAACCAGGGTACCAGGTGTCCCAGGTGATGTTGATCTTGAGGATCGTCTCGCGGTCACGCGGGAGCGCTTCGCGGTAGCCAGCCATCAACATGGCACGGCCGATATCAGCGAGTACCGTTTCCGGCGTGGTGCGGACGACCGCGACTTTACCCTTCCCAGGAAAATCGCTCATGGATCGCCTCCCGATCGTGTCGCGCTCGATCCTAGCACAGCGTGCGACATTCGTCCTACTCGACAGAACGGGCCTTGTCCGTACACCGCTGGGGCTGCTAGGATGTGCCTGGCAGTCAGAGCGACCTGTCACCAGCGTGAGGAGACGTACGGGGAGGCTCCGGTGCGAGCAGGGGGACGTGCGTGCCTCGTCGCCATCGTGTTGATGAGCTGGGTCCTGTGGCCACAATCGACTGTGTATGCTGTGCCACCGAGTGAACCGGAGATCACGGCGGCTGCAGCCATCCTCCTCGATGCGACGACCGGAGCAGTTCTCTATGCCAAGAACGCGGACGAACCGCGTGCGCCAGCGAGCTTGACGAAACTCGCGACAGCGCTGACGGCCGTCGATCTGGCTCCGCTCGACACGGTTCTCGGAGTATCGAGCGCCGATCTCGTCGGGGAGGCATCGATGGGCCTCCGACCTGGGGACGAGCTGACGCTCGAAACGGCGCTCTACGGGCTCCTGCTCGCTTCCGGGAACGATGCGGCGATGGTCATCGCTCGGAACTTGAGCGCCTTGCCAGGCGATACGCCCGAGGCGGCGGTTGCCCGGTTCGTCCGCCAGATGAATCTGGTCGTTCAGCGACTGGGGCTCGAGCACACGACGTTCCGGAACCCGCACGGCTTGGACGAACCGGGACACGTCACGACGGCACGAGACCTCGCTTTGCTGACGCGTGCGGTTCTGCAGCGTCCCGAACTGCGCCGGATCCTCGCGACGCAATCTTATTCCGATGGAACGTTTAGCGTGCAGACGACGAATCGCTTGCTCGGGAACTATCCGGGGCTCATCGGCGGGAAGACCGGCATCACTGATGCTGCCGGTTACTCGCTGATCGAGGCTGCTGAGCGTGATGGGCAGACAGTGATCGCTGTCGTCCTCGGTAGCACGCACGAAGCCTGGTATGACGACGCGGTGAAGCTCCTCGATTACGGATTCGAGCGGCTCTCCACAGGAACTTCGCCCGCGCAACCGGCACTCGGTGCGTCACAACCGACGGCGGTGCCAACCGCGGTCGCGACCGGAACCGCGGAGCCACGTGCGCTCGTCCTGCAGGTACCAGTGACGGATCCGCAGGCCGAGAAGACATGGTTTTGGCCCATGTCTGCCGTGACGGCCGCTGTGGCGGTTGGGGTCATGCTGACCGGTCTCCCACTCGTAACGGCGGTGGTCGTCACACGCCGTCAACGTGTGCCACGCCAGGCTCGCTCTGCTCACGCCACTCGTCGGGGACGAGAACGGCGGGAAGCGGGTGTTCCGGCGGCAGCGCGGAGTGCGGGAAGGGTACGCGCTGTGCCGGCTGCTGGAGTGCAGCACGAGAAGCCGCGGCGGTCAGCGGTCATCGCGTTCGATCCAGCCGCTGCGGTCGCACAACGCGCGGTGCGGGCTGGACGACGTGGCGATGTCACGGTCGCCGAGGCGCAGTTCGTGGAAGCGTTGCGCCTGAACCCGGCTTGCGACTTGACGCGGACACCGGAGTTCTGGACGATGTCGCCAGCTGGTATCGTCGCAGCTGCACAGGCCTACCGCCGGGTCGGACGTGTGCGCGACGCGCGCACGCTGCTGACCGTCGCGCAAATCAGTTTCGGGGCGGCGCCGGCCATTCGTGAGGCGCTGGCCAGCTTGCCGCGCACCTGGGACGAGCCGCCCGTGGCGGTCTTCACCCCGACGCGCTTGCCCCGATCTTGATACGAATCGTATCAGCTGCTATACTGCGATCGAGTGCAGGAGGAGAGGTACGGGAGGCGACGATGCGCCGGTCCGAACCGCTGTACGTGATCAGTGTGGCAGCGCGACTGCTCGAACTGCACCCGCAGACGCTCCGGAAGTACGAGCGTGAGGGGTTCGTGACGCCATCGCGAACGCGCGGGAACCTGCGTCTGTATTCGGCGGAGGATCTGGAGCGTTTGCGGCAGGTCAAGTATCTGGTCGAGGAACGTGGTGTCAACCTCGCTGGCGTGCAGCTCGCGCTCTCGTTGACCGAGCAGCTCCGTCGGCTGCGTGAACGGTGTCTCGCGATTTCCGAACAATACGATCGGATCTTCGACTCGGTCGTTGCCGATATCGACGCGATGCTGAATCTCCTCGGTGCGCCGAGCGAAGGAGAATCGTGAGGCAGCACCGCTCCTCCTGCAAAACATCGCTCGAGGGTGAGGTAGGGTAATGGGACGACCACAATTTACGGAAAAGGCACAGGAAGCGCTGGTGACTGCGCAACGGCTGGCGACGGAGCGGCAGCACAGCCAGCTGGACGTCGAGCACCTGCTCTTTGCGCTCGTGACCCAGACGGATGGCGTCGTACCGCAGGTGCTCTTGCGCCTGCAGCTCGATCCGCGGCGGGTGGCGCAGGAACTCGAGCGGGTGCTCGAAACGCTGCCGCGTCTGCAGTATGCGGCTGAGCCGACGATCGCGCCGACGTTGCGGCGCGCGCTCGAACGCGCGCAGGTCGAGGCGCAGAGTTTCGGGGACGAGTACATCAGCACCGAGCATCTGTTCCTGGCGGCACTGGAGGCCGCACCTCGTTCGCCGGCTGTCCAGGCGCTGGTCCGGCTCGGTGTGCAGCGCGAGCGGGTGATGAGCGCGCTGAGCCAGATCCGCGGTGCGCAGCGTGTGACGTCACCCAATCCAGAGTCGACGTACCAGGCACTGGAGCGCTACGGTCGCGACCTTACGGCGCTGGCCCGGCAGGGTAAGCTCGATCCGGTGATCGGTCGTGACGAAGAGATCCGCCGGGTCATCCAAGTGTTGCTGCGCCGGACGAAGAACAATCCGGTGTTGATCGGCGAGCCGGGTGTCGGAAAGACTGCGATCGTCGAGGGGCTGGCGCAGCGGATCGTCCGCGGCGACGTACCGGAGGGGCTCCGCGACAAGCGCATCGTTCAGCTCGATCTGGCGGCGATGCTCGCGGGGGCCAAGTACCGCGGCGAGTTCGAAGAACGCTTGAAGGCGGTCCTCGATGAGATTCGCGCCTCGGAAGGCGAAATCATCGTCTTCATCGACGAGGTGCACACGGTCGTCGGTGCCGGTGCCGCCGAGGGCGCGATGGACGCTGCGAATATGCTCAAGCCGATGCTCGCGCGCGGCGAACTGCACGCGATCGGTGCCACGACCCTCGACGAGTACCGCAAGCACATCGAGAAGGATCCGGCGTTGGAGCGCCGGTTCCAGCCGGTTTACGTCGACGAGCCGTCAGTCGAGGACACGATCAGCATCCTGCGCGGCTTGCGCGAGCGGTATGAGCTGCACCACAAGGTGCGGATTCTCGACTCGGCGCTGGTCGCAGCGGCGGTTCTGTCGCACCGGTACATCACGAACCGCTTCCTGCCCGACAAGGCGATCGACCTTGTCGATGAGGCTGCGGCGCGCCTGCGCATGGAGATCACCAGTATGCCAGCAGAGCTGGACGAGCTGACGCGGCGGATCACGCAGCTCGAAATCGAGCGCGAAGCCTTGCGCAAGGAGCGCGACGAGGCGTCGCGCCAGCGGCTGGCCGAGCTGGAGCGCGAACTCGCCAATCTGCGCGAACAGGAGCAGGTGCTGCGCTCGCAGTGGGAGCAGGAGCGGCAGGCGCTCGAGCGGATCAACGCGCTCAAGGAGCAGATCGAGCAGACGCGCATCGAGATCGAGCAGGCCTTGCGCGTCGCCGACTACACCCGTGCGTCGGAGCTGCAGTACGGGCGCCTGGTGGAACTGGAGCGGCAGCTGCGTGAGGAAGAACGGCGGCTGGCCGAAGTGCAGCGGCAGGGGCGTCTCCTCAAGGAAGAGGTCGATGCCGACGATATCGCCGAGATCGTCAGCAAGTGGACGGGCATCCCGGTCGCCAAGCTCATGGAGAGCGAGATGGAGAAGCTCGTTCACATGGAGGAGCGCCTGCACGAGCGGGTCGTCGGCCAGGACGAGGCGGTGCGCGCCGTATCGAACGCGATCCGTCGCGCGCGCGCTGGGTTACAGGATCCCAACCGGCCGCTCGGCAGCTTCATCTTCCTGGGCCCGACCGGCGTCGGGAAGACGGAGCTGGCGCGAGCGCTGGCCGAGTTCCTGTTCGACGACGAGCGGGCGATGGTGCGGATCGACATGTCGGAGTACCAGGAGCGGCACACCGTTTCGCGCTTGATCGGTGCACCGCCGGGGTACGTCGGGTACGAGGAGGGTGGCCAGCTGACCGAAGCGGTGCGGCGCCGGCCGTACTCGGTGGTGCTGTTCGACGAGATCGAGAAGGCGCATCCGGAGATCTTCAACGTGCTGCTCCAGGTGCTCGACGACGGCCGGTTGACCGATGGGCAGGGGCGCACGGTCGACTTCCGGAATACGGTGATCATCATGACGAGCAATCTCGGCTCGGAGTACATCCAGGCGCTGCTCCCGTATCGGGAGGAAGAGGCGTACCAGCGCGTGATGGAAGCGGTGCGGGCGCACTTCCGGCCGGAGTTCCTCAACCGGATCGACGAGATCATCATCTTCCGGCCGTTGACGCGCGAGCAGCTGTCGCAGATCGTCGACATCCAGTTGCGACAGGTTCGGCAGCGGCTCAAGCAGCGCAACATCACGCTGCAGGTGACGCTGCGCGCCAAGGAGTGGTTGGCCGAGCGCGGTTACGACCCGGTGTACGGAGCTCGACCGCTCAAGCGGGTCATCCAGCGTGAGCTGCTGGATCGGCTGGCGAACAAGATCCTGCGGGGCGAGGTGCGCGACGGCGATACGGTCATCGTCGATGTCGACGAGCAGGGCCAGTTGAGCATCCGATCGATGCTGGCCGAGGCGGAGGTGGTCGCCTGAGGCTGACGGGGGATCGCCCATGGCGATCCCCCGCTCACTTCTCGTGCGGAGGGTGCGATGGACGTCGTCGCCGAGGTCGTGAAACTGGCGCTGATCGCCGTATTGGTTGTCCTGGTTCCGTTTCTGTTCATGCTGATCTTCGACCTGGCAGCACATCTGGGAGACCTGTTCGGCGAGCGTCGTTCCTGAGCGGTGGGGGACGGCGATGGAGAGCTTGCAGGCGTTCGGTCGGCTGCTCATCGTGATGGGGCTACTCATCGTTCTCCTCGGTGTGATCCTGCTGCTCGCCGGCCGCGTGCCGTTCCTCGGTCGGCTGCCCGGGGATATCGTGTACCAGCGCGGAAACTTCACGCTCTACATTCCGCTCATGACGATGTTGCTCCTCAGCCTGATTCTCACCATCCTGCTCAACCTCCTGTTCCGCCGCTGAGCGTCCGATATATCCTCACTGACGGCATGTCCTGACCTTCGGTAGAAGAGCAAAGGGAGAGTCAGATGCCACGAGCGACACGAGTGACGCTCCTCGGCTGGATCGTGTCCTCCTGCGTTGCGTTCCTCGCGGGACTGATCCTCCGCAGCCTTCCGGTGCATCGCTTGCGCGTGCGGTTCGGGCGATCTGGTCGTGCACCGTGGCAACGGTTTGCGGACGAGGACGAGCGGGAGCATGCCTTCACGATGCGGGACATACCGCGGGATGTGCTCGCGCTAGCAGAAGACCCGTACGTGGCCAGCCCCGTGCCACGGGATGCCCCGCTTGCGGATCGCCCGTTTGCGATGCGGGAACACGTACCGGAGACCGGTGACCGTGCGGTCGTGGCAGAAGCGAGGGTTCGATTGGTCGTTACCGAGGTCGAGGAGACCGCCGCACGGCTCGAGCAGATCGCCCGGGAGGCGGATGGCTACGTGGTGGCGCTCGACGTCGCAACGGAGCGCACGCATCCGCACGGACGCGCGGTACTCGCCGTCCCGGTCGAGCGAGTCGCGCCCGTGATCGAGCGCATTCGCTCGCTCCCAGTCGTGCGCACTGTGGTGGACTCGTCTTACCGCGAACAGGACGTCACTAGTGACGTTCTGGATCTCGAGGCGAGGCTGACGGCGGCGCGTCGGACGGAGGAGCGCTACCTCGCGTTACTCGAGCGTGCCGAGCGAGTGTCGGACATGGTGCGCATCGAGGAAGAGTTGCGGCGGATTCGGGCGGAAATCGAGCGGCTCGAGGGGCAGCAACGCTGGTTCGCCGAGCGGAGGCGGATGGCACGTATCGACGTCGTCTTCCACTCAGGTGAGGCGACGCTGTGGCAGAAATTGGGCGATGCGTTCGGCGAGGGCATGCGGGATGGGCTGCACACGCTGATCTCGCTCGCCCGGTTCGCCGGGCGGTGTCTCGCGATTGCCGGACCGTTCGCGCTCCTCCTCACGGCATTCGGGTGGCTGCTCCGGCGCGTGCCCGTGGTGCGCTGGCAGGGACACGGCACAGCGCAGTCTTCGCCGAGCGGACTGGGAGACGAAACCGGGCGTCTCGACGAATGACCCACGGAGCATGGGCCCCGTGGGTCGCATTCCGCGTTCGAGCGGTGTGAACGATCAACCCCACACAGCCTTCGCAACCCGTGCGACCAGTTCGAGCTTCTGGCGCTGCACCTCGGGCGTGATACGATTCCCCTCCCAGGTCGAGGCGAAACCGCACTGCGGGCTGAGGGCGAGCCGCTCTAGCGGAATGTACTTGGCCGCCTCCTTGATCCGGTGAATGAGTTCGTCCTCGCTTTCCACCCGCATCTTCTTGGTCGTTACCAGCCCGAGCACGACGACGCGGTCTTCGGGGACGAAGCGCAACGGCTCGAAGGTACCCGAGCGTTCGTCGTCGTACTCGAGGAGGAATCGGTGGAACTTGGTCTTCCGGAAGACCTTTTCCGCGATCGGATCGTAGCCGCCGGAGGCGTAGAACATGCTCTGGTTGTTGCCACGGCAGATGTGCAGTCCGAAGACGATACCCTGCTTGTCGAACCCATCGAGAACAGCGTTATCCAGCTCGATCGTCTGATCGACGATCGTATCGGGATCGATACCGCGCAGGCGATAACCCTCGCGAATCTTCGGATCGAGCAAGGCCGCATATTGCGGGGCGTCGATCTGGATGTAGGTGCAGCCGAGCCGGATCAATTCTTCGATTTCGCGCCGCGTGATATCGACGATGTCCGCGAGATAGCTCTCGATCGTCGGGTACGCGCCGGTCGACTTGTTCTTGTCCCAGTAGACAGCGGCTTGCATCGTACTGATGAGTGTCACCTTCCCGACGCGGTTGGTGCGGGCACGCAGGTAGGTGAACTCCTCTGCGCACATGTTGCGCTTCCAGCGAAGCTTCTCGACGACGATCGGGCGGCGGACGATATTCTCGTTCCCCTGTTCGTCGCGGAAGGGGATGGCCCACCCGCCGAACTTGTCGAAGCCTTCCATCGCTTCGACTAGGTGACCGAAGAACGCGTAGCGGCGCTGCTCACCGTCGGTGACGACTTCGAGGCCGGCGTCTTCCTGAAGCTTGATGGCTTCATCGACCGCTCGATCCTCTATTCGTTTGAACTCGGCGGCGCTCAGCTCGCCCGCCTCGTACTTCTGGCGCGCCTCGGTGAGATATGGAGGCCGCAGGAGACTGCCGACGACGTCACTGCGGTAGTACACTGTTCTTCCGTCCCTTCTACTCGAACTCGCTCGGCACCCGGCTCACCGTCGCTTGCTAGGATAACCGAACGGTGCCGGACTGAACAGAACCCTACACCGCGCAGCAACGCGGTATAGGGGAGTCTACACGGTTCGGAGGCGGAGGGTAAGAGCCTCCTCCCTGCTGGAACCTCTCGGATGGGTTTCGAGGTATCCGAAGCGAGAGAGGCGGCTGCCGAACCGCTGGCACGCCGCTTCCTCCATGCCGCGTTCGGGAGTCTTGAACGGCGTGATTGACCGGATAAGCAGTGCATGCTAGGGTACGGCTCGGGCGCAGTCTTTTCATGCCTAAACGACCTGATGCGGGAAGGTGCAGGAATGAAAACGCGGGCGGCAGTCCTCTACGGTCCGACACGGTCGTTCACGATCGAGGAGCTGGAGCTCGACGAGCCCAAGGAGGGTGAAGTCCTCGTCAAGCTGGTGGCGACCGGCCTCTGTCACTCCGACTGGCATTTCGCCAAAGGGGAGGCTCCGGTCCGTTATCCGATGGTCGTCGGGCACGAAGGTGCCGGGATCGTCGAGAAGGTGGGTCCCGGTGTCACCGAGGTCAAGCCGGGCGATCACGTCGTCCTCTGCTACATCCCGGCCTGCGGCAAGTGCCGCTGGTGCTTGAGCGGCCTCGGCGCGATCTGCGATCGTGGCATCCTCATCGGGCAAGGGACGCAGCTGGATGGAACGTTTCGCCTGCACAACCAGCGTGGCGAGGACATCGCGCAGTTCGCGCTGGTTTCGGCGTTCAGCGAGTACACAGTCTGCCCGGTCGACTCGGTCATCAAGATCGACCCTGATCTCCCGCTCGATCGCGCCTGTCTGGTCGGTTGCGCTGTTCCGACCGGCTGGGGGGCAGCGGTCAACCGGGCACGGGTGCGTCCCGGGGAAACGGTCGCCATCTTCGGCACGGGCGGCGTGGGCATGAACGCGGTGCAGGGGGCAGCGATGGCGGGCGCCGAGAAGGTGATCGCCATCGATCTCGTGGACTGGAAGCTGGAGAAGGCCAAAGAGTTCGGCGCCACGCACACGATCAATGCCTCGCGCGAGGATCCAGTGCAGCGCGTTCTGGACATCACGCACGGTGTGGGAGCGGACGCCGTGCTGTTGACCGTCTCGCTCGTCACCGCCGAGATCATCGGTCAAGGCGTGCGGGCCACGCGGAAGGCCGGTCGGACGGTCATCGTCGGGGCCTCGGATCGGCGAATCGAGCGGATGAATATCACGCCGTACGACTTCATGCTGCTCGCCAAGGAGATCGTCGGCACCATCTTCGGTCACAACGTGCCGCGGGTCGATATTCCCAAGCTTCTCGGGTTGTACCGGGAGGGGAAGCTGAAGCTCGACGAGCTCGTGACGAAGCGCTACCGGCTGGACGAGATCAATCAGGCGTTCATCGATCTGGAGGAGGGACGGCTGATTCGCGGCGTGCTGGTCTTCGACTGACCGGTTCCTGGGATGTGGGAACGGCCAGCCGGGCGCGGTGGAGCAGATTGGGTGGGTACACACAGCCGCTGGTCGATTGCCGGTCTCGCGTGAACGGGGAAACTTGCCAGGAAGTCCACGCGGGCTCTTGACAGCGGGAACGTACGAGATTATAGTGACGAGTGCTATGGGTAGTGGTTCGCTTCAGCACCAGGTCTGGTTTGCGTACTACTTTAGCCCGCCGGCGTTGCTGGCGGGGCGCTGGGTGCTGAGGCGCTGAACCCGTAGCCCGACAAGCCAGTAACGCCGGCGAGCAGGGGTACGAACCTCTGCTCGCTTCGTTTTGTGGAGCGTTGGACAGTCACACGGGAAGGGAGGCATGTCGCGATGATTCTCCGGCTTCGCTCCGATGCGGATCCACACGAGCAGCAGAAGCTGGTCACGGTGCTCCGTGACTACGGACTGGAGGTGACGGTCCTCGCGCACGGTGGTGTGCCAGTCATCGGGATCAACGGTCACGGTCTGCCGGATGCATTTGCCGAGGATCTCGCCCGTTTGCCCATCGTTGAGGCGGTCGTGTCGATCGGAAAACCGTACCGGCTCGCTGCGCGGGCTGTCCGTCCGGAGGGGACCGTCGTGCAGGTCGATTCGGTCCGCATCGGAGAACGGGAGCCGGTCGTCATCGCTGGCCCTTGCACCGTCGAATCGCGGGAACAACTCATCCGCACGGCGGAGGCGGTACGCGAAGCCGGGGCGACGCTTCTTCGGGGAGGTGCGTATAAGCCACGCACCTCCCCGTACAGTTTCCAGGGTTTGGGTGAGCGTGGGCTGGAGCTCCTAGCCGAGGCACGCGAGCGGACCGGGTTACCGATCGTGACCGAGGTGCTCGATACCGAGCACGTCGAGTTGGTGGCACAATATGCCGACATGTTGCAGATCGGCAGCCGCAACATGATGAATTTCGCCTTGTTGCGCAAGGTCGCTGCGACAGGGAAGCCGGTGCTGCTCAAGCGCGGCTTCGCTGCGACCGTCGAGGAATGGCTGCTGGCCGCCGAGTACCTGCTGGCTGGAGGCAACGATCAGGTGGTGCTGTGCGAACGTGGTGTGCGCGGCTTCGATCCGGCGACACGCTTCATGCTGGATCTGAACGCGGTGCCGCTCGTTCGCCAGCTCAGTCATCTCCCGGTGATCGTCGACCCGAGTCACGGCACCGGCCTGCGTGAACTCGTACCCGCGATGTCGCTCGCAGCGATCGCGGCAGGAGCTCATGGACTTATCGTCGAAGTCCATGTCGAGCCGGAGGCAGCACTGGTGGATGGTCGGCAGTCGATCGACCCGGCGACGCTGGCCGATATCGTACGGCGGGTCCGGGCCGTCCGTGATGTGATCGAGGAACCCGTCATGGCGTGAGATCGTGCCTGGCCAGGGCCACCAGCCCACTCTGGGCGGCACGGAAGGCACGGAGGAGGGCCGTCGCCATCCCCTCGTCCTGCTCGGTTCCATCCGGCTCGTTCGCGCGCGAAGCGCGTGCGGATGCGGCGGTCATCGTTCGCTCCAGGTGGGCCAAAAGTGCTCGGGCGGGCACATCCTGCAGTGAGGTGTCGCGACGCTGCAAGTAAGCAGCCATCGTCACCGAAAGAAATTGCTCGCGAAGCGCGGGTTCGAAGGACTGCAGTTCGGACAGCAAGCCAGCGATATCGTCGGCGGGGGGACGGACTGCAAGCTGGTCCCAGCCGAGAACATAAGCGATCTCGCCGCTCGCCGCGAAGAGCGCTGCGAGGCGCGGTGGGTTCAACGTCGGCACCTGCGGTCCATCAGGCAAGAGCTGTTCGTCGATCCAGTCGAGTATTCGGTCGATGATCGATCGAACCGGAACCGGGAACCCTTCTGCAGCAGCGCGGAGCTGGGCGATCCGCTGTTCTGCCTTGGTCGAGTCTTGCAGCGACGTCGAGGCGATGCCGAGATCCTCAGGCGAACATCCGTGCAGCCGGTCGAGGAAGCGAGCGACGCTCACTGCCGCCGCGCTGACCTCCCAAGGAGCACGTGCCTGCTGGAGGCTGTTCGCGATCGAATCGCCAACCGGCGGGGCGCAGAGAAGGACGACCTGCGTCCCATCTTCCGCACGTGCCAGAACCGTCGGGGCTGGTAATCCGTGCTGGGCGGCACGCTCGTACCGCGCAGCCGGGTCGGTCTCGTCCCGGATGAAGGGGAGGAACAACGCGAGGAACTGGTGTTGGTTGGCGGCGCTCGAGTCGGTTCGCTGCACCGTGATCGCCCAGGCTCGTCTCTGGAGGGCTGGCACCGGTCTCGCACTGTTCACTATCACGTCACCATGCGGGTACAGTTGTGCCAGCGCCTGCTGCAGCAGCGCTGCGGGCGACGGAATGAGTGTCGACATCGTGCCCTCCTCGGGGTCGGTCGCTGCGCGATTGCGAGCAAGGGTACCGGCCAACGAGGTGGCTTGCCCACTGTTCCGTTGCAAGTCGCGCGCGACCGACAGTGGCTGTTCGCTTGTAGGGCTGCGGAAACGTTGCCATGCGCATTCTCGTTGTCTCCCCGCTTTTGCCGATCCCACCGTACACGGGTGGGGAACTGCGTATTGTCCACCTCGTGCGTGCGCTGGCGTCCGAACACGAAGTGACGTTGCTCGCTGCGGTGCCGCGAGGGGCGCCGATCGACGCTACGTGTCGTGTACTCGCTCCGGCCCTGGTGCAGTGCGTAGCGGCCGGTTGGGTGCCAGGAGCAGCACCGTCATGGTCGAAGCGATGGCTTCAGCTCCGTTCGCTCGTGTCGCGTTCCTCCGCGCTCACCTGGACGTTCAGCCACGGGTTGCGACGCGCGCTTCCACACGTCGATTGGACGCGGTATGACGTTGTGCATGCTGAGTACAGCCTGCTCGGACTCTTGCCGCTTCCGCGACATCTCCCGCTGGTGCTCGATGCGCACAACATCGAGTATCGAGCCCTCCTGCGCACAGCTAAAAACGCGTCACTTTGGCGACGCGCGTGGCTGCGCTGGGAGGCTCGCCGCGTCCGACGCGATGAGGAGACTGCCTGGCGTCGCGCCACGCTTTGCCTGGCGACCTCAGCGGTGGACGCTGATGAGATCGGGCGGGTCACGCAGCGTCCGGTGGTGATCGTTCCCAACGGTGTGGACATCGACCAGTTTCCCATCCTGGATCTTCGCCTTGCTGAGCCGGAGCACGTGTTGTTCATCGGCACGTACCGGTATCTGCCGAATGTCGATGCTGTGCACTGGTTCGCTCGCGAGATCTGGCCGCGGATCCGGGCAGCACGACCCACGGCTCGTTGGAGCCTGGTGGGCCTGGACCCACCGCCTTCGGTGCGTGCTCTGGGTGAGGTTCCCGGCGTGAACGTGGTCGGCACGGTGCCCGACGTGCGACCCTGGCTCGCCCGTGCGAGCGTGGTCGTCGTGCCGTTGCGCTCGGGAAGCGGGACACGCCTCAAGATTCTTGAGGCGTTCGCGGCTGGACGACCGGTAGTCTCGACGCGGATCGGTGCAGAAGGCCTGGCGGTGCGAGACGGTACGCACCTCCTTCTGGCCGACGATCCGGCCTCCTTCGCCGAGGCGGTGGTACGGCTGCTCGACTGTCCGGAACACGGGTGGTCGCTGGCGCGCGCGGCACGGGAGCTCGTCGAGCAGGAATACGCGTGGGCACGGATCGGTGAGAGGCTGCTCGCGGTCTACCGGCAGCTCACCGCTATCCGTGGATCGCCGGTGTAGATCCAACCTTCGCGGTATGCCTCGGGTGGGAGCGGCGCACGGAGCGATCCATCCCGGGCGACGAGCCAGGCGGTCACGACAGCGATGATAGCGTCGAGCGCATCGCCGCCTGGCTGATCGACGATACGTGCGCACGAAGCGGGAGGGCAGTCGACTCCGAATGCCTGCAGCTCCTGGACGATCCGTACCCGCATCGCTCGCTGTGCGAGTCCCCTTCCTTTGTAGCCGCGGTACGGTAAGCCCCAGCTCCGCAACGAGGCTGCTGGGCAGACCTCGATGAGATGCGGCTTCGGTGGCTCGGGTTCCTGGAATGGTGCGACCGTGGCTACCTGGCGACGGACGAGTTCGCTGAGGATGCAACGCAGCCAGAGATCGGTCTGGCGGTACAGGCGGAGGTTGGTCGGGGCGAACGGCGCACCGGCGAGGCGGTCGGTGAGACGACGCCGCTCGTGCCCTTCAGCGGTACGACTGGCCGCACGCAGGGTAACCGGATCGGGAAAGCGAGCTGGGTACAGGCGGATCCAATCCGTCCAAGGCTCGCTCACCAGTGGATCAGGGAGCCCGAAGCAGGCATCGCAGGCGACGAGGGCACCGGTGCTCGCGGCGAGGAAGGTAACCAGTCCTGCAGTGGCCTCCTGGCGAGAACGGCCGAAGCGTTCAGCTGCCGCAAAGACAGCGTCGATGCGCAAGTGCCCGTGCGTGGGTACAGCACGTGCGATCCAGATGCGTTGCCCCGCGTCCCTGGCTGCCGAGAAGTCGATACCGATGAATTGCGCGAAGGTGGTCACTCCCATGCGCGCTCTTCCAGTTCGCGTTCCAAGGCACTCGCCAGGCGAGAGAAGCTCGGGCGATGCTGGTGCGCGAGCGTGGCACGTACTAGTGGACCGAGATCGAGGTCGATGGCCTGGGACACGCGGAGCACCGGGCCAGTCGGACGTTCGACCCAGTGCCCGCCGAACGCTCGTCGTAGTGTCTCCCCGACGTAAGCGACGAGCGGCCCTTCCAACTCGCTCAGGTCGTGCGGAAGATCGCTGCCATAGACTTCAGCCAGATGCAGCCATTCGTCCAGGAGATCGTCGAGAAGTGCAAGCGACTCGAGTGAAAAGTCGAGGTCATGACCGGTGGCTTCGCGTACGCGTTCTCTGAAGGTGGTCGCCAGTGCTGTCCAGTCGGTTGGCATCGCTCCCTCCATGCGTCGGGTGAGAGATGTCGGCCGCAGAACACGGACGTTCTCTGTACGTGCATGGTACATACGGCAGTGCGTCGCAGGACGGAACCGGTTCCTGGTTCCTGATTGTCGCGAAGCGGAACGAGCGAAGGGGTGACCGGACGTGAACGCCGAACGGAGCGTGCTCTCGGTGCCAGGGTCGCGACGGGAGCTGTTCGAGAAGGGGTTGCGCTCGGAAGCCGACCTGGTCTTTTTGGATCTGGAAGATTCGGTTGCGCCAGCGGCGAAGGACGCTGCACGACGGGCGGTCTGCCAGGCTCTGCAGGAGATGGACTGGCGAGGACGACCGCGCACGGTACGGATCAACCCGGTCGATTCTCCGTATTGGTATCGCGATCTCGAGGAGCTGGTTGCGGCAACAGGTGGGGCGGTCGACATCGTCATCGTCCCGAAGGTGAACAGCCCGGCTGATGTCGCGGCGGTGACTCGACTACTCGAGACGCTGGAAGCGGCGTGCGGGCGGGTCGAGCCGATCGCACTCGAGGTACAGATCGAGACGGCGCGGGGGCTGGTCGAAGTCGAGGCGATCGCCCAGTCGAGCGACCGCTTGCGCGCGCTCGTCTTCGGGCCCGGTGATTACGCAGCATCGGTGGGCATGCCGATGACAGCGATCGGCACTTTCGACCAGTGGGACGAGTTGTACGGGGGCTCCCGGCTGGATTACCCGATGCACCGCCTACTCGTCGCGGCACGGGCTTTCGGACTGCTGGCGATCGATGGCCCGTATGCCGATTTCCGGGATGCGGAGGGCCTGCGTCGTGCTGCACTGCGGGCGCGGGCGCTGGGTTATGACGGGAAGTGGTGTATCCACCCGGCCCAGATCGCGGTCGTGAACGAGGTCTTCACGCCGACCGATGAGGAAATCGCTTGGGCACAGCGTGTCGTCCGAGCGTATCAGGAAGCGGCAGGGCACGGGCAAGGGGCGACGGCGATCGATGCGACCATGCTCGATGCTGCCAGTCTGCGGATGGCGGAGCGGACCTTGGCACGTGCCCGTGCTGCGGGACGCGCCGTCGAAATGAGTAGCGCATAGCTGCCCGTCTCTGTCGTCGTGGGCTTCGGCGCGAGCGCGTGTCCCGAATTGCACGCGGTCGGTTGCCGTACGCGGGCAGTCGACAGGTTCGCCAGTGCGCGCCAGCGCTGGTAGTCGGTGAGCAGGTTGGACGGCGCGTCAGTGTTGCGATATGCGTGATTGCCGGCCGGTGGAGTGCGTGGTAGGGTACTGGACAGTGTGGAGAATCCCGCGTACCAGCGGGAGGCAGCAGTCCATCTGAGGATAGGGACGAGAGGTGTCTCTCGATCTCAGGATATGGTTGCTGGTTCTCATCAGTGCTCTTCTCATCGTCACGATCGAATTGACAGAGGACTTTCTCGAGCGAGGTTGGCCGCGCCTCCATCGACCGGCTGACGGTTGGGCCTCGTCGGAGGGGCTGCGCCTCCTCTGGATGGTCGTCGGTGGACTGGTTTTCCCGGGAATTGTCTTGTTGCTGTTGAACCTCGCGCTGCTGGTCTGGCGCGACACGTCGGCTTCCCCGGTACTCATCCTCGGCGCGATCTTGATCGCCATCGGCTGGTCGGTCTATCTGATTCTGGTCAGTCAAATCGGCGGGCTCGAGGAGTATTTTCAGAATCTCGGAACGACATTTCCGCTCGCCGTCTCGGCGATAGTCCTTCTCGCTGACCTTCTCCTCCTGATCGCGTTCCTCAGCACGATGCCTGACGTTTCGCTTCGGCAACTACTGCCGCCAGGTTGAGGCCGTCAGGAGCCGGTGTTCCGTCCACGCTGGGACGGGGTTCCTGTTGGTCGAGATAGTAGGTCATGCTCTGCAGCGCACCGATCGGGTCGATGTCGCGGACGACGACCCCTGGTGGAACATGGAGCGTGACGGGAGCGTAGTTGAGCAGTGCGCGAACACCTCCCGCAATGAGCTTGTCCGCAACTTCCTGAGCGGCTTCGGCTGGTACCGCGAGGATGCCGATCCGGATCGCGAGTTCGCGCACGACGCGCTCGATCTCGGTCTCCGGCAGCACGACGAGACCGTTCACGACCTGTCCGATATGTTCGGGACTTTTCGCGAAGATAGCGGCGATTCGGAACCCATTGGGCTCGAAACCACGATAGTGGGCGATCGCCTGGCCGAGGTTGCCGTAGCCCACCAGGGCGACGTCCCAGGTCCGGTCGAGATTCAGAACTGCCTCGAGTTCACGGATCAGCGTCTCGATATCGTACCCGTAGCCCTGTTTACCGAACCGGCCGAAGTACGAAAAGTCACGACGGATCTGAGCAGCCGTGGTACCGAGGAACCGGGCGAGTTCTTCGGACGACACAGCCTGCTGACCTTCTCGCCGGAGTTGACGGAGGGTTCGTAGGTACAGCGGGAGTCGCCGAATGACGACGTCAGGTACCGCGCCGTTGCGCACCGCTTCTTTGCCCCCATTCTCTGGCGTTCCGGATGACGAGCTTCACAATGCGTCGTGCGCGGCAACTGTACAGTATGGCGTCGCTTCGTGCAAATCGGCATTTACCCGCGGAACCAATTGGCGATCGGCAAGCGGCGATCCCGGCCGAAGGCTCGTGGCGAAAGCTTGACGCCCGGCGCTGCCTGGCGACGCTTGTACTCTGCGCGATCCACCATGTTGATGACCCGATCGACGATCTCGGGGTCGAAGCCCTGGCGAATCAGCTCGTCGCGGCTCATGTCGTGCTCGACGTAGAGCTCCAGTAGCGGATCGAGGATTTCGAACGGCGGTAGCGTATCGACGTCCTTCTGATTGGGCCGGAGCTCAGCCGAGGGAGGCTTGGTGAACACCCGCTCGGGGATAACCGGCGACAGCGTGTTTCGGTAGCGTGCTAGTTCGTAGACGAGGAGTTTCGGTACGTCTTTCAGCACTGCGAAGCCACCGGCCATGTCCCCGTACAGTGTCGCATAACCACATGCCATTTCCGATTTGTTTCCCGTGGTCAGGACGATCGGTCCGAAACGGTTGGAGTAGGTCATGAGGATGGTGCCACGAATGCGCGCCTGGAGATTCTCGTCCGCGATATCGGGTTCCTCCGGCTGGTTGCCGAGTGGCGCCAGGATCTCGCGGAAGGCGCGGTGAACCGACTCGATCGGAACGATGTGGAAGTGGATGCCGAGGTTTCGGGCGAGCGCCTCAGCATCTTCGATGCTGTGGCGCGACGAATACCGACTGGGCATGGAGAGGCCGGTCACGTTCTCCGGCCCCAGCGCGTCGGCGGCGATGCAGGCGGTCAGGGACGAGTCGATACCGCCGGACAATCCGATGACGGCCGTCCGGAAGCCGGTCTTGCGAACATAGTCGCGAACGCCGATCACGAGTGCGCGGTAGATTTCCGCTACACCGTCCAGCGGGACGCGGGCTCGCCGGACCTCATCGGGTAATGGCGGGAGCGGACGCTCGGGCACCGGCAGCGGGATCGATCGGTCGGTCACCGGGAGCGGCGCATGGGACTCGAGGCGAGCCAACCAGCGCCGGCGTGGGTCGTGCAGCCAGCTGGAGAGGACTCGTGTGACCGGGATGTCGACGACGATCAGGTCCTCCTCGAAAGACGCGCCGCGGAAGAGGGCCTCACCGTTCGGGTCGAGGACGAGGCTATTCCCGTCGAAAACCAGTTCGTCTTGCCCGCCGACCATGTTGACGTAGGCCAGGTAGCACCCGTAATCGGATGCCCGCGTCTGGAGCATGGTCTGGCGCTGATGCCACTTGCCACGATGGTAGGGCGATCCGTTGATGTTGACGAGGAGGTCGATCCCGTGCGTCGCCAGGCTACTGGCTGGTCCGATCGGATACCAGATGTCCTCGCAGATCGTCACGCCGAACCGCAAATTACCCCAAAGGAACCGAACGGTCTCCGTGCCGCGTGCGAAATAGCGGTCCTCGTCGAAGACACCGTAGGTCGGAAGATGATGCTTGGGGACGACAGCGACGATGTCACCGCGCGCGAGAACGGCGGCGCTGTTGTACAGCATACCGCCTTCGGCCCACGGTACCCCGACGATCAGGACGCGGTCCGGCACCGTATCGACCAGCTGGAACAGAGCACGACGCGCCGCTTCGATGAAGCTGACTTTCAGAAGAAGATCCTCCGGCGGATATCCCGTAATGACCAGTTCGGGGAAGGCAATGATGTGTGCTCCCAACTCTGCCGCTCGACGCGCATAGTCGCGGACGAGACGGACGTTGCCGGCGAAATCGCCAACTGTCGGATCGACCTGGGCGAGGGCGACGCGCCAGATATCCCGGGTCATCTGATCACTCACTGTCTTACCCCTCCCCATCCTCATGCGGTTTCTTCTCGTTCACAGTGTAGCCGACGGTTGGTCGAGCCGCGTGCCGTACAATTAGGGCAACAGCCGGACCGATTCGGCCCTGAGGAGTTGAAGAGTCGTCATCATGCTGGTGCAACTGAGTGTGCGCAACCTGGCGATCATCCGCGATATCCGCCTCGATTTCGGGACCGGCCTGACGGCGCTCACCGGGGAAACCGGTGCAGGGAAGTCGATACTCATCGATGCGCTCGGGTTGGTATTGGGCGCGCGTGCGTCGAGCGACCTGGTGCGGTGCGGTGCGGCGCGGGCCTGGGCGGAAGCGATCTTCGATTTGACTGACCTTCCGGCGACTGAGGCAGTGCTCTCCCAGCTCGCTGCGTACGGGGTCGAGCCCGAAGATGGCCAGCTGATCGTGACGCGTGAGATTCAAGCGAACGGGCGGAGCGTCGCGCGAATCAACGGACAGGCCGTGCCGGCGAGCGTGCTCAACGCGATCGGCAGTGCTTTGGTCGATATTCATGGGCAGAGTGACCATCTCTCGCTGCTCAAGGCGGAGCGGCAACTGGATCTCCTCGATCGCTACGCTGGACTGCTTGGCCTCCGCGAGGAACTGGCCCGTCGGGTACAGGAGTACCGATCCGTGCGGCGTCAACTGGAACGTTTGCGTGCGGAGGAACGGGAGCGCGAGCACCGGGCAGATCTCCTGCGCTACCAGGTCCAGGAAATCGAAGCAGCGCGCCTCCGTCCAGGCGAAGAAGATGAGCTCCTCGCGGAACGTGCACGCTTGCAGAATGCCGAACGGCTGGCGATGCTGGCCAGTGACGTGCTGATGCTCCTCGAGGGAGAGGAGCAGGGGGTGCTCGACGGAATCCGGCGTGCGAGCGTTCGCCTGGATGAACTCGGTCGCCTAGATTCCACACAGGAGTCGCTGGCCGAGCAACTGCGCGAGGCACTGTACGTGCTCCAGGATGTCGCACGGTCGGTCCGCGCGTACGCGGAGGAGCTCGAAGCTGATCCGGAACGTTTGACGGCGATCGAGGATCGGATCGATACCATCCGTCGCCTCAAGCGCAAGTATGGCGACACGATCGAGGCGATCCTGGACTACGCTGACCGAGCGCGGCGGGAACTGGCGTCGCTCGAATCGAGTGAGGAGCTTCTCGGGGAACTCGAAGCGCGCCTCGTTCATCTCGCGAGAGACGTCGTCCAGCTGGCGACGGAACTCAGTCAGCGTCGCCGTCAGGCAGCTCGGGCACTGGAAGAGGCGATGGGTGAGGCGATGCGTGGCTTGCGGCTGGGACAGGGGGTGTTCGTCGTGGCGTTCGACGACCCACCCGAGTTGCTCGACCCACAGGCTGCTGCCGATCGCTGTACCGAAACGGGCTGGGATCGTATCGAGTTCGTGATGGCTCCCAACCCGGGTCAGGAGCCACGGCCGCTAGCGCGCATCGCCTCGGGTGGCGAGCTGGCGCGTTTGATGCTGGCCTTGAAATCGATTCTCTCAGAGGTGGACGACACGCCGACGCTCGTTTTCGACGAGATCGATGTTGGTATCGGAAGCCGGAGTGCGCAGGTTGTCGGCGAGCGTCTGTGGCAGCTCGCGCGCGAGCACCAGGTTATCGTGATCAGCCATTTGCCGCAGATCGCTGCCTTCGCGGATCGTCACTTCAAGATCACGAAACATGTCGTGGACGGAACGACTGAGACGCGTGTTCAGCTCCTGGAAGGTGAGGCGCGACTCGAGGAGCTGGCAGCGATGCTCGACGGTACGCCGGTAACCCCCGAGTCGCTGGCGAATGCTCGTGCCATGCTCGAGCGTGTCGAGCAACGCAAGGCAGCTCTGGCTGGTGTTGGGACGCGTGTCCGTTCGTGAATGGGTTCGGAGCGAGTTGAGGGGGTGTTTCGTGCAGCCGAACATGCGGTTGTTGAAGCAAGTCCAGGAACAGCTGGCGAAACTGCAGGCCGAACTCGGGGAACTCGTCGTGGAGGGCTCGGCTGGAGGCGGAGCCGTGCGGGTCGAAGTGAACGGACTTCGTCAGGTCCAGCGTGTCCGCCTCGATCCGGGTGTCGTCGAGGCTGGTGATGTCGAGCTGCTGGAAGATCTCATCACTGCAGCGGTGAACGATGCGCTCCGACGCGTGGAAGAAGCAGTGAACGCCAAAGTCGGTGCACTGGCGGGTGGGCTCGGTCTGCCGTTCCCAGGCGGACTGTGATGGAGAGGAGGAACGATGCGGCTCGGCATCATGGTAGAGGGGCAAGAGGACGTCACCTGGGAACGGTGGTTGCGGATCGTCGATCTCGCTGAGTCGCTCGGTTTCGACTCGATCTGGCGCTCCGATCATCTCGTTTCGGTAGTTGGTGCGACCGACCGAGCGTCCCTCGCACTGTGGCCGTCGTTGACAGCAGTTGCGCTGCGCACCAGACGCATCCGTTTCGGTCAACTGGTTTCACCGGTGACGTTTCGCCACCCGGTGGAACTGGCCCAGAATGCGATTGCCCTTGACCATCTTTCCGGCGGCCGGTTCGTGTTGGGTCTCGGCGCTGGCTGGTTCGAGCGCGAGCATCGAGCGTTCGGTTTCCAGTTACCCGAGGTAGCGGAACGGATGGAGCGTCTGCACGAGGCACTGCAAGTCATACGGCTCCTCTGGAGCGGCGAGCGCGTCAGCTTTGCGGGGAAGTATTTCCAGTTGCAGGATGCGGTGCTGCGCCCGAGGCCCTCTCGACCCGACGGCGTGCCGATCATGATCGGGGGTGGAGGGGAGCGGCGGACCCTGCGGCTGGTCGCGGAGTATGCGAGCGAGTGGAATCCTGGGTTCACCGATTCGGATGGCTTCCGACGGAAGAACGAGCGCCTTCACGAGTACTGTCAGGCGATCGGACGCGATCCACGCACGATCCGCCGGACCCTGATGGCTGGTTATGTTATCGGCCGGACGGATGACGAACTGCGCCGACGTGCTATGCGGCTTCAAGACTACTTGACGGGTGAGCAGCCGCTGTATTTCACCCGGCGATACCAGCCGGACGAATTCCTCGCCGAACTCCGGCGGCGCTGGTGGTTCGTCGGTCGACCGGCTGAGATCGTCGACCAGCTGCGGTACTGGGAATCGCTGGGTGTTGAGCTGGTGATGCTGCAGACGCTCGACTTGGACGATACGGAGCAGGTCGAGTTGGTGGCGCAGGAAGTTCTGCCGCACGTGTGAATGGCCAGGTACGTGACGGCGAAAGGAACGCGCGTGCAGCGATGGTTCGATACTGAATCTCGCATCGGGCATCGTGCGCGGGAAGGGTAGGGGAGCACCGCGATGCAGTTGGGGGTGATGGTGGCGATCCAGGAGGACGTTACCTGGGACGGCTGGCTCCGCGTCGTCGACTTCGTGGAACGGGTGGGTTTCGAGTCGATCTGGACCTCCGATCATCTCTGGACCGTCATACCGGGACTCGTCAAGCAGTCACTGGCGATGTGGCCGGCTCTGACCGCCGCCGCGCTCCGGACGACGCAGGCGCGCTTTGGGCAGCTGGTCTCGCCGACGACATACCGGCATCCGGTGGAACTGGCGCAGAACGCTGTTGCCCTGGATCACCTCTCCGGGGGACGATACATCCTCGGAGTCGGTGCAGGATGGCAGGAGCGCGAGCACGAGGCCTTTGGTTTCGTCCTGCCGTCGCCGGGCGAGCGTCTCGCACGTCTCCGCGAGGCACTGCAGGTTATCCGGCGGCTGTGGACCGGTGAGCCGGTGACCTATGCGGGGCGCTTCTTCCAGTTGGACGGTGCGGTGTTGCGGCCGAAGCCGCTCCGACCTGAAGGGGTACCGATCCTGATCGGCGGTGGCGGTGAGCAGAAGACGCTGCGCATCGTGGCCGAGTTCGCTGACGAGTGGAATCCTGGCTTCACCGATCCGGACGGGTTAGTGCGCAAGAATCGGCTGCTCGCTGACTATTGCCGGGAGGTCGGCCGTGATCCGCGCACGATCAAGCGGACGCTCATGTTGACGTACCTCATCGGGCGGAACGAGTCGGAACTGCGTGAGAAGGCTCGTCGAATGGCGGCGTGGCGCGGCCTGGATCCGCGTGCGGCCGACCCAGATCGGATTCTCGAGGAATCCCGGCGACGCTGGATGCTGGTAGGAACGCCCCGGGAGATCGCTGCCCAGATCCGCGATTGGGCGGAACTCGGTGTCGAACGAATCATGCTCCATATGTTCGATTTCGACGACCTGGATGGTTTGGAACTGCTCGCGAACGAGGTGGTTCCCGCTGTTGCAGGTTGAGCGAACGTCCTATCCTTTTGCGTGTGGTCGAGTAGTGAGGGGGACACATGCGGGTCGGGATCATGGTCGAGGGACAAGAGGATGTGACCTGGGAGCGCTGGCAGCGCGTTACGGCATTGGCCGAGAACCTCGGTTTCGATTCGCTCTGGCGGTCCGACCATCTTTTCTCGGTGCTTGGGGTTATCGAGCGGGAGACCCTGGCGCTTTGGCCGTCGTTGACGACGGTCGCGCTCCAGACTCGGCATATCACGTTCGGCCAGCTCGTCTCGCCGGTCAGTTTCCGCCATCCGGTCGAATTGGCGCAGCATGCGGTCGCGCTCGACCATCTCTCGGGTGGGCGCTACGTGCTGGGCGTGGGTGCGGGCTGGTACGAGCGCGAACACGCCGCGTTCGGCTTCCCGTTGCTCTCGTTGCGCGAACGGATGGACCGCATGGAGGAAGCCCTCGAAGTGATCCGTTTGCTCTGGAGCGGGGAGCGCGTTTCTTTCGAGGGGCGGTTCTACCGGTTGCGCGATGCGGTACTACGCCCCCGTCCCCTCCGCGAGAGCGGTGTCCCGATCGTGATCGGCGGGCGTGGCGAGCAGCGCACGCTGCGCATGGTGGCTCGCTATGCGGCCGAATGGAATGTCACCAACGTCGATCTCGACGAACATAGACGCAAGATGTCGGTTTTGGTGGACCATTGTCGGGCGATCGGTCGCGATCCGGACACGATCGTGCGGTCATGGATGGTCGCGCACATCATCGGACCTGACGCAGCTGCAGTGCGGGAACGTGCCGAACGGATCAAGCGGTGGTTTCCACTTTGGCAGAATGCGTCGCCCGAGCAGGTCATTGCCGAAGCCAGAGGTCGATTCTGGCTGGTGGGAACGGTCGACGAAGTGATCGAGCAACTCCGTGCCCGCGCCGCCATTGGTGTGCAGCGGGTCATGCTGCAGACCTTCGACCTGGACGACACCGACGCCCTCGAGCTGATCGCGCGGGAGATCATCCCGGCTGTCGCTGACGCATGAAATCGGTTCACACATTATGCCGGTCCAGGTCGGCCAGCACCTGCAGCGCGCAGTTACGGCCCGGCGCGCCGAAGACGGCGCCGCCTGGCCAGGCGCCTGACCCACAGAGGTAGAGGCGCTCGATCGGTGACTCGTAGCCGTTGAAATCCGGCGTGGGACGGCCGAAGAACATCTGGTCGGGCGTGATCTCGCCGTGGAAGATGTTGCCGCCGGTTATGCCGATCGTCGCTTCGATGTCGCGCGGCCCGAGTACCGTCATGTACTCGATCGCGTCCCAGAAGTTCGGCGCATACTCGGCGAGGGTGTCGATGATGTTGCGCCCGATTTCGTCCTTGCGTTCCTCCCACGTACCTTCAGCCAGATCATAGGGGGCGTACTGAACATAGAGCGACATCACGTGCTTTCCGGGCGGTGCGAGCCCGTCTTCGGTCGCCGACTGGATGTAGCAGTCCATGAACGGTCGCGCCGATGGGCGTCCATGTTTGCAGTCTTCCCAGGCCCGCTCCAGGTACTCGATCGACGGGTTGATGACGATCCCGCCCGTGTGTTGCGGACCGACTTCGCTACCGGGGAGGCAGCGAAAGTTCGGCAGCTGATTCAGCCCGAGCAGGACCTTCACGACCGATCCCTTGACCTTCAACCGCGAGATCGCTTCCCGGAATGACGGCGACAGAGCCGAAGCGGGAAGCATGCGGAGGAATGTCCGCTGTGGATCAGCGTTGGAGAGAATGGCACGTGCAGTGAACCGTCGACCATCAGCGAGCCGCACGGCGCGCGCTGTGCCGTTGTCGACCTCGATCTCGACGACTTCGGCATCGGTGAGGATCGTCACCCCGTGGTCGCGGCAGAATCCGGCGAGTGCTTCTGCGATCGCTCCCATGCCGCCGCGCACGAAACCCCAGGCACCCTGGTGACCGTTCAGATTGCCGAGGAGGTGGTGGAGCTTCACATAGGCACTGCCGGGCGTGCGCGGGCCGAGGTTCACCCCGATGACACCGCCGGTGCAGAGCGGTGCCTTGATGTATTCGCTGTCGAAAAAGGTGTCCAGTACGTCGGCGATGCTGCGGACGAGGAGGGTACGGAGATCATCCCGGCCGACGGGACCGGAGAAGGCTGCCTCGAGCGCGGCCAGTGACGGTGCGGGTCGGAGGACAAAGGGACGGAAGCGCGCGATGATGCGGTTCCACATGCCCCAGTACGCTGACCACCGCTCAGCGTCACGCCGGGAGAACTTAGACAGTTCTTGATACGTGCGGCGCTCGTCCAGGAAGACCATGAGGTACTGTCCGTCCGGGAAGGGAACGAAGTACTGCGGATCGAAGGGGCGCACGTCGTAGCCGTACGCGGTGAGCCGCAGGTCGTGCACCACCTCAGGCAGCAGCAAGCTACACACATAGGAGCACGTCGAGAGCCGGTAGCCGGGAAAGTGTTCCTCGGTCACCGTGGCGCCCCCGACGATCGACCGCCGTTCGAGGACGAGAACTCGTTTGCCAGCACGAGCCAGGTACCCGGCAGCGATCAGACCATTGTGCCCGGCACCGATGACTATGGCGTCGTAGTGTTGGGTGTGCATGCTCTGATCCCCCTCGTATCCAACCGCTACGCCCGTATCCTGAGGGAACGCAGCCCGGTGCGCAAGTAGTCAGAGAGCGGGTAGCTTCGTCACCGCTGGCGCGAGTATGCGCGTTTGACCTCTGGGGGCTCGCTCGGCGACCAGGGAAAACGGTCGGGCGGTTGCCGCGTCATGGCGACCGCGGTCACGCGTGAGGCGATAATGCAAAACAGGTTGCCCGGCCTTGGGTAGACCGGGCAACCCGGGGAAGTGCGATGACGATCGTTCTATGGTTGCTGCTGGAGCTGGCGAATGTAGCTCACGAGTTCCCAGCGCTGTTCAGGGGTGAGCAACTTGCCGAATGCCGGCATGTTGGTGAGGCCACCAGGGTACTCAGCCTGGTTCTCCGGTGAGGTGTAACCATAGGTGAGGATCCAGTAGAGCTCGCCGTCCGTGCGGGCGACGATCGCTGGATCTTTCAGGTTCGCTGGTGGCACGGCACCCTGGACCGTTCTCCAGAATGCAGCCACTGGACCATTGCCCTCACCGTTGGGGCCGTGACAGGCGACGCAGTTGACCTGGTAGAGCTGCTGACCACGGGCGGCCGCCTGCGGATCGTTGGCGAGCGGGTTCTGCAGGTTACGCGCCTCTTCCAGCGTGTACTGTGGCTCGCCGCCCGAGGTGGGAACCACCCCAGCGGGGATATCGAGTCGTGGTGGCTCCTGGGCGCGGAACGACTTCTGGTAGTGCATTTCACTGAAAAAGTCGATCGGATAGGTGTTGGTCGAAGCGCACGCGCTCGCGACGACCGCGAGTGCCGTCCCGGCCAGCAGGCCGAGGACGAGGCGCCGTGCTTTGCGCAGATTGACGAGGTAACGAGTCATCGTCCCTGTCCCTCTCTCTCGGCCACGCTAGCTCCGTGCCGGCTGCCGACCGACGTTGCCGTTCTCGGTCAGGATGTCCTCGGGGTTCGCCTTCTGCAGTGCTTCGATCGCCTTCGCTTCGCGCTCGGGCGCGGTGCGGACGAGGATACCGATGTATCCGGCAGTAATACGTGGATCGTACAAGGCGCGGCCGATCCAGGGAAGGCGCGACTCGAAGAGCACCCCGAGGACCGTAAAGATGAGCGCGCCGAGCATCGTACCTTCGTACATGATGATGATCATCGGCGGAATCGAGAGCAGCGGCTTACCGCCCGTGAGCAACGGGAAGGAGAGCTGCGTGCCACCCGTGATGAGCAGGCCTGCTGCGAACCCACAGGCAGCGCCGATGAGCGGGAAGACGAAGAGTCGGTGAATCCCGGATTCTTCACCGAAGGTGCCTTCCGGGTAGGGTGCGTTCGAGAGCACCTCGAACTCGCTCCGACTGAAGCCTGCCTCGCGGAGTGCGTCCGCTGCGGCGACAGCTGAGTCGAGATCACGGTAGAGACCGAGTACTTCACGGATCGCCATAGCTGCCTCGCTTTCCCTTGCCTGCCCGTCCGCCTAGAACTCGCGCACGATGGCGTTGACGACGCGCTTACCGACCTGGAGCTGCTGGGCGAAGTGCTGCCCCTCCTTCTCTTCCCACACGGAGATCGGCGGGAAGATCTTGGAGAAGACGAGCAACAGGAACCCGACGAGTGCGAAGGAGCCGAGTACGATGCTCACCTCGACAATCGAGGGACGGTACCAGTTCCAGTCGAAGGTCCACTCGTACTTGCGCATGAGACCCGGCTTGATGAGCCAGTAGCGCTCGGCCCACATACCCACGTTGACCAGGATAGACGTCCAGAACATGATCTTCACGTTGCGGCGGAAGCGCTGGAAGATCCAGATCGGAACTGGAATGAAGTAGCCGAAGATGAAGATCAGCGCCGTCAGCACATTGAAGGGCCACTCGAAAAGGCGGAACTGCATGATCTCCAGCTCACGTGCTTCCTGCGGGTAGATCGCGAAGAAGATGTCCAGCAGGAAGAACCAGAGCCAGCCGGTACCGACGGCGATGAGCAGCCGGCCGATGGCGTCGAAGTGTTCGAGCCGAATGTAGTTGTCGAAGCGGAACAACCAGCGCATCAGCGCCATGAGCGTCACGACTGCGGAAACACCGGAGTGGATGGCTCCGATGACGAAGTAGGGTGCGAAGACGGTCGCGTGCCAGGTCGGGACGAGCGAAACGGCGAAGTCCCAGGAAACGATCGAGTGGACGGAGACGAAGACCGGGAGGATGAGGCCGGAGAGGAGGAAGCCAGCGATCGTTTGCATCTTCCACTGGCGCTCGTTGCCACGCCAGCCGAGCGCGAGGATCGTGTAGAGCACCCTGCGCCAGCCGGTGGTGCGGTCGCGAGCGAGTGCCATGTCGGGAATCATCGTCGTGTAGAGGAAGAGGGTACTACCGGTGAGATAGGTCAGGATCGCGCTCGGGTCCCAGACGAGCGGACCGCGGACGTCCGGCCACAGGTTGCGCCAGAAGTCGTACGGGAAGACCCAGTACAGGGTTCGCCAGGGACGCCCGGTGTGGATGACCGGATGCAGCATGGCGGTCATGAGGCTGAAGATCGTCATGACCTCCGCTGCACGCGTCACGGGACGGCGCCATTCCGCCTGGGTCAGGCGGAGGATGGCCGAGATCATCACGCCGGCGTGACTGATACCGATCCAGAAAACGAAGTTGACGATCATGAAGCCCCACATGTTGGGGCGTTGCAGTCCGGTAACACCGAGGCCCCAATAGAACATCCAGCTGACCGCGAACACGAAGATCGCCAGGACTGCCCCCAGGCCGATAAAGCCGACCCACATCATGGGGGTGGTGGTGACCAGCGGTCGAAAGAGTTCTCGCGTGATTTCTTCTTCACCGAGCCGGTGTCGCTCTTGCATCGCTGTCCCCCAGCCTCGCTCTCCTCGACAGTCCCGTACCGATCCGTCTCACTCCGGCTTACCGATGACGATAAGGCGGGCATGCTTGAACGGCTTGTGTGCCCGCAACCAGAGGCCGCCGACGACTTCGGCGACCGAGGGGAACGGCAGATAGCGTGCTGCCCACAGGACGAGCATGAGCGCTCCTGCGACCATGCCGACGAGGATCACGATGTCGGCGATACCCGGAATGTACGCCGCCGGAACCTCGTGCAGTTCGTGCGCATGGCCCATCAGGGCACTATCCGGTTGCGAGAAGGCAGCTGACGTGAGCCGGATGCGATCGATGAGGTTTCCGATGAGCACGATGCAGGCCACCACCGTGGGGCCGGCGATACTCCGGCGAATCGGATTCCACATGAGGATCAGGAGCGGCAGGGCGAAATTCATGGCGAAAGACAAGATGAACGGCCAGCGATACGTCTCGGCCATGATGAGCTTGAGAACGTTGATCTCGCGGGGTGTTCGACCGTACCAGAAGATGATGAACTCCGACCACCAGAAGTAGAACCACAGGAGCGAGAAGGCCAGGAGCAGCTTGCCGAGGGCCCAGAACTGTTCGCGGCCGAGGTAGTCCGCTTGGCCACCCCAGCGGCGGAGTACGGCCATCGTGACGATCGTGAGAGCGATCCCAGCCTGGAAGGAGGTGATGGTGAAGTACGCGGGGAAGACCGAGGTGAAGTAGCCAGGAATCAAGGCGATGATGAAGTCGGAAGCCAGCACCGTCATCACCGGCACGTAGATCAGCACGTAGAGCACGCCGATGTTGTTGACGACCTTCTCGTACATCCGCCACTGGCGGTGCGATCCGATCCAGCCCCGACTGAGCCAGGCGGCCAAACCACGCTGGCGCGGCTCGCCGTGGTCACGCACGATCGCGAGATCCGGAATGCTGCTGAACCAGGCGAAGAGATAGCCCGCGCCCGTCAGCGCGAGCATCAGGATCGCTCCCCACAGCCACGGCGAGAGTGGCCAGCCGAACCAGATGGAGAGGCGATCCTCCGTTCCCGGGAAGGTGGGGAGCAAGAGCAGATAGAGCAGGAACGGAATGATCAGCGTCACGGCCCAGATTTCCGAGGCCCGGTTGACCGGTCGGCGCCAGTGACTGCGAGCGACCCGAAGCGCCGTGGAGAGTGCAGGTGCTGCCGCGGTGGTCGACATGAGGTAGAGGAAGGCGGCCGCGACGTACGTCCAAGCCTGGCGATCGGCGAAGCCCTGGCGAAGTGGGAAGGCGAGAATGGCGAGTATGCCGAGAACGAAGAGAGCCGCACTGATCAAGAACAGGGTTCGCCGTCCGGCGCCGATGGAGCGGATCCAGCCCAGGGCTGCGTTCAGGACATCGCTCGGCGCGAGCTCCCATGTTCGCTGCAGTTCATGTCCGTGTGCGTGACCGTGCGTCGCCATGTGCCCTCACCCCGTTTCCATCGACCACACATCAATGCGCCGCGGCCGGTTCTGCTGCGGCCTCGACGTCGATCTTCTTGAGGTAGTACACCTTGGGATCGGTGCCCAGATCCTCGAGCAGTCGATAGACACGTCCCTCCTGCTCCGCTTGTGCGAGCAGCTTGCTCACCGTGCTGTTCGGATCGTCGAGATCGCCGAAGACGATGGCGTTCGTCGGGCACGCTTGCGCGCAAGCGGTCTGAACCTCGTCCGTCCGCAACTCGCGTCCTTCGACTTTCGCCTTCTGCTCGGCCTTGACGATGCGGTGAACGCAGAAGTTGCACTTCTCCATGACACCGCGACTGCGCACTGTCACGTCTGGATTGAGCTGGTTCTTCAACGAGTCGGGCCACTTCGGCTCCCAGAAGTTGAAGAACCGCACGTGCCAGTGGCAGTTCACTGCGCAGTAGCGTGTTCCGATGCACCGGTTGTACACCTGCATGTTGATGCCTTCAGTCGTATGGTAGGTCGCGTAGACTGGGCACACCGGCTCGCAGGGGGCATTGGTGCACTGCATGCAGGGCACTGGGATGTAACGGGCCTTGATATTCGGGTATTCGCCCTCCCAATAGCGCTCGACGCGGATCCAGGCGATCGCGCGCCGCTGGTGATAGACGTCTTCCGTGTTGATCGGTACGTTGTTTTCCGCCTGACAGGCGACAACGCACGCCTCGCAGCCGATGCAGCGATCGAGATCGATCACCATTCCCCAGCGTGGCATGATGTCCGCCCTTCTTTCTCGCTCATGCCGATGGCGCCATGACGCGCACGATCGGGAACTCCTCCAACTGGAACGCCGGTACGCTACCCTCGAAGCGGGCGAGACGCACCCGGCGACCAGTCTTCTCGATGCGACAACGCGTTGCACTCCAGGCCAATGTGCCGGCATCGGGGTCAGTTTGTGGCACGACGATCGTCAAGGGATTGACACCACGTCCTTCTGCATACCGGCCGTAGGCCGTATGTCCTTGCCCGAAGGGGATCGCGATGACGCCAGGTTGTGCGGCCGGGTTGACGTAGACCGGGAGTTCGACGCTGCCCTGTGGCGTCGTGAGACGGACCAGATCACCAGTGGTGAGGTCGAGTTCGTCCGCCGTCCGCTGTGCCACCTCGAGCCAGGTCTGCCACACGTTGGTACTGATCGGCTCGGGCAAAGCTTGGAGCCAGGGAAGGTGTGCGAGTTCGCCATAACCGAGGGTGTGCAACGGGTAGGGAAGCAAGATGTATGGATACTGGTTGACATCCCCATCGAACTCTGGGTCGCGGGGACTGGTGATGGTGGTTGTCGGTGTCGTGGCGGAACCCCGGATCTGTTCATTCCACCAGCCGCCCTGGGCCTGGAGATTGACCAGAAATTCCTTGTCGTTCCCTCCCGGAACGCTTCCACCGCTGATTTGTCGCAACTGCACCGCGAGCGCCTTGGTCGCCTCTTCCTGCGATCCCCACGGCAGCGACTGCCCAAGCGCTTGGGCGAGCTGGATGAGGACATCTCCGAAGGCACGGCCGTCGACGAACGGTTGGACGACCGGCTGCTGGATCGCGACGGTGGCATAACCCGGGCCCGGGTCGGGAACCTGGAGCCCCCACTGCTCCAGCCACGCCAGATCGGGCAGAACGAGATCGGCGAGCTGGGTCGTTTCGTCGAAGAAGGGTGAAAAGCTCACGACGTGCTGTGCGCTGCGGAGGGCATCGGCTACGCCGAGTGCCGGCGGCAGACTGTACACCGGATTGGCCCGATAGACCAGAACGGTGCTGATCGAGCCGGATCGAATCTGCTCGAAAAGATCGGCCCACTGGCGCTCGCTCAGGATGGCATCGGTGGGGATGCGCAGCTCGGGGAGCGGCGGCTCCGGATTGAGGAGCAACCCACCGGGCTGATTGACCGAACCGAGAAGCACGTTGAGACCGAAGGTCGCGACGAGGTTGAAGAGACCGTTGGTGGCAGCCGCTGCGCCCGTCCCGGCGAGCACGATGGCCGGTGAATGCTCGACGAGTGCATGAGCAAGCTCGCGAATCTGTTCGGCCGAAAGACCGCTCGCTTCGGCAACGCGATCCGGTGTGAAGTCGCTCGTCAACCGTGCCTCGTCGATGCCGAGCGCTGTCAGGTACGGGCCGAAGCGGTCGGCGGGGATACTTCCTTCAGTCAGCAGGACGTTCGCGATCGCCAAGGCAACCAGGCCTTCGCTTCCCGGGGTGATGGGGAACCAGCGGTCGGCGTTGGCGGCTGTGGCTGAAAGGCGCGGCCCGACATGGTAGTACAGTCCCCGTTGCCCAGCACGACCCTGACGAAATTCGCCATAAGCCCGCGCCAATGCGACCGGGGCAATCCAACCGTGTAGGAAGTCCGCACTGAAGTTCAGGAGGAACGACGCGTTCGCGAGATCCGGATACGGCAGCATGGTCGTGCCGAACAAGCGCTGCACGGCTGTCCGGAGCACGACGAACTCGTCCGGCTCGAGGATCGCATGGCGGATACCGGTTGCTTCGCGGAAGGCCGCGATGAGCGCCGCATGCGAGCTCGACGGACGGCCGGTAATCAAGATCGCACGGTCGCCGCCGTTCTGTTGCAGGATTTGCGCGACCTCCTGGAGGGCACTGTCCCAGGAAATCGACTGGAACTGGCCGCTGCCACGCGAAGCTGCCCGCTGCGGTCCCGGAATCCGGTCCGGGTGATAGAGTTCCTGAACCAGCGCCTGGGCGCGGGCATCGCTCTTACCGAGAATGCCCGGAAAATCTGGGTTCCCGTCGACCTTCTTGGCCCGACCTTCGAATACGCGGACGATCAGCCCGTACCCGCCTTGCTCCGGCGGTGCAGCAGTGGCGAACCAGGCATCACGACCATAGACCCAATCGTTCGGTGTGTAGACCGGCTGCGCGATCTTGAACTCGGTCTCCGGGACGCCGTCACCGATTCGTCCGCACCCTGCGAAGAGCACGGCTCCCGTCGCCGAGGTCGCCGCAACTTTGAGAAACTCGCGTCGTCGCATGCCCTTCTCCAACGTGCGCCTCCCCACACTTCCCTTCGCGGGTTACACCCGACTAGTAGTGGCAAACCGAGCAATCGGTTCGTGCCCCGTTCTGCTGGTGGCAGGTGATGCAGTCGCCCATCCGCAGGTCACGGACCTGCTTGACGCCCGGCTTGCCCATGGCGCCGACGTCGCCGTGACAGGTCGAGCATTCGAAGCCGAAGCTCAGGTGGACGGAGTGCACGAAGTGGGTGTGATCAGGAATTTGATGCACCTTGTTCCAGAGGATCGGCTGGTTCTGTTCGAAGGCGGAGACGAGCTTCTCGAGTTCGGGGCGCCCTTGCGAGGGGATGATCTTGTGGCACTGCATGCAGAGTTCGATCGGCGGGAGCGTCGCTTGTGCCGAGGTGGTCGCATTGCGGTGACAGTACGTGCAGTCGAGGCCGATCGCTTGCACGTGAACCTGGTGGGGGAACTCGATCGGTTGCGCTTTCACCGGTTGCGCCGTGGGGGAAAGGAAATAACTGCGGGCCAGCACCAGCGCGAGCGGTACTGCCATGATGACCAACACCACGAGTATGAACACCACGAGCCGTACGTAGCGCATCCCCGGACTCCGTTCCCTTCCCTGCTCCCGCACGCCGACGACCCGGTATTGCCGGGTTCAGATCCAGCGACGCGGCCAGATCTCGTAGAGCACCTGGATACCGTTCACGATGTTGACGAACGCATAGAGGGCAGCGAGAAAGAAGACGGCCGCGAGTGCGAAGAGAATCGGGCGAATGGCTGCGACCTTGGCAGGAAGATCGCGCGTCGAGATCAGTGAAGGAATGATCGCGTAGGCGACGAGCATGTTCGCGGCGAATGCGACGACACAGGCGAGGAATGTCCAGAACCAGATGAGCGCCTGGTGGATCTGTTCCCACTGCTCGGGAGTGACATTGGTCGGCGTCATCTCCACTCCTCCACGCAACCGAGCGGGGAGCTCGGCCCATCCCTTCCCGTCCGTCCCACCGTGACGCCCCTGGTGATTCCGTCACGGTTGGCTGTCGTGCGGCGCTCATTCTGTGAGCGCCTTCACAACCACACGTAGGATGCTCGGCACGGCATCCTGTGTCAAGGGTAAATCGGAACGATGTCGTGCATCCGAGCACGTCACGAGGGAGGTAGGCAGTATGAACGGACCGAGCGAAGCCTATACAGCGATCTGCCAGCGATTCGCGCGTTGGCTCGTGAGCGAACGTTGCGCAGAACCGGGTGACTGGATCGTTCCCCGGGGCGGATCACCCGAGTCAGCCCAGCTCGTGATAGAGCCGGTGTGGGTCGAGAAAGGCGTTGTCGTCGTCCCACGGCTGGAACGTCTGCTGAGCGAGTTGTCGCGCGAGTGCACGTCGTTCGTCCTCGACTTCACGAGTCGCGAATACGCGTGTGTCGCCTTCGACGAGCAGGGGCGGACGCTCGCTAATGTCGTCGCGAGCGATCCTGCTGCTGCAGTCGCGCAGGCGCTGGTGTTCATCCGTGCCGAACGAGCTGCGCAAGCGACGAACGAACCAGGAGCAGGGACGCACTAGAGAGGCCGCTGCTGTGCAGAGCTCGTCCGGTGCTTGCGCTGTCCCGACGTCGCAGCGGCCCATTCGACGATGAACCCGGTACGGCGCAGTGTGGCGATGAGCTGCGCTCGCCGGTGCGGTTCGCACGGCGTGATCACGAGTTCACGAGCGCCGATCGGAAAGGCGGTCCAGCCTGCACCCTCCAACGCTTCTCGCGCTCGATCACGGTCGATCGGGCTGACGAACGTTAGGGTGATGGCAGGCTGGGCGACCGCTGGGTGATTCCTGGTGAAGAGGCCGAGGAAGCTCTCGCGCCAACTGGGCGGAAGGTCGCGTTCGGTCGCCTGCTCGAAATACCGGAGAATAGCACGGCCGATCTTCTCCGGTTCGGGCGGCGCACCTTCCAGCTGCGCGGAGCGCAGGAGATAGTGTGCAATCTCGTTCCCCGTCACCTGCCAGACGATCCGGGGCCCGGCCTGCTGGGGCTGACCGAGACGGGCAGCGAACCACACGGCGAGCGGTGAAGGGCGTTCGAGCGTGATCTCGGGCTGGTCGACGAGCCGGAGATGCAGCGAGAATGGGAGCGGTGGCGCATCGTCATGCAGCCCGAGAATCCACCTGCTCCACGGAGTCGTCCGGACGGCAAGTGTCTGAGCATCGATCCGGCCGAGCGAAAGGACCCCGAGCCAGGCCAATTCGAGCGCTCGTCGCTCGACCGTGCGCTCGCCGGCGTGTGTCCGTTCGCTCTCGATGCTCGACCACTCGTACCAGCTATCGGTCGCGAGCATCTTGGCTCGTTCGAGGATACGATGCCGCCTGGCGCGCTCGTCGGTATCCGGTGTCGAGCGCCAGACGCGAAGCAGACGGCGCGCTTGCTCGGGGAAGCTCAACTGCAGCCAGCCGCGCAACCGTGAGGCATCCACCGTTCCATCCGCCCGAAGCAGTCCGAGCGAGCGCGCGGAGTGCTCGAGAAACGCGATATAGGCCTGGTGATCGAGCGGATCGAGCCAGTACCACAATCCTGTCGGGCTGGGCCGAGGTACGACGCTGATCTCCCTCCGATTCGCTTTCGCTTCGTGCATGAGCGAGCGTGCCAGGAGAATCAGCAGATCAGCGAGTGTCGCGGTTGGCGAGGGTGCCGGAATCGGCTCGACCGCTTCGGCAGTGGGCTGTAGATCGCGTTGGCGTTGGGAGGCGGTCAAGGCAACCGGTATGAAGATCGCCAGCCTGTCGCCGAGTCCGGTACGCCACACCCATCCCCAGCGAGCCAGTTCGCTGATCGTGGACCGCAGAGCGGCAAACGATCCTCGTGAGCGTTCGACGATATCCCGGAGCGGGACGGGCTGCGCCTTCAGCAGAGAGTCGAGAAATGCCTGGGCTGCTGGGGACAGCTTCGCCCGCACGTCACACAGGACGTCCGCACGGCCCAGTCGTCTGAGCAGGAAGTCGATGGCCTCCTCCCGCGTGGTAACCGTGGGGATGATCTGCATTCCGTATCGTTCGGCAAGGTCGAGGAGCTCGTGATCAGTGAGGCGGTCGAGCAGTATCGGGAGCGGCGTATCGGGCGGAAGAGACTCGGATCGTTCCTGTTCGAGACGGAGCACCAGGCGAACCAACTCGTTCGGAAGGAAGAGCCGCATGCCGTCTTCGGAGGCTTCTGAGGCCAGAATTCCCGCCACATAGAGTTGTCGCGCTGTCGCGATGACCAGCGATTCGTCCGCACCGGCTGCCTCGGCGAGAGCACTGGGGCGCATCGGCGTGCGGTGACGTGCCAGCGCGGTCAGGATCGCCTGCGCGAGTGGCCCGATGCGTTCGATACCGAGAGCGAGTTGCCAGGCGTCGGTCAGGATCGGATACAGGTTACCGACGAGTTCGGCGGGATCTCCCACGTTCGGGATATCCCAGAACCGCGCAGCGCCCGCAAGCACCTGCTCCGACCGCTCGTGCAGCACGACGATCAAGGGGCGCATAGCTGACCACTCCTCGTGCGCCGTGCAACGAGCGTAGCACGTCGTTCGCACGTTCCGCTGGCCGGGCCGGGCTCAGTCCCGTCCGTCGCTGGCCAGCTCGAGCTGAAGCGCCGGTCGTGGCTGTGGCATGGGTGGCCGTCGCAAGGCGAAGAGCACAGAGTGGTAACGGACGAGGAGAACCGCGATACCGACGACGGTGCGGAATCCCAAGCCGAGTGCACGGTAGGTGACGGCGATGGCGGTTGCCCGGCCGAAGCCGATGCCGATGAGGTTCAGAAGACCGATGAGGCCGAGTTCGTTGGTGCCGAAGCCGTTCGGAATGGGTACCAGAAAGTGTGCGAGCATCGTCATACCATGCACATACACCGCTTCGTGCGGGCGTAGACCGCGGAGCGTCAGCGCCTCGGCCAACAAGACCAGTATGGCGGCGGTGACCAGCGAGGAGACGATGCTGGCGGCGATGCCTGGCACGAGGGCGCGGGGGGTGCAGAGGGTTCGGAGCGTTCGTTGGGCATCACGCTCGACGGGAACGAGACGGCGTGTCGCGCGGGAACGCTCGAGCACACCAGCGAGAAAGGTGCCGAGCCGCTCGCTCCGTGCACCGCTGGCGAACAGAAGAGCGATCACGAAACCGGTGACAGGAGCGACGAGCTGGAACGATGCTTGCGCGGTGAGCAGAATGCCCGCGAGCGCCAGGAGCGAGACGGCAGCGAGATCGCCGAATCCCTGCACCAGGAGCGGGGGAGTCGTGTGCCGAAGGCGGAATTTTCCGCCACCGTGTTCCTCGGCGAGACGTGCGGAGAGTAACGCGCCGCCCGGGAGTGCACTCGCGGCTTGGGATGCCAAGTAGCTGGTGAGGCCGTCGACGATACGGATCGGGAGGTGAGCTGCTCGCAGATACCAGGCCCAGCGGAGACCCTTGACCAGTTCGTTGACAGTCAGAAGTGCGAGGAGCGTGATCACGATCTCGACCGAGAGGCGATCGAGCGTGGCTCGAACCAGTTCGGGGTCCCCGAACCTCCAGAAAGCGATGCTGCACCCGAGAGCGACTGTGAAGACGAGTAAGCCGCGTCGCATCGAACGCTCCATTGAGCCAGTATCCCTGCGAGAGCGACGCCCTGCTCACGGCGCCGTCCGCCTGGGCGTCGCGACGAGATCCGGTGTGTCGAGGAACGAACGGTGGAACGGATCGTGAGCCCGAGGCGAAGGACTGCACCCTTCACTCTACAGGAATCGGCCGCGCTCGGCAAGAGCGAAAGAGTTCAGAGAGCGATTCGCGCTTCACCAGCCACTCGCAGCGATCAGGTCGGCGACCACGCGACCGCGCGTGAATTCGTCCGGCTGCCCGACGCGATCGGGCCACCATTCCAGGCGCGCGTACTCGAACAATTGGGCGACATACCAGCGACCGTCCGGTAAATCGACCCGAAATTCCTCCGTGATGGGGAGACCGAACGTGTCACGTCCGCCGTTGGCTTGCCAGTAGGCTTTGAAGCCGTGGCTCAACGAGTGCCCGGTTTCCTCGAAGAACCACCGTTCGTCCGAATCAGGAAACGGGTCGATCGGTCGCCAGGCCCACCCGGGTGCGGGCGCATAGTAGCCGATCGGGACGCGGTCAACGTCGCCGGTGTCCGGGTCATAGACGAGAACGGCACGCTCGAAATACTGCACGAAACGAACCGAGCCGTCGACCTGAATCTCGCGGAAGAACTCGCTGAGTGGGAGACCGTAGCGTTCCCAACCGCCACGCTGCCATGTCGACATCAGAAAGAGCGGTACGTTATGCCCTGTCTCGGGAAAGTAGGTGTAGCGTGCCGGGTCGCGCGGCTGCGTCGCGTCAACCGGCGGGCGCTCGCCAGGTCGGACGGTGGGGATGTCCTCGTACCCCGGTGGTGGCGCGGGGAGATCGCTCGGAGGATCGGCCACGAGCCACAGGAAGGTTACCGTCACCCAGTCCGATTGGGTCATCCCCAGTGCGGCGAACGCACCGTCAGCGATGTCCATGCCAGCTGGGCTGCGAACTTCCCTGCCCCAGCCGTCCTTTCCGTCGTTGTATTCGTCGAAGAACGCTGCCTGAGCCGCGGGCACACCCTGTGGCAGCCCTTTCCATTTCCGTACCTCAGGCGGGTTCCAGTAATCGTCATTCACATTCCAGGGGCCGACGTCCCATACCGGAAGAATCAGACTGCGGCCCCGATATTCGACGAGAACCTGAAACTCGTTACCGCCGTTGCTCGAGAGCGCACACCAGCAGGGTAGGGTAACGAAGAAATCGTTGGGCTGGATCACGTGACCGTTCGCAGTACGTTGACCTACCAGACCGAGCCTGTGGGCGTAGATCCGGAATGTCGCGCGCTTCTGCAGACTGGCTCGCGATCGCGTCTGCCCGTCCGCTGGGTGCAGGTAGTCGCTCAACGCCCAACCGGTTACGCCGGCCCACTGGACGTTCCACCAGTGATTGCCGTCGCTGTCCTGTTGCGGGCCACCGAGGACCTGAACCGACGCGCCTTCCGGCATCACGGTCAAAACGGCGTGATCGTATCCTGGCCCCGATCGGAGGTTGAGCCCGTCACCGTTGGTCCCGGCGACCACGGCTGTTCCGCCCACTGGGAGGTCGCTCGCTGCCTGCACCGCTGCCGGTGCAACGACCGTCAGAAGAACGGCAACGATCGCAATGCCTCGGACGAAAAACCGCATTCGTTCGCGTACTCCTTTCGATTCCGCGTTCGAACGCGCCCTCCGATGGTCGTTCCCAATTTAGCAGGCCAGTTCGTAGAGAGCAAGCCCGGTAAGCCACGCTTGTCTCTCAGGATATATTTGCTCTCTCGGATCTCCCGATGATGAACGCATGCGAATCCGATGGATCCGTAGACGCTTCAGTCGCAGCGCACACATGTCTCGTTGTGGAATGACGAACGGTCAGGGGCGATCCGCCGCGTGCGTAACCGCCCGGTTCGAGGGGCTGCGGGAGCGCTGCACGTGCTGGAACAGTGCGCGCGATTCCGGCGCGATAGGCGACCCTCCGCGGTGCGCGTGGGGCTACAATCGTCCGTGTGTAGAGCCGAGCGAGCAGGAGGGACCCGTGACGGGACGAGAACGAGAACTCGAACCAGCTGAACGAGAACGGCTCGAAGCGCTCGCGCGCGAACTCCGCCGAGAAGTGCTGATCATGACGAGCGAAGCGGGGTCTGGGCACCCTACGAGCTCGATGTCAGCCGTCGAGATCATGGTCGCGCTGTACTTCGGCGGTGTGCTCCGCTACGATCCAGCGCGGCCCACATGGCCGGATCGTGACCGCTTCATCCTCTCGAAGGGACATGCTGCACCGATCCTCTATGCCGTGCTGGCCGAGGCTGGCTATTTCCCGAAGGATCTCTTGCGAACGCTGCGGCGAATCGGGAGCCCGCTGGAAGGACACCCGAACATGCGGCGCCTACCGGGGGTCGAGGCGTCGACGGGAAGCCTGGGGCAAGGGCTTTCGATCGGACTCGGCCATGCGCTGGCGGCACGGCTGGACGGGCGAGACTACCATGTATTCGTCCTGCTGGGCGATGGAGAGATCGAGGAGGGTCAAGTGTGGGAGGCGGCGATGGCCGCTGCGCACTGGCGAGTCCACAATCTCGTTGCCATCGTCGATCACAACGGCTATCAGCAGACGAGCCCGGTCAGCGCAGTGACCGACCCGCGGACCTACGTCGAGAAATGGCGAGCGTTCGGCTGGCATGTCAGCGAGGTCAACGGCCATGACCTCGCCGCTGTGCATGCGGCGCTCCGCTTCGCGAAAGCCTATCGTGATGGGCCAGCCTGTATCATCGCGCATACCGTGAAGGGCAAAGGTGTGTCGTTCCTGGAGCGCGACTTCACCTGGCACGGTCGGGCAGTGCCGCGCGATCGGTTGCAACTGGCACTGGAGGAACTGTCATGAATTTGGGCACGCGAGCTGGTCTGCGCATGGGCAAAGCGACGCGCGATGCGTTCGGCGAAGCGCTCCGTGAGTTGGGGCAGGTGTATCCCGATCTCGTGGTTGTCGACGGTGACGTGAGCAATTCGACGCGGACCGAGTACTTCGCGCATGCCTTCCCCGATCGGTTCTTCAACGTCGGGATCGCTGAGTCGAATCTCGTCGGTGTGGCCTCGGGCCTGGCGGCGAGCGGCAAGCGTGTCATTGCCGCGAGTTTCGCGTGTTTCCTCCTGTGCAACGCGTTCGATCAGATCCGCATGAGCGTTGCCTTCCCGCGTTTGAACGTGAAGCTGGTGGGCAGCCATGCCGGAATCAGTATCGGCGAGGATGGGCCGTCCCAGATGGGAATCGAGGACGTCGCGCTGGCGCTCGCCTTGCCGGGCGTGGCAGTCCTCGTGCCGGCCGACGAGCATGCGACGCGGGCAGCGACGCGGGCTATGCTGGAGTGGGAGGGCCCGACGTATCTGCGGCTCGGAAGGCCGCCGGTACCGGTTATCTACGACCCTGACGTGGAATTCGTGATCGGACGCGCCTTCCGGCTGCGCGATGGGAACGATGTGACGCTGATCGCGAACGGCTTGATGGTGGCGGCAGCGCTCGACGCAGCGGAGGAGTTGGCCGCCCGTGGCATCAGCGCGCGGGTGCTCGACGTGGCTACGGTGCGGCCGCTCGATGTGGAAGCGGTGGTCGCTGCGGCACGGGAGACGCGCGGCATCGTGGTGGCCGAGGAACACCTCCATTTCGGCGGACTGGGAAGCGTGGTTGCGATGACCGTGGCCGAGCAGCATCCGTGTCCGATGGCGTTCGTCGATCTCGACGACACGTACGCGGAGTCGGGAGCGCCGGAAGACCTGCTCGAGAAGTATGGTCTGACGAGTCAGCGGATCGTCGCGTCCGCGCTCGCACTGTTGGAACGGGTATGACGGCGCGGGCGCAGCACGGCAAGGAGCAGGCGGCACGCTACGCCGCATCGCTCGTCGAGCCCGGCATGATCGTCGGTCTAGGCTCGGGCTCGACCGCAGAACTGGCCGTACGGGAGCTCGCCGAGCGAGTCCGCTCAGGACTCCAGGTCGTTGCGGTCGCGACGTCACAGCGGACGGCGCGGCTGGCCCGGCGCGTCGGTCTCGAGTTGCGCCAGCCTACCGAGGTCGACCGGATCGATCTCGCCATCGATGGCGCTGATGAGGTCGAAGAACGGTCACTGGCGCTCCTGAAGGGGCGCGGTGGAGCCCTCGTGCGCGAGAAGCTGGTCGCAAGCATGGCCGACCGCGTCGTGATCGTCGTGGACGAGACGAAACTCGTGACACAGCTCGGAACCCGGCATCCGGTACCGGTCGAAGTCGTTCCATTCGGCTGGAGCTGGTGCGCGCGCTGGCTCGAGGAGATGGGCGGCACGGTCGTGCTGCGCTGTCGAGAGGATGGTCGTCCGTTTCGCTCGGACAACGGCAACTTCATCCTCGACGTGTGGTTTGGCCCCATCGCCGAGCCACAGCGGCTCGCGGAGGCAGTGAAACGTCTCCCCGGTGTGGTCGATCACGGGCTCTTCCTCGGTCTCGCCGATCAGGTGATCGTCGGCTCGCCCGATCGGGTACGAGTACTCTCTGCTCGCCCGGAGTAGGCCGGGTCGAAGGAAGCGGTAACTGTACCAGGCTGAGCGTGACAGGCGGTCGTGTGGCTGCCCGCGTGTCCGTACAGCCCTTGGCTCGCTGTCCCGGATCGGGTATAGTGTACGTACACAGCGAAGTGGAGCTCGCTGGAGGGACGGAGCGATGGCGAGCCTGGTCGACCGGTATGCGACACGCGAGCGAGTCCGGCGCCGGCAGCAGCTGGAATTGATTGCGGCACCCGACCCGGGACCGCCGCGCTGCTTCGGCCGCGGCGTAGTGCTCGGTGAGCGACGTGCGAAGCGGGTGCTGGCGATCGGTGCGCTGGCGACACTCGCGATGACTCTGACTGCCCAGCGAGCCGCTGCGGACTCGGTGCATATCGTGCAACCGGGCGAAACGCTGAGCGCTATCGCGGCTCGCTATGGTGTGTCGCTCGACGAACTGGTACGGGCGAATGGACTGAGCGACCCTGACCTGATCTGGGCGGGTACGTCGCTCGTGATCCCAGAGAGGACGGCAGCTGATTCGGTCGTGCATCGCGTCCAGCCGGGGGAGACGCTGACGACGATCGCTCGCCAGTACAGTGTCACGGTCGAGGAACTCGCGGCAGCGAACGGGCTCACTGATCCGCACCGGATCTACGCTGGCCAGTCGCTCGTCATACCGCGCGGGGTGTCCGCGACGTGGGAAGCGGTCGAACCGCAGCGCTACGTCGTACAGCCGGGCGATACGCTGACGGCGATCGCGCGTCGTTTCGGTGTCGGGTTACAAACGCTCGCTCAGGCCAATGGTATCACGAATCCGGATCGGGTCTTTGCTGGCCAAGTGTTGGTCATTCCGCGCAGCGGTTCCCCCGGGGCGGTCCAGTTGCAGGGTGTGCCGGCTTATAAGCAGGCGCTCCCGTTGAGCTGTGAGGCGGCTGCGCTGAGTATGGTCACGGCGTACTGGGGCCGGCCGGTCTCCGAGTGGGTCTTCATCGAGAACATGCCGTACAATCCGAACCCACATCGCGGGTTCCGGGGCGACATGAACGGAGCGTTCGGTGGCACCGACGATTACGGCGTTTACGCCGAGCCGCTCGTGCCCCTGCTCGAACGGTACGGCTTCCAGGCAGAGGCGGTGTACGCGCACGGTGATGCCGAGGTGCTCAAGCGCGAATTGCAGGCTGGGCGCCCGGTGGTTGTCTGGATGACGAACCTGGCATCCGTGCAGCCCCAGCTCGTCGGCGAAGCGAATGGTGAGCGGTTCGTGCTCGTACCGCAAGAGCATGCGGTCGTCGTCTACGGCTATGACGCTGAGCGCGTCTACATTGCCGATCCGGGCGACGGGCAATACCGGTCGTTCGCGTGGAGCGATTTTCTGCGCTCCTGGGGCTATTTCAGTGGCATGATGTTGCGCATTCAGCCTGCTCCTTGGGGCTAGGGAACCAGGCGAGCAGCGAGCAGAACGATCACGAGCGTCAACATGAGGTTGAGGCTGGAGACGATCCGTGACCACCGCGCGAGCTTCTGATACGCGCGATCGTGCGGGTTGTGTGGTGCGCGAGCGGCCGTGGCCAGGCGTGGGCCGATCAGACGGCCATGCAGAACCGTCAAGGCGAGCACGACTCCGACGAGGAGCATCTTGATCGCGAGCGTCCGACCATAGCCTGCATGCCAGCTGAGTAGCGCAGTCCATTGCACGCCGCGATGGGTAGCGAGCAAGAGCCCCGTTACGATCATGATGCTCAAGCTGACCCACGCGAGTGGCGAGTACCGACGACCGAGTGTTGCCGTCAACGCAGTTCGCTGGGCGCGATCGGGGACGGTCCGGCTCAAGACCGGCCGGACCACGAGGACGAGGAACAGCTGACCACCGAGCCAGAAGCTGAGCGCGACCAGGTGGAACCAGCGGATCGCCGCCCATATCCACTCGCTCACGGCGTTCGCCTTCCCTTCATTCCAATTCACGAGGCCGACGAGAAGGTATGTCGGCATACGACTCATGCCTTATCCTAGCGATGCGGAAAGGTGCTCGCAAGGTATGCGGCGAGATGCGGGTTGCGCAGTTCGATCTTCGATCGTCCGGCGTGCGGCCGTTGGCAGGAGCTGGTTCGGACCGTGCGAGAGTCCGGCGACCGACTTCAGGCTTCTTCGGTTTCGACCGAAAGGTGCTTGACCGTGGAAGCAGCCGGAGACTAGAGTTACCGCGGAGATACCATCAGTCTGTGGAACAGAAGAACAGTTCGGCAGGGGGTCGTGCAACTGGGCGAAAGGGGCGGCGACGGTGCAGCAGCACAGTGCGGACACTCCGGTTCGAATGCTCGGTGTCCCGCGCGAGCGAGCGCCACGTGAGCGGCGGGTAGCGGCGACGCCGGAGACAGTGCGGCGCTACGGTCGTCTCGGTTTCCGGGTGGTGGTCGAGCGGGAGGCGGGACTGGCGGCTGGGTTCCCCGACGAGGAGTACGAGGCGGCTGGTGCGGAGCTGCTCGATGACCTCGCGGAACTGTACCGGCGCTCCGATGTGATCATCAAAGTGCAGCGTCCGCTTCCCGACGAGCTGGAGTTGCTGCATGAGGGCCAGGTGCTGATCGGGTTTCTCCAGCCGCTCGTAGCGCCGGAGCTGGTGGTAGCGCTGGCTGAGCGTGGCGTCATCGCCGTCAGCATGGATACGATCCCGCGGATCACGCGTGCTCAGCCGATGGATGCGCTCTCCTCGATGAGCACCGTGGCGGGCTACAAGGCTGTCTTGCTGGCGGCGAACGAGCTGCCCAAGTTCTTCCCGTTGATGATGACAGCAGCCGGTACGATCCGTCCGGCGAAGGTTCTGGTACTCGGGGCAGGTGTCGCAGGACTGCAGGCCATCGCGACGGCACGCCGACTCGGCGCTATCGTCGAGGCGTTCGACACGCGTCCTGTGGTGAAAGAGCAGGTCGAGAGTCTCGGGGCGAAGTTCCTCGAACTCGGTGTGACGAGCGAGGAAGTTGGCGGGTATGCGAAAGAGCTCGCCGAAGAACACCTGCGCCGCGAGCAGGAACTCATTCACAACCATTGTCTCGAGGCCGATGTGGTCATCACGACCGCGCTGGTACCGGGGCGACGCGCGCCGCTGCTCATCCGGGAGGAGACCGTGCGGCAGATGCGACCGCGCGCGGTGATCGTCGATCTCGCTGCCGAGATGGGCGGGAACTGCGAACTGACCGTTCCGGGCGAGACAGTCGTCCGGCACGGGGTCACGATCATGGGCCCGCTCAACTTGCCGAGCGAGATGGCCTACACGGCGAGCCAGATGTACGCTCGCAATGTCGCCGCGTTGCTCGAGCATCTGGCTCCCAAAGGGGAATTCGTCTGGAACTTCGAGGACGAGATCACGCGCGGTGTCGTCCTCACGAAGGACAAGCAGATCCTGCATGAGCCGACGCTGGAGCGTCTCAAGGAGGAAGTGCGGTGAATCAGGAATTGCTTCTCGGTCTCTACGTGCTCATGCTGACGATTTTCCTCGGCTTCGAGGTGATCTCGCGCGTCCCCACCTTGCTGCACACACCGCTCATGTCGGGGACGAATGCGATTCACGGAATCGTCCTCCTCGGCGGGATTCTCGTCGCGGGCACAGCGAACGATACGCTGACCCTGCTGCTCGGCCTGCTCGGGTGCCTCTTCGGCGCTGGCAACCTGTTCGGTGGCATCGTGGTGACCGATCGCATGCTCGAGATGTTCAAGCCCAAGGAACGCGGTGCTGAGCAGGGTGCCGGCACCGCGCCAGCGGCTGTTCGTGAGAAGGAAGTGGTGGGGCAGCGATGATCGAGAACGTGCGCGAAGCGATCATCGATCTCGTGTACCTCGCTTGTGCAATCGTCATCATTCTCGGGCTCAAGCGACTGAGCACGCCACGGACGGCACGCTCCGGGAATCAGCTCATCGCGCTCGGTTTATTGGTTGCCGTTGCTGTCACGCTTCTCGACCCGCACATAGAATGGCGTCTTGCCAACGTGGTTGTGATCGTGGTCGGCACGGTTATCGGCGCGGCAGGCTCGATCTATCTCGCCCGCGTGGTGCCGATGACCGCTATGCCACAGATGGTCGCGCTGTTCAACGGTATGGGGGGTGCAACGGCTGCGCTCGTTGCGGTTGCCGAGTTCCAGCGCTTCGTCGCCAGCGGGACGGTCACCGGCGGCGAGCGGGCGTCGGTTGCCTTCGGGATCACGGTCGGCTCGATCGCCTTTACCGGGAGCGTCATCGCGTTCCTCAAGCTGCAGGAGCTGATGACCGGACGGCCGGTGCGTTTTCCGCTCCAGATTCCGCTCAACGTGGCGGTTGCGGCTGGGATCGTCGCGATGTGGATCTGGCTGTTGGGATTGGGCGGTAGTTCGGCACCGGTCTGGATCCTCTTCGGCCTCGCACTGCTCTTCGGTATCCTGCTGGTCTTGCCGGTCGGTGGAGCTGACATGCCGGTCGTGATCTCGGTCCTGAACTCGATGACCGGTCTGGCAGCGGCGGCGGCTGGATTCGTGTTGGAGAATCAGATTCTGGTCGTTGCTGGGGCGTTGGTCGGCGCGTCCGGTTCGTTACTGACGATCTTGATGAGCCGAGCGATGAATCGGTCGCTGGCGAACGTCTTGTTCGGGGCGTATCGCGTGCGAGCTGGTGGTGCAGCTGTCGGCGAAGCCAAGCCGATCCGCGAGACGACCGTTGAGGACACTGCCGTCCTGCTCGCCTATGCGAACTTGGTCATCATCGTACCGGGGTACGGACTCGCTGTTGCACAGGCACAGCATGAGCTGGCGGAACTGGCGAACGAGCTGGAGAAGCGCGGCGTCGAAGTCAAGTTCGCGATCCACCCCGTCGCTGGCCGAATGCCGGGGCATATGAACGTGCTGCTCGCTGAAGCGAATATCCCGTACGACAAGCTGTACGAGATGGAGCAGATCAACGAGGAATTTCAGCGTGCCGACGTTGCACTCATCGTGGGGGCGAACGACGTCGTCAATCCGGCTGCCCGCACGGATCCCTCGAGCCCGCTGTATGGGATGCCGATCCTGAACGCTGACCAGGCGAAGAACGTGATCGTCCTCAAGCGGAGCATGCGTCCCGGTTTCGCCGGTGTCGAAAACGAGCTGTTCCACATGCCACAGACGCGGATGCTCTTCGGTGATGCGAAGGAGACGCTCAAGCGGCTCATCGAGGCGGTGAAGTCGGTGTGACGCTGCTCGCTCTGAATGCGCGGCTCGGGTTGCTGCCCGAGCCGCTGCGTCGTTTGCGGTACGGTTGCCCCGATGTGCTGCTGCACTGGCGGGTCGCTGCTGTACCGCGTCGCTCGCGCACAGAGACGGCGTGAACGGGAAAGGGAACACGGGGACGATGGCAGAAGAGAATCGGCTGGCGCGGTTTCGTGCCTATCGGGCTCGGATGAACGAGCGGATCAGTGCAATCGGCCATCGCGAGATCAACCGCTTCTTTGCACTGGACAGCGCGACCTATCGTGACGGTGCGCTCGATGCCCGCACGAAGGAACTCCTCGGACTGGTAGCGTCCCTGGTCCTGCGTTGCAACGATTGTGTCGACTACCATCTGGACCAGTGCGTTCAATTGGGCTGGTCCGACGCCGAGTTGTACGACGCGATGCAGGTCGCACTCATGGTGGGTGGGAGTATCGTGATTCCCCATCTGCGTCATGCGGTGGAGACGCTGGATCTCTTGCGAGCAGAACAGCAGCGCTGGCACCCGACGAGCGACTGATTCCGCCCGCGCCGTCGTCCGGGACTATGCTTAACCGGTCGACTCGCGGTCGAAGCTCGGTGGAGGCGTACTGTGAACACCGATCGGAATGGCGCGAGGAGTTCCGCACCAGCGCCGCAAGGACCGTGGATCTTGATCGCCCTCGCGCTGTTTTTCACCGGACTCCTGTTGGGCCAAACCTGGCGAGAACCCATCGCACCGTCGACCACGGCGGCCGAAATGCCCACAGCGGTCGCGGTGTTCGGCGAGGCGTGGACGGTGCTGCACGAGCACTACGTCGAACCGTCGGCGCTCGACGATGCGAAACTCCTGGCTGGTGCACTGCGAGGCTTAGCTGACGCGGTGGGGGACAACGGGCACACCCGTTATCTGACGGCGGAAGAGTTGGCCCAGCATTCCGAGCAGCTCTCCGGCGAATACACTGGCATCGGTGTCGAAATCGAGGAGCGAGAAGGAAACATCATTGTCCGCGACGTGTTCGAGGCATCACCGGCCCAGCGAGCGGGGATACGAATCGGCGATGTGTTGCTAGCTGTCGATGGTATCCCGGTTGAGGAGCTGGGGCTGGCCGGAGTCGTCCAGCATGTGCGTGGACCAGAAGGAACCACGGTGACGCTCCGGCTCGCGCATCCGGGAAGCGAGCAGCCGTTCGAGGTGACAGTCGTGCGGGCCAGGGTGCGTGCGAGCACGGTGCGCTGGGCGATCTTGCCTTCGCAGGTCGGGTACGTCCGCTTGAGTTCCTTCGCTAGCGGTGCGAGCGCAGACCTGCGGCGGGCACTGGATCAGCTCGCGGCCCGTGATGTGCAGGGAGTCGTCCTGGACCTGCGTGGAAACCCGGGTGGTCTCGTGAACGAGGCGGTCGACGTCGCTGGAGTCTTCCTTCCGCCCGGAACACTGGTCTTCACGTCCCGCGACCGCGATGGCAACGTCACCGAGTATCGTACGGAGTCAGGCAGCGAACCGGTGAGGTTGCCTCTCGTTGTCGTCGTGGATAATGATACAGCGTCCGCTGCGGAAATCGTCGCCGGAGCGCTCCAGGATTACCGGCGTGCGGTACTCGTGGGTGAGCGTACTTTCGGAACCGGCACGGTTCTGACCGAGTTCCGGTTGCAGGATGGTTCAGCCTTGTTGGTCGGAACACAAGTGTGGGTCACGCCGAACGGCCGAGTGATCTGGCGGAACGGGATCGAGCCGGACATCGTCGTTTCGCTCGATGCGGAAACGGCCCCGCTGGTGCCGTACACTGGCCAGGTCGTCTCACCCGGTGAGCTGGCATCCGATCCGCAGCTGGAGCGCGCCTGGGAGCTGCTGACCCAGGACGAATCGTCTGTCGTGGCGTCTGGATCGGAATGCGTGGCATGTCCGTGAGCCGACCGTTGGACTCAGCTTGCCAAGAGAAGCCGCCAACGCTGCTGCGCGAAGCGGCGAGGCTCTACGCAGCCGCCGAGTATTTCGTCTGTCACGAGGTGCTCGAGGAGTTGTGGCGCGGGACGGACGGGCCGCTCCGCGAACTGTACCGCGGGCTCATCCAGATCGTCGTCGGCCTGTACCACGTCCAGCGCGGTAACCTGGTAGGGGGTCGGCAAGTGCTCGCACGTGGCCTGGCACGGGTTGCCGAGTATCCGAGCCCCTGTGTCGGTATCGATCTCGAACGGCTGCGTCGCGGAGCAGAAGCGTATCTGCGGTGGATCGAGGCCGGAGCAGTCGGGACGCCGCCGGAACCGCCGCCGTGGTGCTGGGTCGGATGAAACCGAGCGTGCGAGTGAAAGCAGGGACGAGAAAGGAGCGTGGGGCGTGCGCGTACCGGATCGCCCGCAGCGGGTGCTGGTCGTCATGGCACACCCGGATGATGCGGAGTTCATCTGCGCGGGAACAGTGGCCCGCTGGGCGAGCGAAGGGAGCGAGATCGTCTACATCCTCGTGACCAGCGGCGACAAGGGAAGCAACGATCCGACGATGACGCCCGAGCAGCTGGTCGCCATCCGGGAAGCTGAGCAACTCGAAGCGGCGCGAATTCTCGGTGTTCGGCACGTGGAATTCTTGCGCTACCGGGATGCGGAGGTCGTGCCGGATCTTCGCTTGCGTCGAGACATCGTGCGCGTCATCCGTCGCTTCAAGCCGGAGGCCGTGATCTGTCAGGATCCCACGAGTCGCTACTTCGGCCAGCAGTACATCCAGCATCCGGATCACCTTGCAGTCGGGGAGGCGACGCTGGCTGCAGTGTTCCCGAGTGCGCGCGATCGGCTGACTTTCCCGGAACTGTTGGACGAGGGACTGGAACCGCATGTCGTGCCGCATGTCTACCTGACGGGATCGCAGCAACCGGACGTCTTCGTGGACATCACGGCATTTTTCGACCGCAAGGTGGCAGCGCTGCGTGCCCATCGGAGCCAGCTGGGAGACTGGGATCCCGAGCCGGTGTTGCGGTTGTGGGCCCAGGATACCGCTGCGGAGGCCCGACGGCGGGGCTGGCCGGGCGCCGAACAGATGCTCCTCGCAGAAGCGTTCAAATTTTTCGACATCGGCGAGTGAGCGATCGGCGCTGCCCCGTACTCCGGCCGGTGGTCGATGCTGGCGAATGAGGTCGAACCAGCCCCGGACGAGTCCAACGAACACCGCGAACCAGGCCACGAGCGCGATGGACGCGAAGGCATGTGACACCGGTAAGAGAAACGGAATGTGCATCGTCCGGGCGAAGGCATCGGTACAGGCTGCGTACATGCCGAGCGGGAAGACCATACCCCAGTACTGCGGATCGTACCGGAGGGCGAAGCGTTCATAGCCATGTCGCCACAGTCCGAGGAGAAGCAACAGGGGGATCCACCACGTCCCGGTCGACCAGGCGAGCCAGGTGCTGCCACGGAGCACCGGACCGAGTGTGGCCACGAGCTGGGATGCTGCCTCCTGACTGACTAAGGTCGCTCCAGCGAGCGTCGTGATCGCGACGGCGCTCAAGTGGCGACATAAGGAGTTGACATGGGAGCGCCATCGTGAGAGGGGCGCCGAGAACGGCGAGTGACTGCGTCGCGACTGTCGCGAGTTGACGCTCAGATTTGACACCAACAGTGCATTGTAAGGACCCGACCCATGCAAGTCCTCGAGGGGTGTCGTGTTGGGATGGGGTGGCTCGACTCCACGGCGATGGTTGCTGGACAGTCAACCTGCTGGAGCGTGAGCGGACCTCGCGGCGGGGCGTCCGAGCTGGCGAAGCGCTGGAGCGCTCCCACGGTTCGTGCGGACGGCAGGATGTGGGAAGGTCTCGGCTTCAAGAGCGGCTGGTCGTCGTCACCACTCAGCGGCTTCGGATGCGAAGGACGACCTGGACGAGCACAGCCAGCAGCATGGAAAGCACGAGCACCACTGCGTGGCTTTCGAGTGCATGGATCACTGAGCATCTCACTTCAGCAAAATCCGAGCTAGCGGCCCGGCTCAGCGCCTTCAGAACCGGAAGCGAAGCCATCCTAGGCCCAGCGCCATCCGCTGCTATACTCCAGCGTCGGTGTGGATCAGGTTTCGGGGTGGTGGAAGCCGCGTGCGCCGGATCGTTCTCGGAGTCCTCGTCAGCCTGCTCTTTCTCTTCCTCGCGTTACGTGGTCAGGATTACGCCGCGCTCGTTCGAGCCCTGCGGACTGCGACCTACTGGTGGTTGCTTCCAGCGATCACCGTCTACTTCGTCGGGGTCGTCCTCCGGGCGATGCGTTGGTCCATCCTGCTCTCGCCCGTGCGTTCCCTCAGTTGGCGGCAGCTGTTTCCGGCAGTCAGCGTCGGCTACATGGCCAACAATGTCTTGCCGTTCCGCACCGGAGAGATCGTCCGCGCCTATGCTGTCGGTCGGCAATTCGGCCTGAGCAAGACGGCAACGCTGACCACGATCGTTCTCGAGCGTTTGCTCGACGGGCTGACCATGCTCGGTTTCATCGTCGTCGCGGCGACGGTCGTGGCGCTGGACAACGCGCTGCGTCACGTCGCGTTGTTCGCCTCGGCGCTGTTTCTGCCAGCCTTTGGACTCTTGATCGTCGCCGCGCGCTCCGCTCGGACGTTGTCGGTCGCCTTGTGGATCCTGCAGTACGCGCCCCGGGCTGTCCGTGCGCGGGCTGAGCGTCTGGTGCGTTCCGGCTTCGCTGGCGTGGCGGTTTTTCGGAGCAGCTCGGCGCTCCTGCAGGCCATCGGTCTTTCGCTCGCAGCCTGGCTGGCAGAAGCGACGATGTACGCACTGGTCGCCCATGCTTTTGCACTCGATCTGTCGCCCGCGCTGGTCCTCTTGACGACAGCAGCTGCGAATCTCGCGACGTTGATCCCGTCCTCGCCCGGCTATATCGGACCGTTCGAGGCTGGTGTGCTGCTGGTGCTGGCTGGTGTGGGTGGGATCGCTCGCTCGCTCGCACTCTCGTACGCGATCGTCCTGCACGCGGCGCTCTACCTGCCGATCACGCTGGTCGGCCTCGTTTTCTGGTCGAAGTTGCAGCTCGATTGGGCTGTTCTGCGCCGTGCTCGTACGGAGGAGGTCGTCCCGTCGTGACCGTGTGGCAGGCTCTCGTCCTCGGTATCGTCCAGGGGCTGACCGAGTTTTTGCCGATCAGTAGTTCGGCACACCTCATTCTCGTTCCGTGGTTATTCGGATGGCCAGAACCGGGGCTCGCGTTCAATGTGGCCTTGCACCTCGGGACGCTGAGTGCAGTCCTCGTTTACTTTTCTCGTGATCTCCTCACGATCGCTCGGGGATGGTTGACGGGCCTGGCTCAGCGGCGACCGCTCGGGAGTCCGGAAGCACGAATCGGCTGGGCCGTTCTGATCGGGTCGGTGCCGGCTGGTGTGGTCGGTGTGCTGCTCAATGACGCGATCGACCAGTACTTCCATTCCGGGGGCGGTGGGACGTTGGCGATCGGCCTCACCGCCGTACTGTTGATGGCGCTCGGTGCCGCGCTGTGGCTGGCGGAGCGAGCAGGGAGACGGTCACGATCCCTTACCGAAGTGGGACTACGAGACGGTTTCCTCGTCGGCGTCGCGCAAGCACTGGCTCTCCTGCCAGGAGTCTCGCGGTCCGGGAGTACGATCACCGCAGGCCTCTTCCTCGGCTTCCAGCGCGCTGCCGCAGCCCGCTTTTCCTTCATCCTCGGCATTCCGGCGATCGTCGGTGCGGGAATGCTCGAGACGATGCACCTACTGCGCACTGGCCTCCCGGCGAGCGAGCGGACGCTCTTTGTCGTCGGTATGGCCGCTTCGGCCGTGACGGGTTTCCTCGCCATCGCTTTTCTGTTGCGTTTTCTCCAGCGCCGCAGCACGGGGGTGTTCGTCCTGTACCGGTTCCTGCTCGGTGCGTTCATCCTCGTGTGGCTGGTCGCCGTGCGCTAGCTTCGTGCTTCCGCAGTTGTCTCCCTCGGTACAGTACCGGGCGCTGGTTCCTCACCCGGTCGGATGTCCGGAATCAACCAGCTCGCGATGAAGCCGATGCCGATGAAGGCGGCTGCGACGAGCGCGGTCCGACGAGCGGCATCGGTGAACGCGTCCTCGATGGCTCGGACCATCGCCTCAGCGCCGGGTTGCGTGCGAAGCTGAACGAGGATCTGACCGGCCGATTGCTTGGTGACGCGGGCGAACATCGCGGCTTGGTCCGCAGGAAATCCGAGGCGCTCGATGAGGCGCGCTTCGGTGCCGCTGGCGAGCGTGGCGGCGAGGACGGTACCGAGGATGGCGATGCCGAGTGCGGCGCCGACCTGGCGGGTCGTGCTCTGGGTCCCGGATGCCTGACCGGATTGCGCGGTCGGGACTTCAGCCAGGATCACCGAGGTCAACTGCGCGGTGGCCAGGCCGACGCCGAGTCCATAGATGAAGAGTGCGGGAGCGAGATGCCACCCATGGGTATCCGGTGCGAGGACGGGAACGAGGAGGAGCAGGCCGGCAGCTTCCAGGAGCATGCCGGCCCGTACCACCTGGCGGGCACCGAACCGCTGCGCGAGGTTGGCGGCAGCCGGACCACCGAGGAAGGCTCCCAGCGCTACGGCGATCAACACCTGTCCGGTCTGGAAGGCGGTGTATCCCAGAACTGCCTGGAGATAGAGCGGGAGGACGAAGACGATACCAAACTCGCCGAGGCTGACGATCAGCGCTGCGAGGTTGCCCCAGCGGAAGCTCCGGTAGCGGAAGAGACGCAAGTCGAGGAGCACCGGACGCTCGTGCTGGACCCGACGGAGCTCATAGAGCGTAAAGAGTGGGAGAAGGAGGGCGGCTAGCGCCAGCGCGAGAGGAACCGGCGAGAGCGAGGAGAGCGGCCATTCCCAGGTCCCGATGCGGAAGGTGTCGGTCGGCTGCCACCAGCCGTACCGTTCTCCCTCGATGAGACCGAACACGAGTGCAGCGAAGCCCAGTGCGCTGGTGACGATACCGATCGGATCCAGCCCGCGTGCTGCCTGCGTATCGCGCGTTTCCGGTACGGTCAGGAGCGCGACGGTGCCTGCCACTAGGCCGATCGGCAAATTGATGTAAAACGCCCAACGCCAGGAATAACTGGTGGTCAGCCAGCCTCCGACGAGCGGGCCGAGGGCCGCCATGCCGCCGATGACCGAGCCCCAGATACCGAAAGCGATGGCTCGCTCCCGACCACGGAACATCGCGTTGACGCTCGAGAGCGTTGAGGGGAGGATCATGGCTGCGCCGATGCCTTGGAGGGCACGTGCTGCGATGAGCAGAGAACCGGTCGGAGCGCTGGCCGCGAGCAAGCTGGCTGCGACGAACGCGGCCAGCCCCAGGAGATAGATGCGCTTGCGTCCGTAGAGGTCGCCGAACCGCCCCACCGTGACAAGGAGCGCCGCGAAGACCAGCGAGTAGACCGTGTTCACCCACTCGGCATCGGTGAGCTGGAGACCAAGGTCCGCGATGATGCTCGGGATGGCCACGTTGACGATCGTCGCATCGACGATGATCATCGCCAGTCCGAGTGCGAGCGAGGCCAACCCGAGCCAACGGAGCGATAACCGATCGTTCATTGAATTTCCCCAATCTTACCAGAAATGAACAAACATTCATCCAATTCTCTGTGCACAATTCTACCACACAGTGAGATGCAGTCCAGGTTCGAGGGGCTGGTCGTGGAGCGCGGTACTGCCTCTCGCAAGCGGTGAAGCGGAAGCCCCAGCGCATTCATGCGCGTCGTTCTGGAGCGAGACGCAGCTGGATACAAGCGCTCGTCCTCGAGCCCGGCTCGCTAGCGCCCCGCACTGGCGTCAGGCAATCGGACTCCCCAGTGCGGCGTCGCTGTCGGGTTGAAGGAGGATGACTCGGCCGTCTGGCTGGATGGCACCGAGGACGAGCACCTCGGAAGGGAACCCGGCGACACGCCGTATCGGGAGATTCACCACGGCAACGACGAGCCGGCCGACCAGGTCTTCTGGCTGATACCAGGGCCGAATCGCTGCCGAGGAGCGCTTAATTCCGAGCGGGCCGAAGTCGATCGTCAACTTGTACGAAGGCTTGCGGGCCTCGAGAAACGGTTCGGCCGCGACGATGCGCCCCACTCGCATATCGATGCGTTGAAACAGCTCGACATCGATCGAGGGCTTCTGCTCCATCCGCTCTGCCTCCTCCCGGCCTTCGATAGCCTACCATTGGCGTAGCCTGTCCGCGCACGGGGAGGAACTGCGAGGTGCCGTTCGCGGAGCAGCCGGGACTGACGACCGACCCACAAGACGAGCCGTTCGACGTCCTCGAGGAAGACGGATCGCTTACCGGGCGGGTCCTGCCTCGTGGGCAGGTACACCGCCTGGGTCTGTGGCATCCGGCTTTCCATCTCTGGATCGTAGCAGACGACGGCGACCGCTTGTCGGTCCTGCTCCAGCGCCGGAGCTGGACCAAAGACACAATGCCAGGCAAAGTCGACGCGAGTGTCGGTGGGCATTTTCGCGCGGGAGAATATATGCCATCTGTCCCACCTGCCGACCGTGCACGACGAGCTGTCCTGCGCGAGCTTCGCGAGGAACTCGGCCTCGAGGCCGAGCTTGATGCGGTGCACTGGCTGGGACGGCGCTGGTCGGTCGGCCGGGGACCTGGAGTGATCGACCGCGAAATTCAGGACCTCTTCGTGTGGCCGGTGGCGCGTCTCCCAGGAGGCCTCGTCCCCGATCGCCGGGAGGTTTCGGCAGTGTATGCAGTATCGAGTCGCGATCTCCGTCTCCTGCTCGCGGGAGAGCAGGATGAAACGGGTGTGTCGGTGCTGTGGCAGGCAGAGGAGGATGCGGGCTCCACCGCAGACTCGCTCGCGCGGCTCCGGCTGGATGATCTGATCCCAGGGAGGCGAGGCTACTGGCTGGCGATGCTGACGATGCTCGAACGCTGGTTGCAAGGCGAGACGATCGAGCCGCTGATCCTCCGTGCATGATGCCTTTCCAGGAAACAGTCAGTGCGGCGGTGAACGGCGGTGCCGACACCGACTCCGCTCATGCAGTCGTTCGGGTACTGTCCAGTGCTGCGACGAGTCCGCCTGGGCTACACGCGTGTTTTCGTGCCCGGCGCGAGCTGGTGGAGCCGGTCCGGGAACCTTACCAGCCCGCGCGAGCGTGGTAGCAACATGCTCGTACTCAGTCGATGTAGTCGTAGGCCAAATAGGTCAGAAAGTCGATGAACTCGTCCGCGAGGACCAGGCGGTCGAGGATCTCGCGCGCCTCGCGGAGTCGCCCGGCCTGCTCGCCGCCGAGCTTCGCGAGTTCTTCGTCGCGGATTTGCTCATAGAATTCCGCGGTCACCGGACGACCGTCGTCCAGTTCGGCGCGATGATACCGCCATTGCCAGAGCTGTGCCCGCGAGATCTCGGCGGTCGCGGTGTCTTCCATCAGGTTGAAAATCGCAGCGGCACCCTGGCCGCGCAACCAGTTGTCGAGGTATTGCAGTGCGACGCTGACGTTGTTCCGCAATCCTGCTTCCGTGATCCGCCCGCCCGGTACGCGCACGTCGAGCAGGTCGCGTGCTGTCACCCGCACGTCTTCGCGCAGCCGATTCTTCTGGTGCGGCTTCTCGCCGAGGACACGATCGAAGACTTCCATGGCGACGGGAACGAGGTCCGGGTGAGCGACCCAGGTTCCGTCGAAGCCGTCGTTCGCTTCGCGCTCCTTGTCCTCGCGGACCTTGGCGAGCGCGACTTCGTTGACCTGCGGATCGCGGCGACTGGGGATGAACGCAGCCATGCCGCCGATCGCATGGGCGCCCCGACGATGACAGGTGCGCACCAGAAGTTCGGTATAGGCGCGCATGAAGGGAACGGTCATCGTGACCTGCGCCCGATCAGGGAGCAGGAAGTCACGGTGCCGGCGGAACTTCTTGATGACGCTGAAGATATAGTCCCAGCGACCGGCATTGAGTCCAGCAGCATGGTCGCGCAGTTCCCAGAGAATTTCGTCCATCTCGAACGCTGCCAGGATCGTTTCGATGAGCACGGTCGCACGGATCGTACCGCGTGGGATACCGAGGCGATCCTGGGCGAAGTTGAAGACATCGTTCCAGAGACGCGCCTCGAGGTGACTCTCGAGCTTTGGAAGATAGAAGTACGGGCCCGAGCCGCGGGCGAGGAGTTCGTGTGCGTTGTGGAAAAAGTAGAGACCGAAGTCGAAGAGACTTGCTGAGATCGGTTCCCCGTCGACGAGCACATGGCGCTCGACGAGGTGCCAGCCGCGGGGGCGGACGACGAGGGTCGCCGTCTTCTCGGCGAGGCGGTAGATCCGTCCGTCGGGACTCTCGAAGCTGATGGTGCGGCGGACAGCATCGCGCAGGTTGATCTGTCCCTGCACAACGTTGGCCCAGGTCGGCGAGAGGGCGTCCTCGAAATCGGCCATGAAAACGCGTGCGCCGGAATTGAGCGCATTGATCATCATCTTGCGATCGACCGGGCCCGTGATCTCGACGCGGCGATCTTCGAGATCCGGTGGTGCGGGGGCGACTCGCCACTCGCTCTCACGGATGTGGGCGGTTTCGGGCAGAAAGTCGGGGAACTCTCCGGCATCGAGTGCGCGCTGTCGCTCGACACGACGCTGGAGCAGCTCGAGCCGGCGTGGATTGAACTCCCGGTGGAGAGCTGCGACGAAGTCGAGCGCCGGTTCGGTGAGGATCTCCGCGAACTCCGCGGTAACCGGGCCGACGACACGGACTTCATGACCCATACCTGATCCTCCCTCACCTGGTGACGACGCGATCCGCTAGGGCTAGTGTAGCGGAAAAGGGCCGGAGAGGAGGTCGTCGCCTCTCCGGCCCAGGACGATCAGACGACGGCTTCTTCGGGCAGGTCTTCCTCGAACTGCGTACCGAGGCGGGGAGCGTCGTAGACCTGCCCGAGCAAATGATGATAGGGAACACCGGAGAAGAAGTGGTGGCTGCGCGTGGGGAAGTCCGTGCCGGGTGCCCACTCCCGCTTCTGGAGGTCGATGTAGGCCCGTTCCTGTCGCTGAGCGAGATCCTGGAGTAGCTCGCTGAAGCCGAGCCCCATGGCGTGCTGTGCAGCGAGCGTGATGAAGATGAAGCGCACGCCCATTTCACCCAGTTCGCGGAAGCTGATCGGGTTAGGGTCGGTGAACCACTTGAATGAGGACGACCAGTTGAAAGCGAACCGGGCATCCGGGAAGCGCTTGCGCACCTCCTCGACGAAGGTTTCGAGCGGCCCGCGCTCCGAGGTTGGGAACTCGCACCAGACGAGGTCAGGAATGCCGCTGTCGAGGTACCGGAGTGCCCGTTCGATGGCGAGCGGGAGGCCGCGCTTGGATTCCGGCGCATCGACGGCCGAAACACCGTCGGTGCGGGCGATGATGACGAAGTCGGGATTGCCGAGGTCGTTGGCCACTGCTCGCATCATCTTGAGCTTGCCGACCATTTCCTGGGCGGGGATCAGGGCCTTTCCGGCAATATGCCCGCACCGCTTGGGCATCACCTGATCCTCGATGTGCGCGCCAGCCACCCCCGCCGTGACATAGAGTTCGGTGGTGCGCTGGACGTTGAAGATGTTGCCGTAGCCGGTGTCCATATCGGCGACGACCGGAGGAATATGCAGGTGCTTGGGCGGGATTCCCTTCTCGGGATCACCGACGGCCATGGTCAGCTGGAACTTGCGGAGAGCGGAGACGATGCGGCGGGCACCGTCGGCGATCTCCACGCTGGAGTAGAGGTCCATATCGGTGGTTCCCAGGTGGCCGATGGCGAAGGAGTAGCCGCTGAAGTAGACAGCCGGGAAGCCGTAGTACATCACGAGCTCGGCACCATGGGGATCGAAGACACCAGGGGCGAAGACATAAGGGAGCGTGTCGAGGAGCTGGCGCAGTCGGGTGCTCGGATGGATCCATCGTGAGGCGGGAACCTTGAAGCCGGGCGGCAGAAGCGGCGTTTCACGCAGTTCTTCAGGGTCGACCGGCGGCTGTGGCAGTGACCACATGAGACTCCTCCCTTCCTTCTGCACTCGACCAGCGACACCGATCGCGGATAACAATCCGCGCTTTATGGATGGCCGGTAAGCTGTTCGGACAATTTTTGTCAGTTCTGAAGTATCAGCGACCTACGAGCGGGCCACTCATGGGGTGTTTCGAGGAGAGGCGAGGTCGAATCGTCCACTGCAACGCTGGCCTGCCCATTGCGGTTCCTTCCGATCGGTCTTCCGAAGGCTGGCGCCCGCCTCCTGCTTCACAGCTTACCGATATCAGCATATAATCGCCAATAGTACTTCGTGATGGAGAGCATAGGAGGAGTCTATATGGATGTGAGTCTGCGCCAGCTCCAGGTGTTCCGGGCGGTGGCTCGTCACCGGAGCTTCTCGCGCGCGGCCGAAGAGCTCGTCATCAGCCAGCCTGCGGTTTCGGCCCAGATCAAGGCGTTGGAGCAGGTCTTGCACGTCCCACTCTTCCAGCGAACCAGTCGCGGGGTGGAACTCACGGAAGCTGGTCGGCAGCTGCTTCCGTACGCGGAGCGGATGCTGGATCTGCTCGAAGAAGCGATCACCGCCGTGCACGAGCTCCGGGCAGCGCAGCGCGGTCGTGTCCGGGTCGCGGCGAGCACGACGGCTGGTATCTACGTCGTGCCGAAGGCGCTCGGCGCGTTCCACCGAGCCTATCCTGGCGTCGAGCTCTCGCTGGATGTGCTCAACCGCTATGCGGTTCACCAGCGGCTGCTCGCTGGCGATGCCGATCTCGCCATCATGGGACTGATCGAGGATCCGCAGGACCTGGAGATCGCCGAGTTCCTCCCCAATGAGCTGGTGGTGATCGCTTCGCCGCGCCATCCACTCGCCCGGCGGCATCAGATTCCGCTCGAGGAGATCGCCCGTGAACCGTTCCTCGTCCGCGAGATCGGATCCGGTACGCGCTCGGATACCGAGCGGATTTTCGCTGAAGCGGGGCTCCCGTTGCGCGTGGCGATGGAGCTGCGCAGTAACGGTGCGATCAAGCAGGCGGTGGCAGCCGACCTGGGTGTCGCGATCATGCCGCGTGACGCGATCGGGCTCGAGCTGGAGACCGGTCGTCTCGTCGTTCTCGATGTGCAAGGGTTTCCGGTTCGGCGCTGGTGGTCACTGGTCCGTCGTGCTGGTCGGCCGGCTTCACCAGCGGCGGATGCGCTCTGGCAGTTTCTTTTGCAGTATCGGCTCCAGCATCACTGAGCGAGCCCCGGAAGCGGTGGGTGCTGGATCCCGAGGAGATCCATCAGGAGCACGGCATTCCGCGGTCCCTGGTTACCGTAGTTGGTGTTGAAGAAGACGTGGACTTCCTGCGCTTCCTCGCGGGCCCGCTGCAGCTTCGGGGTCCATTCTTGGAGTTCTTCCGGACGATACTCCCAGTTGAAGCGTTCCCCGGTCTTCCCGGTGAAGCGGTACCAGGTCTCGGCGTTCCGCCCGTGGAAGCGCACGACCGCGAGACGCGGGTTGGTCACCGCGTAGACCGGCGGGACGCATCCGATCCCCACCTGGGGTTCGTCGACCATCGTGTACGCGAGACCAGCGTCACGGAGGAGCGCGAGCGTGTCCGCGCGGTGACGCGCGTCCATCCAGTCGCGACGACGGAACTCAACGGAGATGAGCACGCCGGGGAACAGCTCAGGCAGCAGCCGCAGGTACTGGCGGTGTTCCTCGGTATTCCGGTAGGACGGTGGAAATTGAAACGTGATGGCGCCGAGCTTGCCGCTCGAGATGAGCGGCTCGATCGCGTCGAGGAAGCGCTTGGCGACGTCCGCATCGGGGACGGGTGCTTCTCCACCCGGCTGTTCGGGCGTCGCGGTGAGCTGCCGCGGCGGCTTGACGTCGAAGACGAAATCGGGCGGAGTGCGTTCGACCCAGCCTTGCACCACCTTGCGGGACGGAATGGCGTAATACGTCGAGTTGACCTCGACGATGGGGAAAAAGTGCGCGTAGTAACGCAACCGCTCTCGCGGTTCGAGCTTCGGCGGATAGAACCCTTCGTGATCGGTCCAGGACGAGGTTCCGATCAGGATACGACCCATGCACGCCTCCGGTGTTCTTGCGTGGATCGTAGCACGTCGAGCGATAGCGCAAAGCGGTATCGTGCGTTACGCTTACTGCAGTTATCGAGATCGTACAGGGAAGGGGGCCGTATGCCGATTCTCTCCGCAGCCGATCAGGAGTATCTGCGACAGGTCTTCGCCGAACGTCTCCGTGATCCGGTGACGATCGAACTCTTCACGCAGCGGGTGACCCAGATCAGCATCCCCGGTTACGAGTGCGCGACCTGCCGGGAAACGAACCAGCTCATGGAAGAGGTTGCCGGGCTATCCGACAAGATCACGTTGCAGATGTTCGACCTCCTCCAAGATGCCGAGCGGGCACGACAGGCCGGAGTGGAGGAGATCCCGGCCATCATCCTGAAAGGTCACAACAAGGGGGTCGTGCGTTTCATCGGTGTGCCCGCCGGTTATGAGTTCGCGACCTTGATCGAAGACATCATCGATGTCTCGCGTGGGACGACCGAACTCACGCCTCTCAGTCGCGAGACGCTCGCCAAGCTGGCCCAGCCGGTGCACATCAAGGTGTTCGTCACGCCTACTTGACCATATTGCCCGAGTGTCGCCAGGTTGGCGCACATGATGGCGATCGAGAGCGAGAAGGTCACCGCTGACGTCGTCGAGGTGAGCGAGTTCCCGCATATCGCACAACGGTATCGCGTCTTCGCCGTTCCCAAGGTGGTGATCAACGAGTCGCTGGAGTTCGAAGGAGCACGCCCGGAGGCCGCCTTCGTCGCGATGGTCGAGTCGGTCGCCGGGACCGTTCCACCAGCGGAGGGCCAGCCGGAGAGCGGGTCGTCACCGGATCGATGACTGGTGTCTCCGGGGCGCCGGTCGCATGGGATGCGGTCGTCGTCGGGGCGGGACCGAACGGGCTCGCGGCGGCGATCGCACTGGCCCGCGCGGGGCGACGTGTGCTGGTACTCGAGCGCGAACCAGCGCCGGGTGGAGGGCTGCGCTCGCAGGCGAGCCTGTTCCCGGGCGTGCGGCACGACCACTGCGCGACCGTGTTCGCGCTCGCTCTCGCCTCGCCGTTCTTCCGCGAGCTCGGTATCCAGTCAGCCTTAACCTGGGTCGAATCGCCAGCGGTCGTGGCGCATCCGCTCGACGACGGCGAGGTCGTGCTGCTCTGGCGTGACCTGCGGCAGACGAGCGAAGAATTGGGTTCCGATGGTGGCCGCTATGCCGCGCTGCTGAGGCCGCTTGTCGCAGCAGGGCCCGAGCTCCTGGCAACGGTGTTGGGCCCAGCGCCTGGCATCTACCGGTTTCCGGGATACCGGCTGCCGGCTGCGGCGCTGGTGCACTTCGCACGTGCTGGTCTCGGTCCGGTGACCAGTCTCTACCGATCCTTCCCGACTGCGCGTGCCCGCGCACTCCTCGCTGGTCTAGCTGCGCACAGCACGCTTCCCCTCGAACAGGCGCCCTCGGCGGCCTTCGGGCTGGTGCTGGCGTTATGTGCGCATCTGACCGGTTGGCCGCTGGTGCGGGGTGGGGCGGTCGAACTGGCACGCTGGCTGGTCCAGCAGGTGGAGGCGGGCGGGGGAGTGGTGCGGTGCTCCTACCCGGTCGAGCGCCTCGAGGACATCCCACCGGCGCGTGCGATCGTCCTCGACCTGGTACCGCGTGCCGCGCTCGCGCTCGCGGGTCGTCGCTGGCCAGGCTGGTACCGTGGCCAACTGGAGCGGTATCGGCCAGGACCTGGTGTCTTCAAGGTCGACTGGCTGGTCCGCGATGGCGTGCCGTGGCGCAACGAGCGTTGTCGTCTCGCTGCCACGGTGCATGTCGGGGGATCATGGGACGAGATCGCTGCAGCGGAGCGAGCGGTCGCGGAGGGGACGATGCCGGAACGACCGTTCGTCATCGTCGTGCAGTCGGGGCGGTTCGATGCCTCGCGGGCGCGCGACGGTATGGAAGCGGTGTGGGCCTACTGCCATGTGCCAGGAGGCTGGACGGGCGACGCGACGGCGGCGATCGAGGCGCAGATCGAGCGGTTCGCGCCCGGGTTTCGTGACCGGATCGTAGCACGGCGGTGTTGGCGACCGCTCGACCTGGAACGCGCGAACCCGAATCTGCTCGGTGGTGACCTGACTGGCGGATGGCCGACCCTGACGCAACTGTTCACGCGGCCAGCCGTGTGGCCCTGGCCACCCTATCGCACACCGGATCCGGCCATCTTCCTGGCGAGCGCAGCGACGCCGCCAGGCGGTGGAGTGCACGGTATGTGCGGGTATTGGGCGAGCCGATCAGTCGAACGCTGGTTGCGACAGTTCGGACCGTCATCGTGCGCGAGCTTCGCCGGGTCGTGACTCGTTATCGGGGGCGGAGCAGAGTGCTGGTCATCGCCGGTGACGGCCAGGACAAGTTGACGTGACGTCCATGACGCCGTAGACTGCATGTGCAAGACCTTCGGGGCAGGGTGAGGCGCGAAGGCGCCAATTCCCGACCGGCGGTATAGCCCGCGAGCGGCCACTGGCCGCAGGATCCGGTGAGGCGCAGGGGCGCCAATTCCGGAGCCGACGGTATAGTCCGGATGGGAGAAGGTCGTTGCTCCGGTCAATCGTACCGGCGCATGTGCGACTTCGACCGAACCTGAACCCGGGGGCTTTGCCACCCGGGTTTCTCGTTGTGAGTTGCTGATGGAAGCGACGCGAGAACGTACCCAGTGCGAACGAGACCGCCTCTGGATGCAGCGCGCGATCGCTCTGGCCTGGCGAGCGTGTGGGCGAGTGGCGCCGAATCCAGCTGTAGGGGCGGTCGTCGTGCGCGAGGGAATCGTTGTGGGCGAGGGATGCACGAAGCCGCCGGGTGGACCACATGCGGAGATCGTGGCCCTGAACCAGGCAGGTGAACATGCGCGCGGCGCGACGCTCTACGTCACGCTCGAGCCGTGTGCGCACTACGGTCGTACCCCTCCCTGTGTGGATGCGATCCTCCGCGCTGGAATCCGCCGCGTCGTGATCGCCATCCGCGATCCCTTTCTGGAAGTCGACGGTCGCGGGATCGCCGCGTTGCGCGCGGCTGGTCTGGAGGTGGACGTCGGACTCGAAGCCAAAGCGGCAGCAGAAGTGGTCGCTGGCTATCTGAAGCGTCTCCGGACGGGGCTCCCCGAAGTGACGCTGAAGTACGCGATGACACTGGACGGCCGGTTGGCTACGCGGACGGGGCACTCGCGCTGGATCACCGGACCGGAGGCACGTCGCTATGCCCATCAACTGCGTGACCGGCATGACGCCATACTGGTCGGCGTGGGAACAGTGCTGCAGGACGACCCCGAGCTGACGACTCGACTCGATCCGTCCGAATGCGGTGACGGCGGGCCGCACCATCCACTGCGCGTGGTCCTGGACAGTCAGGCGCGGACGCCGCCGACCGCTCGGCTGCTCTCGCCTGCAGTGCCTGGGCAGACGCTGATCGTGACCACGGAAGGTGCGCCACCGGAACGCGTCGCCGCGCTGCGTGCGGCTGGTGCGGAGATCGTCACGGTACCAGCCCGCTGCGGCAAAGTGGATATCCGCAGTGCGCTGTTCGAGCTCGGTGCGCGTGGCATCAACAGTGTCCTGGTCGAGGGGGGTGGTCGCGTTCTCGGCTCGCTCTTCGACGCCGGGCTCGTGGATCGGGTGGTAGCCTTCGTCGCACCGGTTCTCGTCGGCGGCTCCGATGCGCCGATTCCTCTCGCGGGTCGTGGTGTCGAGACTATGGATCGGGCGGTACGACTCATCGATGTGCGTATCCGTCAGCTGGGACCGGACGTCGTCATCGAAGGACGACTCAGTCCGGTCGCGATACCGGAGTGAGGCGATGTTTACGGGAATCATCGAAGAGATCGGGGAAGTCCTCTCGCTCCAACCGGTGAGCGGGGGTGGAGCACGGCTCCGCATCGGGTGCCGCCTCGTGCTCGAGGGTACGAAGGTCGGTGACAGTTTGGCCGTCGATGGCGTCTGTCTGACGGTAACGGACCTTGCGTCCGATAGCTTCGCGGTCGAGTTGCAGCCGGTCACGCTGCGCCGCTCGGCCTTGGGGGCACTCCGGCCGGGTGACGGAGTGAACCTGGAGCGAGCACTCGCGGTCGGTGGCCGTTTCGGCGGTCACTACGTGCAGGGGCATGTCGATGCGGTGGGACGCGTGGTGACCCTGTACCGGGATGGCCCAGCGCTGGTGGTTCGCATCGCGGCACCGCCGGAGGTCATGCGGTACGTCGTCGAGCGCGGTTTCATCGCCGTGGACGGTGCGAGCCTGACCGTTCAGCGCCGGTGGCGAGGTGAGTTCGAGGTGTCGCTCGTCTCGTACACGCAGGAGCACATCACCTTGCCCAGGAAGAAGCCCGGTGCGCCGGTGAATCTGGAAGTGGATATCGTGGCGAAATACGTCGAGCAGTTGCTTCGTCATGGGACGACGAGCGAACTCAGCATGGAGACCCTGGAACGTGCTGGGTTCACCACTGCTTTCGGAGGTCAACAGTGACACGATTCGAGCGGGTCGAGCGGGCGATCGAGGCGTTCCGGACTGGTCGTTTCGTCATCATCGTCGATGACGCGGAGCGCGAGAACGAGGGCGACCTCGCGATCGCCGCACAGTTTTGTACGCCAGAAGCGGTCAATTTCATGGCGCGCGAGGCGCGTGGACTGATTTGCGTTCCCATGGCGGCCGAGTGGGCCGACCGGCTCGGTTTACCGCCGATGGTACCGCCGACGGCGAATACGTCCCGATTTCGCACGGCGTTCACAGTGTCGGTCGAGGCACGCAAAGGGGTGACGACCGGTATTTCGGCGTACGACCGCTCGGTGACGATCCGTAAACTCGCCGATCCGACCGCGACCCTCGACGATTTCGTGATGCCCGGTCACGTGTTCCCGCTGCGAGCGCGTCCGGGTGGGGTGTTGGAACGGGACGGTCAGACGGAAGCCTCCGTCGATCTCGCGCGACTGGGGGGGCTGCATCCAGTCGCGGTGGTGTGCGAGATCATGAGTGCGGACGGCACGATGGCCCGGCTGCCGGAGCTGGAGCGGTTCGCTGCGGTACACGGGATTCCACTGGTGCACGTCGCGGACATCATCGCCTATCGGTTGGCTCGCGAGCGCGTGGCCCAGTGTGTCGCCGAGACAACGCTCCCGACGCGATTCGGCACCTTCCAGCTCCGTGCCTATCAGCGTCTCGGTGGCGAGGAGATCGACCTGGCCCTCGTGATGGGTACGGTGGAGGCTGATGAACCGGTTCTCGTGCGGCTGCACTCCGAGTGTCTCACCGGGGACGTGTTCGGTTCCCAGCGCTGCGACTGTGGCCCTCAGCTGGAGACCGCGTTGGCGCGCATCGCTGCCGAGGGGCGTGGTGTGCTCGTGTACCTGCGGCAGGAAGGGCGCGGGATCGGTCTCTTGAACAAGCTGCGGGCCTATCACCTGCAGGATCAGGGACTGGACACGGTCGAGGCGAACCTCCAGCTCGGATTCCCGGCAGACCTCCGCAATTATCGGGAAGCCGCGATCATTCTGCGTGATCTCGGTGTGGAGAAGATTCGACTGATGACGAACAACCCGCGCAAGGTCGCGGCGCTCGAGGAACTGGGATTCACCGTCGTCGAGCGGGTGCCGATCGAACTGCCGCCGACCGAGCATAACCAGCGCTACCTGCGTACGAAGCGAGACAAGCTGGGTCACCTGATCTTGCTCCAGGAACTCACGGCGATCAGGAGCGAAGCGGAACGAGGAGGCAACGCATGATCTTGCCCGATGGACAACCGGTGCGGACGATCGTCGCCTCATTGACCGGACGGGGACGGCGGTTCGCGATCGTCGTCAGTCGTTTCAACGAACTGATTTCCAGCCAGCTCCTGCGCGGCGCGCTCGACGGGCTCGTCCGCCACGAGGTCGATCCGAAAGCGATCGACGTCGTGTGGGTTCCTGGCTCGTTCGAGATTCCGCTGACCGCGAAGCGGTTGGCCCAGACGAATCGCTACCACGCGGTCATCTGCCTGGGGGCGGTCATCCGTGGCGCGACACCGCACTTCGACTACGTCGCGGGCGAAGTGGCCAAGGGGATCGCGAACGCAGCACTCGAGACGGGAGTTCCGATCGTTTTCGGTGTTCTGACCACCGACACGATCGAGCAGGCGGTCGAGCGCGCGGGTACGAAGCTGGGGAACAAGGGGTTCGAAGCGGCATTGACCGCGCTCGAAATGGCGAATCTCTTTGCTGAGCTGGAACGGCTAACCGTGGCAGCGATGGAAGCGTGAGGTATCGAGCCTGCCGCGCGTGTCAGCGCTCTGCGCCGGTTGCGCGTCTTCGACGGCCGAACGGTCGACGTGGACGGACGCCACATGGTGACGCGTTGCTCACCGGGCCGACGGACGACTTGCGATTGCTCTTCAGGGCGCACTGCAATTCCTCTTGCGTTGCGTTTCGCCAGCCGGCAAGCTGAGCACAGTGCGCTCGTGGCCGTGCGAGGATGACCAGTGTCGTCGATGGCTGTCCGCGTGTTACGTCTGATCGCGCTTGTCGTACTGCTCGTGGTTCCTGCCCTCTGCCCCATGCCGCTCCATGCGAAACCGGACGTCGTAGCTCGCCACTGGGTCATCCTGGACGCGACGAACGGTCGCGTGGTCGCTGAGCAGGCGGCCCGTCAGCCGGTTGCGATCGCCAGCCTGACCAAAGTCATGACGGCGCTCGTTGCCCTGGAGCGTGGACAGCTCGACGAAACAGTCACGATCGTACCGGAGGATCTGGTCGGGGAGTCGTCGGCTGGTCTGCGAGCAGGGCAGACGGTCACGCTTCGCACCTTGCTCTATGGTCTCTTGCTGCGCAGCGGGAATGATGCGGCGATGGCCATCGCCCGCGCGGTCGGTGGGAGTCCGCATCAAGAAGATCCGGTCGCGCGAGCCCGTTTCGTCGGCTGGATGAACGCCAAGGCTGCGGCGCTCGGGCTCGACCAGACACACTTCCGCAATCCGCACGGTCTCGACGAGCCAGGGCATGCGAGCAGCGCGCTCGATCTGGCTCGCCTGACCCGTTTTGCCCTCGACGATCCTCGCTTCGTTGCGATGTTCGGAGCGGGCACGTACGAGGGGGAGGGCTTCAACTGGCAGCATACGAACCGGTTGCCGGATCGTTATCCGGGTGTGATCGGAGGGAAGACCGGTTGGACTGACGATGCCGGGTTGTGCCTGATCGAGGTGGCTGAGCGCGCCGGGCATCAGTTGATCGTCGTGCTGCTGGGCTCGACATTCGAGGCGTGGTACGAGGATGCAGCGCGGCTGCTCGACTATGGCTGGACGCTGGTCGATCCGATCGAGGGGCCGGAGGACGCGGCGCGCCTGTTCCAGTGGTGGTGGCGGCGGACGGACGATCCGGTCGCGAGCGGGCTCGTCGAGCGCAGCTGGCTGTGGGGCCGCGCTCTCGGGCCGGTCGAGTGGGAGCCATATCGCGAGGCACCGGGCGGGCAGCGGCTGGTGCAGTACTTCGAGAAGGGGCGGATGGAACTGACCGATCCGGCTGCTCCGGTCGATGCGCGCTGGCGGGTGACTGGCGGGCGTCTGGCCTGGGAACTCTTGACGGGCTACCAGCAGGTGGGTGATGCGACCTTCGTGCCGCGTGTTCCTGCTGCGATCGCTGTCGCCGGTGATCCGGGAAATCCCTTTACCTATGCACTCCTCGGTGGGCTTCTCGGGCAACCGGTTGGCAGAGCGGGGCAACCGGTCACAGCGCAGCTCTTGCCTGACGGAACCATCGTGGAGCGACCCGAGCTCGAGGTGTTCGGCGTGCAGTACGGAACACCGTTCGCGGAGACAGGGCATGGCATCGCTTCCGTCTTCGCTGAGTGGGTGGAAGGCCGTGGGCCGGTGTGGGCCGGCGATCGCCTGCGTGAGGAACCGCTCTTCACACCCTGGGTCACCTTGCTCGGGTATCCGGTGACGGAGCCGTATTGGGTACGAGTGCCGGTGAACGGTGTCGAGCAGGACATACTCGTGCAGTGTTTCGAGCGACGGTGCCTGACGTTCACACCGGGTAACCCGCTCGGCTGGCGAGTCGAAATGGGGAACATCGGGGTGCACTATCGCGCGTGGCTCGCTGGTGCGATCGTCGTTTGTGCACCGATCGCGGGACGCTTACTGTGATCGAGCGAATCCGGCGCGAGGTGGTCGCCTACCGGGCGGCTGTGCAGCGATTCACGTCAGCAGCACGCTGGTTACTCGCGCTGTTCGGCGTGCTCGGTTTCGCCTATGGTGTCTTTTCGACACTGTTCACGCTCTATCTCGTCGCTATTGGATTCGGAGAATCGTTCATCGGCTTGCTGGTCGCAACCGGCACGCTGACCGGTGCACTCGCCAGTATCCCCGCGGGCATCAGTTTCGATCGTTTCGGAGGTCGAGCCGCGCTGCAGGCTGGGCTTGCACTGGCTGCCATCGGTCTGGCGATCGAGTGCCTGGTCGTGCACGGCTCTCTGCTGCTCGTCGGTGGAGCGATCGCAGCGACTGGTGTCGCGTTCGCGATGGTCGCGCAGGCCCCGTTGCTCGCTGCCGTGTCGCGGGAAGAAGAGCGCACCTATCTCTACGGGGTAGCAGCGGCACTCGGCGTGCTCGCCAGTGTCGCTGGCACGCTGTACGCGGGTAGCGCACCGGATGTCCTCGGGCGCTGGCTCACGACGGATGCGGAGCGCTATCGCGTGACACTCCTTTCCGGTTGTGCTCCGGCACTTCTCTCGTTCTGGGTGCTGCACAAGCTTCGCCTGCCACACGTGGCGGGGCGCGAAAGCCGCCTGTTCCTGCGCGCGTGTCTCATGCACCCTGCGGTGCGCCGTCTCGTCGTCACCGGTCTCTTGCTCGCATCCGGCGGCGGACTGGTGGTGCCGTTCATCAATATTTTCTTCGTCGAGGCGTTCGCAGTCGGGAGTCGCGAGGTTTCCCTCGTACGGACCGTGAGTACAGCTGCGACGATCGCCGGCGCGCTCGCCGCGCCGCTCCTCGCGGCACGGGCGGGGCTGGTGCTGGGTGTGGTGCTGGGTCGAGCCCTCTCGGCCCCCTGGCTGCTCGCCACTGGCTTCGCGCCGGCCTGGTGGCTGGCCGGTGGTGCCTACGCGCTGCGAACGTTCTGCGTGTACTGCTCGGATCCACTGCACACCGATTTCTCGATGCGCGTCGTGCCAGCAGACCTGCGGGCGACGACCAACAGCCTGACGTTCCTCACTTGGAACGTGGCCCTGGCTCTCGCGGGGTGGCTCGGAGGGCAGATCGCGGAGCGTTTCGGTTACGGACTCCTCTTCACGCTCGGCACGGTGCTGACCGTCGTCGCGGCTGGTTGCTTTTGGGTTGTCTTCCGCACGCACCAGCTTCCGCGGGCATCTCCGGTCACGGTCGAATGACCCATGGATCGAGGTAGTCGCTCGCACCGACCGTCCAGAACCGTTCGGCCAGCCTCCCTTGGCCGGCTTCGAGTGCGTAGCGACGCAGTATCTCCTCGGCGTCACCGAGATTCCGGAAGATGAAGGGTAGCTGGCTCCGGTACTCTCGGACCGCTAGGAGCCGCGCGCGGAACAGCTCCTCCGTGAGGAGCACGACCCATGGTGGCCCGGCCCGAGACTGCAGTCGGGTGGTCACCGCCTCGCGACCGCGCTCGGTCGCAGCGTACGGCATGTCTTCATAGCCCCAAACGGAGAAGCGACGCTGGGCCAGTCGCTGACCGAGCAGGTAGGCGATCTGGTGGTCCACGTGGTTGCCGATGGCGAGTGGAACGAAGACCGTCACGGGGTGCGGCAGGCTGTCGAGGAAGCGCTCGGTCTCGCTCAGCAGCGTGTCGATGAGCGGCGCATCATCGGGATGGAGTGCGCCGAAGAGCTCGTCGTCCGAGGTGTAGCGTGCGTCGCGGTAGATCGCATCCGGTATCTCCAGCCAACTCGCTTGTGCTCCCAGCATGGCAGCAGCAGCACGCTCCTCGGCTCGCCGGATGTCGATGACGGCCTCGTCGGTAAGCCCCCGCCAGCGATGCTGCTGGCGGGCGAACGGCGAGAGCGGTTCGGGCGGAGCACCGCCGAAGAGCGTCAGGATGTGCACCGGCACACCGCGCGACGCGAACAGCGCGACGGTGCCGCCACAGGAAAGTGCGACGTCATCGAAATGCGGTGAGATGAACAGTGCGCTCGCACCATGATCAGGCATAGCGGACACGGGCGTCTCCTACCCGCCGCGTGATATGCAACTGGTCGAGGTATTCGAGCAGTGCTTGTGCGTACTTGCGGCTCGTGCCGAGCGCGTCGCGCACCTGAGCGAGCGTGACGCTCCCGTTCTGGTCGATCAAGGCGAGAACCTGTTCCTGTATCCGCTGCCAGGCTTCGGGTGCGAAAACGACGTCGTCCGTGACGCGGATGACGCGACCGAGATCGGCTAGAGCCTGGACGAGTTCGGGGTCCAGGCCATACTCGGCTGGTGAAGGTGGTGCGAACGGCTCCCGCCGCAAGGCCTCCTCGTAGGAGCGAGCTCGTGCTTCCTGCTCGGGCGTCAAGCGAATGCGGTGATCGGGTGCGCACAGTACCTCGCCGTCTTCGACCAGCTTGCCGAGCGATGCGAGATGCCGCACGAAGAGGTCGAAGGGACGCTGGGGGAGAGCTAATCGACTGCGGGCCATTTCCCGCGGGAGGCCGCGCCGGAGTGGATACCGCTGATGGTACTCGGCGAGCGCTGCCAGCAGCTGCGCTTCGAGTCGCTCGGCCGTTTCTCGGCTCACCACGACTGTGTGCGAGGCCAGTGCTTCACCGGTCGTATCGAGAGTGAGCGCGCGACCGCTGCTGAGCAACCGGAACAACGCCTCGGTCGCGACCGTACGGTCGAGGTTGGATCGCTGGAGAAGGTCTCGCCACTCGAGGGCCTGGTTCCCGAGCGTCTGGAGCAGGATCGCTTCGGGGTCACCCGAGGCGAGGGCTTCGAGTGCCCGGATGACCTCCACCCGGAAGCGCCGATGTCGGCGCGGATGGGGCTCCACGACGATACCACCGGCCAGCGTCGCGCTCGGCGACGGGCGACGCAGGATGAAGCGATCACCACGGACGGCGACCACCGGTTGCTGGAGGCGTAGTTGCACCCACCCGCTCTGCCCGGGCTCCAGCCGCTCGGCATCCAGCAAGCTCACGCGAGCGAGAGTTTCGCTGGTGCCGATGAAGAAATCGACCTCGTCGTTCTGCTCCAGCGCCGTCGGAGCGTCTGCGAGCATCCGGAGTTTCACATCGAGGAGCGTGGTCGGTTCCAGCCAGCCTGGCACGGTCAGGACATCGCCGCGCTCGAGGTCCTCGACGTCGACACCCGTCAAATTGACAGCCGTGCGGGACCCTGGCAGGGCGCGCTCGACTTTGGTCCGGTGGCTCTGGAGACCGCGGATACGCGCGCGCAGGCGGCGGGGCAGGATCTCAACTTCCTGGCCGACCTCGAGTGGACCATCACGCAGCGTCCCGGTGACGATCGTTCCGAAACCGGGCATCGTGAAGACACGGTCGATCGCCAGACGCGGTCGTCCTGCTGCATGGTGGGAAGGAACGGCATCGAGCAGCGTGTCGATCGCTGCAACGAGTTCCGGTAGGCCTTCGCCCGTCACGGCTGAGACAGGGATGATCTGGGCACCTTCCAAGGTTGTGCCACGGAGCAGTTCTTCGACCTCGACGGTGACGAGGTCGAGCCAGTCCGCATCCACGAGGTCACGCTTGGTCAGCACCACGATCCCATGGCGAATGTCCAGGAGGTCGAGAATGGCCAGGTGTTCCCGTGTTTGGGGCATCGGCCCCTCGTCGGCCGCGACGATCAGAAGAGCCGCGTCGAACCCGCCGACGCCGGCGAGCATGTTCTTGATGAATCGCTCGTGGCCGGGAACATCGACGATACTCAAGCGCCGACCGCTCGGCAGGGTCATCCAGGCGAAGCCGAGGTCGATGGTCATCTCGCGCTCTTTTTCTTCCCGCAGCCGATCAGGATCGATGCCGGTGAGTGCTTTCACCAGCGTCGACTTCCCGTGGTCGACGTGACCGGCGGTACCGATGACGTAGGTCTGGCGGCTCATCGCTGGCTCGACCTCTCCACTGCCGCGTTTCCGTCGTTTAGTGTAACCGTTCGTCTGCAAAAGCAGCGGTACAGGAGGGCAGAGTGACGGGGGAGGTCAGGATTGCACAGAACCGGCGCTGCTCCGCCCTGGATGCGCACGCCCAGCCAGCAGCGCGCGTGCCGCCGGGCAGTATCGTCGAGTTCGAGACGAGCGACGAACCGTACGAGCAACTCGCGCGCGGCATTTCGCTCGATCAGCTGCCGATCGAACAGTTCAATCAGGTGACAGGGCCGCTCGCCGTGGAAGGCGCTGTACCAGGAGACACGCTGCGTGTGGACATCCTGGACATCCGCATCGAGCGAGCCTGGCTCGTCTTCCTCCGCGCGTTCGGCCCGCTCGGCCGTTGGCTTCCGGAGACGTTCTGCCGGGAACTCCCGATCGAGGGGCACACGCTCGTCGTCTCTCCGCGCGGGCGTCTCCCATTGCAGCCGAGTATCGGCTGTATCGGGCTGGCACCGAAGCACGGGCGCAGCTCGACCTTCCGCCCGGTCTGGCCGTGGGGTGGGAATCTCGATCTCCCCGAGCTGCGGCCGGGCAGCACGATCTGGTTGCCGGTTCAACGACCGGAGGCTTTTCTCTTCATCGGCGACGTCCATGCGGCGATCGGCGCTGGCGAACCGGCCCATGTTGGTATCGAGGCGGCGGCGCGTGTCCGGGTGCGAGTCGGTCGGGTTACCGGGCTGCGGTGTCCGGCACCACGTCTCAGAACGGAGCACGAGCTGATCTTCGTCGGCATCGGCGAGACGATCGCGACTGCCCAACGGCAGGCACTGGAGCACGCGATAGCGGCGCTGCTGGATGAATACGGCTTCACCCCGCCGGAGGCGTACGCATGTGCCAGTGCCTGCCTCTCGTACCGGTTCGGTGGCCCGGCTGGTCCGGTCGTGCTCGCTGCGCTTCCGCTCGCCGTCCTCGGTCAGTGCTCGGGAACCGGGACACCGAGTTGAGCCGCCAGCTCCGTGGGATCGGTGACCGGTCGCTGGCAGACGAACTGGCGGCAGACGTAGGCGGTCGGCATGCCGTCGAGCGCAGTGCGATCAGCGAGTAGCGGGACGATCGTCGGTGCCAGGTCGTCCTCGGGCCGGCGCAGCGCGACGACACGGTTCGGCAGGTACGCGCTGAAGACGACCCGGAGAAGCGCTCGCGTGCGCGCGTGCGCCGGATCGCCGACGATGGCGATCTCGAACGGTTGTCCGAGCGCGAAGTCCATCGCGACGAGGAGTTGCCCGCAGGCGATCGGGTGCTCGACGGCGATCTGTGCGTAGCGTTCGAGGACGCGGGTTGCGTGATCGAGATACTGTCGCTCGCCGAGCAAGGTGCCGAGCCGGAGCAGGGCCTCGGCTGCGGCGCCGTTGCCGCTCGGCGTGCCCTGGTCGACGAAGGTCTTGGGGCGGACGATCAAGCGTTCGCCGTCGACTGGTGTGTCGTAGAAATCGCCGGCCTCCGGGTCGAGGAAGCGATCGAGCACCGCATCGGCGAGCTTCCGTGCCCAGGCAACCCAGCTGGGGTCGAACGTCGCTTCGTAGAGCGAGAGGAGGCCGTTCATGAGATCGGCATAGTCGTCGAGGAACCCTGGGAATCGTGCTTCCCCGTCTTCCCAGACGTGGCGGAGCGTGGTGCCATCCCAGAGGTGGGTGCGGATGAACTCGGCTGTCCCGGCCGCGACCGTCGCGTAGTCGGGCCGATCGAAAGCTGTGGCAGCCTCCGCGAAGGCTCGGATGGCGAGCCCGTTCCAGGCGACGATCACCTTTTCGTCGCGGGCCGGTGCAGGACGTTGACTGCGGGCCGCATACAGTTTGGCCCGGGCCGCGCGGATCCGCTCGTGGAGTTCGTCGAGCGAGAGGCCGAACTCAGCGGCGACCGTTGCTGGGTCCTCTGGAATGTGGAGGATCGACTTGCCCTCGAAATTGCCCCGAGATGTTACGCCGAAAAAGCGGCAGACGAGCCGCGCCTCGTCCGGCCCGAGGACAGTCTCGATCTCCTCTGGCGTCCACACGTAGTAGGCCCCTTCACCACCTTCGCTGTCGGCATCCTGGGCGGAAAAGAACGCGCCGTGCGATCCCCGCATCTCGCGGAGCAGATAGGTTAGCGTGTCCTCGGCGACCTCACGGCACCAGGACGCCCCGGATGCGAGCGCGGCATGGGTGTACAGGCGAGCCAGCAACGCATTGTCGTAGAGCATCTTCTCGAAGTGCGGCACCAGCCACGCCTCGTCGACTGCGTACCGGTGGAATCCGCCGCCTATCTGGTCGTGGATGCCGCCGTGCGCCATGGCCGTCAGGCTCTGCAGCACCATTTCCAGGGCGCGCGGTGCGCCGGCACGGCGGTAGGTGCGCAGGAGGAACTCCAGCTGGAAGGGCGAGGGGAATTTCGGCGCATCGCCGAAGCCGCCATGGACTCGGTCGTAGTGCGGGACGAGGTTGCGGGCTGCTTCGTCGAGGAACTGCTCGCGCAGGCTGTTCGGGGTAAGCGGTGGACGCGTCTGCTGGCGCAGGTACTGCACCAGATCGTCAGCGGCGCGCTCGACTTCCTCACGCCGCTCGCGATACGCCTGGGCGACGGCGACGAGGACGCGTGGCCAGGCGGGGAGTTGGCCGCGATCCTCCGGCGGGAAGTAGGTGCCGCCGTAGAACGGTTTGCCGTCCGGAGTGAGGAAGATGTTGAGTGGCCACCCCCCTGAGCCGGTCATTGCTTGCAGTGCATTCATGTACAGCTCGTCGAGATCCGGGCGCTCTTCCCGGTCGACTTTGATATTGACGAAGAGTTCGTTCTGGATCTTCGCGATCTCGGGATTCTCGAAGCACTCGTGTTCCATCACGTGGCACCAATGACAGGACGAGTAGCCGATACTGAGAAGAATCGGTTTGTCCTGCTCACGGGCGACCCGGAACGCTTCCTCGCCCCACGGGTACCAGTCGACGGGATTGTCGGCATGCTGGCGCAGGTACAGGCTCTTTTCGTTGGCGAGGCGGTTCGGCATGGCGATCCTCGCTTTCACGATCGGCGACTCGACGGAACCATGGCCCGGCAAAGCGGGTTCGTTCAAGGATACCGGATGCAGCCATGCATGTCGGCTCGCACGGTGCCGCGCGGTCGCTGGACGGCAGCAGCGAACCTTTGACACTTTAGCAGTCGTTCATCGTTCGGTTTGACGGGAGCCCGCGCGCGTGCTAGCCTCAGCGCATGTGCGGTTCTCGAGTCGAGACCGTGCAGGGGAAAGGGGGTGATGCCCGGAATGAGTAGTCACGAACTTCCGGGCGTCACCGTGGAGGTGGTCGGCTAGCCGACCCCCGCACGGGGGCGCCCACGCGAACCACCGAACCGGCCTCATCAGGCCGGTTCGGTGTTTTTCCGGTATCCTTGCGCGTGTGCCGCAAGCGAGGCGTCTCGAGGGAGCAGGGAGTGACGGCGATGGAGAATGTTGAGGCCTATATCAAGCGGATCGAGGACTACCGGAAGCGACGCGACGAGTTCTTTCGCACGAATCCCAATTCACCGCTTCTCCCGGAACAGCGTGAACGGTTCCAAGGACTCCGCTACTATCCGGTGAAGCCGGAGTACCGGTTCGTGGTCGAACTCGACCGGGAAGGGATCAGTCAGGAACGGGTCGTCCTCGGTACGACCACGGGTGAGCCGAAGGAGTTCATCGTCGCCGGGCGGGCGACAGTCGTGATCGAGGGCAAACCGGTAACGTTCACGGTGTACCGCGAGGTCGGTCGTGGTCGCTACTTCCTGCCCTTCCGCGACGCGACCGCTGGAACCGAGACGTATGCGGTCGGGCGCTACCTGGACCCGCAGGAAACACCGGACGGAAAGCTCGTCATCGATTTCAACATGGCGTACAACCCCTACTGTGCCTACAACGACCGCTGGACCTGCCCGATTCCACCGCGCGAGAATATCGTCGATGTGCCGATCCGGGCCGGCGAGATGGCCTATCCCGATTACGTTTCGGTAACCGAGCAGGAGAAGCCTGCGGGACCAGCTCCGCTGATCGGAGGATGAGGTGACGGTGGAAGTCGCCACGACCAGCGAGTCGTTGCACCGGCTCACCGGGGCTGTCGTGCTCCCGGTGGCTCCTGAATACCGGCTCGATGACTCGGTGAGCTCCGCTCAAGGGGATCTCACCGCCTGGGTGGAACGTGCTGCGCGAGCTGTCGGCGTTGTGGGACGAACGGGCCAAGTGGCAGTCGTCCCGTCCCCTGAGGACTGGCAGGCGACGCGTACGGTCTTGGCCGGTCTCGGTGGTCGGGAGCAGCGGACACTCAGCGAGATCCGACGGGCGGCAGCCCTGACGGCGAAGGCGGCAGCGGATGCTGGCGAGCGTGTTCTGGTCTGGCCGGTGGTGGCGTTACCGGCGTGGCCGACCGAGACGGTCGTCCAGGCGATCGTCGAAGGGGTTGGCCTGGCGAGCTACCGATTCCACCGCTACCGGAGCAGCAACGCTGCGTCCCGGATCCAGCAGCTGGTCGTCGCTGGTACGGGTTCCGCCATCGAGACGGGAATCCGCCGCGGCCGGATCGTGTACGATGCAGTGAACTTCGCACGCGATCTCACCAACGAGCCAGGGAATCTACTCGATCCTGAGCGCTTGAGCGGCATCGCCTGGGAAGTGGCGCAGGAGGTCGGGCTCCAGTGCTCGATTTACGATCGAGCGCTACTCGAAGAACTCGGTGCGGGTGCCATTCTCGCAGTCGGCCAGGGGAGCCGGCGGGAACCACGTCTCGTGCACCTCGTCTACCGGCCGACCGAGCTTGCGCTGACCCGCGTCGCACTGGTGGGCAAGGCAGTCACCTTCGACTCGGGCGGACTCAGCCTCAAGCCCGCCGAGGGTATGGAACGTATGAAGGGTGACATGGCCGGTGGGGCCGTCGTGTTGAGCGTACTGCGGGCGCTCCCGGCGCTCGATCTGCCGATCGAGGTGCACGGTATCATCGCGGCTGCCGAGAATCTTCCCGACGGCGATGCGTTCCGGCCTGGTGACATTCTTCGCACACTGAGCGGCAAGACGGTGGAAGTCATCAGTACCGACGCGGAGGGGCGTTTGCTCCTCGCTGATGCCCTAACATATGCGGTTCAGCAGGATGCCCACCTTCTGGTCGATATCGCGACGCTGACCGGCGCGTGCGCGGTCGCGCTGGGGCGAGGTGGCAGCGGGCTGTTCGCAACCGACGAGCGCGCGCGTGACCTCTTGTTGCGAGCGGCCAGCGAAGTGGGCGAGCGGATCTGGCCGCTGCCGCTCTGGGACGAGTATCGCGATCTCCTGCGTAGCGAGCACGCGGATCTCAAGAACACGGCGGGCCGTTGGGGCGCTGCGATCAACGCCGCGCTGTTCCTGCGTGAGTTCACCGGCGGACGGCCGTGGCTGCACCTCGATATCGCCGGCCCGGCCTGGACAGACCAGGCGGGGCCGTTCGGGCCACCGGGAGCGACCGGCCACGGGGTGCGTACGCTGCTTCGCTTCCTGGAACTTTGGACTGAGCAGGCGAGTGGCGACAACGAGGGCGAGGCGCGATGAGTCGGGCATTCGCGCGCCGTTTTCAGGTCGCGACGGCTGGTCACGACCAGATGCTGGACATCACGCCACAGGTGCGCGAGGTGATACAAGCGAGCGGGATCCGGGATGGGCTCGTCTGCGTGTTCGTCGCGCACTCGACGGCCGCGGTCTCGGTGTCGGAGTACGAGCCCGGACTCGTGGAGGATGTTCGCGTCGCAGCGGAGCGGATCGCACCCGAGCGCGGGAGCTATGCGCACAACCGGTTGAATGCGGACGATAACGCGCACAGTCATTTGCGTTCGCTCGTCATCGGACCTTCCGTGACTGTTCCGCTCGTCGGTGGTGCCTTGACGCTTGGTACTTGGCAGCGCATCGTGCTCCTCGACTTCGATACGCACGCCCGCACGCGAACCGTCTGGGTGCAGGTACTCGGTGAGTGAGCAGCTGCGTGAGGCGATCGCACGGTTCCTCGCCGAACTCCGGGCTCGGCGACAGTGGACGCTCCGCGAGCTGGCGGAGCGTAGCGGGCTCTCGATTGCCTACGTCAGTGAACTGGAACATGCCCGGAAGTTGCCCACGCTGGAAGCACTCGCGCAGCTGGCACAGGCCTACGAGGTTTCGCTCGCTGATTTCTTGCGAGCACTGGCGGCACGACTGGACGGTCGAGATGCCAGCGAGCCAGCGTGCAGCGCATGCGCTGATCTCGACGAAGAGGAGCGCGCGGAGCTGGAGCGGTACTGTGCGTACTTGCGCTGGAGGCGGGCGTACCGTGCGGGAACGAGCGAGAGAGGGTGATCGGCGATGACGACACTCCGCCGGGAATCGATCCTGGTCAGTACGGACTGGCTTGCCGAACACCTCGGCGACGAGACTGTTCGCATCCTGGATTGTCGCTATTACTTCGATGGTCGGGACGGCTACGCGGAGTATCGGACGGGACACATCCCTGGGGCGCGCTATTGCGACTGGACACAGGTGACTGTCGATCCCAACGATCCGATCGCTTACCGGCTTGCCTCGCCGGAATACATGGCGGCACGTCTCGGTGAACTAGGGATCGGCGACGAGCACACGATCGTCGGGTATGACGACGAGGGTGGGCACTTCGTCGCCCGCCTGTGGCTCGCGCTGGCCCGCTACGGCCGGGCGGACCGTCTGCGGATCCTCGACGGTGGCTGGACCCGCTGGCTCTTGGAGGGGCGGCCGGTCAGCACGGAGGAGCCTCAGTGGCCGGTCGCGCGCTTCACGCTTCCCGGCCCGTCTCCCGATCCGGATCTCGTCGCCGATGCTGACGACGTGTTGCGGGCGGTGGCCGAACGATCGGCGCTCGTGCTCGACGTGCGCCGGCTCAGCGAGTTCACCGGTGAGGAGGTACGGACACGCCGGGGTGGGCACATCCCGGGTGCGCGACACTGGTTCTGGCAGCAGAGCCTCGATTGGGGTGGCGACCGGCGGTTCTTGCCCGCCGAGCGGATCGCGGAGCGTCTCCAGGCTATCGGTGTCGCCCCGGAGACGCCGGTCATCACGTACTGTCATGGTGGGGTCCGTGCTGCCCATGCGGCCCTGGCACTCCGGCTCGCCGGCATCCGGAACGTGCGTGTTTACGTTGGAAGTTGGGCGGAGTGGGGAAACCGTGACGATCTCCCGATCGCACTCGGTTTCCCCACCCCCTCATCCTGAGGGTTTCTCAGCGAGGATCCACTCGACGATTCCGAAGGTGCGGCGCTCCACTTCCAGTACGCGGAAGCCGATTTCCTCGAGATGATCGAGCGGGTCGCGCAGGAGATGGTCGCAAGCGAAGCGAACGCTCAGCGGGTCGAGAAGCCGTTGGCCTGCGCGTACCAGCGGGTTCAGGCTGCGCACGTGCTCGACGAGGACGAGTGTTCCACCGGGACGCAGTACGCGGTGGGCTTCGGCGAGTGCCCTACGATCGTCAGGTATCGTGCAGAGGCTGAGGATAGAAATGACCACGTCGACAGTTTCGTGCCGGATCGGGAGCTGTTGGGCATCGCCGCGGATCAAATGAATCAGTGCTTTGGTGGTCGAAAGGCGTTGCTTAGCCTGCGCGAGCATGCCGGAACTCAGGTCGATGCCGATGACGTGTGTCTCGTCGGGATAGAACGGTATCGTTCGCCCGGTGCCGATCGCGATCTCGAGTGTCCAGCCGCGTGCAATGCTGGCAGCGCGGGCGCGCCACTCGCCGAGAAGCCAGCGCTCGATCCGGTCCAGGGCACGATCGTACGTATGGGCGAGCGCGTCGTAGTGGCGAGAGAGTCGACGCAACGTGGCATCGGTCATGCCGGTTCGATCCTCTTGCTTCGTCGCCAGTGTATCTGGTCAGACGCGGAGAGAACCGGTAGGCTTGTGCTGAACGGAGGGAATTGCGCGCGATGTGGTTGATCGTGCCGCTGATCTTCGTCCTCTCCTGGCGTACGACGCGGCGCTTCGGTCAGGCGTTCAACGAGACGGTCGCTTGGGTAGTCGGCTATTTCGGCACGGCTGGCATTTTGTGGCTCGCTGACTTCGGTGGTATGGAGCTGATTGACACGCGCCCGAACGGGCCCGGTGCGCTGATCGCGGTACTCGGTGGCTTCGCTGGCATGCTGGTCAGCCGCTGGCGCTGGAAGCGTCGCGGCGGACACTTAGAGCCGCGACGGGATCTCCTGCGCGATATCGCCGGTGCGGTCGGCCGGGCGAGCGCTGGACGGAGCCGTACCGCAGGGAGTGCGAACGGGTCGGTTGGCGGAGGGGCCGGTTCGCAAGATTTTTCGACCGCGGCCGGGCGCATGCTGGGCCGGGCGGCCGCGAACGTGTTCGTACCTGAACTGCGCCGCAAGAATCCCTGGGTGCGGGCCGTTCGCGCATTCGTAGCGGGAACGCGCAGTCAGCGTAAGTGAGCGTTCGTTCGGGAGGGGTGTGGTGACGGTCGAGCGACGGTTGCCGACACGCGAGGAAGCCTGGGAACTGGTGCGGGAATACACCACCCAGCCGCACCTGCTGCGTCACATGCGCGCTGTCGAGGCGGCGATGCGGGCGTATGCGCGCCGCTTCGGCGAAGACGAGGAGCTGTGGGGCCTCGTGGGCTTGCTGCACGATTTCGACTACGAGCGGTATCCCACCATCAGCAGCGAAGGCCATCCGGTCGTCGGTTCACGCATCTTGCGGGAGCGCGGCTATCCCGAAGAGGTGATTCGTGCCATCCTCGCGCATGCGAGCGAGGTTACGGGTGTGGAACCCGAGTCGCTCATGGAAAAGACGCTCGTCGCGGTCGATGAATTGACCGGCTTTCTCGTCGCTGTCGCGCTCGTGCGTCCGACGAAGAGCATCCTCGATGTCGAAGTGTCGAGCGTGAAGAAGAAGTGGAAGGCGAAGGAGTTCGCCGCGGCAGTGAACCGGCAGGAGATCGAGAGGGCTGCTGCGGCACTCGGCGTGCCGCTCGACGAGCATATCCGAATCGTCCTCGACGCGATGAAGGAGATCGCGGACGAACTCGGGCTGGAGCGAAAGCCGGTCCAAGCCTGAACTGGCTCAGGCTCGTGACCAGAAAGCGTGAGCTGGTACCTGCCTACGCGGCAGGTGCCAGCTCATCGTACACTGCGTCGCTCAACTGGTCTTGATCTCCGTCCACAGCCGGTCGAATTTGAGCGCGCCCTCTTCTCCGACATCCTTGATCCACTGCAGTCGCTGCCAGACTTCCGGCGGCGGATAGACACCGGGATTGTTGAGGACTTCCTCGTCGATATAGCCCTGCTCGCGCGCCGCCTTGTTCGGGGAGCCGTACATGATGTAGTTCGCATTGCGGCCAGCGATGTCGGGTCGGTTGAGGAAGTCGATGAACGCCATGGCGGCGTACTTGTGGGGTGCAGTTTTGGGTACGCAGAGGTTATCCTGCCAGACCGTGCAGCCTTCGATAGGTATGACGTAGCGAAGACTGGGTTTTTCGTCCTGGGCGAGAAGCGCGTCACCAGTCCAGATGTGAGCGATCAGTGCTTCACCGGCGACGAGCAGGTCGTCATTATTCTGGCTCGAATAGGCGAGCACGTGTGGCTTCTGTGCAAGTAACAGTTCCTTCGCGCGAGACAGAGCCTCATCGCTGGTCTCGTTGATCTCGTACCCGAGATACATGAGCGCAGCACCAATCACCTCGCGCTGGTCGTCCAGCATGACGATCTTGCCCCGCGCCTCGGGTCGCGGTTCGAAGACCTCTTTCCAGCTCTCCAGATCGTCGCCCAGGGCAGCGGTATCGTAGCTGTACCCGGAAGTTCCCCACATGTACGGGACGCTGTAGGTGTTTTCGGGATCGTAGTACGCGTGGAGGTTTTCCGGATCGATGTTCTCGATCGTCTTGATGATGGAGTAATCGAGCGGTTCGAGCATGCCCAGATTGATCATGATGCTGACCATGTAGTCCGAGGGCACGATGACATCGTACCCGGTTGCGCCTCCCTGCAACTTGGCGAGGAGATCCTCGTTCGAGGCATAGGTATCCATGGTAACTTTCACGCCGTACGTTTGCTCGAACTCGGTGAGAATGTCGGGGTCGATATACTCCGACCAGTTATAGAAGTTGAGCTCCTTTTCGAGCTTGCTCGGATCGATGTAATCGGGAGTGCCGGTAGTGCCGGAAGCCGGCGTCCCGGTGCCTTCGCTCGGTGTCGTACCACCACTCGCCGGTGTAGGGGTCGATTCCGTTTGACCACAGGCGGCAAGCAGGTTCGTGATCGCGAAGAAACTAAGGCCGAGCAGACCGAGCCGGCGCAGCAGCTCACGGCGCGACAGGCGGCCACGCTGCCAGTCGGTGAGCCAGCGTTGAATCAAGCGATCGCGTTGCATAGGAACCCTCCTCACGTCATGACGACCGTCGGCGCTGGAGCGCGAGCGAACTCAACACCAGCAGCATGGATGCGAGCAAAAGCACCGTCGACAAGGCATTGACATCCGGTGTGATTCCGCGACGAACTCGGCCATAGATCTCGAGCGGCAAAGTGGTGGAGCCGACACCCGCGTTGAAGAAGGTGATCACGAAGTCGTCGATGGACAGCGTGAAAGCGAGGAGTGCACCAGCGATGATGCCCGGCATGAGGAGCGGCAGCGTGATATAGCGGAAGGTCTGCCAGTCGTTGGCCCCGAGATCCTGCGCAGCTTGCTCGAGTGTCCGGTCGAAATCAGCCAGCCGGGCGCGCACGACGACGGCGACGAAGGGGAAGGAGAAGGCGATGTGGGCAATCGTGATCGTGCCGAGTCCGAAGTTCAGGCGCACGCCGAGGAGTTGATCTATCCAGTTGAAGGCCAGATTGAAAAAGACGAGGAGCGCGATCGCCATCACGATCTCGGGCACGATGATCGGGAGGTACATCGCTCCCTCGTAGAGGCTCTTGACACGGAAGCGGGTCCGTTCGAGTGCCAGAGCAGTGAGCGTTCCGATAACCGTCGAGACGGCTGTGGAAACCAACGCGATGATGAGGGAGTTTTCCGCAGCCACGCGAACCCGCTCGTCGTGCAGCATACGGACGTACCAGTCCAGCGTGAACCCCATCCAGACCTGCATCTGGCGCGACGCGTTGAAACTGAATATCGACATAACGATGATGGGTGCATAGAGAAAGACGAATGTCAGAAAGACATTGAGCCAGAGAAGCGTCCAGCCAGTCGAGATCCGTCGCCGGACCGGCCGCCGCGTGGAAGTGGTGACAGCTGCCTGTGCGGTCATATGCGACGCGTCTCCCCGATACGGAAGTACAGCATCGTGGCTGCGAGAACGATCGACATCAACACGAAGGACACGGCCGAACCGAAGGGCCAGTGGCGGACAGTGAGAAATTGCTGGTTGATCAGGTTCGCGATCATCACCACCTTCCCGCCACCGAGAAGGTCGGGAGTCACGAAAGCGCCGACCGACGGGATGAAGACGAGGATCGAACCAGCGAGGACACCGGGGAGCGTCAAGGGCAAGAGCACACGCCAGAACACCTGCCAGGTATTCGCGCCGAGGTCCTGGGCTGCCTCGACGAGCGTGAAGTCAAACTTCTCGATCGAGGCGTAGATCGGAAGAATCATGAACGGCAGATACCCGTACACGAGACCGAGCACGACAGCGAACGGTGTGAACAGCATCGTCAGCGGGCGATCGATGAGCCCGAGCCACTGGAGCGCGTTGTTGATGAGCCCATCCGAGCGCAGGAGCAGCATGATGGCGTAGGTTCGCACCAGAAAGTTCGTCCAGAACGGAATCAGGACGAGGACGAGGAGCGCATTGCGCCAGCGGCGTGGACTGCGTGCGATGACGAAGGCAAAGGGATAACCGATGAGCAAACAGATGAGCGTGGTCAACAGGGCGAGCCAGACCGATACGAGGAAAACACGAATGTAGAGCCAGTCGAAGAAGCGGACGTAGTTCTCGAGGGTGAACGTCCAGTCGACGGTCCCGTACGGGCCGCGTCGCGCGAAGCTGTAGGCGAAAACGATCGCTGTCGGAAGTAAAAAGAAAAAGAGCAGCCAAGCACCACCGGGGCCGGCGAGCAAGAGCGCGCGCAATCCTTCGCGCTGCCGAACTGCGTCGCCGAGGCGTTCCCGCCAGGTAACCGCTCGCTCGCTCGGTCCGATCTGCTCGACGATCGCCATCGGTAGGCCCTCGGTCAGTCCAACAGCAGCCGTGCGGCGTCCTCAGCCCAGCCGACCGTTACTGAAGTGCCCACTGGCAGGAGCTGTCCACCGTCGAGCCGGTTCCGATCGTTCTGGCTGCGGACACGCAGCGTCGTGTGATCGTCGATCCGCACCACGTAGAACGTGTCGGTGCCGATATAGATTACTTCCTCGACACGCCCACTCAAGAACCCGTTCGCCTCCGGTGCTTCGACCGGGGTAACGCGAATCTTTTCCGGCCGGATGGCAACCGTCACTGGTTGCCCTGCTGCGACCGGTGTCTCGATGCGGACACGAACCGGCCGCTCGCCAGCGACGAGCACGGTGGCCACGTCACGATCCACATCGACGACCCGGCCGGGGAGGAAGTTCGACTCGCCGATAAAGTCGGCGACGAACCGTGATGTCGGTCGTTCGTAAATCTCGACCGGTGTGCCGACCTGAAGGACGCGGCCCGCGTTCATGACCGCGATCCGGTCCGACATCGTCAGCGCTTCTTCCTGGTCGTGGGTCACATAAATGAAGGTAATGCCGACGGTCATCTGCAGATGCTTGAGTTCGAGTTGCATTTCCTTGCGCAGCTTCAGGTCGAGAGCGCCGAGCGGCTCGTCGAGCAGCAGGACGCGGGGACGGTTGACGAGTGCGCGCGCGAGGGCGACCCGTTGCTGCTGCCCACCGGAGAGCTGTCGCGGGTACCGCTCTTCGAACCCAGACAGACGGACGAGTTGCAGAGCCTCCCGCACCCGTCGGACGATCTCGTCACGTGGAACACGCTTCATCCGCAGGCCGAACGCCACGTTCTCGAAAACGGTCATGTGCGGGAAAAGCGCGTAGTTCTGGAACACCGTATTGACGTTCCGCCGGAACGGCGGGGTGTGACCCATCGGCCGGCCCTCGATACGCACCTCTCCAGAGGTGGGATGCTCGAAACCGGCGATCATGCGCAACGTGGTCGTCTTCCCGCAGCCGGACGGGCCGAGGAGCGAAAAAAACTCCCCCTGGTAGATCTGGAGCGAGACCCGATCGACCGCGACCACGCCGCTGTCGAAAACCTTCGTCACGTCGACCAACTCGACGTCGATGGGGTGCTCCAACTTGTCTGAACCCTCCCATGCCGCTCTGCATTTCGTCTTGGCCGAGAAGAGAACTGGCCACTGCCAATTCTATACCGTACCTGGCTGCTCACGGCAAGCAGCCGGCGTTCGTTCTGCTGACTCGGTTCCTGGACGTGGCCAGCAGGTTCGTTGCCGGACGATCTCCGCGCTCGGGTACCAGTGCTCACGCGCCTGTCCAACCAGATAGAGCGAACCGGTGACGAGGATCTGATCCTCAGGACGAGCGACCTGGAGCGCTACCTCGAGTGCGTCCTCGACGCAGGTGATCGGCACGGCGGGCGTACCGAGTCGCTCGAACAACCGCGCGAGTTCGAGCGGTTCGGCAGCAGTGCGCAGCGTCGCTTCCGGCGCTGTCGTCAGGACGAGGTCCGCATGCTCGACGAGCAGCGTCGCCATTTCGTTGGCGTCGTGACCGTCGAGCACGCCGAAAAGGACGATGCGACGGGCCGGTTTCGGGAAGTCAGCCAGCGCCGCAAGGAGCGCCTGCAGCTTTTGGGGATTGTGAGCGCCGTCGAGGATGACCGTCGGGCGCTCTTGGACGATCTCGAAGCGACCGGGGAAGCGCGTCGCAGCGAGTCCCGCAGCGATCGCTGGTTCGACTCGATCCGGCGGCCAGCCGAGAGCCTCTACAGCGGCGACCGCCAGTGCGGCGTTGTGTGCCTGAAAGCGTCCGCCCAGCCCGAGCCGGTAGCATGCGCCGGTGTGGAGATCGAGGAGAGCGGTCGCCGCGTGGTCGGAACGGACAACGAAATCCTGGCCTTCGAGGACGGTGCGAAGTGGTGCCCCCTGTTGTCGTGCTTCGGCAGCGATGATCGCGAACAACTCGGGGTCGCTGACGCCGGTGACGGCCGGTCGACCAGGTTTGATGATGCCGGCCTTGTGCCAGGCGATATCGCGAATCGTGGGGCCGAGAGTGCGGATATGATCGAGGCCGACCGTCGTGATGACGGACACCTCAGGAAGCACGACGTTGGTGAGGTCGAACCGGCCACCGACTCCGACCTCGACGACCGCGAACTCGATACCCTCCTGCCGAAAGGCGTGGAACACCAGGGCGGTCCAAAACTCGCCGTACGTTAGCGGTTGCTCGCCCCGCGCTGTCCACGCGCGCACTGCGTCGTCGAGTTCTGCGACATACTGTGCGAAGCGATCAGCTGCAAGGAGCGCGCCATCGATCTGGAGCTTCTCGGTTTCCACCTGGAGGTAGGGGGAGATATGCAGGCCGACTCGGATGCCAGCTGCCTGCAAGATGCTGGCGATGAACGCGCTGGTCGAGCCCTTGCCCGAAGTTCCGGTCACGTGAATCACCGGGTAGGCTCGATGCGGGTCACCGATGAAGTGCAGGAACGCCCGCAACCGCTCCAGGCGCTGCTGCGCCCGCGCGCGCACGATTTCCGGTGGCGTTCCAGGTGGCGGGCCGGGCGGTGCCTGAATGAGAGCGCGAAGATAGCCCACTGCCCAGCGGTATCGCGGATCGAGGGATGACTGCTCGCTCATCGCTCGTCGAGTCCTTTTTGTGTTGTCCGCTACACTACCATCGATGGTAGCGTGGGTGATTCTAGCGTGAGCGATGGTGCGACAACAGTTTTCTGACATGCCGGTATGGCGACTTTTCGCGAGCGCAGCTGTCGGATCCAGTATCGTTGCAGGGTTTTCGATCGGAGCGCTCCTCTTCATGGCCCGTTTGCTGCCGGGTTTTCCACTCTGGCCGATGCTACCGGTCGTTCACGGGCATGTACAGGTGTTCGCGTTCGCTGTGCTGATGACGATCGGCGTGCTCTACTGGTTTCTGCCACGTCTCTGGGGATGCCCGGCTCCGCCGGCCTGGCGTGCCCAGACAGCATTCATCCTTCTTTTCGGCGGGCTGCTCGTCGTCCTGCTCGGCTTCATGACTGGGATACGCTCGCTCGTCGTGTTCGGCGCCGTTGGGGAAGGAGTGGGTGCGGCGTGCGTCGTCGGTGAGTTCGCGAACCTGCTGCGCCGACGCAAAGAGCCGGGAAAAGGAAGCGATCCTGCAATGCTGGCTGCACTCGGATCCACCGCGCTCGCCTTGCCGCTGGCGTATGTGACGCAACTCCTTTCAGCGCTGCGGATGTCGCTCAGCAGTGTGCAGCTCTCCTACATGCTGGCATTTTACGGGGTACTGGTCCCGGTTGCGCTCGCCATGTCCAGCCGTTTGTTTCCACTCTACTTCCGCACGCGTCTTCCCGAGCGGCGAACCCTTGCGGCAGCGATCGTGGTCAGCGTCGTAGGGCTCTACCTCCGACTCGCCGGCGACGCAAGCGCGTGGCACGGTGGCGTACGATTGGGGTGCGCGTTGCAGGCTGCGGGTATCGTGGGAGCGATCGCTGCACTGCGCATGCTCGCACCGCGCGAAAAACGTCCTGCGGCAGCGCGTGTCTTGTGGCGTGACCCGACCGCCTGGCTGGTGCATATCGCCTACGCGAGTCTCGCCGCCGATGCAGTGGCGCTCGTCGCTACTGTGTGGTCAGGTCAGGAGCCCTCGCCATCGCTCGAATGGCACCTCGTGGGCGTCGGCTATGTGACCTGTTTGATCGCCGGTGTTGGGACGCACCTGCTTCCCGGATTCGCCCGGCGACGGCCCCGCTCGCAGCACGCAGGCTGGGTGTTGCTCGGGCTGCTGGCAGGGGCGCTCCTCCTTCGTCTCTGGGCGGTAGTCGAGCATGGCTGGGGTGCCGCGCTGAGCGGGACAAGCGCTGGGATTCTCGGCGTGGCTGCGATGGCTGTCTTCGCCTGGAATGTGGGCTTGGGGAGCCTGCGTCACCCTACAAAGTAGGGATACGACGTGTTACGATACAGATGCGTTGCGAAACGACGGCGCGTTCGCCGAGTACAAAGGAGCCGAGGATGATGAGCCAGTTGACGCACGAGCAGATCATCGAAGCGCTCCGCCCGGTGCAGGATCCCGAGCTGCGACGCAGTTTGGTGGAGCTGGGCATGATCAAAGATGTCACGGTCAATGGTTCAACCGTGCGTGTCCAGGTTGAACTGACGACCCCTGCTTGCCCACTCCGCGAACGGATCCGCAGCGACGTGGAACAGGCGTTGCGGGCGCTCCCGGGGGTCGAGCAGGTCGAGGTCGCCTTTTCTGCGCGGGTTCGCGCAGCCGGTACCGGCCTTCCCGACCGTCAGCCGATTCCGGGGGTCAAGAACACGATCGCCGTGGCCAGCGGTAAGGGTGGGGTCGGCAAGTCCACGGTTGCAGTCAATCTGGCAGTAGCTCTGGCGCAGGAAGGGGCAGCGGTCGGGCTCCTCGACGCTGACGTCTACGGGCCGAGCATCCCGCTGATGGTGGGTGCCGAGGAGCAGCCGGGGTTGGCCGATAACAAGATCATTCCCGGGCGAGCCTATAGTCTCGCGGTGATGTCGGTGGGGTACATTCTCGACCCAGAGAAGGCGCTCATCTGGCGCGGGCCGCTGGTCTCGCAGCTCATTCGCCAGTTCCTGAGCGACGTACAGTGGGGCGAGCTCGACTATCTGGTGATCGACCTGCCACCCGGAACGGGGGACGTCCAGCTCACGCTCGTGCAGACGATTCCGCTTTCGGGTGCCATCATCGTGACGACGCCGCAGGACGTCGCACTGGCGGACGCGATCAAGGGACTGCAGATGTTCCGCGAGGTGAAGACGCCGGTGCTCGGGATCATCGAGAACATGAGTTACTTCATCTGTCCGCACTGCGGGCACCGGGTCGATATTTTCGGATCGGGGGGTGGCGAGCGGGTGGCCAACGCTTATGGGGTGGAGCTGCTGGGCCAGATTCCCATCGATCCGGCTGTCCGCGAGGGGGGCGACACCGGTCGCCCGATCGTGGTGAGCCATCCGAATTCAGCGACCGCGATCGCCTTCCGCGAGGCAGCACGTCGGGCGGCGGCGCGCCTGGCCGTGGAAGCAGCGAAAAAGCCACGGAAGCCGACGCTACTCCTCCGGCCGAGTCGCTGAAACGTCCGGTACGGGACGAACGGAAACCCGTCTGCTACCATGCGGTGAGGAAGGGGAGGGTATGGAGCGGTGCCACCACTGCGGCGGTCAGTTGCCGGAGCGTGCACGCTTTTGCCCGTGGTGTGGGACGCCAGTACATCGGGAGGAGCGGCCACCGCGACACCGGGTAGTGATCACGGGTCTCGGCGCGGTGACGCCGCTCGGCCTCACGGCAGAGGAAACCTGGCAGCGCCTCCTCCGCGGTGAGTCGGGTGTGCGACGGATCGAACGGTTCGATCCGAGTGATCTTCCGGTGCAGATCGCGGCCGAAGTGCGGGATTTCCGGCTCGGTGATTGGGTTGACCCGAAGACGGCTCGCCAAATGGCGATGTTCAGCCAGTACGCACTGGAGGCCGGCGGGCAGGCACTGCGTGATGCGGGACTCGCTCCTGGCAGCTTCGATCCGGCACGGGCGGCCGTCGTGATCGGCACGGGTGCGGGTGGTATGGCGACGATCCTGGAGACCCAGGAGATCGCCCAGCGACGGGGTCTGATGCGGATTTCCCCGCACTTCATGACGACTTTCCCGCACAACATGCCCGCCTACCATCTCGCCCAAGCGTTTCGGTGCCTCGGGCCGAGTCTCACTGTGTCCACAGCCTGTGCGACCGGCGCGCAGGCAATCGGCGAGGCGGCGGAGATGATCCGCTCGGGAGCGGCAGATCTCGCGCTGGCTGGCGGAACGGAATACTGCGTCTTCCCATTGTTCATTGCCAGCTTCGCTGTGCAGCGGGCTGCCTCGACCTGGAACGACCGTCCGGAAGAGGCGAGCCGGCCTTTCGACGCAGAACGACACGGTTTCGTGGTTGGAGAAGGGGCTGGCGTCGTCGTACTCGAGAGCCTCGAGCATGCCCGGGCGCGCGGTGCGCGGATTTACGCGGAGTTGCTCGGCTATGCCTCGAGCAACGATGGCTATCATCCGATCGCACCGGACCCGGAAGGGAGTGGCGCGGCCCGAGCCATCCGGGCAGCACTCGCCGACGCCGGGGTACGCCCGGAGAACGTCGACTATATCAATGCGCATGCTGCGTCGACCCCACTGGGTGACCGGGCAGAGACGGTCGCGATCAAAGCGGTGTTCGGCGAGCATGCGTACCGGATTCCGATCAGTTCGACGAAGTCGATGATCGGTCATCTCATGGGAGCGGCCGGTGCCGTCGAGTCGATCGTCACGGTCCTGAGCATCCGGGACGGCGTGGTGCATCCGACCCGCAACTACACCTTCCGGGATCCGGAATGCGATTTGGACTACGTTCCTGAAGGTGCGCGACCGCATCGCGTTCGGGTAGCGTTGAAGAATTCCTTCGGCCTCGGTGGGCAGAACTGCTGCCTGGTCTTCGCGGCATGGGAGGATCGTTGACCGGTTTATACGACAGGGGGACACGATGCCGAAGCGCTACGCCCCGGTGAGCGGGCTGGAGCTGCCACGTTTCGCTGGCATCCGTACGTTCGCCCGGTTGCCGTACGTTCGTGATCTCGAGGGAGTCGATGTGGCGGTCGTCGGCGTGCCGTTCGACACAGGGGTGACGTTCCGGATCGGCGCACGATTCGGCCCGGCGGCGGTGCGCGATATGTCGGTCATGCTCCGAGCGTACCATCCGACGCTCGACGTCGACGTGTACGAAGTCCTTTCGGTCGTCGATTACGGCGACCTGCCGGTCGTACCGGGCTACATCGAGGACAGTTATGCGGCCATCGAACGCGGTTTGCAGCCGATCCTGGAGCGGGGTGTCGTGCCGTTGGTCATCGGGGGCGATCATTCCATCACGCTGGCGGAACTCCGGGCGGTTGCCGCGCGCTACGGGCCGGTCGGTTTCGTCCAGTTCGACTCGCATACCGATACCTGGGACGAGTACTGGGGGAAGAAATACACCCACGGAACGCCGTTCCGCCGTGCAGTGGAAGAAGGGCTGATCGATACGCGCCGTGCGATCCAGGTGGGCATGCGCGGCTCGCTCTACGGACCGGAGGATCTCGATCAGTCTCGTGCCCTGGGGTTCGAGGTTTGGACCGCGGACGATGTGCGACGTACCGGCCTCGGCGCGGTGATCGAGGCGATTCGTCGTCGCGTCGGAAGTGGCCCGGTGTTCGTGAGTTTCGATATCGACTTTCTCGACCCAGTGTATGCACCAGGTACCGGGACACCCGAAGTCGGTGGTTTCACGACGCGGGAGGCGCAAGAGTTGCTACGCGGGTTGGTCGGGGTCGATATCGTGGCTGGTGACGTCGTCGAGGTCTTGCCAGCACATGACGTCAGCGGGGTCACCGCCCTGGCTGCCGCCAATCTCCTGTTCGAATTGCTGGCTGTGCTCGCCTTCAATCGGCGAAGTGTCGAGACACGCGCAGGATAACGCAAACAGCCGACAGAGCGCCCCGGCTCGTTGCCCGGGGTGAAGGGTGGAGCATGTGGCTGCAGAAAACGAAGCACCGGAGATCGCTTGGCGACCGCGGTTCAGTGGGCTGCGGACGTTCGCTCGCTTCCCGCATACCACCGAGCTGGAGGGAGTCGACATTGCGGTCGTCGGTCTTCCCTTCGATACGGGGGTGACCTACCGCCCGGGCGCACGGTTCGGTCCGGCGGCGATCCGCGAGCAGTCGTCGCGGATCGAGTCGTTCCATCCAGTGCTCGACATCGATGTCACCGATTACGTGTCCGTGATCGACTATGGCGATACACCGGTCGTCCCGATGGAGACGGAGACGACCTATCGCTTCATCACGACGACGCTGGAGCCACTTGTCAGGCGCGGCATCGTGCCGATCGGGCTGGGTGGCGACCACTCCGTGTCGTTACCGGAACTCCGGGCGGTCGCTGCTCGCTACGGTCCGGTCGCACTCGTTCACTTCGATGCACACGTCGACACGTGGGATACGATCTGGGGTACCCGGTACAACCACGGGACGCCGTTCCGGCGCGCTGTCGAGGAAGGTCTGGTCGATCCGGTACGGTCGATCCAGATCGGTATCCGGGGACCGCTGGGTGAGCGGGCCGAACTCGATCAGTCGCGCGAGCTGGGGTTCGAGGTTTGGACGGCACGCCAGGTCCGTCAGGCGAGTGTAAGCCAGGTTCTCGGGGCGATCTGGCGCCGAGTCGGCACCCATCCGGTCTTTCTGAGCTTCGATATCGATTTCCTCGATCCGGTCTTCGCGCCAGGTACGGGGACGCCGGAAATCGGTGGATTCACCACCTGGGAGGCCCAGGAGTTCCTCTGGGGACTCGTCGGGCTTCGGATCGTCGGTGCTGACCTGGTCGAGGTGCTGCCGGATCGTGATCCGTCGGGGGTGACCGCACTGATCGCCGCCAATCTCGTCTTCGATATGATCGCGGTCATCGCTGCAAGCAGGAGGGAGCAGACTCATGGCGCAACCGACCGCGCCGAGTGAGCACATCCTGTTCGGCCGCGTTCCGCGACGTGCTGCGCAGGTTCGTCCGACCGTGCCGATCGCGTTACCCGTCAAAGAGGGACAACTCCTCCAAATCACTGACGTGCAGGGCAAGCAGGTGGCCGATATGGTCGCCTTCAACCTGCACGATGTCCGGGAATACCTCTCCCCTTCGCATACGCGAGCGATCAACAATTCGCTGGTGCTCGTGCAAGGGATGACGCTCTATAGCAATCGACGCAATCCGATGCTGGTTCTGGTCGAGGATACGGTGGGACGGCACGATCTGCTCTTTCCCGCGTGCGACCGGCGAGGCTATCTCGACGACTACGGTCTGCCTGATCATCCCAACTGCCGCGAGAACTTCGTTCGCGTCCTGGCCGAGTACGGAATCGGTGAGGACGATCTACCCGATCCGGTGCACTGGTTCATGCACGTCGGCATCGTGGCAAAGGGTCGTTTCGAGATCCGCGAGCCGCTCTCCGAGCGGAACGACTATGTCCTGTTACGTGCCCTGATGGACCTCGTAGTGGCAGTCTCGGCCTGTCCGCAGGACCAGAACGCCTGCAATGCGTTCAACCCGACCGATATCCTGGTTCGGGTCTACGACTGAAGCTGGGTGCCGTGCACTGCTCAGGCGATGAAGTAGCGAAAGGTAAGCGGCAACTCCTCGGCCGGCGGAATGTCGACGACCGAACCGTCGATGGTGACCTCGAGCGTCCGCGGGTCGACGGTGACGCGCGGTGAGGCTGTGTTATGCCGCATGGCGTCCTTGAACGTGCGGCGCGTGTTGCGCACGGGGACCGCGCGGCGCTGGAGTCCGAAGCGTTCGAAGAGACGCGCCTCGGCAGCGACCGGTGCCACGAACGCGAGCGATAGAGCTGCTGGCGCGTGTCCCAGCCCGCCGAACATGGGCCGATAGATCAGCGGTTGGCTCCAGCGCGTGGAGCCCATGCCGTCGCCGACCGGTGCCCAGGCGACGAAACCGCCTTTGATCACCGCCGCGGGTTTGGCGCCGAAGAAGGCGGGATGCCAGAGCACGATGTCGGCCAGCTTCCCCGGTTCCAGGCTGCCCACTTCGTGGTCGAGACCGTGCGCGATGGCTGGGTTGATGGTGTATTTCGCGAGGTACTGGAGGATACGGGGATTGTCGTCACCCTCGCCCGTCGCCGGGTCGAAACCACCACCGCGGAGTTCTTTCATCCGGTGCGCGAGCTGCCAAGTACGGGTAATCACTTCGCCGATACGACCCATGCCCTGTGAATCCGAGGACATGATGGCGATGGCTCCCAGGTCATGCAGGACGTCCTCGGCTGCGATCGTGCTAGCACGCACCCGGTCGCGTGCCGCCGCAACGTCGGTCGGAATCGTGAGCGAGAGGCGGTGCACGGCGACGATCATGTCGAAGAGTTCAGCAGTGCTGTTTCGCGAGTAGGGGATGGTCGGGCTCGTCGAGGAGCCGATGACGTTCGGCTCGGAGACGATCTCCAGCACGTTCGGGGCGTGGCCCCCACCTGATCCCTCGATGTGATAGGCATGGATCGAGCGCCCAGCAATCGCTGCGATCGTCTCCCGCAGCGAACCGGCTTCGTTCAGTCCGTCGGTATGGAGCGCGACCTGGACACCTGACTGGTCAGCGATCGTCAGGCACGCGTCGACGACTGCCGGAAAGGCACCGACGTCTTCGTGCACCTTGAACCCTGCACAGCCAGCTTCGAGATGCTCGACGAGTTGCGCCGTGTCGGACGAGCCTCGACCCAGGACGGCAAGGTTGAGGGGAATGGCCTCGAAAGCCTCGAAGAGGTGGCGCACGTTGGCGACCGGATTGACACCGAGGTCCCACACGCCACCGGAACCCTGCGCGACGAGCGTCGTGATACCGGCGCTCAAGGCTGCCGGTACGACGGTGGTCGAGGAGAGATGCACATGCGCATCGACTGCCCCCGGGGTTGCGATCAGCCCTTCGCCGGGGATGATCCCGGTCGCGTTGCTGATCAGGACTTCGACATCGTCCATGACGTCCGGGTTACCGGCGCGACCGATCGCGACGATGCGACCGTCCTTGATCCCGATATTGCTTTTGAAGATGCCGAGAACAGGATCCATCACGACGACGTTCGTGATGACGAGGTCGAGCTTGCTCGGACCATGGTCGCGGCCGGCCAGCATCCCATCTCGGACTGGACGTCCGAAGCCGACGAGCGGTTCGAATCCGGGTAGCGTATCGTCGCGCTCGATGCGGGCGAAGAGGTTGGTATCGGCGAGCCGCACATGGTCACCGGTGGTCGGTCCGTACCACGAAGCGTAATCACGGCGAGCGAGACGAACAGGCATACGTGGTCGACTCCCTCACTCCTCTGGTTCATGACAGAAGCCGTGCTGGAGCAAGCGCTGCAGGGCCTCGTCCGGGTCGGTCATATCGAGCGGGCCGGCAACGATGCCGTGAAAACCGTGCACGATGCGGCGACCCTGGATCGGGACGAGGGGAACCTCGACGGTCTCGCCCGGTTCGATACGGATCGCCCAACCGACTGGGAGATCTGGTCGCATGCCGAACGCCTTGCGGCGGTCGAAGCAGAGTGCGGGGTTCGCCTCGAAGACATGGAAGTGGGCCGTGAGGTGGACGGGAACGGAACCGCGGTTCGTCACCTTGATGATACGCGCCGGTACCCCGGCGTTGACGACGATGTCGCCATCAGCGGTAAGGATGGCGCCGGGCGGGAGATCTTCGTACGTCATCGGATCGGATTCCTCACCGTGACCAGTCGGGTACCGTCAGGGAAGAGCGCGTCGATGTAGAGAACCGTGAGCATTTCGGGGACGCCTGGCAAAACGTCGTCGCGCGTCAAGAGGGACGTCGCATGGGCAACGACTTCGTCATACGAACGTCCCGCGCGGGCCTCCTGAAAGACTTCGTCGCAAATCAGGGCCGCAGCTTCAGCGTAGTTGAGCTTGATGCCGCGAGCGCGATAGCGGCGGGCCAACTCAGCGAGCGTGAATACAGTTAATCGGTCCAGTTCTTTCGGTGTCAGGTACATCAGTAGCCGCGCTTCCTGTCGAACGTATCGGAGCTCGCTTCTGCAGCGGACGGATGCTCCGGCACGGCCAGCACTTCCAGCCGGGTGCGGTACGGAATGCGATACTGTCTGAGCAGGTTCAGCACATTGACACGGCGGTATCCGGTCGGCAGCCGCGGCTGCTCGTGCGGGGAGAGGGCGAGACGAGTCGGTAGGTAGCGTCCTAGACGCCCGGAACGGATGGCTTCGGCGAGGAGATCGAGATCGGCCCGACCAGGAATGTCCTCGATCCAGAGATCGGGTGGCCCGCTGAAGGGATCGCGGTCGAGCCAGATGTACAACCGGCGCTCCGACACGGTGAGGCTCCTCGCGCGCACGAATGTGCTCGTCTACCACCCGTCAGGACGTGAACGGTATCCACGTATCGGCAGCGGGAAGGCGTTCGTCGTCCGGGGAAGCCGGTTGGAGTCGCAGGAGTGCCTCGATATCGACACGGCGGTACAAGCGTTCGCGACCGATGCCGCGACGATAGCTCCGGATACGGCCGCGACTCGCGTAGGCGTAGAGGGTTTCCCGCTTCACACCGAGCAGCGCAGCTGCTTCCTGTGCCGTAAGATACTCCACACCATCGATTTCGATCATCGCTCGCTCCCGTCTCCATCCCGCAGCTGTGCAGTATACCCGACCAGTCAGTATCGAGCATGTGGTGTACAGAATCACCGAGCACGAAACGCGCGGCGGCCGGCACCGATCCGGTAGTCGGCACGGATCGCGATGCCAGGATGGTGTGCTCGGGAAGGAAAACGAAAACAGCCGAAGTGCGTTCCACACACTGGCGTGGTGTGTGGTATCATTCGGTGGTGTGCCGGCACGGTCGGTCGTGCCAATCTCGGTACCGAAGGGGTGTGAGGCCAGGTGGCGAAGTCGGTTCACGTCGAGCTGCGCGAGAACGAAAGCTTCGACGCGCTCCTCAAGCGGTTCACCAAGGAGCTGCAGAAGGCCGGTGTACTGCGTGACTACCGGGCGAAGCGGCACTACGTGAGCAAGTCGGAGCAGCGTCGGGCCAAGATCCGCAAGGCGGAGCATCGTCGCCGCCGCAAGCTCGCGAAGCTCGCCAAGAAAGGCCAGCTCGGGCTCTGATCGTGCGGCTGGTCGAATCGCACGGAAACGAGCGAAGGGGCATGACTCTTCGCAGTTTGACGGAACGAACGTGGCTGTTGCCGCTCGCGACAGCCACGTTCCTGATTTTTGTCGGTGGGTCGGTGCTGTTGGTCGCGGTGTTGCAGGCTCCGGCGTGGGTTATCGGCCTTCTTCTGCTCCCGTCCTTTCTGATGACGACAGGTGCGCTGGCGGTCGCCTTGGCTGACCTCCTCGAGCGGCCGAGCGAGCGATTTCGGTTCGGGGGACGCCTGCTGTGGGTGGTTTTGATCGCGATCTTCAACGTGCTCGCGTTCTTGCCGTACTGGCTCTGCGTCGCCCGCCATCCGTGGCATGATCAGCCCGCTGGCGCGGCAGCGAGCGAACGCAGGCGTGTCTGAAGCTCAGCGACGATCGCTTGCACCTCGGCTGCCGGCGCTCGACTGTCCACGGCGCGTGCGAGCTGATCGAAGAGGTCGTCGATCGCGGCGCGCTCGTCAGGACTGACCGTGCCGCGGATACGCTCCCAGTTCGCACGGGCCCGTGCGACGGCGTTGCGCGCAGCCTCGTATTCACTGGCTTGTACCACCTGGCCGTCCTGGATCGTCTCCTCGGTGTACAGCGAAATCGCCAGGACGTCGAGTTCGGCCGCGATCTGCGACGCAGTTGCTGCCACATCGGCGGAGGTTGCTGAGGGCGCACGAGTGCGCAGCCAGCCAGCGACGAGGAGCGCAACGAGAACGATCGCAGCAGCCAGAATCGCCACGGGAAGCCAGGCTGGACGTCGCCGGCGGGGGCGTACGACAGCCACGTCACCACCTCACAGTCGTGCCAATTGACCGACCAGGATACACCCCGCCTCTTCGCAGGGGAGTGCACTGTCGAGTCCGATCGGACGATCGAAGAGAAGACAGCGGGAACCGATGATCGTACACGCACAACCGTGAGCCGGTTGACGAACCATGCCGGTCACCTTGCCATCGAGTGCGCGGCAGGAGCCGTCGTGTGCGTGGAAACAGATCGCCCCGTGACGGTCGACGACGACGATCGGCCGCCGCTCGCGGCGGAAGGGACCGATGCCGCTGCGAACCACCGCCGTGAAAACCCGGTAATACGGATTCTCGAACTGGAGACGCACGGTTTCCTCTGGGACGCCGAGCGCCCGTGCAGCGAGTCGTTGTGCTGTGTCGCGATCGACCGCGGCCGTGAGCGAAACGGGTGCCGACGAATCGAGCGCGAGTGCGCGGATCCGGGAGGCCTGGCGTTCTGGAATCGGCTCGACCACCACCTGCACGCTGCCGGGGACGGCACCGTAGGAGACGAGGCGCTGCTCCACCCGCTCGACTGCGGCGAGCAACTCCGCTCCCGAACGGACGTGCACTTCCTCGATCAGGCTCAGCGGCGTCGTCGCGGCGCCGACGGCGGCGATGACCTCGGCGTGTGGGGCGATGGCGACGCTCAAGCCGAGGCGCTCGCCGAGGAGCGGTGCGATGACGCTCGCACCGCCGCCCAAACCGATCAGCTGCGGCTGTCGCAGGTTGTACTCCCGAAGCAGGCCCTGGGCGAGCGGCACGAGGGCCTCGATCGCGCAGGCGAGCACCTCGCGTGCGAGGTGTTCGGCGCTCCAGCCGAGCGACTGGGCGACTGCCTGGAAAGCTGTCCGGGCGCGTTCCTGATGGCCGTACGCATAGTCCGATGGTGCGAGGAGCCCCAGTGCGTTCGCTGCATCGGTCAATGTCAGGGCTGCGCGCCGCCCGCGGACGTCCCGGACGATAACGTAGTGCGGATCGTCACCTTCCTGCGGCGCGATCGTTTCCCAGGTGAACGGTGGTTTCAAGTCATCGGCGAAGCTGACGTACGGCAGGCCAGCGATGTGTGCGCTCCGTGGCCCGACGCCGGCGATACGACCGCGCTCGATCCGGAAGAGCGAGCCACCACCGATGCCAGCGACGTGGACATCGACGGAACGCAGGCAGGTCGGGTGCTGCATGATCCGGACGTACCGGAGTGCCGGTCGTCCGTCACGGATCACGCCGATATTCGTGCTCGTCCCGCCCACCTCAACGAAGAGCGCATCGACCGTCGGTCGCGTCCGGAGCGCTCCCGCCACGCTGGCTGCCGGTCCGGAGAGCATACTGACCGCGGGCAACGAGGCCAGCTGGTCGATCGGCACGACACTGAGATCCCCGGTGAGGATCATAGCCGGAGCGGTGAGACCCGCTTCCTCGAGCGCTGTGCGCACCCACGCGGTCGTCTCCTGCATCCGTGGCAAGATGCTGGCGTTGATGGCAGCGGTGAGCGTGCGGACTTCGAGCCCGTAGAGGCCGGTCAGCTGATGCCCAGCCGTTGCTGGAAGACCGAGCTTCTCGGCAACAGCCAGACCGAGCCGTTCTGGCTCGGCATCTTCGACCGCATAGGCGGCCGAGATCGCGACGGCGCGGGCACCAGCCGCCATCAGGCCGCGAAGCGCTCGCTCGACGGTCGCTTCGGTGCACTCCTCCCGGTCCAGATAGGCGTAGTGCAGCTGCAGGGTATGGCCGGGCGCGAGCTCGATCCGACCCAGACGCGTGCGTTGCTGTGTCTGGCGCCGCTCGCGCCGTGGACCGATTGCCAAGACGCCGACCGGTACGACGTCGCCTTCCAGCAGCGCGTTGACTGCCTGGGTCGTACTGAACGTGACCAGGCCGACCTGGTCGACCGTGAAGCGCCCGGCGTCGAGCAGGGCGCGCAACGCCGCGATGGCGCCCGTGGCGACCCCCTGCTCCGCGCGGTGCGTCGTGGGAACAGCGGCACGAGCGATCAGCTCGCCAGAGCGGGGGTCGACCGCTGCTGCCTTCGTGAAGGTCCCACCGACGTCGATACCGATCCGAATCACGCCGCTCCCTCCCTCAATCCGAGACCTGGACTGGTCGGCTGACTGCTGCGCTGCGATACCATGTCCAGCCGGCCCACAGCCACGCAGCACTATACGCGAGAATGAGCGCGGCTTGCGCGATCAGAACCTCACGTGTCGGATGCAGGCCGAGGAGATCCGTCAGCACCCGGTTGAGTGCCGGCAGTTCGACGACCGTGATGGGCAGATAGCCGAGCATTTGGAGTTCCCACACTGCATGACCGAGGATGGCGACCGAGAGCAGCATGATGACAACCACGGCTGCCGAGAGGAAGGCACGCAGCGGCAGTCGCGCGCCGAGCGCGATCACTGCCCAGCCGATGACGACGAGCAGGAGTGCAGCGAGCACGACCCCCAGCGCGATCCACAGTTCCAGCCGCCGGGCCATGAGGACGAGCGACTGATAGAGCACAGCCGTCTCCGCTCCCTCGCGGTACACGGCGGTGAACCCGAGCAACGCGACCGCCGAAGCCTTGCCGGTGGCGACGGCCTCCCAGGCGTGTGCCCGCAGGTATTCCATCCAGCGGCGGGTGTCGATCCGGCGGAGCAGCCACAAGCTGATCGAGATCATCAGCAAGACAGCCAGGAGCGACATCGCGATTTCCAGGATCTCACGTCCGATCGGCATCACCCTGAGCACGACGACCAAGAGAAGCCAGGTCGCCAAGCTCGCTGGCAACGCGAGGAGTACGCCGATCCACAGCGGTCGGCGCAGGCTGGGCTGGTGGACACCGAGATAGCCCAGCAAGGCGGCGATGACGAGGATCGCTTCGATCCCCTCCCGGAACAGGATAGAGAACGAAGCGAGCGTGACGAAGAGCGGGGCGGCGATACCTGGACCGCCGACCACCCGCTCCACTTCCACTAACCCGCTGTCGATCTCCATGAGGATGCGGTCGATCTCCTCAGCTGGTGCACCCTCCTCGATCAGCTGCCGCCACTGGGCGAACTTGATTTCCATCGCGAAGGTGAAGTTCGGGTCCGCGACACGGAGTGGAATCTCGACCAGTTCGAAGTGGTCGAGATAGGCTTGCCGCGCTAGGCGCAGGGCACGCTCGCGGTCACCTGCTCGATAGGCATCGCGACTCTGCTGCATGAGTTCGCGGATCGTGGCCAGCTCCTCGCGCACGGCGACCGCTGGCGTCTGCTCCTGGGCGCCAACCGTACCCGGGAGCGCCATGAGGGCAAGGAGAGGGAGCGCGATCACCAGCAGGTTGGCGAGCCGAACCCAGCGTGGCGCGGCAAACGTCACTGCAGAACCTCCTCGACTTCTGCGAGTCCGCTCTTGACCTTCTCGATCAGTTGCGATACCTCATCGACCGATCGACCCTCGCGAATTGCATCGCGAACAGCCTTGAAGTCGAGTTCGAGCTGTTCGACCAGCTCACGGTGGCCGGCATCGAGGAGCGGCGCCTCGAGGTGCTCGAAACCGTCGAGGTAGGCGTTGGCAGCCTGCTCGTATGCCGCGTCGGCGTCGCCTTGGCGATAGAGTTCGAGCGCCTCGTCGAGCATCGCGTTGATCCGGGCGATCTGCTCACCTGTCGACGTTGCTTGCGGAGCGCTGATCCCGTAGGCGAGCCGAAGTTCAGCAGCGAGGTGCTGGAGGCGCTCGCGGATCGTCTCGGTGTCTGTGAACGCTGCACCGGCTTCATCACGGAACTGCGCGAGGTCACTGTTCTCGAGCGCTTCGAGATCTTCTTCTGCTTCGGCAGCTGCTTCCTTCCCGCTCTCCGGGGCTGCTGCGACGACAGTGGGGAGTTCATTGCGCAAAACCTGGAAGAACCCCCACGCGTCCTGGAACTCCTCGATGTTGACGATCTGACCGTTCTCGACAGCCTCAGCGAGTTCCGTCGCGATCGATTCGGCGAGCGTCGCGAGTGCTGCGGCCTGGAGAGCGGATGGATCATCACTGGACTCCAGAACCGTCGCGATCGCCTCACGGAGTGCCTGCTGCGCAGCCTCGTTGGCCTGGCGCGCGTCGGCGGACTCTTCCTGTGCGGCCTGGAGATATGCATCGAGTGGCTCGCGAACCGAGGTCAAGCCGCGTTCCTCGAGCACTGACTCGACCGACGCCCAGTACTCGGCAGTTGGGTGGGCAGCGTGTGCCTGGGCCAGTGTCCAATTACCCTGCTCCAGGTTCGCTCGACTCGCTTCGAGGTGCCCGAGCATTTCGTACAGCGTCGCGACGAGGTCCGCGTCATCCCGGACCGCGGTCTCATGCTCCTCATGCGTATCGGGTGTCGCGACCGCTGTCGGAGTCGTTCCTGATCCGATCGCTGGTTGGGTCGGAGTCGGTTCCGCTTCCTGCGACTGATTACACGCGAGAAGAAACGCTGCAGTAGCGAGTACGAACAGCAACGAAACAACGCGCTGAACCGGGAACCAGCGACTCGGCACGTTCCTCTCCTCCCTCATACCCGGACCGTCTCACGTCACGCTCGTGTTTTCCCGATCCAGTCGCCGGCGACCAAACCCGAGTAAAACACTCGGGATTCATTCTACGGAGTCGGAATGGGGGTGTCAAGCCATGCGTGTGCGCATCCGCGGATCGAGGGAAAACGACCATCGCCAGTGGAGAGGGGCTCGTGGTGCACTGTGCGCGGCTCGTCGACCATGCGGTGCCATCATCTGAAGCGAGGCACGAGGGCGTAGAGTATGGTGTCCCGCATCGAGGAGGAACCGACGAGTTCTATCGTCGCTGTCGCCCCAAGGTTCATGCGAATGCAGCGAAGGAGAGCTGGGCTCGCTCTCCTTCGCGCCTCGTGCCGATAGAATGGAGTCGCTTCCTGCCCTGGCCTCTTACACCGGCCAGGTTTCCAGTCGCCAGGCACTGTCCCAAAACAGCCATTCGTAGCGCGACGTCGTCACGAAATGCTGCCGAATCGGAGCACGGCGTGACTCGGGGAGGTCGGTCACTGCCTCGTCCGTCACGGCAAGAACCGCGCGCACCACCTGCGCGTACTCCTCGGAGGCATAGGTGTCGATCCAGCGTTGATAGAGCGGGTTGGGCGATCCGAGGCGCTCGAGATGCTTTCCCACTTCCCAGTAGATCCAGTAACAGGGCAGCACGGCGCCGAGGAGTTCCTCGAAGGGGCGTTCGTAGGCGATGCGCAAGAGATACGACGTGTAAGCCAGGTTCGCTGGAGCATACGGCGTCGAGGCGACCTGCTCTTCGCTGAGCCTCCACTCTTGGAAGAAACTCTCGTGCAGGGATCGTTCGACGACGAGCGCGACTTTGGCGTGCTCGGCGAAGAGTTCGCACCAGGCTTCGCGTGGAGCTTTTGCGGCGGCGAGGGCGAGGCAACGTGCGTAATCCTGCAGGTAGAGTGCGTCCTGAACGACGTAGAAGCGAAATGCTTCCTCCGGCAACGATCCGTCGGTCAAGCCCTTCACGAACGGATGGGCCAGGATGGCGGAAAAGATGGGCTCGATGCTGCGCCAGAGTTCCTCGGTGAAACGGGTCATCGGGTGGCTCCTTTCCTGTCACACAGGCCAACCTGCGCGTGTGTAGACCATATCCCAGAAGAGATACTCGTACCGCGCGGTCGCGAAGAAGGCTGCGCGAATCACGGGGCGCTCGCTCTCCGTCACCCGTCGGAGTAGTTGCTGCCCGAGCCAGTCGACCCAGGCGGCGAATTGTGGGCTCGTCCAGTTCTCGATCCACCGTGCGTAGGGCTCGGCCAGCCCGAGAGTGTTCCGGACGCTCGACCAGGCATCGTAGTAGGCCTTCTCGGCACCCCAGAGTACGGTCAAGGCTTCGGCGAGGGATCCCGTCGCGGCGGTCGCGAGAAGGTACGATGCATACCCGAGACAGACGGGTGTCGGTTCGACGACAAGCGTGAGGTTGTGCGCCCGCGCGTAGTCCTCGAATATCGCCAGCTCGTTGCGGAACGCGACCGCGGCGTCGAGCAGACCACGCCGGAGTTCTTCATCTGGCGCCCGCGCGATGAGCAGGGCGAGGAACCGGATCCCCGCTTGAACGAACAGATAGTCCTGCTGGACCCAGAAGTCGAACCGCTCGCGCGGCAGCTGTCCGGTCGCGAGTTCGCGCAAGAAGGGATGCTCGGTCATCGCCTCCCAGATCGGCTGCGCATCCCGCAGCAACTCGTCGAGCAGCGTCGCAGCCATCGTCGAACCTCCTCTTCCGCTCGTGGAAACGCCTGCCGTTTTTGTCTTGTGATTCGGGGGACTCGAGAAGTGCGGATCACATGACTGCGGCCCTCCCTTCGCTGGTATTACCCAGATCAGGTCGTACCGGTCGGCGGCGGAATCCTGAGCCGCCCTCTCAGCCCGGTTCGCCCGAGCTCCCGGGGCACGCCACTTCGTCTGACACGCTACCGGTCGTCTGGGAAAATGTCAAGGGCGCGTTGCCAAATCTCGCTCGTACGCCAAGACAGAAGGTGACTGGCAGGCCTGCAGAGAACAGGTCGGGGCACGTATCGTGCGGCAAACGGGCATCGCTATACTAGGCTTCGGGACTGCTGCCCCGGGTATCGGCGGTGCGTGACAATCTCCGGGGGTCGACGAACGGGGGAACCGATGAAAGGGGTCGTGCTGGCGGGCGGGCTCGGAACACGACTGTATCCCTTGACCTTCGCGACGAACAAGCATCTCCTGCCAGTTTACGATCAGCCGATGATCTATTATCCGATCCAGACACTCGTCCGGGCCGGCATCGACGAAATCATGGTCGTGACCGGTGGGCCGCATGCTGGGGATTTCCTGCGTGTTTTGCGCAACGGGCGCCATCTCGGGGTACGACACCTGGAGTACGCGTACCAGGAGGAAGAGCGTGGCATCGCCGATGCGCTGAGCTTGTGCGAGGAATTCGCCGATGGCGAGCACATCTGTGTCATACTCGGTGACAACACGACGGATGCAGACATTCGCCCAGCGGTAGAGAGCTTTACGGGCGGTGCGTTGATCTTCCTGGCGCGTGTGCCCGATCCACACCGGTTCGGGTGCCCCGTCTTCGACCCGGACGATCCGACACGAATCATTCGGATCGAGGAGAAGCCCAGGGAACCGAAAAGTCCCTATGCGGTGACGGGGCTTTATCTCTATGACAGTCGCGTCTTCGATTTCATCCGAGAGCTGGAGCCGTCGCCGCGTGGCGAGCTCGAGATCACCGACGTCAATAACCGGTACCTGGAGTTGGGACTCCTACGCTGGGTGGAGCTTCAGGGATTCTGGAGCGACGCAGGGACGTTCGAGAGCCTGCACCGGGCCAATCGCTATTGGGCCGAGCGGCGGGGTTACCGCGATCCCGAGCCGTTCGTCCCGCAGCCACCAGTGGGAGCGGCGAATCCATAACGACGGAGTGACGACGGAGGAAGGATGTTCAAACGCGAAGCGGATCGAGCGGCAGCACTGATCAATCGCGCGCTCGAGGCCCTCGGCTACGGCAGCCGTGTATTCGATATGCGACCGATCCCGTTCCCCGGGGTATGGGGAACATCGACCACGGTCTGCTATCAGATCGCCAACGAACAACTATCCGAGGAACTCGAGCAGGTCACGGCTGGTCTCTCGAAAAAGGAAGCCAAGCGTCTCGTCCAGGAGCGAGTACGCGAGCGGGCCCAGGCGATCGCCGAGCAGCTCGCCAGCTGGCTCACCGCACACGGCGACTTCGCACGCGTCGAAGCCGTCAACGGATACCTCAACATCGTCTACGATACAGGGCGCTTCGCCAATGAGGTGCTGCGGACAGCGCTCGTGAGCGGCGCTGATTTCGGGCGTGGTGCGCCGCGTGGCGAGCGCGTCATGGTCGAATATTCGCAGCCGAACACGCATAAGGCTTTCCACATCGGACATTTGCGGAACGTTTGTCTCGGCAACGCACTCAGCCGCATCTTGCGCTTCGCTGGCTTCGATGTCCTGGAAGCCAATTACATCGGCGATATCGGTTTGCACGTGATCAAGTGCCTCTGGTGCTACCTGCGGTTCCACCAGGGCGAGGAGCCGCCACGCGAGCAACGCGGGCGCTGGCTGGGTGAAATCTACGCTGAGGCGGATCGTCGCCTGAATTACCGGAAAGATGTGGTCGAGCTGTTGAACGAAATCGCGCGCGGCGATCAGGTCTTCGTCCAGGCGATCGATCGTTTGCTCAAGGAGCTCTGGAAAGAGCACAAGGTCGGTGAGGATATCGCGTACCTGCTGGGCCAGATCTCGCAGGGGCGGGAGATCAAGCCGGACGCGTTCTACGACGACCAGACGATCGTCAAATTCTGGCCGCTCGTCGGCCGCCAGCTCGAACAGGAGTTGGTCGAGGTGCGTGCTGCGGTCGCGCAGGATCCGAGTGTCCGGGATCGCCTCGAGCAACTCGAAGAATGGTACGAGCGATGGCGCCGACTCGCCGCGACCCTAGACTGGTGGCCGCACGTGCCGCAATGGGAGCGGGAGGTTCGTGAAACGTTCCAGCGCTGGGAGCGGAAAGATCCTGAGTTCGTCCGCCTGTGGGAAGAGACCCGCGCCTGGAGCATGGAGGAGTTCCTGCGCATCTACGAAGAGCTGGACGTCCACTTCGATGTCTGGTTCTTCGAAAGCGAAGTGGAAGAAGAAGGGCGGCAGATCGTCCGCGAACTGTTGGAGCGTGGCATCGCCGAGATCAGCGACGGGTTACCGGTCGTCAAAATCGACGAGAAACTCGGTCTCGAGAAGGAAACCTATCGGACGTTGCCGATCCTGCGTTCGGACGGGACGACACTCTACTCGACTAAGGATCTGGCACTCACGAAGCGAAAGTTCGAGCAGTACAAGGTCGACCGTGCCATCTGGGTGGTGGACGTCCGGCAGACGCTGTATCTGCAGCAGATCTTCAAGGTCATGGAACTCTGGGGCTTCGAGCAGGCAGCGAAGTGCTACCACCTGGCTTACGAAACCGTGATGCTCCCGAGCGGTGCGATGAGCAGTCGCCTGGGAAACGTCGTACTGTACGAGGATGTAGCGCGTCAGGTGCTCGAACGGGCGCGTGAGATCATCGAGGAGAAGAACCCGACGCTGCCGCCCGATGTCAAGGAATCGGTCGCCCGGCAGGTCGGTCTCGGTAGCCTTAAATACGGAATGCTGTCGCGCGACAACAACCGGGTCATCGTCTTCGATATCGAGGAAGCATTGTCCTTCGATGGGCACGCTGCACCGTATATTCAGTACGCACACGCTCGGGCCTGCCGTATTCTCGAGAAGGTCGATTCCCTGCCGGAAGGGCCGTATGTGCTGGAGAACCTCACGCGAGAGGAGATCGACCTGATCGAGCAGATCGCGCTCTTCCCGGACGAGGTGCAGCGTGCGGCCGACGAGTACAAACCGCTGGTTATCGCGAACTACGTGTACGAGCTCGCCAAGCGGTTCAACGAGTTCTACCGGGTCTGCCCGGTGCTCCAGGCGCCCGAGCCGCAGCGGTCGGCGCGACTGGCAATGGTGGCGGCGACGCGGCAGACACTCGCAAACGGGCTCACGCTTCTGGGTATTGCTGCCCCCGAGGTGATGTGAGTCGCTCGTATCAGTCGAGTCCAGGCGACGGGGTCGTCTCGAGCGCTGGTGACGGATTCATGGTCGGAATCGCTTCCTCCGCCGGCTGTTCCGCTGTTGGAGTAGGCGACTGCGCGACGGTCGGTGTCGGTACGGGGGTAGGGATGTCGGGTTCGGGCGTTGGCGCACTGGGGGTTTGGGTCGGCATCGGCTCGACGGTCACTTCCGGAGTCGGCTCAGTCACGGGCTCTTCCGGCATCGTCACCTCGGGCGGTGGTGTCTCGATCGGTTCGGCGAGTTCGGGGGCGGCCGGTTCAGCTGGTACGGAAAAGCTCGTGGCGCGGACTTGTGGGCGCGGCTGACCCTCCCGGGGCGGAAACATCTGATCGAGAATCGCCTGGATGGCTTGCCAGTTGGGGATCAGGTAGAATGGCTGGCCGGGTTCCCAGTAGCTCGTCGTCGCGTCGAGAAGGGTGTAGGAGTGGATCCGATCGCGAGGAATCTCCGTGCCGAGTTTGGCGAGGGCGAGCACCTGGGTCGGGCTGAGATCGGTACGAACCGTGTCACCGAGTAAATCGACGAACTGCGGTGCTTTGCGGATGAGATCGAGCCGCAGCCCTTGCTCGCGGAGTGCGCGGAGTACCTGCTGCTGCCGGTAACCGCGGGAGAAATCGTTGTCGTCGTGACGGGTGCGCACGTACCGGAGCGCAGTCTTCCCGTCCATCCGTTGCAGACCAGGCGCGAAATAGATGCGCGTGTAGTTGTAGTCCTCGCCCGGATACTCGTCGTCCTTGATCGGTGCCGGTACGTCGACGACGACGCCGCCGAGCGTATCGATGATGCGGACGAAACCGTCGAAATCGACTTCCGCATAGTAGTGAATCGGGATGCCGAAGTTGTATTCGATCGTCGCCCGGACGAGTCCGGGGCCGGTGATCGGCGAGTTGGCACCGAGCGCGTAGGCAGCGTTGATCTTGTCCTCCCCGTAGCCCGGAATCACGACCAACAAGTCGCGGGGAATCGACAGCATGCTGACATCTTTCGTTTCGGGATCGATCGTGACCACGATGATCGTATCGGAGCGAGGAATTTCCTCCTGCTCCCGCCGGTCGACACCGAGGAGCAGGACGTTGATCCGATCCTTCTTGTCCCAGTCGGGAAGCTGGATAGCTGGATCGTCTGCCGTCAACAGCACGACCTCAGGCGTTCCCTGCTCGTTCACGACAACCGTCGCGCGCGGTGCGGGGGTCACGAAAACGCGCTGGTAGGCGCGCCAGCTGGCCACGGCCAGCGGCCCGAGATAGGCGAGGAGAGCCGCGACGATGACGAGGCTCGCCAGTCCGAAGAGGACGCGCGTCGAGGGGAGACGCCGCCGACGTGGTGCGTGGCGTGCGGCCGGCTGCACATCCTCGACACCGTAACCGTGCCGGGCTGCACGCAATTCGCGGGCTGTGCGGCGCACGTAGGGAAAGTCCGGTGACTGTCGTGGCGGGTCGTTCGCTGCCATTTCCGATCCTTCCACAGCGCTCGCGCGCCGCGCAGCAGTATAGCAGGGCCACGATCGTGGACCGAAGTTGACGACGATCAACTGCGGACTTCATACTGTCGTCCGTACGAGGGGTTCCGACGCCGGTTGGGTGCGAGGCAGGAGGCGAGCATGATTCTGTCGGATCGAGATATCATCGAGGCCTTGAAGACCGGGCGGATCAAGATCACCCCAGAGCCGGACCTGGAGACGCAACTCGGGGCCTGTTCCATCGATCTCCGCCTCGGGAACACCTTCATGGTGTTCGAACACTCGCGGTTCTCGTACATCGACCCGCGCCAGCCGCAGTCGATCGGTGACGCGATGCGAACCATTGTCGTGCCTGATGGTGAGCCGTTCATCATGCAGGCGGGAGATTTTGCGCTCGCCTCGACGCTGGAATACATCGAGATCGCGGATGATCTCGTCGGCCGACTGGAAGGGCGCTCGAGTATCGCACGCCTGGGCATCACGGTGCACAGCACGGCTGCGCTCTTTGAACCGGGCTGGGCTGGGACAGCGACGATGGAACTCTCGAATCTGGGGCGCATGGCTGTTGCGCTCTACCCCGGGATGCGGATCTGTTCGTTCACGTTCGAGCAGTTGACATCACCGGCGCTCGTTCCCTATCGCATGAAGCGCGGCAACAAATACGCCGGGCAAAAGGATCCGAAGCCGAGCCGGTTGGCCGAGGAACTCAGCCTGGAGCAGCTCCGGCGTTCCTGATCCTCACGGTTGCTCCTTCGCCGGTGTCGGTGTGACCCCGGCACGATAGTCCTCGTATCGAGCGAGGACGAACAGGAGCGACGAGAGCCGGTTTAGGTACGCCAGCAGGAAATCGTTGTGCACTTCGCCCTCGTGATAGAGGCGCGCGACGAGGCGTTCTGCGCGCCGCACGACGGTGCGAGCGAAGTCGAGAGCGGCTCCCTGGACGGTGTCGCCCGGGAGAACGAAGTGCCGGCCGATCGGAACGGTCGCGCCCAGACGATCGATCGTCTCCTCGAGTCGTCGGACATGTTCCTGCGTGATGTGATATTTGTCCTGCTCGACGCCAGGGGCGAAAGCCAGTTCTGCCATCATGACGTAAAGGTCGCGTTGCACCTGGACGAGGATGCGCTTCGTTTCCTCATCCTGAGCGCACGCGCGCGCTAAACCGATCGCTGAGGTTGCTTCATCCAGCGTGCCGAACGTCTCCGGGCGTGGCGCGTACTTGGGGACGCGGCCGCCCAGGAGGTCGGTGTAGCCTTGATCGCCCTTGCCGGTGTACAGCATCGATCGCTCCTTTCGCTCATTCCGCACGCTCGAACTGCCGCGCGGCGATGACGATGAGCACCACTCCGAGCGCCAGGACGATGAGTGCGTCGAGCAGCGGATCGAGTGGCCGACCGAACAACGTGACTCCGAGCTGGTCGATGACCGGTTGCGGTACACCCGTCGAGGAGAGCACGACGCGACGGATCGCGTCGATGCCGTAGGTAACCGGGTCGATACGGGTGAGAACCAGCAACCAAGAAGGGAGGTTGTTGAGCGGGTACAGGGCACCGGAAAGAAAAAGCAGCGGAGTCACCAAGAAGTTCATGACCAGTCCGAATCCCTCGGTCGAGCGCATGCGGGCCGCGATCACCAACCCGATGCTCGAGAGGGAGAAGGCGAGAACGAAGAGAAGCGGAATGAGCAACAGGATCGTTTCGATCTGCAGGTCGACACCGATGATCGGAGCGAGGAGGAGCAGGAGAAGTCCCTGCAGCATGGACGTCGAACTACCACCGAGCGCTTTGCCGACGACGATCGACCAGCGGGGGATCGGTGCAACGAGGAGTTCCTTGAGGAAACCGAACTCGCGATCCCACACGACCGACACGGCGCTGAAGATCGATGAAAAAAGAACCGACATACCGATGATGCCGGGGTAGATGAACTGAACATAATCGGGCCCCATACTGGTGCCACCCAGTCGACCCATCCAAGGCGAGAGCCCTGCGCCGAAGATGGCTAAAAAGAGCAGGGGCTGGGCGAGTCCGCCAGCGATGCGCGTCCGGTCGCGCCAGAAGCGCAGGAGATCTCGCTGCCAGAGCGTGAGGACGCCGACCAGTGCCCGCACGGCGGGTGAGGGCGGACGAACCCGATCGAGGAGTTCAGCGGTCGTCATCGCGTTTCCTTTCAGCGTCGTAGCCGCATGCGCTCGCGGAACAGGTCGAGTTCCGAGGCTTCCTCGTCGCGAATTTGCCGACCAGTCAGGGCGAGGAAGACGTCGTCCAGGCTCGGCCGGCGCAGACTGGCTGACTGGATCGGAACCGTCAGTTCACGGACGAGGCGGGGTATCAGCTCGTCGCCCCGCTCGGCCTCGATGCGCAACGTTCCGTCGACGAGCATCGGTTCGAGTCCGAAGCGTTGCCGCAGTTCATCGGCGGCGCGCTGGTTGTCGGCCGTGGTGAGGACGACGATGTCCTTGGCGACACGGGCCTTGAGCGCGGCCGGTGTGTCCAGGGCGATGATGCGGCCGTGATCGATGATGGCGACCCGATCGCATTGTTCTGCCTCCTCCAGGTAGTGCGTGGTGAGGAATAGCGTGACGCCCGTCTCACGTCGTAGGGTCAGCAGGTGCGACCAGATTTGGCGACGCGTTTGAGGATCCAGGCCGATTGTCGGTTCGTCCAGAACGAGGACCTCCGGGTTGTGGAGGAGGCCACGAACCAGTTCGAGTCGGCGCTTCATCCCTCCGGAAAAGGTGCGAACGAGGGAATGACGCCGTTCCCACAACTCGACCAGGCGGAGGAGCTCTTCGGCGCGCGGGCGCCAGACCGAACCCGGAACGCCGTAGACCCGAGCGTGGAGGGCCAAATTTTCCCACGCTGTGAGCTGTGTATCCAGACTCGGATCCTGGAAAATGATCCCGATCTTCTGGCGAACGCGGTGCGGTTCCCGCACGACATCGTGACCGGCGACACGAGCCGTTCCCTCGGTGGGTCGAGTCAACGTGCAGAGAATGCTGATGGTCGTGGTCTTGCCGGCACCGTTGGGACCGAGGAATCCAAAGAACTCCCCACGTTCGACCGTGAAGTCGACACCAGCGACGGCGAGAATCTCGCCGTAGCGCTTCACGAGCCCGCGAACCTCGATCGCAGCCGTCATTCCTCTTCCCCTCACGACGACGGCGTCGCACCGGCTAAGTGTACTCTCCCAAGACGGGACTCGACCGAATGCGAGACAGGTTTAGCTGTGGGCTTTTACGCAACTGTAATCCTTTCTGTCAACAATCCGCCATCGCGCTGTCGAAACAGGGAATAGACTGGGAAAGTAGGAGGGATTCGATGCGGTGGTCGTTCCTCACGGCCTGGCTTCTGCTCCTCGCGTTGGGTGGGGCCAGTGCCATGTTGTTCTGGTCAAGTTTCAATCGCATTGTCGGTGGCTTCGGCACCGGGGGCGACTGGGCACGTGGCAGTCTCGGGATCATCGGGGTGCTGCTCGTGCTCGGTTTAGCGCGCTGGTTTCTCGCACGGACCGGAGTATTGGGGGAGGTGAGGGACGAAGTGGGACGCGATCGCGGAGTGGCAGGGGAAGGAACGGAGAGGAGCGGGGAACATGTCGCAGGTGGAGCGGAACGGTGAGCGGAACGAACAGCATCCGGTCGGAACCTTGTTCCTCACGCTTTTGATTCTGATCGTCATCATCGGGATCTGGTTGACTGTCTATTTCGACATGCTGGGGCGGGGGTGAGGCATGCGGATCGAGACATACGAGCGGATGTTCATGATCCTCGCTGCTCTCATGCTCGCACTCGGCATCGTCGGCATCGCGATCGGCGCTCTGGTGGCCGGTGTGCACGTACCGTCGCCGGCCGGGCGGGTCGATCCGCGCGCGCTGTCGTCGACTCCTCCGTTCGATCAACCAGGGTTGCGTGACCTGGGGAACGGCAACTACGAGGCGGTGATCGTCGCCCGCGCCTGGCAGTTCCAGCCGAATGCGATCGAAGTGCCAGTCGGCTCGACGGTGACGTTTACGTTGGCGAGTACCGATGTCATTCACGGCTTTGTCCTCGCTGGTACCAATGCGAACGTCATGGTCATCCCGGGACAGATCGCACAGGTGACGGCTCGTTTCGACCAGCCTGGTGAGTACGTGTGGGTGTGCCACGAATACTGTGGTTTCGGGCATCACCAGATGTACGGGAAGGTGGTGGTGCGATGAGTGCGACGGCGCGTGCACAGGCTGCTGCGGGTGGTGGAGCGGTCGCGCGTGAGGGCATCTTCCTCGCGGAACAGCTGTGGCCGATCAAGGGGCAGCTCGCTCTCGCACTCATCGGCCTGGCGCTCGGCGGGCTGATGGGACTGATGCAGGCTCTCGATCGCGTCGGCATCGTGATCTACAAATCGATGCTCCTCCAGAGCTATTACCAGGGTCTGACGATCCATGGAGTTCTCCTAGCCTTCCTGTTCACGTTCGGTTTTGGGAATGCATTCGTCTCGCTGATGGCGATCCGTGGGTTCGAGCGTCCGCTCGCCAGCACCTTTCTCGTGCAGGGGGCGTTCTGGACGATGCTGGTCGGAACGGTGCTGGCGGCCTACGCCATCCTGCGGAATCAGGCGACTGTCCTCTTCACCTTCTACGCACCGATGCGCGCGAGCTCGCTCTTCTATCTCGGAGCCGCGTTGCTCGTTGTTTCCACGCTGCTGACCACGCTGAACCTGGTCCTGACACGGCGTGCCTGGCAACGAGAACACCCGGGCGAGCGTACACCGCTGCTCGGTTTCGTGAGCGTGGTGACGTACGTGATGTGGGCACTCGCCTCGCTCGGGGTGGTGGTACTCGTGATCTTTTTGCTCTTGCCGTGGCAGCTGGGCTGGATCGACACGACGGACCCGCAGTTCAACCGGATCCTGTTCTGGTACACCGGTCACGCGATCGTCTATTTCTGGCTCATGCCTGCCTACATCTCCTGGTACTTGCTCGTGCCGCGGCAGGTCGGTGGTCGCGTTTTCAGTGACAGTTTGGTGCGTCTCGTTTTCATCTTGCTGCTGATCTTCTCGGTACCAACGGGGCTGCATCACCAGTATGTCGATCCAGGGATTCCGACGGTCATGAAGGTGGTGCATCTGTTCACGACCTTCTCGGTTGTCTATCCGAGTCTGGTCACGGCCTTCACGGTGATGGCGGCGCTGGAAGACGGCGGCCGTGCACGTGGTGGCCGTGGGCTCCTGGGCTGGATTTGGAAGCTCCCGTGGGGTGATCCGAGCGTCGCCGCGCAGTTGCTGGCGATGCTCGTGTTCATTCTCGGTGGCGCTACTGGCATCGTGAATGCGAGCTACAACCTGAACAACGTCGTGCACAACACGTCGTTCATCCCCGGGCACTTCCATATGACCGTCGGAACAGCAGTCGCGCTCTCCTTCATCGGCATTACCTACTGGCTCATTCCATACCTCAGTGGGCGCGAGCTCATGGGCCGGCGTCTGGCACTCGCGCAGGCATGGTTGTGGTTCGTCGGTATCTTGCTCTTCGCTCGCGGGCAGATCGCTGCTGGCCTGCTCGGTGAACCTCGGCGCACATCGATCGGAGAAGCACCGTACCGCGATCTCATCAGCGCGGGGCTCGACAACTGGTTGACGGCGATCGGTGGCACGTTGATGGTGATCAGCGGAGCCCTCTACTTCGTCGTGATCGTCTGGACGCTCTTGGCTGGTCGGCGCCTGTCCCAGCCGCTGGAGATCCCGCTTGCCGAGATGCGCTTCGGGGCACGGGAGACAGCGCCACTGTGGGATCGCCTCGGGTTTTGGTTCCTCATCGCCGTCATTCTGGTCGTGATCGCATACGTTCCGTTGTTCGTGCTCTACTTGCCGCTCAACAGCGTGTCACCGCCGATCAAGGTCTATTGAGTGCTCGATGGGTTGATGGCGGGGGGCTTCGCCCCCCCGCCATCTCGGTTGTCACGCAACGGTACCGGGTTCAGGAACGGCGACCGGCGTTCAGAATGCCCCAGATGCTCGGCATCTCTCCGACTGGCACTTCGATGAGGATCGGGCGTGGGTGGCGAACAGCATCGGTGACAACATCGCGCAGCCGCTCCGGTGTCTCGACGCGAACGCCCTCGATGCCGAAGCTCCGCGCGAGCAGGACGAAGTCGGGGTTGTAGAGTTCGGAGGCGATGAACCGACCGCCGAATCGCTCCTTCTGGATACGGCGGACGTTTCCGTAGGCATTGTCGTTGAAGACCACAGTGATAACATCGAGGCGGTGCTGCACCATGGTCGCGAGTTCCGGGAGATTGTAGAAGAAACCGCCATCACCGTTGATCGAAAGAACGGCGCGGTCGGGATTCCCGGCCTTGGCCCCGAGCGCAGTCGCGAAACCGAACCCGAGCGTCCCCTGATACCCGGAAGTCAGGAATGTGCGCGGCTGGTAGACGGGAAATGCATTCCATGTCCAGTAACCGACCTGCGTACTCTCGCTGACGACGATACCGTCCTCCGGTAACGCTTCGCGGAGTGCCATCGCGAACGACGCCTGCGGCTGGACTTCCCAGAGGAGATCCGTGACGCGGTCCTTCAATGCGCGAAGTTCCGGGCGACGCGACTCCCGCTTGCGGTTATAGAGAGGCAGTCGGTCGAGAAGCGCGGCGAGCGCGCGTTTGGCGTCCGCGACGATACCGAGCGTCGGTGGGATGTTGCGGCCGATTTCCTCTGGATCGATGTCGACCTGAATCATCGCCTGTTCACGCGGCCCCCAATCGGACGTCGCAGGCTGGAGAAAACGCGTACCCACGACCAAAATCACATCCGATCGGGGCGTCAGTTCGCGGGCGGCGATGATGTTCTGCGCCAGATCATGCCGATCGTCGAGTGCACCCTTCCCGTCCATCGTCAGGACGACTGGCGCCTCGAGGAGTTCAGCGAGTTCACGCAGCTCGTTCCAGGCTTCGGCAATGAGGACCCCACCACCAGCGAAGATGAGTGGACGCTCGGCCCTCCCGAGTAGCTGCGCCGCCTGCTCGATGAGATCGGGATCGGGATCCGGCGGGCTCGGTCGCACCGGTGCGACGAGTTCGACGTCAGCGGTGTTCTGGAGGACGTCCGGAGGGATCTCGAGGGCGACCGGTCGCGGGCGACCGGTGAAGAGCTGAACGAATGCTTCGTGGACGAGTGATGGTATGTCTGCAGGGTCAGTGGCTCGTGCAGCCCACTTGGTCACCGAGCGGAGCGTCTCCAGCTGGTAGGGGATCTCGTGCAGGAAGCCGCGGCCTTTGCCGATCTGCTCGGATGGGATCTGTCCGGTCACGCACAGCACCCGCGAATTACAGGCGTATGCAGTGGCGAGGCCTGCCATAGCATTCAGGACCCCAGGTCCGGGGACAACCAGACACGTGCCGACCTTGCCCGTCGTTCGCGCGTAGCCGTCCGCCATGTAACTCGTCGCCTGTTCGTGGCGGGTATGGATCACACGGATGTGATCTCGGGCCTCGTAGAGCGCGTCGAATGCCCAATCGAGTTGTACGCCGGGGAGACCGAAGACCATGTCGATCCCCTCCCGCAAGAGTTGCGCGACCAGTGCTTGGCCACCAGTGAGGATGGGCATGCCCGACTCCTTTCCAACGAAAAGCGAGCGGAGCGTCCCGACGATCGAGCCTCGACACGGTAGCGCTCCGCTGCGCAGGGAACCCGGCCGGACGGTGCTGGGACGAGAAAACGAACCGGAGGCAGCGTCGCCTCACCGGTCATTCTAACGGAAACCGGACGAGCACTTCACTCGTTCCCGCTGACGTAGTCGATGCGATGGAGAAAGGCGAGCAGAGTCTCGTTGAACGCATCCGGGTTGTCGACGGGCGCGCCGTGGCCGGCTTCGGGAATTTCCATGACTTCGGCGTTCGGCAAGAGATCAGCGAGAGCGAAAACTGTTCGGCGATAGCCTGCTTGCGTCTCGGCCCCGAAAACGAGAAGCGTCGGTCGGTCGAGCGCCGCCAGCGGTACCGGACCGGGATCGAAAGCGAGGACGGCATCGATCCAGGCAGGTGCGCTGAAGATGTTCCGGCGCCACTCATCGAGCCGTCGTTGCCCTGCCTTCTGGCGCCAGTCGGGGCCGAGCCGTGGTTCGAGAAAGTGCGCCAGTGCCTCGTCGATCCGGTCGGCAGCGAGGAGCGAGCGAAGAAGCGCAGCGGATGCACGCAGGCGCTCGCGTTCGTCCTCGCCGGCGAGCGCGGGTAAGGAAGGTTCGACGAGGACGAGCCCGTGCACGCGCTCAGGCCGCATCAGCGCGAGTGCGAGCGCGACCGTTGCGCCGAGCGAGTTGCCGAGCACGACGGCCCGCTCGACGGCTTCGGCGTCCAGGACGCTGGCGACATCGAGCGCCGCTTCCTCGATCGTTTGGTGTGGCATCGGCGGTGGACTCATCCCGTGACCGCGCAGATGCGGCAGGAGCCAGCGAAACTGCGGCAAACGGAGGACTTGATGAATCCAATTGGATGTCCCGACGAGAATGCCATGGAGCGCCAGGAGCGGCGGGCCTGCTGCTCCAACCCGCCGCTCGTAGGCTACTTTGCTGCCGTTCGGCGTCGTTGCCCAGCGCAGCTCCGTAACACTCACCCTGTCACCCTTCGAGAAGCAGCCGTTCTGGGTCCTCGATCAGTTCCTTGACACGAACGAGGAAGAGCACTGCTTCACGGCCGTCGATGATGCGATGGTCGTAGGTCAGGGCGACGTACATCATCGGACGAATGACGATCTCGCCGTTCACGACGACCGGCCGGTCCTCGATCTTGTGCATGCCCAGGATGCCGACCTGGGGAGGATTGAGAATCGGCGTGGAGAGGAGGGAGCCGAACACCCCGCCGTTCGTGATGGTGAAGGTCCCGCCACTCAGGTCTTCCAGTGTCAGCCGTCGCTCGCGGGCCTTGCGGGCCAGCTCCTCGATTTCTCGCTCGATGTCGGCGAACGACTTCCGATCGGCGTCCCGCACGACCGGAACGACGAGTCCTTCGTCGGTCGCGACAGCGATGCCGATGTCGTAGTAGTACTTGACGACGATCTCGTCGCCCTGAATTTCCGCGTTGAGCAAGGGGAACGCCTTGAGCGCACCGACGACCGCCTTCGTGAAGAAGGACATGAAGCCGAGGTTGACACCGTAGCGCTCGCGGAACTGCTGTCGCCAGCGATTGCGCAGCGCGATGACGGCGCTCATATCGATCTCGTTGAACGTCGTCAACATCGCGGCCGTCTGCTGCGCCTCGACCAGGCGACGAGCGATCGTCTTGCGGCGCTGGCTCATCCGGATTCGTTCCTCGCGGCGCCCAGCGGTCGGCACGACCAGCGACGGCGTGACGACTGGCGCTTCAGCCTCGGGTGCTGTGACTGTGGGTGGCGGGGCAGTAGGTGCTGGTGCTGAGACTCCAGCAACGGCCGCACCGTCGGCTGGTTGCGTGGCCGTCCGTTGCTGGGCGACGTAGCGGAGGACGTCTTCGCGGGTCACGCGTCCCCCTTCCCCGCTGGCTGGCACCTGGCTCAGGTCGACGCCATATTCCTCGGCCAGGCGGCGCACCGCCGGTGTTGCCCGCACCGGGGCGGCCGGAGATGGTGACGGGGCAGCGGCTGCTGCGCTGGGGGCCGGGGTTGTCGGTGTCGCCGTGCCGACCGTCGCTGCCGCAGGTGCGGCCGGGACTTCCGCTGCTTCCGCGATGACCGCGATGACCTCACCGACCGTGACCGTCTCGCCTTCTCGCTTGAGGATGCGCTCGAGGACACCGGCATGTTCGGCCGTGATCTCGACGTTGACCTTCTCGGTTTCGAGTTCGACCAGGACGTCGCCGACCGCGACCGGTTCGCCTTCGCGCTTGCGCCACGCGCCGATCACGGCCTCGACGATCGATTCACCCATCTGCGGAACACGGACCTCGACTGCCATGCTTCTCCCTCTGTTTCCGCATCAGGCCGGCACGGCCGGTTCCGGAACACCCGCGAAGGCCTCTGCGACGATGCGGGCCTGCTCCCGCTCGTGTGCATCCGCGTGGCCTTCGGCTGGACTGGCGCGCTCGGGGCGACCGATGTACCGCAGCGTGCGGTCGCCGAGCAATGCCTGCAGACGCGGTTGGACGAAGGTCCAGGCACCCATATTCTTCGGCTCTTCCTGCAGCCAAACCACGTCTCGTGCATTCGGGTAGTGTGCCAGAATGGCAGAAAGTTCCAGTTCTGGGAACGGATAGAGTTCCTCGATGCGGACGATCGCGACGTGACGGGCCTCGCTGTACTGCGGGCTCGTCACCAGGTCGACGTAGACCTTGCCGCTGCAGACGATGAGTCGCGTCACATCTTCGCGACGATCGACCGCCAGCGGATCGTCGAGTACCGGCTGGAAGCTTCCCTCCGCCAGTTCCTGAACCGGCGACATGGCTCGTGGATGGCGGAGCAAGCTCTTCGGAGTCATCACGATGAGTGGCCGCGGATCGACGGCACGGAGTGCAGCTTGGCGACGCAGCAAGTGGAAGTACTGCGCAGCCGTGGTGCAGTTCGCGATGCGGACGTTGTCTTCGGCTGCCAGCTGTAGGAACCGCTCCAAGCGAGCGCTCGAATGCTCTGGACCTTGTCCCTCGTAACCATGCGGCAAGAGGAGTACGAGCGCGGAACGCTGGCGCCACTTGGCCCAGCCGCTGACGATGAACTGGTCGATGATCACTTGGGCGACGTTGGCGAAGTCACCGAACTGCGCTTCCCACAACACCAGCGCTTCTGGAGCCTGAACACTGTAGCCGTACTCGAAGCCGAGCGGTGCAGCTTCGGACAGCGGACTGTTGTACACAGCGAAGCTTGCCCGTGCCGCGGGCATGCGCTGCAACGGAATCACGCGTTCTCCCGTCTCGAAGTCGTAGAACGCGACGTGCCGTTGGCTGAACGTGCCACGGATCGTGTCCTGGCCGGTCAGGCGAATCGGTACACCGTCGGCGAGCAACGACGCGAAAGCGAGGAGTTCGGCGTGCGCCCAATCGACCTGTTCCTCTCGCTCGACCGCCTCGAGCCGTCGCTGCAACTGGCGTCGCATCTTCGGGTTGAGGTGGAACCCTTCAGGCAGTGCATGCGCTTGGCGGTTGAGTTCCTTGAGCCGGTCGAGCGGTACGCTGGTCGACACATGGGGAATGCGTCGGCTCCCGTTCGCGATGCCGTTCGTTCCTGCTGGAGGTGTCGTCTCGCTCTGCAGCTTCTGGCGAATTTCTTGGAACAGCGCGAAGTAGCGCTGTTCCAGGGCGTTGACTTCTTCCTCCGTGACCAACCCCTCGGCGAGTAGCCGCTTCGCCCACAGCTCGCGCACCGTGGGATGCTGGCTGATGATGCGGTACATGACCGGCTGCGTGAAGGTCGGTTCGTCAGCCTCGTTGTGGCCCCAGCGGCGGTAGCCGATAAGGTCGATGAGCACGTCCTTATGGAACCGTTGCCGATACGCAAACGCCAGGCGAGCCGCTGTCAAGCACGCCTCGGGATCATCAGCATTGACGTGGAAGACAGGAATTTCGAACCCGCGTGCGGGATCGGACGCGTAGAAGGTCGAACGGCCTTCCTGCGGTTCGGTCGTGTATCCGAGCTGGTTGTTCACGATGATGTGGATCGTGCCACCGGTCGAGTAGCCGGGAATACCGCTCATGTTGAGCGTCTCGGCGACGATGCCCTCGCCGGTGAAGGCCGCGTCCCCGTGGATGAGAATCGGCAGGCACGCGTCGACGTCCTGGATCGGGAAACCCGGCCGGTCGCGACGCTCTTGCAAGGCGCGTGCCATGCCTTCGACGACTGGGTCGACGAACTCGAGGTGGCTCGGATTGTTGGCGAGAATGACATGCAGCTCGCTGGTCGCGCGGACGCCCCCCATGTGGTACTTGACGTCTCCGGTGTAGCCAAACGTCCCGCCTTCGGTCTGGGCGACCGACTCGCGGTGGTCGAGACCCATGAACTCAGCGAGGATCTGCTCGTATGGCTTCCCCAGGACGTGAGCCAGGACGTTCAGCCGCCCGCGGTGGGCCATTCCCATGGCCACCTTGGGTATGCCTGCGGCCGCCACCTGGCGCAGCACCTCGTCGAGGATCGGAACCAGCATGTCGGTGCCTTCGATCGAGAAACGCTTTTGCCCGACGAAGGCACGGTGGAGGTACCGCTCGAAGACCTCGACCGCTGTCAGTCGTTCGAGGAGCGCCCGCTTCTCCGCTGCATCGAGCTGGACACGGTAGCGTCCGGATTCGATCGCTTCTTCCAGCCACTCGCGTTCAGCGCGCTCCTGTATGTGACCGTAATCGAACCCGATCGTGCCACAGTAGATCTCACGCAAGCGCTCGATCGCCTCGCGCGCATTGCGGGCATCGCGTGCTGCTGGCCCGCCGACCAGCGCGGCCGGTAGCCGAACCAAATCGTCATCGCTCAGACCGTGGTATGCCGGGTCCAGAGCCGGGTCGCCAGGGGGAGGGCTGCCGAGCGGATCCAAGCGGGCCGCCCGGTGCCCGCGATGGCGAATCCGCTGAGCCAATTGAACGGTGGCTGCAACCTTCGAAAAATCGAACGCCGGCCCTGTCACGACAGCGGCCGGCGTCGGCGCTTCGAGTTCGGCGAGGCGAGGTCCCCACTGCTCGAAGAACGCCCGCCAGCTCGGATCGACCGCGGACGGGTCGCGACGATATTCGTCATACAACTCGATGATGTAGCCGAGGTTGAGTCCGGTCAGGCGCTCCAACGCCTCTCGCACATCCTGCATCGCACCAACCCACCTTGTGCGTGATGACTCCGACCCCGCGTGGTGGTGTTCACAGCAAGCGGCAAGAGTGCACACCACCCTCCGGCGGATGCCGCATACCAATGATACCCCTAATGGCAGTGCGGAGACACCAGGGTGTTCAACTTTCTTGGACACGCTATAAGCGTTCGTTCTGGGTTGGCTGCGCGGTAGGGGTGACTGGTGCGCCGGCCGCGAACTCGGTGATGCGTTCCACCGAGTAGACTACTCGTGGATGGATCGCGTGCACCATCGCAGCGACGCGAAGCGCAGCGAGTGCTGGATCTTCGCGCGTTCGCGCCTCGAACCGTTCCCACACCTCGTCCGGAACCTGCTGTCGCAGGCGAAACGTGGTGAAGTCGTACATCGGGCGCAGATCGTCATCGCGACGTGCTGCGTAGCGCGCGAGCGCCTGATCCAGCGCACTCGTCGCCGGGTCGACCGTCGCCAGTTCTTCGACGAGCATGCGGGCGCTGCGGGCGGCATCACCCATTCCCTGAACAGTATGGGGATCCTTGTGGCAGCCTGCGTCGCCGACGAGCACCCAGCCCGGCCCATACGCAGTTCGGAAGAAATTGGGTAGCTGGCCGGTGCCGAGGATCGGGGCTACGCGGCGGGTAGAGGAGATGCGCTCCCAGGCAGCCGGTATCCGTGCGAGGCCTTCTCGGAAATGGCGTTCGACATCGGAGCGGAACGTGCGAAAGGCACGGTGTTCGACGCCGTAACCCACGAGCGTCAACCCGTGGTCAGCCGGGAAGAGAAATGCAGCCGCGTACTCGGCACCGATTTCCGGATACGCGCCGCGGAAGGCGATCGCCGCCGGCTCCGGATCGATCGGAACGCCCTCATAGTAGCTGTAGTACCAGGCGAACAGCGGAGGGACACGATCGAATGGCCGGGCACCAGCGAGGCGGGCGACAGTCGAGTTCCGTCCGTCGGCACCGACGACGAGCCGTGCCTGCGCGATCCACTGTTGGCCGGCATGTTCGAGGACAACACCGGTGACCCGGCCGTTGTCCCATAGGAGATCGCGCGCCTGTGTCCGGAGCAGAACGGTCACACCTGATCTTGTGCGCAGCTGCTCGAGGAGCACGGTGTCGAGAATCTCGCGGCGGATGCACAGAGCGAAATCGAAGCCCTCGTGATCGGGAAACGGTGCTTCGACGTAGGGGAAGCGGAGCCAACGAATACGCGGCGCGGGGAGAGCGAGAACCGGAGCGAGGAACCTGGTTGCTCGAAAAGCCAGGAGCGTATCGGAGAAGAAGAGGTGTGTCGAGAGCGTGGGTCGGGGAAACTGCACGCGGTCGACGACGAGTACACGCCAACCGAGTTCAGCCAGACCAGCGGCTGTGAGGCATCCGGCTATGCGTGCTCCGATCACGATCGCATCGAACTGTCCGAGATCCTTCGGCATTGCTGCCCACCTTTGCGGCGACAGGACGGCGGCGGTGACATGCCCCGAGCCGAAGTACCTTACGACTGCAACGATTGTGGCACGAGTGTGGCGGGCACAGGGTACCGGTTTGTCGTGCCACGAGGCACCGGGGGATCCTTGTCGAACGATGGCCGTGCCGTGTGTAATGCCGTAGACTGGGCTCGGTCGCGACGACCACTTTTCGGTCGTCGCGACAGGACGGTGACAGGACGGTCGCAGCGGTGGACGTGCCGAGTCCGAACGTGGACGGCCCGCGAGCTCCCCATCTGACCCCGTAGGTCCCACAGCGGCCCTCCGGGGCGGTCGGGAGCGACGAATCCCACGACCGGAGGGGCGCAAGTGCATCGGGATATCCCGCAGCCCGATTCCGGAGTGCAGAACTGTGCTGGCTCGGCCAGGTACGAGCCGGTCCGGAATGCTGCGAGCGCCGTTTCGACCGGTCATTCGCTCGTGCGCTCGGTAGCCGATCCAGCTGGGAAGGGGGTTCCATGACGCAGGAGTTGGACGTTCGCGTGGCAGTCGAGGAGGCCCTCCAGCGCAAGGATCGAGAAGCGCTCCGCGCAGTGCTCTGGGAACTGTTCGAGCAGGGGCGGCTCGCAGCGATCCTCGGAGAACTCGATTCGGACCAGCTCGTCGCGCTCGTCGAGACTCTCGGCGAGGAAACGTTCGCTGATCTTCTCACGAAACTCGGGCCTCCGTCGGCGGCAGCGGTCTTGCTCCGGCTCGGCCGTGCGGCGCGCGATGTACTCGAAGACGTGCTCTGGTGGTTGTTCGAGCACGACCGGTTGGTCGGCTTGCTCCGCGCTATCCAACCTGCCGAACTGGCTGCGCTCGCCGAGCTGCTGGGGGACGAGACCTTCGGCGAAATCCTAGCTGAGCTCGATCCTCAGGATGCTGCACAAATTCTCGAACGCCTCAGTTCGGCTGAGGCTGCTGATGTGCTCGAGGCGATGGCGCCCGACGATGCAGCCGACGTCTTCGCACGGCTGGATCCGGCAGAGGCGCGACAAATTCTCGTGGAAATGGAACCGCTGGAGGCAAAGGAACTCCAGGAACTCCTCAGCTATCCGCCGGATACCGCTGGCGGGCGGATGACGCCCGCGTATGTCGCGTTGCTGCCCGACGTGCGGGTCGACCAGGCGATCGCGGCGTTGCGGAAGGTCGCCGAGGAAGTCGAAACGATTTACTACGCCTATGTGGTGGACGAGGACAACCACCTGCTCGGTGTCGTCTCGATGCGGGATCTCGTGTTGAATCCCCCCTATCGTACCATCGGCGAGATCATGGAACGTGAGATCGTCAAGGTGCCGGCGACCGCGGATCAAGAAGAAGCAGCGCGTCTTCTCATCGAGGAGGGGCTGCTGGCGATCCCGGTCGTCGACGAGCAGGATCGACTGCTCGGCATCATCACGGTCGACGACGTCGCCGATATCCTCGAGCGAGAAGTCACCGAGGATATCGAGCGGCTCGGTGGTTCGCAGCCGCTGGAAGTCCCGTACACGCGAGCGACACCGGTGTACCTCTGGCGTCGCCGGGTCGGCTGGCTGCTGCTCCTCTTCGTTGCCGAGATGTACACCGGGACAGTGCTTCGCCATTTCGAGCAGGAGCTGGAAGAAGCGATCGCGCTGGCCTTTTTCGTCCCGCTCCTGATCGGTACCGGCGGGAACGCCGGTTCGCAGGTGGTGACGACGCTGGTGCGTGCGATGGCGGTCGAGGGGATTTCGCTGCGCGACTTTTTCCGCATCTTCCCGAAAGAGTTTATCGCCGGACTCCTGGCAGGACTCGCCATGGGCATCGCCGGCTTCCTCCGTGCGGAGATACTGGGGGTTGACCCGGCGATTTCTCTGACTGTTGGCACTGCACTCTTCTGTATCGTCCTCTGGGCCGTGACCGTCGCGACACTCTTACCACTGCTTCTCAAACGGCTCGGAATCGACCCCGCCGTGGTCTCATCCCCGCTGATCGCCACGCTCGTCGATGGCACAGGCTTGGTGATCTACTTCAATGTTGCACGGTTCATCCTCGGGTTGCACGGTTGAGCGAAGCATCGCATGCTTGCGCTCGGGCAGGAGGGTCAGGATGGTGCGAGTACAGGAAGTCGAACCAGGCTGGTACGCGGTCGATGTCGAATTCCAACAGGTGCCGCAGGTGATCGCCTCCTACATCTTCGTCGGGCGCGAGGGTGCGACGGTCGTCGATACGGGGCCGCAGACCACACTGTCGACCTTGCTCGCTGCGCTGAGCGAGCTCGGCATCGGTGAGACACACGTACGGAATCTCGTGCTGACGCATATCCATCTCGACCATGCCGGGGCCGCAGGGCACCTGCTCGAGCGCTTTCCTCAGGCACGAGTTTTCGTGCACCCGGTCGGAGCGCCGCATCTTATCGATCCCAGCCGGCTCTGGGCGAGTGCGGCCCGGATTTACGGCGAGCACATGGAGCAGCTGTGGGGAGAGATCCGACCGTGTCCGGCCGATCGGGTCGTCGTCGTGGACGACACCGAGACGATCGATCTCGGTGGTGGCCGCCGCCTGCGAGCGCTGGCGACCCCAGGACACGCCTCGCATCATCATGCTTATCTCGACACAGCGAGTGGCTCGGTCTTCGCGGGCGATGTCGCGGGTATCCGCATCGGTGGACAACGCTTCGTGTTTCCACCCACGCCACCGCCCGATATCGATCTCGGGCAGTGGCGGCGCAGTATCGAGCGACTGCGCCAGCTGCGGCCAGCGCGACTGTACTTAGGCCATTTCGGAGCTGTCGATGATCCCGAATGGCACTTCGACGATCTGCTCGCGCGCTTGTTCCTCTGGGGTGGGTGGATCGGTGCGCAGCTCGAGCTCGGACAAGAACCCGCGGTGATCGCCGAACGGTTGCGCGAACTGACCGAGGCAGAATTGGGACAGCTCGCTGGCGGTGCAGCACCGCTCCCGGCGTACCACTGGGCATCAGGAAGCTACCGGATGACGGTGGATGGGTATGTCCGGTACTTCCGCTCGCACCGGCCGTTCGCGAGCGGTGTCTAACATCGGAGTGCGCGGGTGATCGACCGGGTGCTGCAGCGGCGGGCCTACCGCCTGATCGTCCTCCTCGGGATCGTGAGTCTGCTCGGTGATGTCACCTACGAAGGGGTGCGCAGTGTTACCGGCCCGTATTTGGCTCTGCTCGGTGCGAGTGCGACGGCGGTCGGTGTCGTCGCCGGGCTCGGTGAGTTCGCCGGATATGCGCTCCGTACCCTGGCCGGGTATCTCGCCGATCGGCTGCGCTCGTACTGGCTTCTGACGTTCGTCGGGTATGCGGCGATCGGTGCCTTGCCGCTGTTGGCGCTGACACACCGTTGGGAGATCGCAGCCTTGCTGATCGTCGTCGAACGGCTCGGTAAGGCGCTGCGGACTCCGTCTCGCGATGCGATCCTCTCGCACGCGGCGAGTCGAGTCGGACGCGGCAAAGGGTTCGGCATCCATGAGGCACTCGATCAGCTCGGTGCCCTCCTCGGACCAGCGCTCTTCGCCGTTGCGCTGGCGTGGAGTGGGAACGATGAGTACCGGTTGGGGTTCGCGCTGTTGAGTCTGCCAGCTCTGGCGACTGTGCTGATACTCCTCGTTGCCTGGCGAGGTGAACCCGAACCGGAAATGCTGGAGGTGCACCGGGCGGAGGCCGGCGACACAGAAAGGAAGAGTAGGTTGCCGGGGGCATTCTGGCGCTACGCGGCGTTCACGATCGTGACTACGCTCGGTTTCGCACCGTTCGCGTTGCTCTCGTACCATCTCGAAGCTCGGCACTTGGTACCACTAGCCGCGATTCCCCTGTTGTATGCGCTGGCAATGGGGATCGATGGGCTTGTCGCACTCCTCGCTGGCTGGAGCTATGACCGCTACGGGTTGATCACGCTCGCTGCCGTGCCCCTCTTCGCTGCGCTCGCTGGCGTCGCGGCGCTCCAGTCGCAGTTGGCGGTTGTGGTTCTCGGGCTTGCCGCCTGGGGCATCGCGCTCGGGTTCGTCGAGACCACGATGCGCGCGGCGGTCGGTGACCTGTCGCCGCGCGAAGCACGGGGACTGGCGTACGGTATTTTCAACACCCTGTTCGGTGCCGCCTGGCTCGCTGGCGGTGCCCTTCTCGGCTTCTTCTACGAGCGCTTCGGACCGATCGGAACCGCTCTCGCGATCGTGCTGACCCAGATCGTGTCGCTCCTGTGCTTCTTCGGGTTCGGCGTCGCCCGCGCGCATCGCGCGTACCGTTCGGGTGCGGCCAGCTGAGAGGCGTGGCGAGCCAAGCTGGCCCTCAGCCACGCAACGGAACCCAGACGCGCCCAGCCTACTGGGCGTGGGGAGCTGTACGGTGTCGCCGAAGCCACTGGAGCAGCTCGGCGAGTGGACGCGTGTTGAGCACGTGCCGCGCCTCCGCCCAGCCGCGACGCGCTGTCGCGACCGACCAGCGCATATTGTCCAACTGTCGTGTCGAGTGCGCGTCGCTCGTGCAGGCGATGAGAATACCGCGCTGGATCGCGCGCTGTACCCAGATGTCAGGTAGATCCAACCGATCAGGCTGGCCGTTGACTTCGATCGCGACGCCGAACTCGGCGGCAGCATCCAGCACGGCATCGAGGTCGATCTCGTACGGCAAGCGCGTATTGAGTAGCCGACCAGTCGGGTGACCGAGCAGATCGACGTGGGGGTTGGAGAGGGCGCGGATCACGCGCTCGGTCATGCGGGCCTCCGGGAGATCGAAAGCGCTGTGGACCGACGCGATGACGACGTCGAGTTCGGCGAGCACGTCGTCAGGATAATCCAGCGAGCCGTTAGGATGGATATTGACTTCGGCTCCCTGAAGAATGCGGAACGGCGCATAGCGTTCGTTCAGTTCGTCGATGCGTCGCCGCTGTTCGCGCAGGCGCTCGACCGCAAGCCCTTTGGCCACTGTGAGGGACGGCGAGTGATCGGAGATGACGATGTACTCATACCCCCTGGCGATCGCGGCTTGCACCATCCGCTCGAGCGAGTCGTGGCCATCGCTCCAGTCGGTGTGGACATGAAGATCGCCGCGTATGTGGGAGAGTTCCACCAGCTGGGGAAGTCGGTGTTCGAGCGCTGCCTGTATTTCTCCCCGGTTTTCTCGAAGCTCGGGAGGGATCCAATCCATGCCGAGGCAGGCGTAAATCTCCTGCTCCGTGCGGCTGGCTACTCGCTGGCCAGTTTCGTCGAAAAGGCCGTATTCGGAGAGCTTCCATCCACGATCTTGTACCAGACTCCGTAGCGCGATGTTGTGTTCCTTGGATCCGGTGAAGTAAAGGAGTGCCGAACCGTACTCGTCCGGATGGACGACGCGTAGGTCGACCTGGAGATCTTCGCGTGTCAGGATCGACGGACGGGTGGGGCCAACAGCGAGCACCTCCTTCACGATCGGTAGGCGTGTGAATGCATCCACTACTTCTTGCGGACGATCCGAGGCGACCAGAATATCGATGTCACCGATCGTCTCTTTCATGCGCCGCAGGCTCCCGGCAGGGTCGATCGCTCGCACGGCGGGCACCTCACGCAGCAAGGTGACTACGGTTTCCGCGACCGGTAGAGCGACGCCCAAGAGGAGCCGCTTGGTACGCTGCATCAGGCGAGCAGCCTCGCGCGCGATCCGCTGCTCGAGCTTTTCGCCGAAGCCCGGCAAGGTGCACAGCTTATGATTCTGCGCTGCTTCGAGGAGCTGTTGAATTGTCGTGATGCCGAGCTTCTCGTACAGCAGGTGCGCGCGGGATGGGCCGATGCCGGGGACCTCGAGCAGGTCGACCGCCTGGATCGGCACTTCCCGCTTGAGTTGCTCGTAATATTCGAGTTTCCCTGTACGCAGATATTCTTCGATTTTGGCGGCGATCGCTTTGCCGACACCCGGGATCTCGTCGAGCTTGCCTTGTTGCGCGATCTCTTCGATGTCTGCATCGAGATCGCGAATGTTCTGTGCTGCGATCGTGTAAGCGCGGATCCGATAGGGATTCTCGTTCTTGAGCATGAGGAGTTCAGCGATCTGTTCGAGCAGCGCGGCAACTTCTTCGTTTCTCCGCATCGTGTCACTCCTCAGTCTGCGAGGTCTGGCTGGCGAGTTCGTGTAGCCACGCGTGGAGGAAGCGAGCTGTCGCGTGAACGATAGCTCGCACCTCGTCTGGCAGCAGTCCGGTTACAGCAGCGATTTGCTCATCGTTCCACCGGTCGAGCGCGGAGAGCAAATAGATTTCGCGCCACTGCTCGGGTAGGCGCGCGAGAAGCGAATCGAGAATCTGCCGCGCGGTGACGTCCTGGAGCAGTTCGTCGGGAAAAGGCAGATCCGGGTCACGGAAAGCTTCCTCGAGGCGGGCAAGGACGGGTTGTGTGGGCGGATGATGCTCTGCCTGCGGCGCGCTGACCTCGGTAGGCTGGTGCCGCTGGCTGTGGCGCTCCAGCGCAGCCCGGTGAACCGTATCGCGCGCCAGGTGCCGGAGCCACGCGAACCGGTCGCGCGGGAGGTGCGGGAGTTGCCGGAGTTCCTCGAGTGCCCGCTGGTAGGTGGCGAAAGCGAGCTCCTCGGCATCGAGTTCCTCGGGGTCGATCAGTCCGGCTTCGACCTCGCGGGCGATGGCGCGGAAGATGGTGCGCAGGATAGGAAGGTAAAGGGTGAGGCCTTCCTGAAAGAGCCATCGCTCTCGTTGCTCGACTTCCTCCTCGTCGAGATGCGGCTGTCGTGGTACGACACGAGCCGCCGCGTGCAGCTGCGTCGTGAGGCGACGTCGTGCTTCCTCATACGGGGTTGCTGCGAGCTTCCGGCGGAATGCGTGAAAGTACGGATCTTGAAAGACCATCTCGTCCCTCCCCCACCAGCACTCGACAGTTCCGAGCATACCGATGGAGAACCCGGCTGTCACGCTCGCTCGTGAAGAGGGGGGTGAGAGCCGATGTCGCGTGTAGGCTCTATGGGAGCGCGCTGTCGAAGTGCCAGCCGGGGCGGCGGACGGGTGCTCGGCTGAGCATGGCACGCTCGTGCACAGCCGTTCGCGGGGATACCGGTTACCCTTCGGGCAGCCAGCCGCGCTCGCGCAGCAGTTCAGCGCCAATGCGTCCGCGCTCGATGATGCCGCTTCCGTCAGCGGTTTTGCGGTATTCCAGGCGTGCGCGTTCCAGGTACTGGACGATCGTCCCGTCAGCCAGAGCGATCGGTTCGCTGATGGGGAATCCGGCGAAGCGAACAGCGGCCTCCTCATCGGTCAGAGCGCTCTGCTGTCTGACGAGCTCTCCGGTGCGTTGCCAGGCAGCCAAGAATCCACCACACAAGAGGTGGCCGGTCGCGTCGAAGCGACGACATCCGACCTGCGAGAACGGCGCAGCAGCCGGTACTCGAAAGGCTCGCGTGTGGGTCAGGGCGAGTCGCTCGGCTAGTTCAGCACCGAGACGGTCGAGCACGACGCCGTCGAGCGCAGCTGCTTCTGCGGGAGCCCAGACGAAGCGCGCTCGCTCGAAATACTGGACGGTGCGGAACTGACCGGTTTGCGGATCGAACTCATCGAATTCTTCAGAAATCGGATAGCCGAAAATCTCCACGCCGCCATACCGTTCCCAGAACTGCCGGAAGCCGTTGGCGAGGTAATGGCCGGTTTCGGGAACGTACCGCCAGCGTGGATCGCTCCCCTGTGGCTGGGAGCGGCGCGCGGTCGGGAGGAGATCGGCGAGGGGTGCACCCCAGAGCATGCTGCCGGCAGCGGTGCGTTCGGTCCAGATCAACCATCCACCGCCGGCCGCGAGCGCGTCGACTGCACCGGCCTCCGGCAGGGCGATGAAGCGGCTGCCGCTCTGGGTGTCGAAGGCGACGAGAGCTGGCTCGCTCTGGCTAGCTGGCGACGGATCGAGCCAGAACAGGTACCGGTCGTCGGCCGTGACCAACTCGGGGCTCTGTGGCCTGCCGAGCTCGATGGGCTGGCCACTGCCCATCGCATTTCGAGCTGTGAGAACATCGGTAATGGTGATCAGCGTGTCGCCGACGACGCGGAACGCGGGTGCCGGGCCGCTTCCGGTGAGAAGCGTCGTTGCATCGGCTGCCGAGGCGATCGGTTGCGCGCTGATTCGCCAGCGCCCGTCCGGTGAGGACTCCAGCCAGAACAGTCGACCTTCGTGCAGTGCGATCGCTCGGATGGCGCTTGCGCTGTCGCCGACCAGCGCGACGTCGACCGTTCGCTGTGTGCCTGAAAGATCGGCAGCATAGACGCGGTCATGACCGTTCCGGGAGACCCAGGCGAGCCAACGTTGCCAGAGCACCGGCGTCCGCTCGTCGTTCGTGCGAGCCAACAGGACTTCTTGGCCGTCTGTCCAACGACGTACCTGGACGCGCGCAGGGCACTGGTCGCAGTCGCGCTCTTGCCAGGCGACGAGGTCGCCGGAGAGCGTGACGACGTCGATGCGACCAGGCGTGACGGTGAGAACACGTTCCTCCGGCCCGTCGAGCGAGCGGATCACTAAAGCCCTGGTGTCGCCGGTCGAGCGGACGAAGGCGGCGACGTTGCCGTCGGTCGCGAGCGCTTCGAGGTGTGCTGCGTCGTACCGACCGAACAGGAGCGGGCTGGTGATGGCCTCCGACCGGCCCTGCCAGCTGACCGAGAGTCCGAGCAGCACGCTTCCGAGTGCGAGCAATGCCGCCAGAGAGCGCACGACAACCGCGAGCCTGTGCCCCTGGTCATGTCGGCACGGGACACCAGGGAACACGTCGGTCTTCTTTGCGGTCCGCGAAAGCGGTCGAAGGATCGTCGCGTCAGTGTTCCGGTTCCGCAACGGCTGCCCCCTCAGTGAGGAGCATCGACCGTCCGAGGATGAGCGACGAGAGTGCGGAAGCACCAGGAGCACGGTACGATCGATTTCTGGCCATTGCGTACCCGATGTGCTCCTCCTGGTACCGGGCTAGCCGACGATTTGCGTGCCGCTTTTCCCCTCGACCGCCTCGCGTGCGTGATCGAGCGCCGCGATGACCGCGCGTCGCTCCCTTCCGCCGCTGACGAAGCGGATGGCAGCTTCCACTTTTGGCCCCATACTTCCGGAGGCGAAGTGGCCCTCTGCCTGGTACTGACGCAGTTCCGCGACTGTGACGGTCTCGAGTGGACGTGCCTCCGGTGTTCCGTACCGGAGCATGACGTACGGGACGTCTGTAAGAATGACGAGAGCATCGGCTGCGAGCTCGTGCGCGAGCAGCGCGGCCGCCAGATCTTTGTCGATCACAGCTTCCACGCCCTCGTAACGCCCGTTGGCGCGGCGCACGACCGGTATGCCACCACCACCGCAGGCGACCACGATCGCGCCGGCGGCGAGCAGCAAGTCGATGGCTGGTCGGTCGACGATGGCGATCGGGTCAGGAGACGGGACGACTCTCCGCCAGCCGCGCGAGCCCTGCGGTTTCCACACCTGGCCGGTAGCAGCCATGATCGCGCGGGCCTGTTCTTCCGGAGAGTAGAGTCCGATCGGCTTAGTCGGCTCGCGCCAGGCAGGATCGTCCGGGCTCACTTCGGTGCGGGTGACCAGGGTCGCCACGACTCGGTCGAGACCACGCTGGCGCAGCTCAGCTCCCAGTGCCTGCTGGATCATGAAGCCGATCGTTGCCTGGGTCTGTGCGACGCACCAGTGGAGCGGTACGGGCGGAACGACGTCGCGGGCCAGCTCGTTCTTGACGAGCAGGTTCCCCACCTGCGGGCCGTTGCCGTGCGTGATGATCAGTTCGTACCCGGCTGCGACGAGTTCAGCGAGCTGGCGGCAGGTGAGGTCGACGTTCGCTTGTTGTTCTTCGGCGGTGCCGCGTTGTCCAGCCTGGATGATCGCGTTTCCACCGAGTGCGACGACGAGACGCCTCATCACCCGCTCCTCTCGGCGAGTGCCGCGTGCTTCCAGGTTCCAGCGAGGTACTCCCGTTCGACGGCGCGGTAGGCGTCGACGAAACAGCGCTCCGGCGGGCGAACGATACCAGCGCCGACCTGCCCGATGCCCGGCTCGCGGTGCGCGATACCGGTATCGATGACCGGTAGAAGTCCCGTGCGAATGACTGCCCGGAGGTCGATGCCAACCGGAGTACCGCGGAAGTCGAGGGCCGGGATGCGGAAGACCTCGTGCTCGGTGACGGTGATCTCGTACATCTCCAGCGTGGCACGCACGGCGTCGGCTGGCGTCCCGCCGATGAACTGCACGATGGCCGGCGCACCGGCGAGCGCGAACCCGCCGAAGCCAGCTGTCTCCGTGATCGCACTGTCACCAATATCGGGGTTGGCGTCCTCTGGCCCGAACCCGGCGAAGTAGAGGCCGCGCGGCACGTTGGCCGGGCCGGTGAACCAGCGATTGCCGAGGCCGGAGACCCGAATACCGAACTCGGTGCCGTTCCGTGACAGCGTCGTCACGAGGGTGCTGCCCGGTATCCCGTGCGCGGCATCGGCCATGACTTTGGCCGCGACCATCGCCAGATTGACGAAGAAGTGGTCGTTGCTGTTGATGAAACGCAGGACAGCAGCGATATCGGATGCTGGAGCGTCACATTCGACGAGATAGGGTGCGATCTCGCGGTAGAAGAGCGATGTCGCCGCCTTGTTCCGGTTATGGCACTCGTCGCCCATCTGTAAGGCTTGGGCGATGATGTTCCGCAGGTCGATGCCGCCGCTGCGCTCCAGTGCCTGACCCACCAGCGGTGCGAGTACCGAGCTGATCCAGCGCAAGCGGTCGATGACCTCGGGAGCGTAGGCTCCCATCCGCATGACTTTCCCGATGCCCTCGTTGAAGTTGGTGTAGGCGCGATTCTCACCGCTGGCGTTGACAGCGATGTAGACCGGCATGGACGGGGTGATCACGCCGGCCATCGGGCCGACCGCGCTGTGCTCGTGGTTGGGTGCGAGTTCGATGTAACCGGATTCGAGTTTGCGGATCGCCTCTTCCGGCGTAGTGGCGAAGCCTTCGAACAACATGCCGCCGATGAGTGCTCCGCGCAGGGGACCGGAGGCATGCCGCCAGTCGATGGGGGGCCCAGCGTGGAGGAAGGTGCGCTCGGTCATACCAGGGATGACATCGCGGGCCCGGGCGACGCCGACGACGACTGGCTGGGCGCGCATCATCCGGGTCACTGCCTCCTGGTTCGCCGCAGCGATGACCGGATCGTTGAAGAGCGGGAGCGCACCGCGGGACGGCTCGACCAGCGGTGGCTTCCAGTCGACGGCTTGGACGGAGCCACCTTGCTGACGGATTGCTTGGGCGAAAAGTTCCAGTCCCACGTTGACGACGACCGGCATCTCTTGCAAAAGTGCACGGATCTGCTCGCTCATGAGTCCCCCTTCTGGTTCACGCCACGAGCTGTGCAGCCAGCTCTGCAGCTGCGGCATTGCTCGGCACGACGATCGCACCCGCAGCCTCCAGACGCTCGCGTTGCCGGTCGAACCCCTGTGGGTCGGCACGCGTGCCGACCAGTGCGACGATGACCGGTAGCAGGCGTCCGGCTTGTCGCGCTCGCTCGCGTGCCTCGGCGATAGCCGGTGCCAGTTCCGCGGCAGGATCGGGCGTCGCCCCATAACCCAGCACGACGTCGAGCACGATGGCAGCGACTGTCGGGTCTTGGGCTTCGCGCCGGAGCCGCTCGATGCGGATGGTCTGGTCGATCATCGGGTGCGGGCGACCGACCGTGAATTCGTCCGAGCCGAGGTCGACGAAGGTGTGGCCGGCGCTCCGGTGCGGATCGGCGAGTCGCAGGTCTGGGCGCAAGGGGATGTTGGAATGGATGGCGCCGATTTTCGGCATGAGGAGGGCCATCGCCTCGTCGCAGAGCGTGCCGCCGCTGTAGAGGCCGCGCAGGAACCGCTGTTCCGGTGCGAGCTTCGGTCGTTCGGCGTCCAGGCGAGCGCGTGCTTCCGCCAGCCCTGGTACATCCAGGGTGGCGAGCGGTTGCCCGGTCGCGAGGTGAACAGCGCGTCGCGCTGCTTCCGTGAGGTCGCGGGCGACTTGTATGCCGGCATACTCCTCCGCAGTTCCGCCAACGAAGCAGGCAACGACCGGCTTCCCGCAGTGTGCGGCTCGCTCGAGAACACGTTGGGCCACAGCCGGGGCAGGAGGCTTGGAGATGAGGACGATTACCTCGGTCGTCGGGTCGCTGGCGAGCGCCGCGAGTCCGGCTGTCATCGTCAATCCGCCGACTCGCTCGTCCAAGTCGCGCCCACCGGTTCCGATACCGTGACTGATACCGGAGCCGAACCAATCGACGAGCGAGGCGACCTGCTGGAGCCCGGTGCCAGCCGCAGCGACGATACCGATCGGCCCGCGACGCACCGCGTTCATGAAGCCGAGCCCGAGTCCGGCGATGGAGGCTGTCCCGCAGTCCGGACCCATCAGCAGGAGACCGAGTTCGCTCGCCAGCCGCTTGAGTCGTACTTCCTCGTCGATCGGCACGTTGTCGCTAAAGAGAAAGACGTGACGACCAGACCGCAGTGCTTCCTCGGCTTCGATCGGCGCATAAGGACCGGGAACCGACACAGCCACGATCCGGGCCTGCGGGGCGAGGCGAAGCGCGCCTCGCAGAGTCCGGGGAACGAGGCTCGTCTCGGCTGCCTGCCGGACCGGGGCGGCTCGTCGCAGTTCGTCCAGTGCGAACTGGATCGCGGCGATCGCCGTCTCCTCGTCTTGAGCTCGAACAGCCACGACGAGATCGTTCGGTCCGACCTCGGTGAGCTGGTCGTCCCAGATGCCGGAATCACGGAGAAGCTCCAGATTGGCACTCGTGCCCATCACCAGTGCTGCTAGATCGACGCCAGCCCGGCGGTTCGTCGCGGCGGCCACCGCCATGAGCGCGACCGAGTCGAAGTAGGCGTTCGGTTCGACATGGACGCGGACGATCATGGTACCCTCCTCGCCTCCTTTGGAAAAAAAGTGACCAGGCCAACCTGGACGGTCTTCCAGGCTGGCCAGTGGATCACGACTCCAACGCTCTCCTGAGAAATCTCTTCCGGGAGTGCCTCCCCGCACTCAGCGAGAAACCTGGACTCGGCTCGTTGACACGCTCGACTCGCCCAGACTATACTGCTCGCGTCGCCCGAGGGCAAGAGGAGCTCGTCGCGGAGCTCCTCTCGGCTTTTTCGGCCAACGAACGCTGGTCGGGTTCGAGCCATCGGCAAGGAGTCGATGGCATGGAGTTGTTCTTTTTCCGCACCATGGCAGGTCGCGCACCAGCTGCAGAGGCTGTGCGGCGCGTCGGTGCGAACCCTGGCTGGTCGCGATCACGAGCGAGCGGGTGGATTGGCTGTCCCGTTGCAGTCGAGCGCCGTAGCAGCACTGGCGGTCGACAAAAGTCCATACGCGACGCCCCATCCCGACGTCGAACCGATGCCAAGCACTCGTTGCAAAACTGCCGAGGCCCGTCGCTGGTCATTCCGCAGGAGGGTTCTCGCCAGGACGAGGTAGTCGCGAGCGAAGGCTCCCTGGCCAGCGGAGAGAAGCCAGCTGGCGCTGCGTGCGGTCGTCCGGGCGGCCGCAGCCTCGGCCAGTGCCAGTCGCAGGCTCGCGGGACAGTCAGGCTCGCAGAGCCGCAGGGCGAGGAGTGTCCCGGTGAGGATGTCGTCACCGAGCGGCGTGAGGCCGGGGCCGAGCCCGCCCAGTGCAGCAGCCTGCGCGATGGCCTCCTCGTCCCGTCGCGCGCGCAGACAGCGGATCAGCCGGCAATGCGTTGTCAGGAGCCGCGAGAGAGCTCGTTCGAGGAGAGGGTCGTCGACGGCTGGGCGCGGTGGCAGTGCCCGCTGCAGCGCGTGGGCGACTCGCTGCACGCGTGGCGGAGACTGTCCCCGGTGCGGCAGTGTTGGGATCCAGATGCGTGTTCTCGGGGTCGGACGCGTTCGTGTTCCGTCCGGAAGGTGGATGCAACCACGGCCGATGCCGAGCAGCGCACCCGACGGGCAGCGTGCCGTCAGGTCATCGCCTACCGCCAGCTCGATGCCGTCCGGCGGGAGCAGGCTGCCTGGTGCGACGAGCGAGATCCACCGCGAGCCGTCCGTCAGGTAGACTGCGCGCGGGTAGGCCGCGACGACGCGCAGCACGCGGGGAGGCCCGAAGAGGAGCGGCAGCATCTGACTCGAGACCGAGCGGAGGGTCAGAGATCGAGCATTGGCGCCCGTCGTACCCGACAGTGGTTGCGCAGTGGATAGATCGAGAGCCGCTGAGGGGCGGCTCGCCGGCCGAGCAGGAGTGAGGGGATCGTCCATGAAGCCACCGCGCTTTCGCTATACAGTGCCCGAGCGTCTCGACGAAGCGCTCGCTGTGCTCGCAGATCTGGGCGACGAAGCCAAACCGCTCGCGGGAGGCCAGAGTCTCGTTCCCATGCTCAACATGCGTCTGGCCCGGCCAAGCGTACTCGTCGACCTGAACAGGATACCGGAACTGGACGGCATCGAACTCGTCGACGGGTACCTGCGGATCCGGGCGATGACTCGCCACCGCGCGGTCGAGCGTTCCTCAGTGGTGGCGCAGCATCAGCCTTTGCTCAGCGAAGCAATCCGCTACGTCGGCCACCTTCCGATCCGCACGCGGGGAACGGTCGGTGGGAGTATCGCCCACGCTGACCCGGCAGCGGAGCTCCCGGGCGTGCTCCTGGCGCTGGACGGGGCGGTCGAGCTGCGCAGCCAGCGCGGGGAACGGGTGGTGCCAGCCGCGGAGTTTTTCGTCGATCTCTTGACGACCGTCGCTGCACCGGACGAACTGGTGACCGCTGTGCACTTCCCGGTACTGCCCCCGAACAGTGGAACGGCGTGGCTCGAGGTGGCGCGGCGGCACGGTGACTATGCTCTGGTGGGTGTCGGTGCCGTCGTCACGATCACGAGCGATGGGCGGACGATCGAGGAGGCACGACTGAGCTTTATCGGGGTGAGCGTCACGCCGGTGCGCGCGCGGGCGGCTGAAGCGGCGCTGCGTGGTCAGCCGGTGGCACCGGACACCTGGCGAGCAGCGGCGGTTGCTGTGCGGGAAGAGCTCGATCCGACTAGCGACATTCACGCCTCAGCGGCCTATCGACGCTCCGTCGCCGGTGTGCTGGCCGAGCGGGCACTCGCACTGGCGGCGCAGCGAGCGCAGGAGGGAATAGAGCGATGACGGCGGTGGGTGGCGAGCGCCGGACGATCCGGGTGACCGTGAACGGCACCCTGTACGAACGTGAGGTGGAAGCGCGCCTGCTTCTGTCCGACTTTCTGCGGCACGAACTGGGGCTGACGGGCACGCATGTCGGCTGCGAGCACGGGGTGTGCGGTGCCTGCACCGTGTTGCTCGACGGTGAGCCGGTGCGGAGCTGCCTGCTGTTCGCGGTGCAGGTCGACGGGCACGCGATCGAGACGGTTGAGGGACTGGCACCGCGTGATGGAGAACTGCATCCCCTGCAGCGCGCTTTCTGGGAGAAGCACGGTCTGCAGTGCGGCTACTGCACGCCAGGCATGCTGATGGTGCTGAAGGCCTTCCTGGCGGAACACCCGGACCCGACGGAGGAAGAGATCCGGGAGGCGATCTCCGGCAATCTCTGCCGGTGCACCGGTTATCAGAACATCGTCGAGGCTGCCCGCTACGCGGCGCAGCTCTTGCGATCGAGCTGACGAGGGTTGGAGGCGAGCGATGCCGACCCGCTTCTTCGGTGAACCGATCAAGCGCGCTGAGGATCCCCGCTTGCTGACCGGGCACGGTCGCTACGTCGACGACATCGACTTGCCGAGTCAGCTCCACGTGGCCTTCTTGCGCAGTCCGCTCGCGCATGGGCGGATCCGTTCGATCGACGTGACAGCGGCGCGGGCTATGCCAGGGGTCGTTGCCGTCTGGACGTACCAGGACATCGGACCGTGCCAGCGGCGCATGCCGCTGCTCATTCCGCATCCAGACCTGACGCACCCATACACCCGCTACGCGCTGGCGAAGGACGAAGTCAACCACGTCGGCGAGCCGGTCGCCATGGTGATCGCCGAGAGCCGATACGTGGCGGAGGATGCGCTGGAGGCGATCGTCGTCGACTGGGAAGAACTCCCGCCGGTCGTCGACATCGAGCGTGCCATCCAACCTGGAGCACCGCTCGTTCACGAGGAACTGGGTACGAACGTCGCCGCGCACTACGTGGGGATCGTCGGCGATCCGGATCAGGCGTTCGCTCGAGCTGCGCATGTCTTCCGCGAGCGCCTAGTGATCGAGCGCAGCGCGGGCATGCCGATCGAAACACGGGCGGTTCTGGCGGTTTGGAAGGACGACGAAGAGCTGCTTGAAGTCTGGGACACCACCCAGGCGCCGATCGTGATCCGCAACGCGCTTGCAGCGCTTTTCGGGCTGGCACCGACGCAGGTTCGGGTGGTCGCACCGGACGTCGGTGGTGGGTTCGGCTGCAAGATCATGGTCTATCCCGAAGAAGTTCTGGTGCCGTATGCCGCGATGGTGCTGCGGCGGCCGGTCAAATGGACGGAAGACCGCCTCGAGCACTTCGTGGGGACGAACCACGAGCGTTTGCAGATTCACGAAGCCGAGATCGCCGTCGATGCCGAGGGGCGCATCCTCGGAATCCGCGACCGGTTTCTCCACGACGCCGGTGCGTACACACCCTACGGCATCATCGTGCCGATCATCACCGCCTGTCAGCTGCCCGGTCCCTACAAAGTGCCCAACTACCACGTCGAGTTCCAGGCTGTGTACTCGAACACCGTGCCGGTCAGCCCCTATCGGGGTGCGGGACGCCCGCATGCGTGCTTCGTCATGGAGCGATTGCTCGACCGCGTTGCCGACGAGCTGGGGCTGGATCGGGCGGAGGTGCGGCGCCGCAACTTCATCCAGCCGCACGAGTTTCCCTATGACGTCGGGCTGATCTTCCAGGACGGTGCGCCGACGCGTTACGACAGCGGCAATTATCCGGGCATGCTCGATCTCCTCCTCGAGCGCATGGACTATCAGCGTCTCGTCCAGGAGGAGCTGCCGCGGCTGCGTGCTGAAGGGCGGTACGTCGGAGTCGGTATCGCCTGTTACGTGGAGGGTACCGGCATCGGCCCGTACGAGGGGGCGACGGTGCGGGTCGAACCGACTGGACAGATCTACGTGGCGACCGGGATGCCGCAGCAAGGGCAGGCGCACAAGACGGTGCTGGCCCAGATCGTGGCGGAGGAACTGCAGGTGCCGCTCGAGTCGATTCAGGTCGTGGAAGGCGATACCGCTCACTTCCAATTCGGTTCCGGCACCTACGCGAGCCGGAGCGCGGTGGTGTGCGGAAGCGCGGTCGCACTGGCGGCGCGGAAAGTTCGCGAGCAGGGGCTGGCATTGGTCGCCGAGGAACTCGAAGTCGCACCGGAGGATCTCGTCGTCGAGGACGGCCGGGTGTTCGTGCGCGGCGCTCCTGAGCGCGGCTTTACCTGGGCGCAGGTGGCGCAGCTGGCCAATCCATTGCGGTACGCCTACTCGGGCGACCTCGTCGTGCGACCGCGACCCTGGACCGGGCCGGCGCTCCCGCCGGGTCGCCAGCCAGCACTGGAAGCGACCGAGTACTACTCGCCACCGCACGCGACGTGGGCGAGCGGCGCGGTCGGTGCACTGGTCGAAGTCGACGTCGAAACCGGACAGCTCCTTTTCCGCAAGCTTTGGGTGGTGCACGACTGCGGCACGATGATCAATCCGCTGGTCGTGGAAGGTCAGGTTCATGGTGGCATAGCGCAGGGGATCGGCGGGGCATTCTACGAAAAGCTCCATTACGACGAGAACGGTCAGCTCCTGAACGCGAGCTTCATGGACTTCCTGATGCCGACGGCCATGGAGATTCCGCACATCGAGGTCGCGCACCAGGAAACACCGTCGCCACTGAACCCGTTGGGTGTCAAGGGGGTGGGTGAAGCGGGGGCGATCCCGATGCCGGCTGTCGTTGCTTCGGCCGTGGAGGACGCGTTGCGGCCGTTCGGCGTGCACATCACCCGGATGCCGCTCGACCCGGATCAGCTGTGGCGCATGACGCATCCCGAATCGGCTTGAGCACCCGTAAATTGGTCGAGGCATCTTCTCGCAGGAGTAACCAACGGAGAGGCATGACGAGGCGTGTGACGCGGATCGTTCGGAAGGGAAGGGTGCGATGGGTAAAGTCAAATTGTACGACCTCTCACAGCCGCTCAACCAGGAGGTGTCGTTCTGGCCGTTCTATCCGTCGTTCGAGGTGAAGTACATCAAACGCAAGGCGGAGCATGGGGTCAATGCTCAGTACATCATGACGTCGAACCACATGGGAACGCATCTGGATGCACCGCGACACTTCATCACGGGTGGCAAGACGATCGATCAGATCCCGCTGGACTGGCTGTATGGACCGGGCGTCATCGTCGATCTGTCGGATGTGCTGGACGAACTCGACATCTTCACGCCGGAGATGATCGAGCAACGGGTCGAAGTCCGCGAGGGCGATATTCTGTTCATCCACACCGGCTGGCATCGGTATGCGCAATTCGGGGAGGAGCCGGACGAGGAGAAGTACTTGCTGCGCCATCCTGGTCCGCATCCGTCGATCGTGGAGTGGCTCATCGCTAAGAAGATCAAGATCTGGGGCGTCGATATGGTCTCGACGGACCACCCGATGAACTTGCCGATCGGTCGGTTCCTGGGGCGCGGCGGACTCGAGCAGTGGAAGACAGTCCGAACGATCTGCGAGCGCAAGTTCGGTGACAAGCTCGCCGAGCTGTTCCCGGAGGAGCATTACCAGCTGACGCACAATGCGCTGTTCCCGCACGATTGCATCCACGTGGAGAATCTGGGCGGGGAAATCGGGCGAAAGGAACTGCACAACCGGCGCTTGACGCTCGGTGTCTTCCCGTGGTTGTTCAAAGGGGGCGAGGCGGCATTCTGCCGGGCGGTCGCCTTCGTCGAAGAGGACTGAGTCTGCCACGTCGACTCGAGGACGGAATGGAGCGGAGGGATCGTTTCGATGGTGGTCGATCTGGCGCGGTGCCGGGTGCTGGATCTTTCTCAGGATTGGGATATCCACACGCCAGGCTTCGCGCTGTACGAGGGTCCGACGGTCAAGTGGATCAAGCGCGTCGCTTTCGAGCGGGCAGGCGGCCAGTGGATCTCGTCAACGCTCCATGTGGGGACGCACCTGGATGCCCCCTTGCACTTCATCACGGGCGCGGACGATATCGCTTCGATTCCGCTGGACAAGCTAGTGGGCTGGGCCTGCGTCGTCGATCTGACCCGATATGGGATCGGCGACTACGACATCTACGGTCCGGAACATTTCGAGCAATGGGAGCGTGACACGGGTATCCGCATCCAGCCGGGTGACATCCTGGTGATCCATACCGGGTACCATCACTACTATCCGAGCGACTGGGCGACCGACCCGGCAGTGCGCCAGCCGGACGAAACCCGGTACTTCATCAAGCATCCTGGGCCCACCCGCGCCTTCGCCGACTGGGTCCTGGAGCGAAAGATCGCCTGGCTCGCTGTCGACTGCGCTTCTGCCGACCACCCGTTCAATACGGTGATCCGCAAGATCCGGGCGGATCTCGTGCCGGAGTTCGAGGCCAAGCACGGCAAGCCGATCAGCGAGCTTCTGCCCGACGCGGACTATCAGGTCATGCATTTCGCGCTCTTTCCGCATGGCGTCATTCACATCGAGAACGCCGGTGGGGAAATCGACAAGATCCTCGATCGGCGCGTCATGGTCGGCTGTTTCCCCTGGCGGTTCAAGGGAGGAGAGGCGGCGTTCTGCCGGTTCGTTGCCTTCGTACCGGAGGACGAGCTCTGACGATGCGCGCGATGGTGCTTGAGCGACCAGGACAGCCGTTGGTGCTCCGCGACCTTCCGGTACCGGAGACAGGGCCGGGGCACGTGCTCCTGCGCGTCCACGCCTGCGGTGTCTGCCGGACCGATCTCCATATCATCGACGGTGAGCTTCCCAATCCGAAGTTACCGCTGGTGCTCGGGCACCAGATCGTCGGTGAGGTCGTCCGTGTCGGGGCAGGTGCGACGCGCTTCGTTCCTGGACAGCGCGTCGGAGTGCCGTGGCTCGGCTGGACCTGTGGCGAGTGCAAGTATTGCCGGAGCGGGCGCGAGAACCTGTGCGACCGCGCCCGCTTCACCGGCTACACGCTCGATGGTGGCTACGCCGAGTACACCGTCGCCGACGAGCGCTACTGTTTCCCGATTCCCGAAGGCTACCCGGATCTTGAGGCAGCACCACTCCTGTGTGCTGGGCTGATCGGCTACCGGGCATTGCGTTTCGCTGGCCAGGCGCAGCGGATCGGGTTCTATGGCTTCGGTGCGGCAGCGCACATTCTCACCCAGGTCGCCGTTTGGCAAGGACGCGAGGTGTATGCGTTTACACGGCCGGGTGATCACGAGGGGCAAGCGTTCGCCCGGCAGCTCGGTGCCGTCTGGGCAGGGGGGTCGGACGAACTCCCACCCGAGCCGCTCGAGGCGGCGCTGATCTTCGCCCCGGTGGGTGCGCTCGTTCCCCAGGCCTTGCGTGCGCTGGAGAAGGGCGGAACGGTCGTCTGTGCTGGGATCCACATGAGCGACATTCCCGCGTTTCCCTATGCACTTCTCTGGGAAGAGCGCGTGGTGCGTTCGGTGGCCAACCTGACTCGTCAGGACGGTGAGGAATTTCTGAGTATTGCTCCCAAGGTGCCGGTGCGTACCGAGGTGCAGGTGTATCGCCTCGAAGACGCGAACCGCGCGCTCGATGACCTCCGGGCCGGGCGCGTGCGCGGTGCTGCCGTATTGCAGATCGCTTAGCGTGGTTTCCGTGATCTGGCGGGGAGATCACCCGACTCGTGCGGGGCAGTGAACGGGTGCCCAAACCGCCGGGATGCCAGTTTGCCCTGGTAGTGAGCATGCTCCGCCTCACACCGCCGGTGCCAGTACGAGAGTCTCGGGCGTCTCGGCGTCGAGCGCGGCACGAAGACCGGGCGGGATAGGCACCAAGCGGCGCGTGGCGAGTTCGATGAACGCGCACATGAGGTGGCCGGTCACCGCAGGGCCGTCATCGCCATTCCGCTGGAGCGCGAAATCCATGCGGATGGCGGTGTGACGGACGTCGGTGATGCGGAGCGTGCACGTCCCGGTATCGTGGAGCACGAGCGGCCGGTGGTAATGCACCTCGAGGTGGACGCGGGGCTTGCCGTAGCCCTCATCGAGGAGTCGAGCATCGGGAAAGCCGAGCAGGCGAAAGAGCGTGGACTCGGCCTGCGTGACGAAGCGGAAGATCGCTGGGTAGTAGATGAAGCCGAGCGGATCGACATCGGCCCACAACACCTCGAACGGAATCGTGATCGAGCGCATCAGTGACCCTCCCGAATGGATCCTAGCGAGTGCGGTCAGCGGACGAAGGTAGCGAGTGGCACAACGTTCTTCGGTGCGACTTGTGCGTGTGCGACGACAGCAGAGGTGTAGCCGGTTGCCCTTTCTCGCTCTCCATGGCACAGCGCCGGAGCGACCCGATCGGGTCCAGTTGCCCCGGCTCCCAAGCCTACGCGAGCAGTGCCACGCGGACGTTACGAAGCCGTGATGCGAGTTCTGAAGCCGTGATGGGAGTTCTAGAGAGCAAGGACGTCGCTGGAACGGAAGGGGTATCGCCTGACCCTGCGGCGGAGTGTGCGAGATCATTCACGAGGGTGCGTTCGGTAACGGCACAACGGGGCGAGCACGAGCGGGAGGAGAGCAGGGAGATGGAGCGTTGCACGAACCAGCGCCGTCGAGTATACTGCTGAGTGCGTTGGCGGTGGGCCCACGTAGCTCAGGAGGCAGAGCACAATCTTGGTAAGATTGAGGTCCCGGGTTCGAGTCCCGGCGTGGGCTCCAGAAGCCGGTGTAGCTCAGCGGTAGAGCAGCTGTTTCGTAAACAGCAGGTCGTCGGTTCGAATCCGACCACCGGCTCCGAAGAATACCGGGAAACGACGCGGAAATGACAAGACGGCCGGGGAACGCTCCCGGCCAGTGCTTCTTATGGATGCCTTGTTCGATGCCAATTGTGTCGTTCTGAGTGTTGGGAGTGGGCGGAAGGTGTTGTATGTGGTTCAACGCTACCACACCCTCCCAACGTCCGGGAACTGTTCTTCCCGGTTCCGGGAGAGCAACTTCGACACTTGGAGGGCTAGGTGACTCTCTTGATTTTCCCGCCTCAACGTCGGTTACCGGCCCTCTAGCCGGCACCAGGAGCGGGCTCCACGTTGTAGGTCATGTAGGTGTAGTCATCGTTGCTCCCGAACCGGAAATAGCTGTCGTCATCCTTGACTTCGACCACGATGGTGACCCATTGTCCGACATCCGCCTCGGTGACGGTCCAGGTAGCTTGGTTACTGCTATCCCAGTCACGAAGCAGCCGCGATTCCACCCAGAAGCGGTACAACAAGGGACGATCGCAGGGGCTCTGTGCCGTCGCGGTAAAGGTGATGGTATCTCCGACATGGACGGTCGGTGAGTTCTCGAGACCGCCTGGCCAGTCCCCACCGGTTCCCTTTCCCCAGGAGTTCGGGTTGGTGTTGCCGAGGCTATCGGTAACCTGTACCAGTGTCGGATACCCGCAGAAATCGGCACCAGGAGAGGGTGTCGGTGTGGGTGTCGGGGGTACCGGCGTCGGTGTGGGCGTTGGGGTCGGTGTTGGAGTCGGCTCCACCCACGTGATCGACCAGCTTGCTTTAAACTCGTCGTCATCGCAACGGCCACTGCCGTCCGGATCAAAGCAGATCACCGGATCACCGTCGGCCTCACGCAGTGTGAAAGACACAGCCCCCGTGCTGTCGGTCGTCAGGCGGAGCACACCCGTCCGCAGCTGCACGAGCACCCGCCGGTTCGCCCAGGGGTCGCTGCCGAGCAACACGCGAACAGTGACGCCCAGTTCCTCACCCCGCACCTGCTGAGGCTGGCCCGTCGAGAAGCTCCAGATGAAGTCGACTCCGACCCAGACCGTGCGACTCGCACGTGGTTCGCCCGTATCGCACCAGTTGTTTTCGTTGATGTCGACGCACACTTCCACGCGGTCTGCGCCGGCTGCGTTGCCCTGGTACGTCTAGTAGGCGTACCCCGTCTGGTAACGGGTGCGGTCCCGGCCGGCCCACGCCCCCGTGCGGTTCGGGCCACTGGCGACCTGGAAGAGCACTGGCACGTTACCGACCACGGTGCCATCGCGCGCGACCATGGCGACGACCCCGACGGGTCCAAGCCGCGCGAACCCCTCGGCCACCCCGAGACCGCCTGGCGCGACCAGAAAGACTTCGTAGCGAGCCGATGGCACTGGCGTCGGTGTTGGCGTCACCGCCGGTGTCGGAGTTGGCGTCGGCGTGGGCGTTGGGGTCGGCGTCGGTGTGGGCGTTGGCGAGGGTTCGGGTGCAGGGGAGCTGGGCGGCAGGAGCCCCAACGCCTGCGCGCCGAGGCGTCCGAGCAGGACATCCAGCCGCTCCGGCCAGACGCCCGGCTGGTACTCGAACCGCTGGCGCTCGAAGTACTGCACGAGCACCAGCTGCCCAGTGTCCGGATTCACCTCGACGAATTCTTCGCTGATCGGATACCCGAAGATCGGTAGCCCGCCGAACCGCTCCCAATACTCACGGAAGCGCCCGCACAGGTTGTGCTGGGTCTCCGGAAAGTAGGTACAGCTCACGATCGGCTGTGTCGGCTGGAACGGCAGCTCGTGCTCCCGTCCGCGCGTCACTTCTCGTCCGAGCAAGCTGAGGAGCACATCGTAGCGCTCCGGCCAGACACCGGGATGCCATTCGAAGCGAGCCCGCTCGAACCACTGCGTCACGCGACCGGTTGCCGGATCGACGAATTCGTCGCTGAGCGGGTAGCCGAAGATAGCCAACCCACCGAACTGCTCCCAGTAGTCGCGGAAGCCGTGACAGAGCCAGTGACCGGTCTCCGGGAAGTAGCGGCACGGCCCCTCAGTCTGCGCACGGGCGCTAGTAAAAGCGAGTGAGGGAATTGTTGCAACCAGACCGAGAAGTATAACGAGCAGAAGCACTAGCCGCATGACGCGTGCCATAGGCCCCTTCCCCTCGTGAGAACACCTCAGCTTAAGGCTAATCACCGTTTGTGCTGATTGTCAACAGTGGCGCGTCGAATCGGTGGGCGCCGGTGGAACTCGCCAGCCACTGTGGTACACGGGTAGATTGGGTGGTCACCTGTCGTCCTCCCACAGTTGGAAATTCCCGGCTCCGGTGGGCTGTTGAACTTCGCATTGCCTTGCAGGCAGTTCCCGCATCAACGCCGCGAAGGACATCGAGTCCCAGGGGTCCTTGCAGGACGACAGTAGCAGGGGGCATCTCGAACACGTCCGATCGTTCGGACGCGCCGACTGGTTTCCTGATGGGCCTGTGATTTATGCTGGAAGGAAAACCTTGAGGCACTGCAGCGTCGAGTCGGTACGCAACGGAAGAAAACGATGGCTATCCAGCAGCGTACACCGCTGGCCGCACTCGGGGTTCCGCCGAGCGTGCTTCGAGAGTGGGTGCGGTCGTGGCTGCTCGAAGATGTCGGACACGGTGACGTCACCACCCAAGCGATCGTTTCGCCGGAACTCCGCGGCCAGGCTGACATCGTCGTGCGCGAGGCAGGTGTCGTGTGCGGCCTGCCGCTCGTCGGGCTGGTCTTCGCCGAAGTCGACGACGAGCTGGCCTGCACGGCGCTCGTTCCCGAGGGTGCCTCGGTCGCGGCCGGAACGGTGGTGGCGCGGGTCGCTGGGAGACTGCCGAGCATCCTCACCGGCGAGCGTCTGGCGTTGAATCTCCTCCAGCGTCTTTCCGGGATCGCGACGACCACGCGCCGCTTCGTCGAGGCGATCGAGGGTACCGGTGCCGTGATCCTGGATACCCGCAAGACCACTCCTGGGTTGCGCGTACTGGAGAAATACGCAGTCCGCCTCGGCGGCGGGCGAAACCATCGCTTCGGGCTGTTCGACGGCATCCTGATCAAGGACAACCACATCCGGGCGGTCGGAAGTGTCGGCGAGGCAGTCCGGCGTGCGCGCGAGCGGGCTCCTCATCCGCTGGCGATCGAGGTCGAAGTCACGACACTCGACGAGCTCGAGGAGGCGCTCGAAGCCGGCGCCGATTGGATCTTGCTGGACAACATGGATCTGGAAACGATGCGTGAAGCGGTCCGGCGGGTTGCCGGACGCGCACGGCTGGAAGCCTCCGGCGGGGTGACGCTCGAGCGCGTCCGGGCGATCGCCGAGACCGGTGTCGACGCGATCTCGGTCGGTGCACTCACCCATTCGGCGCGGGCACTGGATATCGCACTGGAAATCGTGGCCATCGATTCGAACTGAAGGGGGTCGTTCACTGCGATGCAGAAGGAGGAACTGGTTCAGGAGATTCTCCGGCTCAAGGAGGAACGCCGTGCCGTCATCCTGGCCCACAGCTACCAGCGACCAGAGGTGCAGGATATCGCCGACTTCGTCGGTGACTCGCTCGGTCTCTCGCGCGAGGCGACGAGGACCGATGCCGAGGTGATCGTCTTCTGTGGCGTCCACTTTATGGCGGAGACGGCCGCGATTCTCAACCCGGAGAAGACGGTGCTCTTGCCCGATCTCGAGGCCGGTTGTTCGCTGGCGGAGACGATCACTCCGGACGATGTCCGTGCCTGGCGCGAGAAACATCCGGATGGGATCGTCGTGGCCTACGTCAATACCAGTGCGGCGGTGAAAGCACTGGCGGATATCTGCTGCACGAGCGCGAACGCGGTCGAGGTCGTGGCGAGTCTGCCGCCGGACCGGCCGGTGTTCTTCGTTCCGGACATGTTCCTCGGTGCGCACGTGGAGCGGATCACCGGTCGCAAGCTGGATGTCTGGCTCGGTGAGTGTCACGTCCACGCGGGTATCCGGAGCGAGGACCTAGAGGCGCAACTGGCGGCCCATCCGGACGCGGAGTTCCTGATCCATCCGGAGTGCGGTTGCAGTTCGACCTGCATCTTCCTGCGACCGGACGCGAAGCTGCTCTCGACGGAGGGAATGGTTCGGTACGCGGCACAGTCGCCAGCGCAGGAGTTCGTGGTTGCGACGGAGGTGGGCATCCTCCACCGGCTCAACAAGAGGGCTCCTGGAAAGCGGTTCATTCCGGTGCGCGAGGACGCCATCTGCCAGTACATGAAGCGGACGACGCTCGAGAAGGTGTACGAGTCGTTACGCGATATGAAGCACGTGATCACGGTACCGGAGGAGATCGCCGCACCAGCCCGCCGGGCTCTCGAGGCGATGCTGGCGCTCGGTTAGCCCGCGTGGTACCTGGGAACGCTCGGAGACACGTGAAGAGAAAAGCCGGCCTGATTGCACCGGGCCGGCTTCTCACTGTTCGGAGAGGCATCGGCATGCGTAGCGCTGTGGGTACGTGAGTCGACTGTGCTGGTTACGCCTGGCGGGCCTGCTCGACGAACCGGTTGGTGAAGGCTGCGCGAGCGTCGACGTCGCCTTCGAGCAGCCCCCGTTCCCGCATCCAGGCGGCGTAGTCGGTCCAGCGCTTCTCCTCCTGCCAGCCGAAGATCGGCACCCCTTCGGTCCACAAGGGAGCGAGGAGACGGATACCCTGTTTCTCGAGCGCTTCGTTGGTTTCGGGATACTCGCGGACGAGCAGCGCGACAGCGGCATCGAGATCGGCGGCAGCGTCTTGGTAGCCGCGAATCATGCCGCGCATGAAGCGCTGCACGCGGTCCTCATGCTCGCGCAGTTCTTGCTCGCTCGTCACCATGACGAGTTCGTAGTAGTCCGGCACACCCCACTGCTCGACCCGGAGGATGACCGGCTTTTCGCCCTGCTGCTCGATCAGGATCGACTCGTGCACCCAGTACGCGCCGATGACCGCGTCGACCTGGCCACTCAACAGCGCACGGACGAGTTCGAAACCGACATTGACCAGCGTCACGTCCTCCAGTTGTGCACCATCGGTCTCGAGCATGGTCGCGAGGAGTGCTTCGTCGCTCGGTAGGCCAGGATAACCGATCTTCTTGCCGACGAGGTCGCGGGGCCGGCGGATGCCGCTCCGCTCGAGCGCCATGACGGAGTTCAACGGGTGCTGGACGAGGGCAGCGATCGACACGACCGGGATCCCTTCGGCTCGAGCGAGCAGGACATCGGTCTGGTAACTGATGCCAAAGGTGTTCCGGCCGGTCGCGACCAGTTTCAGAACGTCTTCCGGATTGGCTGGCACCTCCAGGGTCACGTCGAGTCCCTCAGCCTGGAAGTGGCCATTGTGACGCGCCATGAGGAGCCCGGTGTGGTTCGACCAGGGGTACCAGTCGAGCGCGACGCTCACCGACTCGCGTTGGGGCGTCGGCGTTGCGGGCGCTGCTGGGCTCGTGGGAGTGGCTGCGGGAGCGGTTGCGTTTCTCGACGCTCCCTCGCCAGTGCACGCCCCGGCCACGAGCGCTGCCGCTGCCGCCAGGAACGTCCGACGTGTCGCCCGCCAAGCCATACGTCTCCTCCTCTCGCTCAGCGTTCCGTCCGTGGTGGCAGTCGCCAGGGGAGTGCGAGTCGCTCGATCGCTCCGACACTCCAGAACAAGCCGATGCTGAGAACCGCGCTCAGGAGGACTGCCGCGAACACCCGATCGGTATGGAATTGCGAGGCAGCGCGGATCATGAGGTAGCCGAGTCCAGCCGCAGAACCGACCCACTCACCGATGAGCGCACCGATCACGCTCACGGCGGCAGCGACGCGCAGGCCAGAGAAGAAGGGTGGGAGCGCGGCGGGAATACGGACGACGCGGAGCGTCTGCCATCGTGACGCACCGAGACTGCGCACTAAATCGACCAGTTCCGGATCGACGCCACGCAAGCCGTCGACCAGGTTGACAGCAATCGGGAAGAAGCAGATCAGCACGACGACGATGACTTTCGGGGTCAGCCCGTACCCGAACCAGATCAACAGCAGCGGAGCGAGTGCGACGATCGGGATCGCTTGCGACGCGACGACGAGCGGGTAGAGCGAGCGTTCGATCACGCGCGAACTGACGATACCGATCGCGAGCGCGATGGCCAGCAAGACGGACAGTGCCAGGCCGAGAGCGACTTCTTCCAATGTGACGAGGAGATGGCCAAGCAGCAGCCGCTGGTCGCGAACCAGGGCGAGAACGATCTGGCTCGGTGCAGGCAGCACCCAGGGCGGTACGGCGAGTGCGCGGGTCAGCAGTTCCCAGGCGATGCCGCCGAGTGTGAGGATGAGGAACGGCAGCAGACGATCACGGCGCATCGGCGCGTACCTCCCTGGCCATTCGGGCTCGGAGTGCAGCTAGGATGCGGCCTTTGAGCGCAACGAAGCGCGGATCGGTGACCACGTCGTAGCTGCGGGGACGTGGCAGGTCGACCAGCACTTCCTCAACAACGCGTCCGGGCCGCTCGCTGAGCACGACCACGCGGTCGCTCAAGAGGATCGCCTCCTCGACATCGTGCGTGACCAGCACGATGGTGCGGTCGAGCTCTTCCCAGAGCGCGAGCAGCCATTCCTGAAGGCTGGCCCGGGTGAGGGCGTCGAGCGCACCGAACGGCTCATCGAGCAGGAGCAACGGGCGCTCGGCCATGAGCGTGCGGAGGAAGGCGGCGCGCTGCCGCATGCCGCCCGAGAGTTGCGCAGGATAGGCGGTGGCGAACTCAGCGAGACCGAACCGTTCGAGCCACGGAAGGGCACGCTGACGTGCTTCCTGCTTCGGTACGCCGCGGAGTTCGAGCGGCAGGGTGACGTTGTCGAGGACGCGCCGCCAGGGCAGGAGCAGATCGCGCTGGTGCATGTAGGCGACCCGACCGAGGCGCTGGTGTGCAGGCGCGCCGTCGAGCCAGACTTCGCCGCTCGTCGGTTGCTCGAGACCGGCGACGATGTTGAGGAGGGTGCTCTTCCCGCAACCGGAGGGGCCGACGATGCTCACGAACTCGCGATCGGCGACGGCGAGATCGATCGGTCCGAGTGCTTCGACAACCTCGCGCCCGCGGCGAAAGACCTTGGTGACATGCCGGAGTTCGACCCGCTGCACGGTCACGGTCGACCTCCGGTTCGCGGGGCAGCCGAACGCGGTCGAGGTGCGCAGCAGCGCGAATCGTGCTCGATCGGACGGGATGCACGTTCTGTGGGTGGAGCCATGCTGCACACGGCCTTCCCTCCGCTGGCATTACCCAGGTCAGGTTCCACGGTCGGTGGCGGGATGGTGAGCCACCCTCTCAGCCCGGTTACCCCCGAGCTCCCGCGGCCGTCTCGATTTCCGAGACAGGACAGTAGCAGAACAGCAGCCGTCAGTCAAGGCCGAGCAGACCAGTGACTGTTCTGTCCGCCGGTGTGCCGTGCAGCGGTGCGATTGCAGAGTCAGGCTTTCGATGGTCCGGTGCGAGCTGGCGCGTTGCAGGACGGTGGGCTAGGCGGGAATACCAGTGTTCCCGCTGCGTCGGGAAACTGATTCTCGTCTCGAGCCACGCTCTTCGGAAACGAAAGGAGGGAGGTATGCGGAGACACTGGTGCCTGGCTCTCGTCGCCGCTCTGCTGCTCTCGGTCGCCGTGCCCGCGACGGACGTTTCCGGAGCGGAGTTCGCTCGGTACGAGTTCCAGCGCACCTGGGAGCGGACGGACCTGCCCGTGCAACTCGGCCGAGCAGCTCGCACCTGGATGTGGGGTCCTGGACCGATCACACCGGAGGTCTGGGAGCGCTATGCGGAGGCCGAAGGGGGAGCGCGAGTGGTCCAGTACTTCGATAAAACCCGCATGGAACTGAACGAAGGCGTACCGTACGATTCGCCGTGGCGGGTGACGAATGGCCTGCTGGCCAAAGAGCTGGTCACCGGGCAACGGCAATACGGTCACGCAACGTTCGTCGACTACGGTCCGGCGGAGATCAACGTCGCGGGTGACCCGGACGACACGGTGGGCCCGACCTACGCGACGTTCCGCGAACTCCTGCAGGCACCACCTGTACCGGTCGGCCAGGTGATCACCGCGACGCTGGATCGAAGCGGGACGGTCGGGAACGATCCGAGCTTGGCACAGTACGGGGTTACCGCGGCCGTCTTCGTACCGGAGACCAACCACACGGTCGCTTCCCCGTTCTGGGCGTTCATGAACGCGAGCGGTCCGATCGCTGAGGCTGGATTCATCCGCGAGGGGCCGCTTTTCCCCAATCCGTTCTATGCGACCGGCTTTCCGATCACCGAAGCGTACTGGACGACGGTGCGCGTCGGCGGGGTACCGAAGCGCGTGCTCGTGCAAGTGTTCGAGCGTCGCGTCCTCACGTACACGCCGGACAATCCACCGGGCTGGCAGGTCGAGGCCGGCAACGTGGGCCAGCACTACTATCGGTGGCGCTACGAGCTGGCACCGGATCGGGGAAGCCGGAACAACCCGATCCCGCGCGGTGAAGCGGCCATGCTCTACGGTGGCTGGGAGGTGCGTGTCGCCGGTGTGATACCGAACGCGACGGAACTCGTGTTGCGTGAGAACATGTTCAACGATCCGCCGAAGCCAGGTTACCAGTTCTTCATCGCAACGATCGAAGCGACCTATCGCGGACCCGGCTCGGCACGTTTCGACGGGAGCTTCCGGCTGCGAGCGGTCGGTCCGGCCAACGTCTCGTACAGCACGTTCGAGGACAGCTGCGGGGTGATTCCCGACGAGATCAGTGACCGCGAAGTTTTCAGCGGCGGGACGATCCGTGGCAATGTCTGCTGGCAAGTACGCTCGTCCGATGCCGAGAACCTGCTGATGTACGACGATCCTTTCCTGGCCGACCGCTACGTGACGACCTTCTTCCGGTTGACGCCGTGACACGACGAATGAAACGGCTCGGCAGCATGGCGCAGTTGGCTTCGTGCTGCCGAGCGTCGGTCCGAACAGACGCGGGTGCTGGAGGCAGTAGACCGGTGCCGTTAGGGCTCCGGCCTAGTCTCGAGGCCAGCGACCAACCTTTCGAGTACGGTCACCGTTGCCGTTATGAGCAAGGGGGTGACGACGCGTTCGCGAGAGGAGTGCCCCCAGGAGCAATGTGGGATCTCACGAGAGAGGAGTCAGGAGGGCGGGTATGGCAGTCCGGTACTGTCCGCACTGTGGCGAGCCTGTCGCCTACGCGGGGGCGGGCTACTGCGCGTACTGCGGCGAACGTCTGGAGATCGGGCGAGCGGGAACCGGCAACGGGGCCGGTAGCGGAGCGTGGGTAAGTGCGGTGCACGCGAGCGAGATACACCCGTATCGTCGGCCGCTCTGGCTGGTCGTTGGCCTGACGATCGCGACCTTCGGCTTGTACTGGTATTACTGGATCGGCAAGAGCTGGGCCGAGATGAAGCGCGAGGTGCGTGACCCTGGCATGGATCCGATCGGGCACGCGCTGGCGATGCTGGTGCCGATCTATGGCTGGTTTCGGCTGCACGCGCACTTCCGGATTCTCAACGAGCTGCTCGAGCGAGTCGGTTCGCCACGGCGCGTCGAACCGTCTCTGGCCGTCATCTGGGCGATTGTCGCCTCCCTCGTGAATCGGGGCGCGATCCGCCTGTGGAATCTCATCGATTTCACCCCTGATGACATCGTGTTCGCGCTCATGGTCGATTGGTTGGGCACGTTACTCCTCGTCGGCTTCGTTGCCTACGGGCAGCAGGCGTTGAACGAGTACTGGGACATGGTCGAACGCCGGCCTTTGCGCTATCGAGTCAGCGTGTGGCAGTGGATCCTACTCGCCATCGGTGGCTTCTCCTTCGTCTACGGGCTCCTCACCGATCTCGGGGTGCTGGCGGCGAGCTTCATGCTGGCCTCGTACTGACGGCGTCGGAGCATGCGCACGTCGAGGTGATGAGCGGAGTGCAGAGGAGGCGCTGCCTGTTGCCGAAACTGCCATAGAGCGACGTTCCCTCGATAGCTGGTAGTCGTGGTATGGTAAGCATATCTCGTTTGCGTCCGAGAGCCGGGTCACGTGTCTGAGGAGCGAAGGCGAAGCCGATGACCACTTACCGGGCGGTGCTCGAACCGGTGCTTTCCCCCGCAGCGCTCGCGGTACTCGATCGCCTGACGCCGGTCATCTGTGCCTTGTATCAGCTCGAGATGCTCCTGGACACCGCGGTGCCGGCCGAGGATCACGCACGCTTGCGCGATCGCCTCGTGAGTCGCCTCGAGCGGATCGTCGCTATCCTGCCGGCTGATGTCTCGCCGACGGCCAACGAGATTTTCACGGCCGTCGAAGTCCTCGTGATGGACGTCTTGGGACGAGAGCTCCGGATCGGTGAAGAGATCGCGCGACTCGAGACGCTGACCGAGGTGTTCCGCAGCGATCCATACCTGTACCAACTGGTGCGCGGTCAGGCGAACTGAGCGTGCCGACTCGCTGTGCGGGGGCAGGCTGTCCGCATCGAGGTCGCTGTCGCGCTCGGATGCGTCAGTCCGGCGGAAAACGCAGTGTGATGGTGTGGTGGACCGGTCCGATCTCGGTCGCGGGGAAGATGGCGCGAGCGAGCGGGAGCCAGGCCGCTGGGTCGGTGAGCGACGGACTGAAATGCGTCAGCCAGAGTTGCTGCACCTGTGCGGCACGGGCGAGTTCCGCCGCTTCGTGGAACAGCATGTGTCCCCGCTCGATCGCTCGCGGCAGCATGGCGGGGTCGCCGTACATACCCTCGCAGATCAGGAGGTCGGCATCCCTGACGAACGCGGGGAGCTCGGGCGTCGGGCGTGTGTCGGTGACGAAAGCGAGCGTGATGCCACGGCGGGGAGGTCCGAGCACCTCTTCGGGAGAAACGAAACGGCCACCCACCTCCACTGGCTCGCCACGCTGGAGTTGGCGCCAGAACTGTACGGGAATGCCGAGCGCCCGAGCACGCTCGGGGAGGAAGCGACGGCCGCGAGGCCGATGGAGCGTGTAGGCCAGGCAGGGAACACGGTGCGCGACCGGCAAGGTCCGCACGAGCAATCCCCCGGGGAGCTGCAACTCGCTCGTGCCTTCGAGCTCGAGCACCTCGAGAGCGAACGGCAGGACCGGTACGATCGAGCGCAGCGCGTGCACGACGCGAGACGTGCCATGCGGGCCCACGATGCGGACCGGTTCCTCGCGTTCAGCGAAGGCCAGCGAAAAGAGGATGCCCGGCAACCCGGCCACGTGGTCGGCGTGGAGGTGCGTGAGGAGAATCGTATCGAGATCGCGGAAGCTCCAGCCGGTGTAGCGCCAGGAGATCTGGGTACCTTCGCCGCAATCGATGAGCACCGTGTGCCCCTCGCAACGGACCAGGAGCGCCGAGAGCCAGCGCTCCGGGAGCGGCATCATTCCACCGGTTCCGAGAAGACACACGTCGATCATAATTCCGCGCTCGTCCAGCTGCCGCACCGGAGGCGAATCCTACCACGTTGGAGACGAGCCACCGGCGTGCTAGCATGCCGCCGGGACGGTTCAGGGCCGGAGGCGTACGATGGCGGACTTCGTGCTTGGTCGACCGACGACGCTGGCGACGGAGGGGATGATCGCCACGCCGCATTACCTGGCGACGTTGGCAGGCTTGCGCGTCCTCCAGGACGGTGGGAACGCCGTGGATGCGGCGATCGCCGCCAACGCGGTGTTGGCGGTCGTCTACCCGCACATGTGCGGCATCGGTGGTGATGCCTTCTTTCTGATCTGGGAGCCCCGCGAGCAACAGCTCTTGGCGCTCAATGGTAGCGGGCGAGCACCGCAGTCGCTTTCCGCCGAAACGCTGCGATCCCGCGGTTTCCGGCTAGTTCCACCGAAGGGACCCTGGGGTGTGACGGTGCCTGGTGCGGTCGATGCCTGGGTGACCGTGCTCGAGCGCTGTGGCACGCGGCCGCTCGACGAGCTCCTGCAGCCAGCGATCGGCTATGCCGAACGTGGCTTTCCGGTGAGTCGGCAGCTCGCGGCAGCGATCGCGCAGGAGGAGCAGGTGTTCCGCGGCCAACCGGCAGCCGTTGCCCAGTTTCTCCCCGAGGGGCGGCCGCCCCAGCCGGGTACCATCCTGCGCCAACCTGCGCTGGCGGCGACGCTCCGCCTCATCGCCGAGCGTGGCCGGGAGGCGTTCTACCGTGGCCCGATCGCCGAGGAAATCGCAGCAGTCATCCAAGCGCACGGCGGCGCCATGACCGTCGATGATCTGGTGGCGCATCGGTCGGACTGGGTCGAGCCGCTCCGGACGACGTATCGTGACGTCGAGGTCGTGGAACTGCCGCCGAATACGCAGGGTGTGACTGCTCTCGAGCTGTTCAATATCGTGGAAGGCTTCCCTGTCGCAGAACTCGGCTGGGGAACGCCGGATCTCTTGCACCGCTTTCTCGAAGCCAAGAAGCTGGCCTTTGCCGACCGTGATCGCTATCTCGGTGATCCCGCCTTCGTCACGGTGCCGGTCGAGCGGTTGCTCGACAAGGGGTACGCGGCTGCCTTGCGCGCACGGATCGATCCGGAGCGTGCGGCGATTCCCCCGGCGCCAAACTGGGAGAGCGACACGATCGCGTTGTGCGTCGTCGACCGTCAAGGGCGAGCGGTCTCGCTCATTCAGAGCCTCTACAACTCCTTCGGGAGCGGGCTCGTCGCAGCTGGTATGGTTCTCCACAATCGCGGTGCCTGCTTCGTACTGGACGAGCGCTCGCCGAACGTTCTGGTACCCGGGAAGCGACCGCTGCACACGTTGATTCCCGGGATGCTGCTGCGTGCTGGTCGTCCCTGGGTCGTCTTCGGGACGATGGGTGGGCACAGCCAGCCGCTGATTCACCTGCAACTGGTGACCGGTATCGTCGACTTCGGTTTCGAACCGCAGGAGGCGATCGAAGCACCCCGCTGGGTGTCGCGGCACGAGCCAGGAGAGGGACATGAGACGGTGTATCTCGAGCCGGTGCTCTTCGAGCGAGCCGGTGCGGAACTGACTCGGCGGGGGCATCGTGTCGAGGCGACCGAGCCATGGTCGTCGCTCATGGGGCACGCGCACCTGATCGTGATCGGAGAAGATGGTGTGCTGCGTGGGGCCTCGGATCCGCGGGCCGAAGGCTGTGCCCTGGGCTGGTAAGCGTCACTCGAGCGGCAGGTGACCGTTATCGTGTGGACACACGTGCCCTTCCGGGCCGATCACGGCGCCGCACCGTGGACAACGTGGCCGGCCGGCTGCGACGACCCGCGCGATCTGACGCGCCAGCGCTTTGGCGGCTGGCAGTGTCGCGCGGCCCGCGAAAATCGGATCCTCGTCTTCGTCCTGCTCGATGTCGTGCGCGAAGATCGCGATGCGCTGATGCTCTTCGTCGTAGCCGATCGCCATTTTGCCGACGACATACTCGGGGATGTCGGGCGGGAGCGGCGCCTGGCGAGTGGCCGGTTCTTCCGGAATGCGCGAGCGGATGAGCCCAGCGAGCCGGAGTTGCTCGAAGAGTTGCTCGATAGCCAAGCCGAGTGCTTGCAGCTGTTCTTTCTCCATCCACAGCGAGACGAGGTCGAGGCCGCTGCCGGCGATCAAGCGAAAGCGCCGCTGGCCTGGCTGGCCGATCGCCTCTGCCTCAAGCACAGTGAGCTCCGGGTATTCGTGCCGTCCCACCATCTCCCGCTCCGTGTCCTGGCCGGTCGCCGCTAATGAGGATACACCAGCGGGCGCCGGCTCCGGCCGACGCCCGCACGGTGAGGTGGGGGATGGGTGTGGCAGGGGAGGGAGGACGTTTGCAACACCAAAACCGGTTCCTGCCGTCGAAGGCAAGCGGAACCACTCTCACTATATAGCGGATACGAGACTTCGTCAAGCAACAAGTTGCAGAAATCGTGCACTGGCATGCTCGAGGCTGTGAAGACCGGGGCACAAAAAGGGAGACGAGCGCGCGAGGACGATCGACTTGGTACGCTTTGCAACCGGTGGGGAGGAGCGCGGAAGCGGTGCATCGCCGAACCTTCCTCATGCTCGTCGGAGGCGGGCTACTCGTCGCCGCCTGTCGTGGCCCGGTCGTCTATCCCACGCCGACCGCACCGTCGGTTCCGAGCCCGGCACCGGCGGCGGACAACCCGAAGGACTTCGGCACCGGTTTCGCCTATGGCTTCAACGTCGCCTGGCGTGGGGACGAGCAAGGGGAGGAGTTCAATCGTCGCACTGCCGAAGCCGTGCGGGCGGCGGGCTTCGATTGGGTCCGCATCCAGGTGCAGTGGGAATCGCACGAGTCACAACCCGGACAGTGGGACCTCCGCCCGCTCGACCGCGTGCTCCCGATCTACGCCGAATACGGGCTGAATGTTCTGGTGTCGGTCGTTTCGGCGCCTGCCTGGGCACGTGATACGTCCGGTGGCATCGTGCGTGATCTCGGTGCCTTTCGTGTAGCGATGCGTCGCTTCGCAGGCACGTACCGTGGACTGGTCAAAGCCTGGCAGGTGTGGAACGAACAGAATATCGCGCGCAACGTGTATGGCCCCATTCGTGTCGAGCCGTACGCGCGCCTGCTGCGCGCGGGGTACGAGGGTGTCAAAGAGGCGGATCCGGAAGCGCTCGTCGTCTCGGGAAGTCTCACACCGACCGGTGTGAACGATCCGAATCTGGCGATCGACGATGTCGCCTATCTGGAATCGTTCTATGCACTCGACGACGGGGCCTGGACACAGTACTTCGACATCCTCGGGGCGCATGCTAACGCGACACTGAATCCACCGGATACGCTCTGGCCAGAGCGTCCGGGCCCTGGTCCGGGCTGGCGAGATCACCCGAGCTTCTACTTCCGACGTGTCGAGCAGTTGCGCGCCGTCATGGAAAAGCACGGTGACCGGCGACCGGTGTGGATCACCGAGTTCGGATGGACCACCGCGAATCCAGCTCCCGGTTACGAGTACGGCCAATATGTCAGCGAAGAACAGCAGGCAGCGTATCTCGTCGAAGCGTTCGCCATCGCCCGGCAACGCTGGCCGTGGGTCACCGGCATGTTCGTGTGGAACTTGAACTTTTCCACGATCGTGGATCCGGAGGACGAGAAGGGACCCTGGTCGGTGCTCAACGCCGATTGGTCGCCACGTCCGGCCTACCGCGCATTGAGCGCGATGCCGAAGCAGCGTTAACTGCAGCCACCCTCGGCGAAGAGTCGCGCAACTTCATCGACCGTGAAGGTCGGGAGCGGTTGTTCGCCCTGCTCGGTGACGAGAACGCGACAGTCCGGATCGGTTTCGAGCCAGCCCAGCTGCGTGGCCGAAATTCCGGCTGCGTTGAGAACTGCGAGCGCTCGTTCGACAGCGTCGGGCGCGACGATCGCGAGCAGTGCACCCGATGCGATGAGCCCGAGCGGATCGAGGCCGAGCGCACGACATACCGCTTCCGTCTCGGGATAGACCGTGATGGCTCGCTGCTGGACGCGGAGGCCGGTGCCGCAGGCGGTTGCGAGTTCGTGCAGGCCAGTCGCCAGGCCGCCCTCGGTCGGGTCGTGCAGGTAATGCAGCGCTGGACCGAGTTCCTGGTAGAGCAGCCGGGCTGGAGCCAGTACGCTCAGCCCCGGGTCGGTCAGGAAGGTCTGGCAGCGTGCCAGGAGTTCAGACCCGAGCATGGGTTCGAGCGTGCGAGCGCACTCCCGGGCGAGGAGCGCAGTGCCTTCGATCGCGATGCCGCGGACGAGGAGAATCGCGTCGCCGGGGCGAGCGAGTTCGGGCCGGAGGACGTGATCGCGATCGAAGATGCCGACCATCGCTCCACTGACGATCGGCCGATCGAGCTGCGCGGTGATTTCGGTATGGCCACCGACGAGCGTGATCCCGAGGTGACTGGCAGCACGTGCGATGTCGTCCAGAACGTGTCGGGCGAGCTCGGCAGTCGCGGTTTCGGGGAGCAGGACGGTGGCCAGGAACCACCGAGGGATGGCACCCAGGCAGGCGATATCGTTAGCATTCACGTTGAGGGCATACCAGCCGATGGCATCGGTGGCGAACGTGATCGGGTCGCTCTTCAGTGCGACCAGTTGCTCACCAATGCGCACGACTGCAGCGTCACGACCGATCCCGGGACCGAGGAACACCGAATCGTCGAGCGAAACCCTGCCGAGAAACTCCGCCAGGAGATCAGCTGGTACTTTGCCGACGGGAAGGCGCCGTTCTGGCACTGGTGTCACTCCTCGTCGGTCTGGCCGAAGCTGATCCCGATATCGCGGGCAGCTTGCAGGAGCGGGTGATCGAGCGGTACGAGTCGTGGCCCGCGAGCTACCTCAGCGAGCGGTACGCGCACGATACCCCACGTGGCCTGACCGACCGGATGGGCTCGTACAGCCACCATGATGCCCCGGTCTCCGTGGGCGAGTGCGTCGACCGCGGCGGCACCGAGAGCTGTAGCGAGCGCGCGGTCAGCTGGCGTCGGAGAGCCGCCGCGCTGCAAGTGACCGAGGACGACCGAGCGAACCTCCGTGGGGACGAGCTGGCTGAGTTGCTGCTGCAGGGCGAGTGCGATACCACCGTACTTCCGCTGGTACGGAAGCGGGCCGGTGCGCTCGAATACCGCCTCGCCTCCGGCTGGCCGCGCTCCTTCGGCGACGGCCACGATCGTGAAGTGGCGACCACGCTCGCAGCGTCGATGAACTACCGCTGCGACACGCTCTAACGAGAAGGGGAGTTCAGGCATGAGGATCACATCCGCGCCGCCCGAGACGCCAGCGTACAGCGCGATCCAACCGGCATCGCGTCCCATCAATTCCACCAGCATGACACGATGGTGACTCTCCGCCGTCGTGTGCAACCGGTCGAGTGCCTCGGTGGCGGTGGAGACTGCCGTATCGAAGCCGATCGTCTGGGTCGTGCCGCGGACGTCGTTATCGATCGTCTTGGGGATGCCGACGATCGGGACGCCGAGCTGGTGGAGCCGATGCGCGATCGTGAGGCTACCCTCTCCTCCGATGACGACCAGTGCGTCGAGCCCGAAACGCTCGAGCGTCGCGATGAGCGTTGCGCTGTGGTCGCGTGGTTCGGTATCGCCGAGATCGGGATGCTGAAACCAGAACGGATTCGCGCGGTTGGACGCACCGAGAATGGTCCCGCCGCGGACGAGCAAACCGCGAACGTCGTCCAGGCCGAGTTCACGTGCCCGGCCGAGAATCGCGCCTTCGTATCCGTCCAGGAAACCGACAACGTTCCATCCGTAACGGAGAATCGCTGTCTTGACGACGGCGCGGAGCGCCGCATTCAGGCCTGGTGCGTCGCCACCTCCGGTGAGTACGCCGATTCGTCGCTGCGCCACGTTTGGCCCCCATTTCGGCTCCGTGCCGGAGAGAGACAGGTATACTCAGCGTCGAGAGCGAACCGGTGTCCGCCCCGACAGAGCCCCTGCGCATTCTACGCGAGTGCGGTGATGGTGAGCATGGACCGGAGTTTCCCGTCGAGGGAGTGCGAGCGATGACGACGGAACGGAAGTACGTCGAAGAACTGATCGAGCAAGAAGATGATTTCGACCGCTGGTACGTCGAAGTGATCCAGAAGGCCGAGCTGGCGGACGAATCGCCAGTGCGTGGCACGCGCGTCATTCGACCATATGGCTTCGCGCTCTGGGAAAACATGCAAGCCGAGCTCGATCGCCGCATCAAGGCGACCGGGGTGCAGAATGCCTACTTCCCACTTTTCATTCCCAAGAGTTATCTCGAGCGCGAGGCCGAGCATATCCAGGGGTTCGCCCCCGAAGTAGCGTGGGTAACGCGCGGCGGCGACAAGGAGCTCGAGGAACCGCTGGCGGTTCGGCCGACCTCGGAGTCGATCATCTGCCCGATGTTCGCTCGCTGGGTGCAGTCCTATCGCGACTTGCCGATCCTCATCAACCAGTGGTGCAGTGTCGTACGGTGGGAAGAGCGTCCTCGCGCGTTCTTGCGCACGCTCGAATTCCTCTGGCAGGAGGGACATACCGTTCACGCGACGCTCGAAGAAGCCGAAGAACGAGCCCGGCTGATGCTGGAGGTCTACCGGGACTTCGTCGAATCGGAGCTGGCGATTCCCGTCATTCCCGGCCAAAAGACCGAGTCGGAGAAGTTCGCTGGCGCGTTGCGCACGTACACCATCGAAGCGATGATGGGGGGCAAGCACTGGGCGCTGCAATCGGCCACCTCGCACAATCTCGGTGATCACTTCGGTAAGGTGTTCGAGATCACGTTCCTGGACCGGGAAGGGAAACGACGGTACGCCTTCAATACCAGCTGGGGGCTCTCGCACCGGACGATCGGCGCGATGGTGATGGTGCACGGCGATGATCGGGGGCTGAAGCTTCCGCCCCGGGTAGCGCCGATCCAGGTCGTCATCGTTCCGATCTGGCGCAAGGACGAAGAGCGTCGTCAGGTCGAAGAAGCGGTCGACCGCGTGCGCGCGATGTTGCGACGAACGGTTCGTGTCCACGCGGATCTCCGCGACGACAAGACGCCGGGCTGGAAGTTCAACGACTGGGATCTCAAGGGGGTGCCGATCCGGCTGGAGATCGGTCCACGCGATGTGGCGAACGATCAGGTGACGATGGTACGGCGCGACGTGCTGGGGCAGCGGCAGACGGTACCTGTCGCGAACGTCGTCGACGCTGTGCAACAGGAACTCGCGTCGATTCAGGCGAGCCTGTTCCAGGCGGCTCGCGCTATGCTCGATCGGCATACCGAGGACGTTCGAGACTACGAGCGCTTGAAGGAGCGTGTGGCGACCCACGCGGGGTTCAATCGGGCCTTCTGGTGCGGAAGCGCCGAGTGCGAAGCGCGTGTCAAGGCGGAGACCAAGGCGACGATCCGCTGCATCCCATTCGACCAGCCGCCGGAGATGGAACCGTGTCTCGTCTGCGGCGCACCTGGCCGGTATCAGGTGATCTGGGCACGTGCGTATTGAGGCCGGAAGGGAGCCGCGAGGGAAGTACAGCGGGCCGGGTGTGCTACCCGGCCCGTTCCATACGCGGATCGCTCGATACGGCGGAAGGGGTGGGATTCGAACCCACGAGGGGCTTACGCCCCCACACGGTTTCCAGCCGTGCGCACTCGGCCACTATGCGACCCTTCCGCGCAGGCTGCTGCATCGTGTGCCGGAAATGAAGTGTACCCACACGGTGCTTCTGTTCGCAAGCGATGGCAGCGGGTGGGCGAAATACCGGTGACCGGATCGGCTCCCCCGGGATACGCACCACCGATCGGGTCCCGACCATGTCCGTGATAACCGGGAGACGGTTGGCAACTGTGCTGAACGTCAGCGGTCAGTTGTCCCGCGGCTGAGGAGCGAGGGGTGGTCGTGCGGTGTCCTCTCAGCGGTCTTCCGAGCGTGTGGCTATCGTGACCGGTCGGCCGCGCGGTGCAGCGCTGGCACGGCGGTGCGTGCCAGCGCTTGCGGTCGATGTGGGTTTCTTGGTCGTGTTCTGGTTGCTCTTTTTCTGGCCTCTGATCGGGCGACGCACGTACCTCGTACCGTACGACATCATCGACCAACACTACATGTTCCGGGCATTTTTCCACCGGGCGCTGGTCAGCGGGGAAGCCCCCTGGTGGGCGCCGCACATCCTCGCTGGCTACCCGATCGTGGCCGACCCACTCACGATGACGTTCTATCCTCCAGCCTTGTTGATGGATGTCGTTGCCTGGCGAGAGACACTCCTGCCGTACTATGCCCTCGAGGTCTTCGCCGTCGCCCATGTGCTCTGGGCGGCGCTCGGAACCTACGCGCTCGCTGGCGTGCTCTGGCGCTCCCGCTTCGGTGCGCTCGTTGCAGCGTTGGCCTTCGCGTTCGGTGGCTTCTTCGCCTGGCATCTGCCGCATCTCAGTTTGCTCGTCGCCTTGAGCTGGTTGCCCTGGGTACTCCTCGGCTACCGGCAGGTGCTCCGGGCTGGATGGCGGTGGTGGGTGCCGTTGACAGCCCTGATGTATGGTCTCTCGATCCTCGCCGGGCATGCACAGACGACACTCCAGACGACCGTCATCCTGATCGGTTTGGGCATCGCGATTGCATCCGTGCGCGTGCACCGATACGTCAGCGATCGGTTGAAGGAACCGTCTACCTCAGAGCCCGCGGGACGATGGTTCGTCAGTTGGGCAGCTGCCTTGCTACGCGAGGCGATGCCGCTCTGGCAGGCTCTGGCGATCGTCGCTCTGGGAGCGAGCCTGGCGGCAGTGCAGCTGCTGCCTTCCCTGGAGCTGGCAGGGTATACCGAGCGGCAACGCCTCACCTACGAGCAGGCGACCGTGTCCTCGCTTCGGCCGCACTGGCTCGTCACGATGGTGTTGCCGAACCTGTTCAGTGCCCGCGGGCCGGCGCCCTATTGGGGATCCGGTGATCCTGCGGAAACGAACTTCTTTGTCGGCCTCGTTCCCCTTTTCCTGGCTGTCCTCGGTTGGGTCAATGCGGAACCCCGACGTCGTCCGCTGGTCGCACTGCTCGCTGGCAGCGGGGCAGTGATGCTCGGGCTCGCTTTCGGTGACTTGGGCTGGTTGCACCGTCTCGCTTACGACTTCGTACCAGGGTTCGATCGCGTTCGCCGCCCCGTCAACTTCGCGGCCTGGGCAATTCTGGCCCTCGCGCTCCTCGCAGCCTACGGTGGAGGCATGCTCGAGCGCGAGCATGCGGCGCGCGCCTCGTTCCTACAGTGGTTGCGTGTCGCGCTCGCCGTTGTCGGCGTGGGGCTGGTCGCTGGTGTCGTCGTGCTGGTCGCCAGCTCGCAGGCTTCGACGCGCGAGATCGTCGAGGGGCTGCTCGACGATGTGATGATCGCGGGGCTCGTGCTCGTTCTCACCTCTGGGGTGCTCAAAGTGGGCGAGAGGGGTGCGCGTCTCGGGCGCCTGGCGGCTGTGGTCTTGCTCGTCATCGTCGCTGTCGATATCGCCAGGGTGACCGCGAATGCGAGCTATCGGCAGCATCGCCGGTCACCGGATTCGTACATCGGACTGGACTGGGCAGGGTCGCCGGACGATTCTCTCGTTCGCTGGTTGCTCGACCGGCGCGACGAGGCACTCCCGGACCGGTTCCGGATTCTACCGCTCGAGGCTGGTTCGATCTGGGAGAACGGTCCGCTGGTCTGGGAAATCGACAGCGCATCGGGATACTCGGTCCTCTGGCCAGTCTGGTATCGGGACCTGTTCGTCGCAGCGACTGCTGGTCGGGCTGAGAGGCTGCTGGATCTTCTCGGGGTACGGTACGTGCTGAGCAGCAAGTCGCTGGAAAAGCTGTTCATGGCAGAAGAGGCAAAGTCGTTTCGTCTCGTTCGGGACGGCTCCGTCCGTATCTACGAGAACGCCGATGCGTGGCCACGGGTCTGGCTGGCCGCGTGTGCCATACCGCTGTCTCGCGATGCGCAAATCCCGTATCGGAGCGATGGATCGGGACCGGTTGGGCAGACAGTGGTTCTCGATGCGGATACGCCTATCCCGGTCGACATGCTCTGCTCAGCGGGGGAGAGCAATAGTGGGTTGATCGACGGCAGTGCCGAGATCGTCGAATACACGAATACCCGTGTGTCGGTCCGGGTACGGACCCAGCGGTCAGCATTGCTCGTCCTCATGGATACCTTCTATCCAGGTTGGCACGTTACGGTGGACGGTGCGGACGCGCCGCTCTATCGGGCAGAACACGCTTTTCGGGCCACTCTCGTACCGCCGGGAGACCATACCGTCGTCTTCCGTTACGTGGCACAGCCGCTGCGTCGGGGCGCGATCGTGACCGGGCTGGCAGCGCTGGTGACGATCGTTCTGCTCGTAGCGAGCGGGCTCCGCAGGCGGGATTTCCGAGCTGGGTGATTGCCGACCGAAGGATCGTGCGGGGATGCGGAGAAGCGGGATCGAGATCGCGGCGGAGTCGAGCCGATACGCTTGCCGCGTCGCTGCACCGGCGTCAGCGTCGAGAATGCGTGACAGGATGCGGGCGGTGCCGACCCGCCTCGGGGGTGAACCAGTGGGGCAAGACACAACGGATGCAGGGCGAACCCCGTGAGACGAGGGCGATCGAGCGAGTACTCGGTACCCACGGAACAATGAACGGCACGGGCGGACAAAAGAAATAGAGACCAGCACGATGCCACTGTGCTGGTCCGATCGAGCGGAGGGGGTGGGATTCGAACCCACGAGGCGCTCGTCACGCCTACCGCTTTTCGAGAGCGGCACCTTAAACCACTCGGACACCCCTCCACATGGCAGATGCAGGGCCGAAGCCCTGCATGCTTGTTCGGTACGCCCGGAGGGACTCGAACCCCCGACCTTTAGGTCCGCAACCTAACGCTCTATCCACTGAGCTACGGGCGCACGGTTTCACTTTGGATGCCGGTGCTCGTTCCCACCGGCACGAGACAGTATAGCACGCATGTGTCTGCGAGTGCAAGGCTGGGTCGTTCGGCGTGGGAGCAGAGTCTCTACCGCTCCGGAGTTGAGCTTCCATGCGTGACCGTCGCATCGAGCAGCTGGCGGAACGTTCGCAAGACGGAGCCTGGCGAACGCTCGTCGTCGAACAGCGCCGAGCCGGTGACGATGATGTCGGCACCGGCGCGCAGAACCGCCTCGACGTTGGACAGCTTGATGCCACCGTCGACCGAGACGAGACAGGAGAGTCCAGCTGCGTCGATCGTTTGCCGCAGGCGTTCGACTTTTTTCAAGACCGCGGGTATCAGTGTCTGGCCACCGAACCCAGGATTGACCGTCATGATCAGGATCAGATCGATAAAAGGGAGGATTTCCTCGATGGCTGCGAGGGGTGTGGCGGGATTGAGGGCCACGCCAGCGAGGAGCCCCAGCTCCTTGATCGCGGTGATCGTCCGGTGCAGGTGGACCGTCGCTTCGACATGGACGGTCAAGGCCGTCGCACCGGCTTCGGCGAACGCCGCGATGTAGCGTTCTGGTTCGACGATCATCAAATGCACGTCGAGCGGCAGGGTCGTGGAACGACGGACAGCTGAGACGACCGGGATGCCGAAGCTAATGTTCGGGACGAAGCGGCCGTCCATGACGTCGAGGTGGACCGCGTCGGCCCCAGCTTGCTCGAGTTCCTGTACGATCGTCCCGAGTCGCGCGAAGTCGGCGTTCAAGATCGAAGGCGAGAGCAGTGGTCGCCGATGGCCGAACGACAGTGTCATAACCCGAACTCCCTGGCAAGCGCCATGAACCGGAGTGGACCCGGTCGATCTCTGAGTGTACCGGTTGATGCACGAGACCGGCTCGCTGAGGCTCGAAGGAAAGGGGGCTTCTCATGCAACGAACCTGGTATGTCGTTGGGACAGATCCGGTTCCAGCCGGTGCGATCCTGCGGCGCGATGTCGTGCTGGAGATGGATGGCCGGAAACAGTTCCGACGCGGTCTCCCGCTGGACCAATTGCTCCGTGAGATCGGTGATCGGCCTGGTCTCCGGGTGCCGATCGCCGTCCCCGAGTCCGGCGAAATCGAGCAGCACGCGGCGTCGGCGCGCATCGCCGAAGCCGTGGCTGGTGATGGCACCCAGCTCGACCCGCCGCATCAGGGACAGGTCAACGTCCGTGCGGCGGCCTTCGGTGTGGTGCGTGTCGACCAGCAGCGCCTCGAGCGGCTGATCCGAACCGGTCACGCGCTCGTCGCAACGGTTCTCGATGGTCGCGTCGCTGAACCGGGCGAGACGATCGCGATCGTGAAAGCACCAGCGTACTTCGTGCCGGAAGCACGGCTCGCTCGTGCGCTCGGTCGACTCGCTGGTCAACCCATTGTTCGCGTCGTGCCCTTCCGACTCCGGCGCGTCGCCCTTTTGGCTGGTGAGCGCGTGCGACCGGCAGCTCTCGATGTCGCGGTGCGTGCCTTGCACGAGAAGTTGGCTCGCTACGGGGCCGGCCTGGTCGAGTCGGGGAGAGTCGATCGAGACGAGCCGCAGCGTATCGCTGAGCAGATCGCGCAGTGGATCGAGCAGGGAGTCGAACTGGTTCTCACCGCTGGATCGATCATGCTCGATCCGGGTGACGCGTTCCTGCGGGCCCTTCGACCCCTCGGTGCGCGGCTCACCGTACGTGGTGCACCGGTCGATCCCGGTACGATGTTCTGGGTCGCCTACCGGAGAGCCGTACCGATCCTCGGACTGGCCAGCTGCGAAATGTACGGCCGTGTCTCCGTCTTTGATCTGATCGTGCCGTTTATCCTCGCAGGCGAACGGGTGGATCGCCCCTTGTTCGCCCGGCTGGCGCACGGTGGGTTGCTGGAAGACACGCATCAGGCACGTCTCCCCCGGGCGTGGCGCGGCGCGCAGGCGTCCGCATCGTGACCGACGGCGCAGCGTATACTCGCCTCGGGTGATGGGATGGACGATGTTGAACCGGCTGCAGCAGTTCGAGGACTTCGTCGAGCGCTTGATGGAAGGGACGGTCGGGCGAATCTTTCGGACGTCGGTCCAGCCGGCTGAGATCGCTCGCCGGCTCGAGCGTGCCATGGATGCCCAACAGCTGGCGACCCCGGAAGGGCCGATCGTGCCGAACGACTTCCTGGTGCGGCTGCATCCGGACGATTTCGTGCAGTTCGCTGACTTCGCTGACTCACTGTCGCTCCAGCTCGAAGAGTGGTTGCTGGATATTGCCGAGGAGCGTGACTACGGATTCGTCGACCAGGTTCGCGTGCGTCTCGTCGGCGATCCGGCGGTACCGCGGCGACAGGTGGTCGTCGAGGCGAGGATCGCCGAACTACTGTCCGATGACTTCGCTGGGCGGCAGGCGTGGCAGCGGACCGAGGTTTATCGCGTCCTGCAGGATACCGGGAACGTTCCACGGGCGTTTCTCCGCGTCGTTGAGGGGCCGCTGCCTGGCGAGACGTACTTGATCCGCAAGCGCGTGACAACGCTCGGTCGTGCACTGGAGAACGACATCGTGCTCGAGGCGCTCGACGTGTCCCGGCGCCACGCCCGGATCGAGTACGCTGACGGGCAATTCGTCATCATCGATCAGGGTTCCACGAACGGGACGTACGTCAACGGCGTGCGGGTGGAACGCGCGCCGTTACGGGCGGGCGATCGGGTGGCGCTCGGTACCGTCGTGCTCGAGTTCTCGCTGCCGGGGGCGTGAGTCGGCTGCATGGAGTGGTTCGTCCAGCTCCCGTTCGAATGGTTCGTGCTGCTGCTGCGCTTGGTCTTCGCGTTCCTACTTTACTTCTTCATCTTTCTCATCGCGCGGATCACGATCCGGGAACTTGCGGCTGTCGCCAGCACGACTGGCGAGGGGGGTGGGCCTCCTGGGCATCTTATCGTTCAGTCGCCGGGGGCGACGGGGCTTCGCCCGGGCACACGACTCCCTCTCGATCCGGTGACCGTGATCGGTCGTCACCCGTCGTGCACGATCCGGCTCGATGACTCGTTCGTCTCGACCGAGCATGCCCAGCTCACCTGGGAACACGGGCGCTGGTGGATCACCGACCTCAAGAGCACGAACGGCACCCGTGTCAACGGGCGGCCGATCACTGCACCGACCGGGTTGCGGTACGGAGACGTGATCGAACTCGGCGACGTGCGGTTGGTGCTGGCACCGTAAGGTCGAATCGACGCTTACATGGAGGATCGTGTCGGACGATGCTAGGATGGAGAGCAACGAGGGGTGACTGGGGGAAGCGGGCGACTGGCCGCTTCTTCTGTGTTATCCAGTCGCCTACGATGGGGCGGTTGCGAAACGGTAGGGGAAGGGGGATTGGTGAAGGTCCTTCGTTGCCTCGTACTGGTAGCGGTGCTGCTCGGTTCGTTGGCAGTGATCGTTCCGCCGTCGGTCCATGCAGCAGCGCCGAGCGTTCCGGAAGATCTCGAGATGCCGCGGTACTTTCCCGAGACGGGATTCTGGGTGCAAGGGCCGTTCCGCCGCTTCTGGGAGACACATGGCGGGCTCTTCATTTTCGGTTATCCGATCACCGGCGTGTTCAAGCAGGACGGCTACTGGCGGCAGTATTTCGAGCGCGCCGTGTTCGAGTACCACCCTGAGTTCGCCGGAACCGAGGACGAGGTGCAGCTCGTCCGGGTCGGAGCCTGGCGCGTGAGCGGACGCGAGAACGAGGAACCGTTCCGCCCGATCGAGTGGTTCCCCGATACGAGCGATCGCCGCTATTTCCCAGAGACCCAGCACTCACTGTCGTATGGCTTCAAGGCGTACTGGGATCGCTACGGCGGCTGGCGGGTCTTCGGCTTTCCTCTTTCTGAAGAATTTTCCGAACAGAACCCGCCACCGCCAGCCGGCGACGGTGAGGTGCATACGGTCCAGTACTTCGAACGGGCTCGTTTCGAGTATCACCCGGAATATGCTGGGACGCCCTATGAGGTGCTGCTGGGCCTGCTCGGACGAGAGTATCTGGCGGCGCGGGGAGCGCCTCCCGAGGCGCTTGCCCGGCAGGATCCAGCCATGCCCCCGTTCGATCCGATTCGCAACCGGCAGTACGGGCCGCATGTCGGCTACGGATTCAATATCGCCTGGCGTGGTGACCATGACGGAGATGGCTTCAATCAACGGACGATGGATCTGGTGAAGGGGGCGGGCTTTTCCTGGATTCGGTTCCAGGCTATCTGGCGGGACATCGAGACGCGCCCGGGGCGTTACGACACGCATGCCCTCGATCGCATCATCGACACGGCGGCAGCGAACGGTGTCAAGATTGTCGTCAGCGTGGTCGGCCCGCCGCCGACGTGGGTCGATCCGAACGGTATGATGCCGATGGACCCATCGTCGTACGGGAAACTGATGGAGTTCCTGGCCAAGCGGTATGCGGGCAAGGTCCAAGCCTGGGAGATCTGGAACGAGCAGAACCTGGCCTACACGACCGGCGGTCACGTCGATGTCGGCCGGTACGTCAATCTTCTCAAAGCCGCCTATCAGGGAGTGAAGAAGGCTGACCCGCACGCTCTCGTGCTGTTCGGTGGGTTGACGCCCACCGGCGTCATGGATCCATCGATCGCGATCGACGACGTCGAGTATTTGCGCATGGTTTATGCCTATAACAATGGTGAGGTGAAGCAGTATTTCGACCATCTCGCGACGCATCCGGGCGGGACGCTCAATCCGCCGGATACGTTCTGGCCCGATCGACCTGGTCCCGGTCCGGGGTGGGTCGACCACCCCAGCTTTTACTTCCGACGGGCCGAGCAATTGCGGCAAGTCATGGTGGAACATGGAGACGCCGCCAAGCAGATCTGGTTGACCGAGTTCGGCTGGTCGACAGCGAACCAGGCGCCAGGATACGAATACGGAAACTACGTGAGCGAGCAGCAGCAAGCGCAGTATCTTGTCCGTGCGTTCGAGATTGCACGGACGGAATGGCCGTGGGTCGGCGTGATGCTCGTATGGAATCTGAACTTCAGTACCATCACCGATCCGAGCGACGAGAAGCACCCGTGGTCAGTCGTCTACGCTGACTGGAGTCCGCGGCCAGCGTATCGGGCTCTACAGGAGATGCCGAAGTGAAGGAACCGCGCGTGGAAGGTGAACGAGCGGGAGTGTTGCCGGTACGTGGCAGCCTCTCGCTCGTTCTCCCAGCATACAACGAGGCGGCGAATATCGAGGCGGTCGTTCGGCGGGCGCTCACCGTGCTGCCGCCATTGGTCGAGGACTTGGAAATCATCATCGTCAACGACGGAAGCCGCGACGAGACCGGGACGATCGCTGAACGTCTGGCACGTGAGGACGAGCGGGTACGAGTCGTTCATCATGAGGTCAACCGCGGGTACGGAGCCGCGCTTCGGTCGGGGTTCGCGGCGAGCCGTGGTGACCTGGTGATGTTCATGGACGCGGACCAGCAGTTCGACCCAGCGGACTTCGTGCACCTCGCGCCCTTTTTGCCGCATGCCGACATCGTGGCGGGCTACCGTGTGCGTCGCCGCGATCCCTGGATCCGCCTGGTCTACGCAGCGATTTTCAATGCAGCCATGCGTCTCGTCTTTGGCATCCCGGTGCGCGATATCGACTGTGCGTTCAAGGTGCTCCGCGGTGATCTCGTGCGAGCGCTCGATCTCCGCATGAACGGCGCACTGGTCAATACGGAACTCCTCGCAAAAGCGCAACGTGCTGGCGCGACGATCGTCGAGGTCGGAATCCGCCATTACCCTCGCTTGAGCGGCGAGGCGTCAGGCGGGAATGTGCGGGTGATTCTCCGAGCGGTACGTGAGGTACTCCAGCTCTGGTGGCTTCTCCTTTGGTATCGACCACCGCGTGGCCTCGGTCGCGGACGACCCCAGCCGCGATCGGCGCAAGTGATCCGGGCTGGTGCACTGGCGTTGCTCGGTCTTTCAGCTGCCTGGTGGATCGTTCGGCGGTTTGCCCGGAGGCACGAGCGTTAGTCGTCCGCGTCAGATGCGGTGAACCGCCTGAGGTCCGAAGCACGGACACCTGCCACGCGCACGCGCTTGCGCCGGCTGCGGGCTCCCGCGGTGATCGCGATCTGACGAGAGGGCACGTGCAGAAGGTCAGCGAGGAAGCGACGCAGGGCCTCGTTGGCTGCGCCATCGACTGGCGGTGACTGGACACGCACGACAAGCGCACTGTCACGGAGACCGGCGAGTTCCGTCCGCGCGGCACGCGGCTGCAGGTGAACCCAGAATTCGATGCTGCCATCGCGGTGCTCGGTGAGCTGTAGGCTCATGGCGTTTCGGCTCTCCCGCCTGTCGAGGCGAGGAGTCGCTGGGGAAGATTCCGATTGAAGCTGCCGCTCCGATAGCCCTCGAGGTCGAGGGTCACGAACTCGTAGCCGACTGAGCGCAGTCGTGCGACGATCTCGTCGCGTAGCTCCAGCGCCCGGGGGAAGTCACTAGGCTGGAGTTCGAGTCGGGCCAATGTGTCGTGATGCCGGACGCGAAACCCACGGAAACCGAGTTCGCGCAGGGCGCGTTCTGCCGCTGCCACCTGCTTGAGCTTCTCGACCGTGATTGGCGTCCCGTACGGAAAGCGTGACGAGAGACACGCGTATGCGGGCTTGTCCCAGGTACGGAGACCGAAGAGTCGGCTCAGCTCGCGGATCTCCTGTTTGGTCAGTCCGACCTCCGCTAGTGGATGGATAACGCCGAGGTCGCGGGCAGCACGGAGCCCGGGCCGGAAGTCGTGCAGATCGTCGGCGTTCGTGCCATCGGCGACGGCGGCGAAACCCTCCGCGACAGCCAGTGCCCGCAACTTCCCGTACAGCTCGTTCTTGCAAAAATAGCAGCGCTGGTGGGAATTCATCGTGTAACGTGGGTCGGTCAGCTCCTCGGTCCGGATGAGCACGTGGCGGACGCCGAGTTCCTCGGCGAGCTGGCGCGCCTCGGCGATTTCCTCCTCGGGGTATGTCTCGGAAAGACCGGTGGCTGCCAGCACCCGTTCACCGAGCGCCTGGCGAGCAGCGTAGAGCAAGAGTGTCGAATCGACGCCAGCGCTGAAAGCGACGACCACCGACTCGAGGGCTCGGAGTCGTTCCAGCAATCGTTCATACTTGGCGCGGAGCTCGTCTCGCATGGGGCGCTCCGATCGTTCCGTTTCGGCACCGGATGACAAGGGTAGCACAGTGGCAGGGCAGGGAACGAACAGCCGATTGACATCGCCGTCGCTTCGCGGGATCGATCGTCTCTGGGGCCGCATTGTCCTCGGCGTCGTCTTCGGCATCGGTATCGTCGCCGTGCTGATGGTGTTCGGTGACGTCCGCCGGGTGTTTCCGACTCTACAGCACTTCGAGTGGTCGCTCTTCCCGCTCGTTCTGTTGCTGACGGCCGGAAACTACGTGTGTCGATTCGTGAAATGGGAGTGTTACCTTCGCTGGGTCGATGCGCCCCGACTGCGGCGTGGGTGGAGCCTGGCGGTGTTCTTGAGCGGCTTTGCCATGTCGATCACGCCCGGGAAAGTGGGGGAGTGGATCAAAGCCTTTCTGGTCGCCAGGCTGGGTGGTGGCGCAGTCGCACCGGTGGTTCCCGTCGTGGCGGTTGAGCGGCTGACCGATGGCATCGCGATGCTGATTCTCGCGCTGCTCAGCGCTCTGGCGGGCCTGGGTGGCTGGGAGCCGCTGGTGGCGCTCGCTGGGATCCTGCTTGCCGGGCTGTGGCTGGTCCAGGAGGAACGGGTCGTGCGGCCGTTGTTGCGCCTCGCGGCGCGGGCGCCGCTCCTGCGCAGCCGGGCGGAGTCAGTTGGCGGGCTCTACGATGCGACCAGGGCGGTGCTCCGCTGGCGGCGACTCGTGGCGATGAGCGGATTGAGCGTCTTTTCCTGGTCACTGGAGTGCCTGGGGCTTTTCGTGATTCTGATCGGCCTCGGAGCCGAGCCGAGCGTCGAACTCCTCGCTGTCGCGACGTTCGTGCTTTCAGTGTCGTCCCTTGCGGGAGCGCTCTCGCTGCTCCCGGGCGGGCTGGGAGCCGCCGAGGCAGGTATCGCCGGTCTGCTCTTGCTGCTCCGTCCCGGTATGACGCCAGCTGAGGCGGCAACGGCGACCGTGCTGATCCGCTTCGGAACGCTCTGGTTCGGTGTCCTAACTGGCTGTGTCGCCCTACTCTGGTTGCAGCGACGGGTGCTGCGCTTCCTGCCCGCGGGGGCGCGTGTGGAGCCGAGTGCGGCGGCCGCCGGCGTCGCGAAAGCCAACGAGCAGTAACGACGAAAAAGCGGTCGAACCAGCTCATGGGTCGACCGCGTGCTTCTCGTTGGCTGCTCGATTGTCAGCTTGCGTCTTCGTCGCCGAGCAGTTCCTTGAGCCGATCGCCGATCCGGTACTGCCCGGGCGGTGGGCCGGGGCGCTTCGCTTGCGGACGTGACGGGCGGTTGGGTCCGCGTGGCTCGGGTTTGCGCGGCGGCGGTCCCTGCCGCTCGGGGCGACTACTGGTGGCGGATCCTGGGCGTTGGGGCGGTCGCGTCTGGTTACCGCGTCCATCGGCTGGTGCAGCGGTTGCCGCTTTCTCGGCAGCCTCCTTCTCGAGGAGTGCTTTGCGCGAGAGGTTGATTTTCCCATCCGGGCGCACGCCGATGACCATGACGTTGATTTCTTGCCCGACCTTGAGCACGTCCTCGACGGAACGGACGCGGCCAGGCGCGATCTCGGAAATGTGCAGGAAGCCATCCTTGCCGGGCAGGATCTCGACGAATGCACCGGAGGGGATGATCGTCACGACGCGACCGTAGAAGATCTCGCCGACCTCGGGCACCCGCGTCAGCCGCTCGATTTCGCGGACCGCACGGCGGGCACTATCTTCGTTGGCGGCCGTGATGAAGACCGTACCGTCCTCTTCGATCGAGATCTTGCTGCCGGTCTGCTCCTGAATCGCCCGAATGACGCGACCGCCTGGACCGATCACTTCACCGATCTGCTCTGGCTTGATCTTGATGCGGAGAATGCGCGGCGCGTACGGTGACATCTCTGGCCGCGGAGCGTCGATCACTTCGCACATCTTGTCAAGGATGAAGAGCCTCCCGCGCCGTGCCTGCTCCAGCGCATCGCGCATGATCTGGGGCGTGATGCCCATCACCTTGATGTCCATCTGGATGGCGGTGATTCCGTCGCGCGTACCGGCGACCTTGAAGTCCATATCGCCGAGCGCGTCTTCGATGCCCTGGATGTCGGTCAAGATCGTGTAGCGCCCCGACTCCGGATCGGTGACCAGTCCCATCGCGACACCAGCGACCGGCTTGCGGATGGGCACGCCGGCATCCATGAGCGCCAGGCTCGATCCGCAGACGCTGGCCATCGATGTCGAGCCGTTGGAACTCAGGACTTCGGAGACCAGGCGCATCGTGTAGGGGAACTCTTCCTCGCTCGGCAGAACCGCGAGGAGCGCCCGTTCGGCAAGCGCGCCGTGACCGATGTCTCGGCGACTAGGCCCGCGCAAGCGACGAATCTCACCTGTGCTGAACGGCGGGAAGTTGTAATGGTGCATGTATCGTTTGGTTTCCTCGATACCCAACGTATCGAGGAACTGTTCCTCTTCCTTGGTGCCGAGCGTGCAGACGGTCAGAACCTGCGTTTGCCCGCGCGTGAAGAGCGCTGAGCCGTGCGGCCGCGGCAACACGCCGACCTGAATCCAGATCTCACGAATCTCGTCCGGACGGCGTCCATCCGGGCGCTCGCCGTGCTCCAGAATGGTACGCCGCACCAGCTCCTTCACGAGCGCATCGAAGAGATCACCAACTTCCTTCGCTGTCGGGACGCCTGCCACAGGAACCGGCGATAGCTGGGCTTCCGGCGGCACGAAGTAGGCGATGACTTCTTGGCGCAGTGCTGCAGTCGCCTCGACGCGGAGTGTCTTGTCCGGATTGAACACGGCCTGGCGAAGACGATCGCCGAGGTACTCGGCGATCTGTTGCTTGAGCTCGACATTCTCCTGCGGTGGTACGAACTCCCGCTTGGGCTTCCCGGCGACAGCTTGCAGCTCCAGCTGCATGGCGACGATGCGCTTGATCTCCTCGTGCGCGAGGACGACCGCTTCGATGAAACGATCCTCGCTGATCTCGTCGGCCTGTCCCTCGACCATCAAGATCGCGTCGGCCGTACCAGCGACGACGATGTCCATGGTGCTCTCGAGGAGCTGGTGACTGGTCGGATTGACGACCAGTTCGCCGTTCAGCTCACCGATGCGCACGGCTCCGACCGGCCCGTACCAGGGAATATCAGAGAGGGTGAGCGCTGCCGACGCACCGATAATCGAAAGGACGTCGGGTTCGTTCTCCTGGTCGGCCGACAAGACGGTCGAAATGACCTGCACTTCGTTGCGATAGCCCTTCGGGAACAGTGGCCGGATCGGGCGATCGGTCAAGCGTGCGGCCAGGATCGCTTGCTCGGACGGCCGGCCTTCCCGGCGGAAGAAGCCGCCGGGGATCTTTCCCGCCGCGTACATCTTCTCTTCGTACTCGACCGTGAGCGGGAAGAAATCGATTCCCTCGACGGGTTGCTTCGCCCCGACGACGGTTGTGAGTACGACGGTTTCGCCGTACCGCACGAGCACCGCGCCATCGGCCTGCTCGGCGACGCGCCCGGTTTCGATGGTCAGAGTTCTACCTGCTATCTCGATGGAACGTTCATGAATGACTGGTGGCATGATGCTCACTCTCCTCCGTGTCTTTGCTGTTGTTCGCGAATGGGGTGCAACGAATTGGCCCAGGGAATCGAGCCCCTGGGCCGGTCGTCACGGAAACGTTCTCGACCGTCGCGGGTGTGGCGAATGATGCCGCACCCTACATGGTCGGTCGTATTGTGATCGCCGCCGCGATTATCCGCGGAGGCCAAGTCGCTCGATGAGTGCCTTGTACCGGTCGGCATCGGTCCGCTTCAGATAACGCAGCAGTCTGCGACGCTGGCCGACGAGCTTCATGAGCCCTCGGCGCGAATGATAGTCATGCTTGTGCTCGCGCAAGTGCTCGGTCAGGATATTGATGCGTTCGGTCAAAAGCGCGATTTGAACCTCAGGAGAACCGGTGTCGTTCTCGTGCTGACGAAACTGCTCGATGATCGCTGCCTTTTGCGCCTTGTACAACGCCATCGCTGTGCGAATCCCCCGATCGCTCTGCGCAATCAGCGCTGCTCCACTCACAACAATAGCAGTATAGCAAAACGAATCCGGTCGGAAGACGGAGCAAACAGAACGGGCGCTCCACGGTCACCCGTGGAGCGCCCGGACGTTCGCTCGAACGGTCACGAGGGGATCTGCCTCGGCTTGAGCCAGGGCATCATCGCCCGGAGTCGCTCGCCGACCTCTTCGATCGGGTGCTTCAAGTGCTCCTCGCGCAGACGATAGAAGTTGGGTCGACCAGCCTCGTTCTCCTGGATCCACTGCTGAGCGAAGCGACCCGTCTGGATATCCTGCAGAATCTGGTGCATCGTTTCCCGCACATGGTCGTCGATGATCTTCGGCCCGCTGACATAGTCGCCATATTCCGCGGTATCGCTCACCGAGTAGCGCATGAACTTCAAGCCACCCTCGTAGATGAGATCCACGATGAGCTTGAGCTCGTTAAGGACTTCGAAGTAGGCAATTTCTGGCTGGTAGCCCGCTTCGACCAGCGTCTCGAAGCCGGCCTGGATAAGGTGACTGACGCCACCGCAGAGTACGGCTTGCTCGCCGAAGAGGTCCGTCTCCGTCTCTTCCTTGAACGTCGTCTCGATGACGCCAGCCTTGGTGCAGCCGAGCCCCTTGGCATAGGCCAGCGCGATCTGCTTGGCTTGCCCGCTCGCATCCTGGTGAACGGCGACGAGTGCCGGTACCCCGATGCCCTGGACGTACAGGTCCCGCAGGATGTGACCGGGACTCTTCGGTGCCACCATCGCGACATCGACGTCAGCCGGGGGAACGATTCGTCCATAGTGGATATTGAAGCCATGCGCGAACATGAGGAGTTTCCCCGGCTTCAGCTCGGGAGCGACGCTTTCCTCGTAAACGCCCTTCTGTACATGATCGGGCATCAGCATCGAAATAATATCGGCTCTGGCAGCTGCCTCGCGTGGGGTGACAACCTCGAACCCATCGTTCTGCGCGCGTTCGCGACTGCGGCTCCCCTCGTGCAGGCCGACGATCACGCGTACCCCACTGTCGCGCAGGTTCTGGGCGTGCGCGTGTCCTTGGCTTCCGTAGCCGAGGATCGCCACCGTTTTCCCTTCAAGGTACTTGAGATCCGCATCCTGATCATAGTAAATGGTTGCCATCGGTTCTCTTGCCCTCCGTTCGACAATCGATCATGTATGCATCGTCGTCATGCTACTACGGGTTGTGTGGCCGGCGCAACGACACGAGCGCCGCGGGCCATGGCGATGACGCCCGAGCGTGCGATCTCCTTGATACCGTAGGAGCGTACCATCGCGATGAGGGAGTCGACCTTCTCCGGCGATCCGGTGACTTCGATCACGAGCGAATCAGGCGTCGCGTCGACAATGCGTGCCTGGTAGACGTCGGTCACCAGTCGGATGATGTCGCTCCGGTTCCGCTCCGTTGCGGTGACTTTGATCAAGGCGAGTTCCCGCTGGATCGGGTTGTCATCGGTGACGTCAGTGATCTTGATGACTTCGAGAATCTTGTACAGCTGTTTGACGAGCTGCTCGATCTTGCGATCGTCGCCCTGCGCCACGAGCGTGATGCGCGAGAGTCCCGGTGTCTCGGAATGTCCGACTGCGATCGAGTCGATATTGAACCCGCGCTGGCGGAAGAGACTGACGATCCGGTTCATCACGCCAGGCTTGTCTTCCACGAGCACGACGAGCGTATGGCTGCGCACCGTCACCATTCCCCCTCGACCTGCGTATCGTCGATCATGTCGCGGAACGAACCACCGGACGGGATCATCGGGTAGACGTTCTCTTCCTGGTTGACCACGAACTCGATGAGCGCGGGACCACGGAACGACCGCGCCCACTGGATGGCCTCATCGACCTCGCCGGGCCGCGTCACGCGGCGAGCGGGCATGCGATAGGCCTGGCCGAGCAGCACGTAGTCCGGACTCGAGATCGGTGTCTCCGAGTAGTTCCGGTTGTGGAAGAGTTGCTGCCATTGCCGGACCATGCCCAGGTAACCGTTGTTGATGATCGCAACCTTCACGTTCAACTGCTCATCGACGATCGTCGCGAACTCGTTGAGCGTCATTTGGACGCCGCCGTCCCCGACGACCGCCCACACTTCGGCCTCGGGACGTCCGATGGCAGCGCCCATCGCCGATGGCACACCGAAGCCCATGGCACCGAGACCGCCGGAGCTGATCCACTGCTTGGGGATGTCGCAACGGTAGAGCTGAGCGGTCCACATCTGGTGCTGACCGACATCGGTCGTGACGATCGCCTTGCCTTCAGTGAGGGCATGCAGGCGTGCGATCACGTACTGCGGCTGCAGCACGCCATCCGGCCCGGACGGTTCAGTCCGGATCGGTCGGTACCAGCTGCGGATCTGGCTGATCCAGTCGTCGTGTTCGAGCGGCTCGAGCTCCTCGAGCAGGAGACGCAACGCCTCCCGCGCGTCACCGACCACTGGGACTTCCGTCTTGAGCACCTTGCCGATTTCCGCCGGGTCGATGTCGATGTGGATGATCTTGGCGTTCGGCGCGAACTCGCTCGGGCGGCCGGTGACCCGGTCGTCGAAGCGCATGCCGATCCCGATGATGAGGTCGGCCTCGTGGATGGCGCGGTTGGCATGTGCGTGACCGTGCATGCCGACCATCCCGAGGCAGAGCGGATGGGAAGCCGGGAAGCCGCTGATACCGAGCAGTGTCAGTCCGACCGGGATCTGGGTACGCTCGGCGAAGCGAACCAGTTCCTCGGTCGCGCCGCTGATGATGATGCCGTGTCCGGCCAGGATGAGCGGGCGCTTGGCCTGGCGAATGAGTTCGGCTGCACGCCGGATCTGCCGGCGGTGCGGCACGATCGTCGGGCGGTACCCGGGTAGATGGAGCTCCTGGCGCGGTGCGAGGTACCCCTTGGCGAGCTGCACGTCCTTCGGAATGTCGATCAACACCGGGCCAGGGCGTCCAGTGCGAGCGAGGTAGAAAGCTTTCTGGATCGCCGGACCGATCTCGTCGACGCTGCGGATGACCATGTTGTACTTGGTGATCGGCAAGGTGATACCGGTGATGTCCGTTTCCTGGAACGCATCCATCCCGATGACGCTCTGCGACACCTGGCCGGTGATCGCCACGATCGGGATCGAATCCATCATCGCATTGGCGATACCGGTCACGAGATTCGTCGCACCTGGACCGGACGTCGCCATGCAGACGCCCACTTTGCCGGTGGCGCGGGCGTACCCGTCGGCGGCGAACGCAGCGGACTGCTCGTGTCGGACGAGCACGTGGTGAATCGGATAGTAGGGCAATGCATCGTACACCGGCAGGATGGCGCCCCCGGGATAGCCGAAAATAACTTCAACGCCTTCCCGCACCAGTGCCTGGAGCACCAGATGGGCCCCTAACTGCGGTTCTCGCTGTGGTTCGTCGCTCACTCGTGGTCGCTCACGCGTTTCGATGGCCATGTTTCCGTTCCTCCCTTCGCCGTCCCTCATACATCATGAGCCTCCCGCTGGGGGAGGCTCGCGATGCGCATCGGTTTCGTTTCGACTCTTGCGCGCTCGCTCAGCCTCCCGCTGACGGCAGGCAGGTAAGTACGAGGATGCCTACTACCGGGAGACCGAGCGCAAAGGTGCAGTCACGGACAGACACCGACGATCCCTGCGCGGCGCTGCGCCTTCCCGTCGGTTGGAGAGTTAGCAGCAATTCACCGTTCACAGGGATCGACCTCCGAGGCTCACTCTACCTCACATGCAGGCTACCAGAAGCACCGGTCGCTGTCAAGATCGAAAGCGGGGAGAAGCCTCGGCACTCGCCGCCCGAACATATTTTTCGGGTTAACGACTGGGACTGTGGGGGCGTGGTTCGCTCAGGCGATCCGCCCTGGCTGACGACGGGCTGCGTGGCGGAACGTCTCGGCATCGCGCCGTGCCAAGCGCCCGATTTCGCGTACGAGGTTCTCGATGCGCTCGAGAATGCTGGCGAAATACTCTTCCGGTGTGCCCGGCTCCGTTCCCTGTGTCGGATCGAGGGGGTCTCGCCATACAGCGACGGTACCGGTATCGGGATCGACATGGAGCACGGGAGCGAAGGCACTCGCTTGCTCCTTCCGTTCGAGCCACCACAGCCATCCGACGCGAGGGCGCATGTGCTCTTCCACGAGGTCGAGCACGGCGCTTTCTGCCTGGACCGAAACGAAGCGGGCCCGGAGGTTCCGCCAGTTGACCCGCTCGGCTGGGAGCGGCTGGGGGAGCAGAAGGTTGAAACCGTGGAGTGCCGCGATAACCGTCTTCGTCGCCTGATCGAGGATTGCGCACGCCGCCGCTTCGGCGAGAGGCTGCTGCTGCTTGCGAAGTCCGTCGCGCAAGATCGCCAGTTGCTCGCGCGCACCACTGAGGCGTAAGAGAACTTGGGCTTCGTTGGGAAGGCGGGTTGCGATCGGATTCGTCATCGGTCACTCCTCGGCTGTGAGCCGAGTGCCAGTATGCGGGATCAGGATCGCAACCTGCAAACTCGATCTGGCGAGTCAGCGAGTGAGTCCGCGTGAGGCGGCATCTCGAGCCGACAAGTCGTCGCTTTCGGCATGTACTCGCGGACTATTTGGTATCTTCCGTTCATCAGTTGCCACTGTTCTTTGAGCGCGTGCGCTCTCGTGTGAAATACTGCTTCACCTTGACTGTCTGCAGGGCCGTCCCTATGATGGATGCTGCGGGGTCGGTCGACAGTTGGTGTGGCAGTCGCCTGGCACAGCCAGGCTGGTGGGGTGTGGCTATGGGGAAAACGCTCATCCTGATCGTCAGTGACGATCCGGCTCTGCAGCGTCTGCTCACGACGTCACTGCAAAACAATGGGTATTGCGTTCTCGTCGAGGAATCCGTGCGCGGTGCGCTCGCGGCACTCGATCGTCACGGTCCCGATCTGGTGCTGCTCGATACTGTGGTATCGCGTCAGTCGGGGAGTGATCTCCTCCGAGCGATCCGCTCGTCTTCAGACGTACCTGTCATCGTCGTCAGCCAAGACGTATCGCGTCAGGAGCGGATTCGCGCTCTGGAAGCAGGTGCCGATGACGTGATGTCGCAGCCGGTGCCTCTGGACGAGTTGCTGGCGCGCGTGCGAGCCATCTTGCGGCGTTGTTGTCCGAAGGAGCGTCGGTGTCTCGTGTTGGAGTACGACCGCGTCACGATCGACCTGGGGAAGCGCCGTGTCTATGTCGACGGACAGGAGATTCATCTCAGCCGGACCGAGTGGGCGCTGCTCGAGCAACTGGCCCGAAGTCCCGGGCGGGTCATGCGCCACGCCGAACTCTTGACGCATGTGTGGGGGCCGGAATTCGCACGGGAGACATACTATCTTCGAACGTGGGTCAGTCGGCTCCGGACGAAGTTGCAAGACGACGTCGAACCGCATCAGATCATTTTGACTCGTCCCGGCCTCGGCTATCTTCTGGCTGAGCCGCCTATGGTCGCGGACTGAATGGTCGGCAGATGGTGAGTAAGCCGATACGTGTGTCGTGCGTTGGTCGGAGCACAGCGTTCGGGTGATCGTGCGTCTCGCACGAAGGATCGTCTGTCATCGTGGGAGCGTTTCCCCCCGTCACGGGGTCGCTCACCAGTGGGGAGGATGCATCCCAGACAAGCTTTCTCCTGCGTCGCGTCGATAGGGGGCCTTCGTAGAAGCCTTGGGTATCGCACGCTGCGTACCCATGGCGGCTCGTGACGGCTGTTTTCCGTCTCTGGTTGTGCTTCGGGTTATGTCCGGGCCGCGCTCGGTGCGAGTGTTGTCGTCACCAGTGCTTCACTGCTGAGACGTTCCATGACCCGGGCACGCAACCCCGCGATGGCGCCCGTCTCGCAGGAATCCGACGTTGTGAGGAGCACAGGCTGAGCGGTCACGAACAGTAATCCGACCGCGACCCACTGGGAAGGAGCCGGTTGGTCGACATAGTACCGAAACAGATAGCCGGAGACGCTGTCTTCGATCCAGGTCTTGTCGCGGGCTCGTGGTGGCGTGAGCGCAGTCGTCATCGCGTTCCTCCCGTACAGTTCCGCTTCGTCCTCCCGTGCCCAGCCTAGCTGAGATCGGGGACGGACTTGTTGCGGCATCGTGACAGAATGCGGGGGAACAGGACCTGCGCAACCCGTGCAGTATGCACAGTGTTCGACGATCTGTTGCGAGCCCCTCTTCGGCACCCCATACTTGAGCACGATGGACAGGAGAAAGGTGGCGTCGGCGGTGACTGCACGGACGCGAGTACGGGAAACGACGCTCCTGGTGGGGGCAGCGACGGATCCCGGCCCGGTGCGAGAACAGAACGAGGATGCTGTCCTCGTTGTCGACCCGACGAGTCCGGAGGCGCAGCAGAACGGGGTGCTGTTGGCGGTAGCCGATGGTATGGGCGGCTATCGGGGTGGCGAGGTGGCCGCTCACATCGCGATCGAGACGCTCCAGGAGGAGTACTACGCGGCTCCGCTGGACGCGGCAGAAATCGCCAAACGGTTGCAGCAAGCATTTCGACGGGCGAACGAGCGGATCCTGCGCGAGTGGCAGCCGCACGGCGAAGAGCAACTCATGGGTACCACGCTGGTTGCGGCGGTGATTCGCGGGGACACGCTCGTGGTCGCCAATGTCGGCGACTCACGTGCCTATCTGATTCGAGCCCGACGGCCGACGCGGATCACGCGTGACCATTCGCTCGTCGCGGAACAGGTCGAAGCAGGGCTCATGACACAGGAGGAAGCGCGTGGGAGTTCCTACCGAAACGTGATCACGCGTGCACTCGGTTATCGACCGAAGGTCGATGTCGATGTCTTCGAGCTTCGTCTCATGAGCGATGATCGCGTGGTTCTGACCTCCGATGGCGTACACGACGTCTTGACCGATGACGAGATCGCGGCGATCGCGCTGAGTGGAGAACCGGACCGCGTGGCACGCCTGCTCGTCGAGCGGGCGATCGAACAGGGGAGTCAGGATAACGCCTCGGCTGTCGTCGCTTGGCTGAAGCCGGCGCACGCTGGCGCGATCGAGCAACCGGTGGATCAACGTGCTGGTAATCGCTGGATGGTGGTCCTCATCGTTGTGGGACTCATCGTGTTCATCGCGATCATCGGGGTGATCCTGAGCCTGGGATACGCAGGATGAGTTGGGTGGTCGACGCGCACGTCCACATTTTTCCACCGGAGATCGTGCGAAATCGGCTCGCTTTTTGCCAGCGCGATCGCTGGTTCGCTTACCTCTACGGGAACGAGCGGGCGAAGCTCGTTACGGCGGAAGACCTGCTCCTGTCGATGGATGAAGCTGGCGTTCACGTTTCGATTGCGGCCGGCTTTCCGTGGGCGGATTCTGGCCTGTGCGCCTATCACAACGAGTATCTGGCTGATGCGGCTGCCCGGAGCGGCGGCCGGATCGCCTGGTTGGCGACGGTGGTGCCGCAGGATCGGCGGGCAGCGGAGGAGGCGTTGCGTGCCTTCCGCCTCGGCGCGTGCGGCATCGGCGAGCTGAATGCCGATGCGCAAGGGTTCTGCTGGGACGAACCGGAAGCGCTGGCTGAACTCGTCGAGGTATGTCTCGCCGAGCATCGCCCCATCATGGCGCATGTCAGCGAACCGCTCGGGCATGAGTATGCGGGTAAAGGGGCCGCCTGGCCACAGCGGTTCATCCGCTTCGTCGAACGTTTTCCCCGGCTCACGGTGGTGGCGGCTCACTGGGGAGGTGGGTTGCCGTTCTACGAGCTCATGCCAGAGGTGGCACGGCTGGCTGCGAACGTGGTGTACGATTCGGCCGCGAGTACCTACCTGTACCGTTTTCAGGTCTTCCGCCTGGTGACCGATCTCGTCGGAGCTGATCGCGTCCTCTTCGCGAGCGATTACCCGGTCCTCAAGCAGAAGCGCTTCCTCGAGCGTGTTCGAGCGGAAGGCGGATTACACGAGGCGGAGCTCACCAAAATCCTCGCGGACAATGCCGTGCGTGTCTATGGGCTCTCGTTGGAGGGACAGCGCGCGTGATCCGCGGTCTGCGTGGTCGATTGGTCGCCAAGCGGCCGGGCGAGATCCTGCTGGATGTCAATGGCGTTATCTTTCGGGTGCAGACGCCAGCGACGACGTTCCAGGAAGTTGGCGACCCTGGGGACGAGGTAGAACTCGTCACGCATCTCCAGGTGCGTGAAGAAGAGCTCTCGCTCTACGGCTTCCGCACCGATGCTGAGCTGGACCTGTTTCTCTCGCTGCTCACCGTGAGTGGTGTCGGTCCGCGCGCTGCGTTGAGTCTCCTCTCGCTCGCTCCGGCGGAGCGCATCACCGAGTGGATTCGCGAGGAGCGCCTCGACCAGCTGGCGCGCGCCCCGGGGATCGGGAAGAAGACTGCGAGCCGCATCGTGCTCGAGTTACGTGGGCGGTTGCCAGCGGCTGCTCCGGGTGGAGCTGGCGCGGAGGTCGATGCCGATCTGGTAGCCGCGCTGCAGGCGCTCGGGTACACCGCACAGGAAGCGCGAGCTGTCGCTGCTCATCCTGATGTGCAGGCCGCCACGACGCTCGAGGAACGGATCGTGGCTGCGCTGCGTCATCTCGCGCCGGCTTGAGCGATCGGTGTCACTCAGGAGGCAAGCGCTCCAACCGCTGTTCGATCGCCGCTGCGTGTGCCTGCAGTCCTTCCGCATAGGCCAGACGCATCGCTGGCTGGCCGAGCAGGTCGAGCGCCCCCGGGGCGACAGCGACCAGGCTCGTGATCTTGAGGAACGTGTCGACCGTGACCGGCGAAGCGAACCGGGCTGTCCCACCGGTCGGCATCACGTGGCTGGGTCCCGCCGTATAATCGCCGATCACTTCGGGCGACGCTTCCCCGAGGAAGACACCACCAGCGTTACGGACTCGATCGATGTAGCGCCATGGTTCGCGGATCAACAAGCAAAGGTGCTCGGGAGCGAAACGATTTGCGAGGTCGAACGCCCGCTCGAGATCCGGTACCAGGATGATGGCGCCGTTCTGCTCGAGTGAACTTCGGGCGACTTCCGCACGTGCGAGATGCGCCAACTGGCGGCTCAGCTCTGCGATGGTTCGCTCGGCGACGCTCCGCGAGGTCGTGATGAGAATCGCGCTGGCCAGCGGGTCATGCTCGGCCTGTGCGAGGAGGTCGGCCGCGCACAACACCGGGTTCGCTGTCTCGTCGGCGATCAGCAGTGTCTCGGTCGGCCCTGGCAACTGGTCGATGCCGACCTCGCCGTAGACGAGTCGCTTGGCGAGGACGACGAAGAGGTTGCCTGGTCCGGCGACGATATCGACTTTCGGGATCGTCGCGGTACCGAACGCCATCGCAGCGATGGCCTGCGCGCCCCCTACTTTAAATACAGTGCGAATGCCGAGCATGTCGGCAGCCGCCAGGATCACGGGGGCAACCCGGCCGTCACGTCCTGGCGGAGTACAGACGACGATGTCGCGCACCCCGGCGATCTGGGCGGGAATCGCGGTCATCAACAGGGATGAGGGTAACGGTGCGCGACCTCCCGGCACGTAGATACCGACGCGTTCGACAGGACGGATGAGTTGGCCGAGTGCACCTTCGCGGTCGAACTCGATCCATGAGTGCCGCAGCGTGCGCCGATGGAAGCGTTCGATCCGTTCACGTGCGAAGCGTAACGCTTCCAGAACATCTGCCGAGACCGTGTCGTGCGTGCGGGCGAATTCCTCATCCGAGACTCGTAGGTCCTCGATCAGGCACCCATCGAAAGCGAGGGTGAACTGGCGGAGCGCTTCATCGCCGCGTTCGCGCACTGCCTGCAGGATGCGCTCGACGACCTGCAGTGCCGAGAGGTCCTCGCCGAAGACGTCGCGGATCCGTTCGCGTACTGGTCCTGGTAGTTCGGTCGGCAGCTGCCGAGGTCGGGTGAGCCAGCGCTCCGCTTCGAACGGGTCCTCGAGGAAGCGGATGGCGATCGTCATATCGGTTCCTCCAGGGCACGACACAACCGGTCGAAGGCGTGAGACCGGGAATCGAACACGTACTCGGGCGAGGTCACAGTGATACCGGTACTGCCCGCGAGACGGAGGTGATCGACTGCTTGCATGAGGAGATGGGCTGGAACGATGATCGTCACTTCGTACCAACCGCAACGCGTGTCGCCGGACTTCGGGTAGACCCGAGCCACCGTCGGACCGAGTTCACCCGTGGTGGCAACGTGAGCAGTGACGTGTCGGACGACGTCCTCCTCGTCCCGCCCCTGCACGTTGGCAGTGACGAGGCGATAGCGCCGGGAGCGGAGACGCGCTTCGATCATCTCGATGATCAGGCGCGCACGCTCGAGCTTCTCCGGCGCCTGGCGGAGCGTTCGGCGGCAGGCGATGAGGCAGGCCTGGGCACGCAGGATCACACCGCCCTCGAGTACCCGGAGACGGTTTTCGCGGAGTGTGACGCCTGTTTCGGTGAGATCAGCGATGAGGTCGGCATAGCCGAGCGCCGGCGCGACCTCGAGTGCCCCGTGCCCCTCGACGAGGGTGAAATAGTTGACACCGTTCCGCAGCAGGAACTCGCGTGTCAGATTGGGAAACTTGGTGGCGACACGTAGCGTCCGACCCTGTCGCTTCCACTCCACAGCGAGGTCGGCTAGATCGGAAATCGTCGTGATGTCGAGCCAGCTTTCCGGAACAGCGAGAACCAATTCGCAGCGGCGGAATCCCAAATCGTCGATCACGACGAGGACGTTCGGGTCGTCACCCGCCAGTTCGGCCACGAGATCGTAGCCGGTGATACCGAGGTCCGCACCGCCGCTGGCGACCTGATGGACGATATCGGCTGTCCGCTGGAACAGGACCTCGACCCCTTCGACTCCAGAAAGACGGCCGACGTACTGACGCGGGTTCGGTCGCCAGACGCTGAGGCCAGCGCTCTCGAGAAACCGAAGCGTCGCTTCTTCGTACGATCCCTTGGATGCGATCGTGAGACGCAGCGGTTCACTCATCGTCGCCCCTTCCCTGGAGAAGATCGATTTCTTCGACGGCACCCGAAGAGTCGACGACGATGAGCCGCTGGATGCCGCGGCGTCGCGCGTAGCGACGGTTGGCACTCAGTGACCGTTGCCGGACATCGAGTTCGACGACTGCCCCCTGTGCCCGCAGTCGCTCCGCCACGCGTTCGGCAGCCGGGAGTGCATCGATGCGGGTCGCCATGACGAGCAGGCGTGGCACCGGTGGCGGATCAGCCAGCGTCGCTGCGTCGGCGATCCGCTCGATCCCGCCTGCGAAACCGCACGCTGGTAGCGGACTGCGCGCACCCAGTAGTTGCGCGAGGTCGTCGTAGCGACCACCCCCACACAGTTGAAGATCGCCGCTCCCCTGCGGATAGAGCTCGAACAGAATGCCGGTGTAGTAGTGGAGTCCGCGCGCCATGCCCGGTGCGAGTTCGATGCGATCTGTGGCGATCCCGTAACCGGCCAGTAGGGTCAGGAGTTCGTCGATCTGGCGCAGCGGCTGGGGATCGAGCGCGTAGCGCTCGACGAGGCGCTGGAGTTCGGGCAGCACGGTATCGGGGGTTCCGGTGACGGTTGCGAGTTCACGAGCGAAGGCGAAGCCGCGCCGGAGCGCCTCGGTGTCAGTGCTCCGCTCGAGTTTGGCGAGGACGCCGCGCACGATCTCGTCGGGAGTCCGGGAGCCGCTGGCGACCTGGAGGCCGACTTCATGGAGCAGCGCCAGAACCAGTCGCTCGAGTTCGGTGCGGTCGAGCGGCGCCAGTTTCTCGCTGAGTTCACGCGTCAACTGAGCGACTGTACTGCCGCCAGTCAACCCGGGAAGGTCCTTCTCGAGATCGACCTCCTGCCCCTTGCGGAGCCGCTCCATTGACCAGAGGAGCCAGTCGCGCGCCCGCTGACGGAGCGGGAGACGCTGGAGGTAATCGAGCACGATACCGACGTGGCCGATAACGATGCGCGGCGCGATGCCGACTGCCTGGAGCACTTCGCAAGCAAGATGGATGATCTCGGCATCACCGCTTGCTCCCGGTGCGCCGAGTAGTTCGCAACCGATCTCGGTGAACTGCCGGGTCCTTCCGGCCTGAGGCCGCTCGTACCGGAAGACTGGCCCGACGTAGGCCAGTCGCAGTGGCAGCGGATCGTTCTGGCGCGCGTCGATGTAGTAGCGCAGGATCGATGCCGTATGCTCGGGGCGGAGGGCGATATCGCGATTCCGGTAGGCGAACGCGTAGAGCTGGGCGATCCGTTCCGGGCCAGCCTTGCGGAGAAAGAGCTCGGTCGGCTCGAGAATGGGCGTTTCGACGAACTCGTACCCATGTCGCTCGATAACTCGTTGTAGGCGCCGGAGCACCTGCTGTCGGCGGCGGAATTGGGCTGGCCCGACGTCCTGCATGCCACGCAGGCGCTCGAGCGGCTGGGGAAGATCGGATGGTTGGTTCACGGTCACCGCCGGAACTCTCCCTTGACGCGCCGTCGAACCTGTTGTTCGATACGCTCGCGTAGGCGCTGGATCTCCTCGTCACTCAACGCACGGTCCGGTGCCGAGAAGATGACACGGAAGGCGAGGCTCTTCTTCCCTTCCGGGATAGCTGGACCACGGTAGACATCGAAGAGTCGCACCGTGACAGCCAGTGGACCTGCACCTGCCCGGATCGCTGCTTCGACCTCGGCTGCGGGCGTCGCCTCGTCCACGACGATGGCGAAGTCCTGTTCGACCGGCTGAAACCGTGAGACCGGGCGGACGGTGATCGGCTCCAGGCCGAGTTCGAGCAGCCTCGGGATATCGAACTCGGCGACGACCACCCGATGGTGAGGAGCGATACCGAACCGCTCGCTCACCGTGACGAGTACTTCACCGACGATACCGATCGGCTGATCGCGATAGACGATCTCGGCGCTTCGTCCCGGGTGCAAGCTGGGGTGACTGATCGGCCGGTAGGCAACCGCCCGCGCGCCGATGCGTGGCAGGAGTTCTTCGAGGACGCCCTTGAGGTCGAAGAAGTCGACTGGGCGTTCGTCCTGGTACAAGTCACGCAAGGTTGCGAGGCCAGCCATGAGACATCCCACTGCGCGACGTTCGTCGGGCAACTCGTCCCGGCCGCGGGGGAGATACACCTTGCCAGTCTCGAAGATGGCGACGGCGTCATTGAACTTCAGTTGTTCAGCTGCATTGCGGAGAAGGGTTGCCACGAGCGTCGGTCGCATGACCGACCACTCCGGTCGGATCGGATTACGGGCGCGGACGAAGTCACTGTCCGGTCGGGAGTAGAAGCCGAGTCGCTCCGGAACCTGCTCGCCGAAGTCCGAGAGTGCGCGCAGGCTCTCGTCATCGACCATCGGATAGGTGATGACCTCGTGCAAGCCGGCCGCGACCAGTCCATTCTGAATCTGCCGGACGAGACGCAACTCCGGGTCGATTTCCACCGGTACCGTCTGGCCGACTGGCAAGCGCTCCGGTAACGTGTCGTATCCGATCACCCGAGCGACTTCCTCGACGAGGTCGGCTGGAATCGTCACATCGCTGCGGTAGGTCGGAATCTCGACGATCCAGACCGAGCGGTCGGCTGACGATTGGGTATCGACAGAGAAGCCGAGCCGTTCGAAGACACTGCGGACTTCGTCGTCGGGATAGTCCACACCGAGCAAGCGCGGAATCTCCGTTCGCAGCATCTCGATCCGGCGCGGCAGCCGTGGTGACGGATAATGGTCGACGATCGACACCACGCGGCAGGTCGGAATCAGCTCGGTCAGAAGTCGGACAGCGCGCTGCGCAGCTGGCCAACAGAGATTCGGATCGAGTCCGCGCTCGAAGCGGGCCGACGCCTCGGTGCGCAAGCGCTGGGCGCGCGCGGTGCGGCGAATACTGAGCATGTCGAAGTTCGCCGTTTCGAGCAGGACGCTCGTCGTTTCGTCAGTGATCTCGCTGTCGAGGCCGCCCATGACACCGGCGATACCGACTGGCCGCTCCGCATCGGCGATCACGAGCGTGTCGCCCGTCAGCGTACGTCGGACGTGGTCGAGCGTTTCGATCTCTTCCCCTGGTCGCGCACGGCGAACGATGATCCGGTTGCCTTTCAAGCGCGCACGGTCGAAGGCATGCTGCGGCTGTCCCCACTCGACCATCACGTAGTTCGTCACATCGACGACGTTGTTGATCGGCCTGATGCCAGCGAGCTGCAAGCGGCGCCGGAGCCACCAGGGTGAGGGAGCGACGCGAATCCCTTCGAGGGCGACACCGACGAACCGATAGCACAGGTCGGTCGCCTCGACGGTAGCCAGGGTGGGATCGACCGGCGCCTCGAGTGGCGCCAGCGGCGGCAACTGGAGGGGAGCGCCGGTGAGGGCTGCCACCTCGCGGGCGACACCGACGATGGAGAAGGCATCGACCCGATTGGGAGTAATGGCGATTTCCAGGATCTCGTCGCCGAGGTAGTCCCGCAGCGGGACGCCGACCGGCGCGTCGGGATCGAGGACCATGATGCCTTCGTGCTCGTCGGAGAGGCCGAGCTCCTTCTCCGAACAGACCATGCCCTCGGAGCGAACGCCACGGATAGTCGCTGGCTTGAGCGTCACCAGCCGCGGTTCGGCGCTGTGCCCATCGTAGAGCTTGGCACCGGCGAGTGCCAGCGCGACCTTTTGCCCGACCGCGATGTTGGGCGCACCGGTCACGACGGTGAGGCGATGGCGTCCAGCGTCGACCGTCGCGAGGACGAGTCGGTCAGCATTGGGATGCGGCTCGATGCGTTCGACGACGCCGACAAAGATGTTGTCCCAATGCGCACCGATCCGCTCGATCGCTTCGACCTCCAGCCCAGCCAGCGTCAGGCGCTCGGCCAGTTCGTCGGCAGTGAGGTCGGTCGCAACCAGTTCGCGCAACCAGCGCAGCGGTACCTTCATCGAAACTCGCCCACCTTCCGTGCGAGGTGCCGATCAAACCGGTATCCGATCGAATTGCGCCAGGAAACGGAGGTCACCTTGGTAGAAGTAGCGAATGTCCGGCACCCCGTACTTGAGCATGACCAGACGTTCGACGCCCATCCCGAAGGCCCACCCTGTGTATCGGCCGGGATCGTAGCCGACATTGCGGAGTACCTGCGGGTGCACCATCCCGGCCCCGAGAATCTCGATCCAACCCGAGCCCCCGCAGACGCGGCAGCCTTCGCCACGGCAAAACATGCAGTCGATCGCGAAATCGACCCCGGGCTCGACGAAGGGGAAAAAGTCGCAGCGGAAACGCACCCGTCGTTCTCGGCCGAACAGCTGCCGCGCGAACTCGGCGAGCGTTCCCTTGAGGTCCGCCATGGTTATGTGCTCGTCGATGGCGAGACCCTCGATCTGGTGGAAATGCCACTCGTGGGTTGCGTCTACCGCCTCGTACCGGTAGCACCGCCCGGGTACGACTACACGGATCGGCGGCTTGCGCCGTTCCATCACGCGAATCTGCATCGGCGATGTATGCGGACGGAGCACGATCTCCTTGCGATCCGATTCGATGAAGATCGTGTCCCACACGTCACGAGCTGGATGCTCCGGTGGGATGTTCAACGCGTCGAACGCATAGTACCCGTATTCGACTTCTGGGCCCTCGACGACCTGGAAGCCGAGGTGCGCGAAGATATCCGTCACCTCACGGATCATCTGCGTGACGGGATGGAGCGTTCCGATTGCTGGCCTGCGACCAGGCAGGGTCACGTCGACCGCCTCGGCCTGGATTCGCTCGGCAAGCTCGAGCTGGCGCACAACGCGTTCCCGTTCCTCATAGGCAGCTTCCAGCGTTTCCTTGAGTTCGTTGAGTGCGCGCCCGACCCGCGGTCGTTCCTCCGCTGGCAACGAGCCCAGCCCTCGCAAGCGCAACGTGATTTCCCCTCGTCGTCCGAGGTACCGCGCGTGCCACTCCGCGAGTGCCTCGAGCGACGAGGCTTCCTCGAGGTCCCGCAATGCACGCTCACGCAAGAGGTCGATCTGCTCGCTGCTCACTCGCTCGCCTCCTGGGTGTGGCGCGACAGTCTCCTCGCGTTCACTCGGCGCGCGTCCAGCGGACGCGGCCTGAGCATAAGGATGCGTGATACAGGGTGTCAAGCGCGAGGGATGATGGCAATTCAGTTCGGAAGCGTTTCGATCCTCGGGCCTACTCGGTACACTTCGGCCAGCGGACGCAGCGATGCTCGGAGTGGGAAAGGGTAGTCGGATGAGTCAGACGTCGATCGTCGTGGTGCACGGTCGTGAGATCCTCGACTCCCGCGGAAATCCCACCGTCGAGGTCGAGGTGCGCCTGGCTTGCGGTGCCGTTGGACGGGCAGCGGTGCCGTCGGGTGCTTCGACGGGACGGCACGAGGCGGTCGAGTTGCGGGACGGTGATGCCCGCTACGGTGGAAAAGGTGTTCGGCGGGCTGTCGAGCACGTCAATGGCCCGATCGCCGAGGCGATTCGTGGAATGGACGCTCTCGAGCAACGTGCGGTGGATCGAGCCCTCATCGAGCTCGACGGGACACCGAACAAAGGTCGACTGGGTGCGAATGCGCTGCTGGGTGTCTCGCTCGCGGTTGCGCGTGCCGCGGCGGCTGCCGTCGGTCTCCCGCTCTACCAGTATCTCGGCGGTCCGGATGCACACGTGTTGCCGACGCCGATGTTGAACATCCTGAACGGCGGTAAGCATGCTGCCGGTTCGGGCGTGGACATGCAGGAGTTCATGATCGTACCGGTGGGCGCACCGAGCTTCAGCGAAGCGCTCCGCTGGGGCGTGGAGATCTACCATGCCCTGCGCAAGGTGCTCGCCGAGCGTGGTGCGGCTACCACGGTCGGCGACGAAGGCGGTTACGCTCCGCGGCTCGACAGCAACCGTGAGGCAGTCGAAGCGGTGCTGGCCGCGATCGAGCGCGCCGGTTATCGCCCTGGGGAGCAGGTCGTTCTCGCGCTCGATCCGGCGATGAGCGAGCTGTACGAGAACGGAACGTATCGGCTGCCCGGTGAAGGGAAAACGCTGTCGCCCGATGAGTTGATCGACTTTTGGACAGATTGGGTCGACCGCTATCCGATCGTTTCCATTGAGGATGCGCTGGCGGAGGATGACTGGGATCACTGGCAGCGTATGACACAGCGACTGGGTCAGCGGATCCAGTTGGTCGGTGACGATCTCTTCGTTACGAACCCGGAACGCGTGCGTCATGGCATCCTGTTCGGGGCGGCGAACGCGGTGCTGGTCAAGCTCAACCAGATCGGGACGCTCAGCGAGACGCTGGACACGATCCGTCTCGCTCGTACGCATGGCTACGCAGCGATCATCTCGCACCGCAGTGGCGAAACAGCCGACAGCTTCATCGCTGACCTCGCTGTGGCGGTCAACGCCGGGCAGATCAAGACCGGTGCACCGGCGCGGATGGATCGTGTCGAGAAGTACAACCAGCTCCTGCGCATCGAAGAAGAGCTCGGCCCGAGCGCGACCTATGCGGGCTGGAGCGGTTTTCCCGCCAGCTTGCGCCGGCTTGGGTGAGATCACGCTCGACAGGGAAGCGACGACCCGGGTGGGAGAGACCGCGACCCGGGTCGTTCGCATATAGCCAGCGAACGAATCTCTCTCAGTTCCGTTGGATCAGGCTGACCCCTGTCATTTCGCTCGGCTGCGGGATTCCCATCAGTTCGAGGACAGTCGGCGCGACATCGGCGAGCCGTCCACCCGTTCGGAGCGCGACATGTCGGAATGGGCTGTCTTCCGGCGCGACCAGGACGAAGGGAACCGGGTTCTTGGTATGCGCCGTCCACACCTCGTTCGTACCGGGAACGAGCATTTCGTCGGCGTTCCCGTGGTCGGCGGTCACCACGAGGTAGCCGCCGATCGCGCGGACCGCCTCCTCGATGCGGCCGAGGCAGGTATCGACGCATTCGACCGCCTTGACAGCTGCTTCGAACACTCCGGTATGACCAACCATATCGGGATTGGCGTAGTTGATGAGGACGAACGCGTATGTGCCCGATCGAATCGCGTCGACCGCAGCATTGGTCACTTCCGGAGCACTCATCTCCGGCTTCAGATCGTAAGTCGGTACCTTCGGCGATGGTACCAGCAAGCGGTCCTCCCCCGGGAACGGCTCCTCGCGTCCACCGTTGAAGAAGTAGGTCACGTGCGCGTATTTCTCGGTCTCAGCGGTATGGAACTGACGTAGGCCCGCTTCGGAGAGCACACGGGCGAGGGGTGTTTGCACGATGTCGGGAGTGAACGCGACCAGGACGGGAAAATGTGGCTCGTACTCGGCCATCGTGACCATGAGGAGTTCGCGCGGCCAGGCACAGCGCTCGAAAAAAGCGAAGTCGGGATCGGTAAGTGCCTGGGTCAGCTGTCGTGCACGATCGGCTCGGAAGTTGAAGAAAATCACGGCATCACCATCGCGTATCGTGGCCAGTGGACGGCCGTCCCCATCCACGATGACAGTGGGAATGATGAACTCGTCCGTCACGCCTTCAGCGTAGCTCCGCTCGATCGCTTCGAGTGGCGAGCGAGCGGAGCGCCCCTGGCCACAGACGATGGCGTCGTAGGCACGTTTCGTCCGCTCCCATCGCTTGTCGCGATCCATCGCATAGTACCGCCCGCTGACCGAGGCGACGAAACCGGTGCCGAGCCGTTCCATCGTCGTCAGCAGCTCACGCATGTGCTCAATACCGCTGGTCGGGGACGTGTCTCGCCCGTCAGTAAAAGCGTGGACGGCGACGCGTGGGACCCGGTGGCGTGCAGCCAGTTCCAGGAGTGCGAGGAGATGTCGCTGATGGCTGTGCACGCCACCATCGCCGATCAGGCCCATGAGATGCAGGGTCCGGCCGGGTTCGCGAGCGCGTTCGACAGCCTGCAGGAACGCCTCGTTGCCGAAGAACGATCCGTCCTCGATCGCGAGGTCGATGCGTGTGATGAGCTGATAGACGATGCGACCGGCACCGAGGTTGAGGTGGCCGACTTCCGAATTGCCCATCTGGTCATCCGGAAGTCCGACATCGCGCCCCCAGCAACGGAGCGTGGTCATCGGATAGTTCGCCTGGAGGCGATCCATCACGGGCGTCCGGGCGGCGCGAATCGCGTTGCCGGGATAGTCGGGCCCAATCGCCCAGCCGTCGAGCACCACGAGACAAACGAACGGTATCTGCTTCACCGACGATCCCTTCCCGCGCCTCATGCAGCATATCCGCTGCGCTGATGGTAGTCAGAAGCAGTGATGAAAGACAAACGACACAAGAGAAGGAAGTGGCGGTACAATGCGGAGGAGCGCGAGCTGACGGGAGAGGAGCCGAACCGACGATGCGCAGCGAACGAATCACCCACGGAATCGACCGGGCGCCAGCACGGGCGATGTTGCGGGCGGTCGGGTTCCGCGATGAGGACTTCGAGAAGCCGATCGTGGCGATCGCGAACACCTGGACCGATGCGATGCCCTGCAACTATCACCTGCGCGAGCTCGCCCAGTACGTGCGGGAAGGGATCCGCGAAGCCGGGGGCGTGCCGGTCGAATTCAACACTGTCGCGGTGAACGACGCGATTTCGATGGGTACGGAGGCGATGAAGGCCTCGCTCATCAGTCGCGAGGTGATCGCCGACTCGATCGAGCTGATGGCCTTCGGGTATCAGTTCGACGCGCTCGTCGCCATCGTGTCGTGCGACAAGACGATTCCCGGTGGCGCGATGGGGGTGATCCGGGCCGGTGTGCCGGCGATGGTCCTCTACGGCGGGTCGATCGCGCCCGGGCACTGGCGTGACCGTGAGTTGACGATCGTCGAGGTGTTCGAAGCGGTCGGTGCGTACGCTGCCGGCAAGATCACGCTCGAGGAACTGCAAGAGATCGAGCGGCGAGCGATTCCCGGTCCAGGTGCCTGCGGTGGGCAGTACACTGCCAATACGATGGCGATGGCTCTCGAGGTGATGGGGCTCTCGCCAATGGGGTACAACGCCATTCCAGCGATCGCTCCGGAGAAAGCAGAGGCGACGCGGGAGGCGGCTCGCCGGTTCATGGATGTGGTACGGGCGAACCGGACACCGCGCGATTTCATCACCAAGACGTCATTGCGCAATGCGATCGCCGCTGTCGCCGCGACCGGTGGTTCGACGAATGCCGTCTTGCATCTTCTGGCGATCGCGCACGAGCTCGGTATTCCGTTGAGTATCGACGAGTTCGACGAAATCAGCCGCCGGACGCCGATCATCGCGGACCTCAAGCCCTGGGGGAAGTACGTGGCTTGGTCGCTCTACAAGGCGGGCGGCACCAAGCTCGTGGTCAAGCGGTTGCTGGAAGCTGGCCTGGTCGATGGCGAGGCACGGCTGTTGACCGGCGAAACGCTCGCCGAATCGGTCGCTGATGCGCAGGAGGCACCAGGTCAGCCGGTGGTCTATCACCCGTCCAACCCGCTGAAGCCGCACGGCGGGCTGGTAATCCTGCGGGGTTCGCTGGCGCCCGAAGGTGCCGTACTCAAAGTCGCGGGCACGGAGCAGCTGTACTTCCGTGGGACGGCGCGCGTGTTCGATGCTGAAGAGGAAGCGATGAAGGCCGTCCTCAACCAGCAGATCAAACCGGGTGACGTCGTGGTGATCCGCTACGAGGGGCCGAAGGGTGGCCCTGGCATGCGCGAGATGCTGGGAATCACCGCGGCGATCGTCGGAGAGGGACTCGGACCGCACGTCGCGCTGGTGACCGATGGTCGGTTCTCCGGCGGTACCAAGGGCTTGATGATCGGCCACGTCGCGCCGGAAGCACCGGTCGGAGGCCCGATCGCGTTTGTCCAGGACGGGGATACCATCGTCATCGACGTGGAAAACCGACGGATCGACCTCGAAGTGACGGATGCCGAGCTGGCCGAGCGTCGCTCGCGCTGGTCGCCTCCTCCGCCGCGTTTCACGCATGGTGTGTTCGCCCGATACGCGGCGCTGGTCAGTTCGGCTTCCGAAGGAGCGATTCTCCGCACACCACGAGGACTGTAGCAGGCGGCTGCAGACGGTTCGGACGGGGCCGGGTCGCGACCCGGCCCCCACTTCTTAGACGTGTACTGGGGCAGGCAGCGATACGATGCTGAGGACACGACGCACGAGCCCGTCGCGCTCCTCAGGCGTGTTCGCACGCACCGTCACGTGGCCGAGCTTGCGTCGTGGTCGGGGTGCTTTGCCGTACAGATGAACGTGCGCATTGGGAATGGCGAGAAGAGTCTCGATCGGGGGAACGGTGCCGAGGAGATTGATCATGGCCGCGTAGCCACGTGGTGCGCTCGAGCCGAGCGGCCAGCCGAGGATCGCACGCAGGTGCTGCTCGAACTGGCTCGTTTCGGCCCCCTCGATCGTCCAGTGGCCGCTGTTATGCACGCGCGGTGCCATTTCGTTGGCCACGAGTCGCTCGCCGACGACGAAGAACTCGACGGCGAGCACGCCGACGTAAGAGAGTCGCTCGAGAAGCGCGCCGACATACCGTTGCGCCAGTTCCTGCAGAGTCGCGGATGCCCGCGGCGCTGGCGCCCGCGAGACGGCCAGAATCCCTTCGGTATGCTGGTTTTCCACGAGCGGGTAGAAGGCGAGTTCACCGGTGCGGGAGCGTGCGGCGAGGAGCGACACCTCGTAATCGAAGGCAATGCGTTCCTCGAGCAGGCACGGCACGCAGCCCAGTCGTTCCCAGGCGGGGCCGAGGTCGTCGGCGTTGTCAACCAGTACTTGCCCGCGTCCGTCGTAGCCCAGCCGCCGCGTCTTGAGCAGCGCCGGCAGCGGCACCTGCTCCAGGGCGCTCGCGAAGTCAGCCGGACTGGACACCGGTGCAAAGCGCGGCACCGGGATTCCACAGGCCTGGAAGAGCTGCTTCTCGAAGAGGCGATCCTGGCTGTGGACCAGGGCTTCCGGCGGCGGGAACACCGGCAGTCGCTCGGCGAGGAAGTGCGCGGTGGTGCCCGGCACGTTTTCGAACTCGTAGGTCACGAGGTCGAGTCCCTGGGCGAATCGTTCAAGCGCTGGCGGGTCGTCGTACGGTGCGACGACCAGTTCCGCGAGCTGTCCCAATGGGGCATCGGGTGCCGGGTCGAGTCCGCGGAAGCGCAGACCGAACGGGTAGCCGGCCAGGGCGAGCATCCTGCCGAGTTGTCCGCCTCCGAGGATACCGATCAGCACGGACCGCTCCTCTCCCGTGCGGCGTCACGCCGTTTGCCGAGGGTCAGGATAGTCGAGGACAGAGCGTGTCTGCTGCTCGCGGTAGGCACGGAGCGCTTCACGGATAGCCGGATACTTGTTGCCGAGAATCGCAGCTGCGAGCAAGGCAGCATTGACGGCCCCGGCCCGGCCGATGGCGAGTGTCCCCACCGGCACCCCAGCCGGCATCTGCACGATCGAGAGGAGGGAATCGAGGCCATGGAGCGCCTGGGTTTGGACCGGCACCCCCAGGACCGGGAGGACTGTCTTCGCTGCAGTCATGCCGGGTAGATGCGCGGCACCGCCGGCTCCAGCGATGATCACTTCGATCCCGCGCCGTTCGGCTTCGCTGGCATACTCGAACATCAGGTCAGGTGTCCGATGCGCGGACACCACGCGCACCTCGTAAGGGATACCGAGGTGCTCGAGTGTCGCTGCGGCGTGGCTCATTGTTTCCCAGTCCGACCGCGATCCCATGATGATGCCGACGATCGGATGTGGTGGAACCCCGCTGCTTGTTCCCACCTGCTCCCCCGGTTCTCAGTCTTCACCTTGGGCTTTCGTGAAACCAGGCTGCCCATCCATCTCGTACAGGAGCTGAACACGACCCCAGCGATACCGCGTGCTGATGCGCTCGACGAGCGCCAGGACCGTCGGGATCGTCACCTCTCTGTCGGTCGTCAGGAAGCGGCAGCGCCAATGATCGACGTAATCGATCCTGGTGTTCGCTTCCGGATACACTTGCAGGCCCCGGCTCGAAATCAGGTGGAGGCGCAGGGGCAAGTCGCTGATGAACGCCTCGAGGTTAGCACCGAGAACGTCGGGCGGCTCGCTCGCCTCCACGATGATATCGATGCCGACCGTCCGGCGTTGCGCTGGCCGAACCGGGTCGAACTCCGGGCGCTGCTCAGGAATGCGGATAGGCCGATAGGGTCGCGACGTCCATGTCGCGGATCGGCGGCCCAGATTCGCGATGATGGCATCCGTGAATGCCGTCGTGGAGACGGCGCGCTCGTCGCCGACGACATCACGGGTGAGCGCCTTCCCTTCCTCCAGCGTCACGATCAGCGCTTGCTCGATCGCCTCGGCAGCCTCGAACTCATCCAGGTAGCGCAGCATCATCACCGCGGTGAGGATCATCGCGGTCGGATTGATCACGTTCTTACCGGCGTACTTGGGTGCGGTACCGTGGACGGGTTCGAAGATGGCGACCTCGTGGCCGTAGTTTCCGGACGGAGCGAAGCCGAGTCCACCGACCAGCCCGGAGGCGAGATCAGAAATGATGTCGCCGTTCAGATTCGTCGTCACGATCACATCGAACTGTTCTGGTGCCTTGACGAGCTGGTGGGCACAGTTGTCGATGATGAGATGGTTCGACTCGATGTCGGGATACTCGCGTGCGATGTCCTCGAAGATGTGCTGGAACCAGCCCTCGGTCAACTTCAGGATATTGGACTTGGTCGCACAGGTGACTTTGCGCCGACCCTCCGCGCGGGCAAGTTCGAAGGCGAAGCGGATGATCTTCTCGCTGCCCTTGTAGGAGATCAGCTTGTGTGCCGTCGTAACGCCTGGTGTCTCCCGGTACTCGATCGCGGCATAGAGATCTTCGATGTTCTCACGGACGACGACGAGATCGATGTTGCGACCGCGATAGGGAGTCGGGATAGAAGGCAGTTCGCGGACTGGCCGAACGTTCGCGAACGTTTCGAACAGTTTGCGCAAGGTGACGTTGGCGCTCTTTTCCCCGTAACCGACGGGTGTTTCCAGCGGTCCCTTGAGAACGACACGAGTTCGTTTGATCGATTCGATCGTGTCCTCGGGAACGCCACTCGCGATCCCTTCCCGGAAGACGCTCGCACCGGCACGTCGGACTTCCCATTCGATCGGTGCACCGGTTGCCTCGATGATGCGACAGGCGCTCTCGACGATTTCCGGTCCAATACCGTCACCGGGAATCAGGGTGACCAGCTTCTTCCCTTCAGGCGTGACAACATACTTCATGATCGTATCGCATCCTCTCCCGAACGTGGCGACGCGGTTCCGTGCATTCCCAGCCCGATCGGCGACGATACCCGACCCGACGCCACGTTGTCAAGCCTGCGGTTATGGTTCACCACAGACTCGTTTATACCGTTTCGTTACGATGTCGAGCGCGGATTGTCGACCGCGACGGCTGGCTCGAGCCGCCCGGCCACGAGATCTTCCTGCACCAGCGCTGTGACCACGTTGCCGAGCCGAACCGAATAATTCGTCCCGCGATCTTCCGGGTAGATTTGTGCCGTGTTCGCGACGTAGACACCGGGCAGCGGCGTGCGGTGCTCCGGAATCTTTTGACTGTACCGCAGAGTGACGATCGGCTGTGCCGCACGCTCGCGAAAAACCCAGTAATCTTCGACCCAGTCAGCCGAAAAACGGGGATTGACCTTGGGGAGGTGCTGCAAGGCTGCCTGGAGAACCTCCTCGTCACGGAGAGCCAGATAGGGATGTGATTGCTCGACATATTTACTGACGTAGACGAGGTGACGTCCCTGGTAGTAGGTGGGTGGGATGAAATTCGTATGCTCGATGATGCCGGTATACGGCAGGTTCGGATCGCCGATGTTCAGCCAGTAGATGTCGCTGAGTGCGTGGCGCGTTTGCAGCAGCAGTGTCACCGCTGCCTGGTACACCGTACCCAGGAGCTTGGACCGGTACGACTCCGGCAACTGGGGAAAGAGCTTGGCTACCAGCGGTGAGGGAACGGTAGCGATGACCACATCGACCGGTGTCGTTCGACCAGCCGAATCGCGGACCAGCCACACTCCTTCCGAACGTTCGATCGCCTCGGTGCCGACGCCAGCGAAGATCGTGCCGCCAGCTTCCCGTATCGCCTCGGCCAGGCGGTCGATCAGCACGTTGAAGCTTCCCATGATGTAGCCGAGTCGCTCCCGCTCGAACAGCGACCGCCGGGAACTCGTGCGCAGGTAGACCTTGTTCCAGAACCAGGCCATGGCGACCTCGCCTGCACGCGGGCCGAACTTGGCCTGAAGCTGGGCACCCCAGATGCGCTCGAATGCGCGCTTGCCCACCCAGCGGCGGAGCCATTCTTCCGCGGTGACTTCCTCGAAATGGCGCCACTGGTGGACATGCTGGAGGTAGAAGGTCACCAGACCGATGCGCAGCCGGTCGTGAAATGGGACGATACCGAGACGGAGCACGTCGAGTGCGGAAGAGAGCGGGTAAATGCGACCCCCTGCGTAGAAGCCGACCCGGCTGGGCAACCAGACCAGGTGATGACCGATACCGAGTTCCTCGATGAGCGTGACGATGTCCCGGTCGCTCATGAAGAGATGGTGATAAAAGTACTCGAGCGCAGTACCGAGCAGTGGGAAGGCTGCAGCCTGTCCACCGAGCTGACGCTGTCGTTCCCAGAGAATGACCTCGTGACCGAGGCGACTCAACCGGTAGGCTGCGGTGAGCCCTGCGATACCACCACCGATGACGCCGATGCGTAACCGGGCTGCCATGCACTGCTCCTCATGCTGGTGCGTGCTGGCCGCGTAAGCGAGCGAACAGCCGATGCAACTCCCGGTTCTCCCACACGACGACGATCTGGCTCGCGTTGAAGATCGACGAGTAGGTCCCGCTGACGATGCCGATGAGCAGGGCGAGAACGAACGTCCGGATCGTCTCTCCACCGAAGAGATAGAGTGCGAGCAACGTGAACACGACCGTGAGTGACGTATTGAGCGAGCGAACCAGCGTCTGGACGAGGCTGTAGTTCACGATCTCCTCGAAGGTGGGTGCTGCGCGGCGGGCCAGATTCTCGCGGATCCGGTCGAACACGACGATCGTGTCGTGGACCGAAAAGCCGATGACGGTGAGCAAGGCGGTGACGAACAGCGCATCGACTTCGACACCACGGAGCCAACCGAGAATCGAGAAGATCCCCACGACAACGGCGACGTCGTGCAACATCGCGATGATCGCTGCGATACCGTACAGGAACGGGTTGTTGGTGTTCCGGAAAGCCCAGGCGATATACGCCAGGATGCCGAGCGTCGTGAGTGCGACAGCGGCGATCGCGCGGTTGCGGATCGCCGTGCCCAGCGTCGGGCCGACCGACTCCAGCCGCAACTCGGTGAAGTCGCCGAAGGCGTCACGCAGTGCCTGTGCCAGCTGCTCCTTTTCGGGTGATCCTTCTTTGAGCTCGCGCATCCGGATCAACACGACATTGTTGTCGGCGGTCTGGACGATGGCATCATCGAAACCGTGTTGCGCGAGGACCTGGCGGACCTCACCCGGTAGGACAGGACGGCTCATCTGGAGTTCCCAGAGCGAACCCCCGGTGAAGTCGATACTCAGCCGTAGCCCGTGAACGGCGAGCGAGACGAGACCAGGGACGATCACCAGGAACGACAGGAGGAACCAGTAATAGCGCTTTCCGACCAGGTCGAGCATCCGTGAACTCCTTCAGTCGCCCGGCGACGGTGCCGTTGCCACTTGCGACGGCGAAATCCCATACCAGCGGACATCGCGGAAGATCGGGCGAGTGAGCAAGAGGCGCAGGAACGTCCGGGTCACGACGATCGCGGTGAACATACTCACGGCGACGCCGATGAAGAGCGTTAGGGCGAAACCCTGGATGATCGTGGCGCCGACGTAGCGCCCGAACCAGAAGAGGATCATGCACGAGATCATCGTCGAGATGTTCGAGTCACGGATCGACGGCCAGGCGTGGTTGAAACCTTCTTCGATGGCGCGCGCGATCGGTCGGCCGAGTCGCAACTCCTCGCGAATCCGTGCGAAGATCAGGACGTTGGCGTCCACCGCCATGCCGATGGACAGGATGAAGCCAGCGATCCCCGGAAGCGTCAGGACCACCGGGATCAGCTTGAAGAGCGCGAAGACATACGCTGTGTACAGCAACAGCGCGATGACCGAGATCACGCCTGGCAAACGATAGTACAGAATCATGAACAAGGCAACGAGCCCCAGGCCCACGAGCCCGGCGATGATGCTCTTCTGAATCGAATCCTGACCCAGGGTCGGGCCGACAGTTCGGCTCTGCACGACCTCGAGCGGGACGGCCAGCGCACCCGACTTGAGCTGGAGGGCGAGATCGCGGACTTCCTGGGCACTGAGTCCCTGAATGATGCCGCGGTCGCGGATCGCGTCGCGGATCCTCGCCGTGTTGATCACCTGTTTATCGACGACGATCGACATTGGCTGGCCGATGTGGGTACTCGTGTACTGGTAGAAGCGGTCAGCAGCTTCCGGTTTGAGCTCGAAACCGACGACCAGATTGCCGAACTGATCCGTGGTCGGATAGGCGTCCTTGAGGTCGGCACCGGTGATGATCGTTTCGTATACCGGCCCGCTCGGGGTCGGCGTCGCTGCTGGTGTGGGTGTCACACCGGGCGTCGGCGTCGTGCCTGCGGTCGTCGTCGCTGCCGGTGTCTCGCCCGCGGCTGTGCCACTCGTAGCAGTCGCCGACGCAGCCGGTGTCGTGGCAGCAGCAGTGGGTGAAGGTGTCACGTTCGCTTCCGACGCTGGACCCGCGGTCGTATTGACGATCGTTCCGACGGGGAGGAATTGTCCCTGCGTATCGATAATTTCCAGCAAGGCGGTGCGTTGCAGCACGCGAACGGCGCGTTCTGGATCCTGAAAGCCGGGCAACTCGACGAGGATCTGGTTGTTCCCACGTGTCTGGATGACTGGTTCGCTGACGCCGAGGCCGTTGACGCGCCGCTCGATCGTATCACGGGTGCCTTCGAGGACCTCTTGCGTGACTGTCGTCCCAGCTGGCGGTCGTGCCTCGAGAACGAGTTGGATGCCACCCTGGAGATCGAGACCCTGCCGGACAGTGATGTTCCGCTTCCAACCGAAGGGATCGAGCGTTCGTCCGGGCAGATCGACCCAGATGGCGGCGAGGCTCAGGACGACGATGAAGAGCAATGTTTGCCACGGTCGGATGCGCACTGTTCCCTTTACCTCGCTTCCACGGTCGCCGTTCCGCGCGACACCCCGGCGATTATACTCCTCGCACTTCGGTGGCTCGCTGCGCGCCGACCGGTGCCCTGACTGTCCGGTACAGTCCGTGCCGCTCGATATACTGCTCCACCGGTCGCGGCACCTGGTAGCGGATGGTACGCCCTTCGGCGACGCGGCGCCGAATGTCGCTGGCGGCGATCTGGATCAGCGGGACCTGAACGAGGACGACACGATCCCGAGCTGCTGGTACCGCTGTGAAGACTGCCTCGAGGTCGACTTCGACATTCGGGCGAAGAGCCACCGCAAGCAGGGCCTGCTCGGCAATCCGGTTCGGTTCCCGCCAGGTCGGCAGATCCCGGAGCGAGTCTTCTCCCATGAGAAAGAACAGCTCGTCGTCCGGGTACTCCTGGCGCAGGATGGCCAGACTGTCCACCGTGTAGCATGGCCCCGGCCGTTCGACATCGACGAACGAGAGTGCGAAATGTGGGTTATCCTGCAACGCCAGTTGCAGCATCGTCAGCCGGTGGAACGCCGGGGTGATGACCCGGTCGAGTTTGTGGGGTGGTTGACCGGCAGGCAGGAAGAGTACCCGGTCGAGACCGAGTTCCTCCATCATGACTTCGGCAACGATGAGATGACCATGATGGATCGGGTCGAACGTGCCACCGAAAATCCCGATGCGCGCCACTGTGTCGCTCCCCCGCTGGTCTCGCTCCTCCGTCGGCAATCGTACACTGTGCGTGGGAGAGGACGAGGAGTGTGGACGGATCGTTTTTCGAGGATGACGCGATCGAACGGTGGGAGCCTCCCCGGCGGCAGGTTGGGCGGGTGGAGCCACCGCCGCCGCCACGTCCGGCTGGACTGCGGCTGGACGTCGGGTGGCTGATTGCCATCCGGACGAGCGTTGCTGCCTTATTCCTCTTCTCCGTCATGTGGACAGATCGCCCATTGCTCCTGCTGTCAGTGAACGGACTGGCCGCTGTGTGCGCACTTTCCTCGGCTCCTGTCTTCCGCTTGCCGTACCGCTTGCGCACCGCGAGTCGTCTCGAAGCGGTTACTGTCGGTGTGATCGCACCTTTAGCAGTCGTGCAAGCGTACGTCGCGCAGCCGGGAGCCAGTCTGACGTGGGGTGGGACGCTGCTCGTCCTGGAAACCTGCGCTGCGTTGCTGGTCGCTCTCCTGGGGGTGGTGATCGTCATCGAACGGCGCCAGCAGGTGTGGAGTCCGACGGGGCGGACGTTGGTCCTCTGGCCTGGTCTCGTTCTCCCCGGAGCGGTGCTCGCCTCAGCTCGTGACGCGACATCACCGGCCCTAGCGTTTTCCCTCGGGGGCTGTTTTCTCGCTGCCGCGCTCGTGACGTTCGCCGCGCGTCTCGCGCCGGTTCGCGTGGCGCCATGGGTCGTTGCGGCTGGAACCATCGGTTATGCCACATTGTTGCTCGTGAGTGGCGCACCGGGTATTCTGGCTGGTCGGCCGCCCGTCGCTCTGGCAGCCTGGATCGTCCAAACAGTCGTCGGCCTGGGGTTGCTGCTACTGCCGCCACGCGAGCGGGTGCTACGCTTGTTCGAAGCCGTTACCGTGGCTCGTCTTCGTCTCGACTCCATCCGTCGAGAGCGTCTCGCTGAGGAGGCCGACGGCGATCGAAGCGATTTCGTCCCCTTCTTGTAGCCGCATCAAGCTGACACCTTGCGTCGAGCGACCCTGCTTGGGGATTTGTCGGACCGGAATCAGGATGAGGCGACCGCGGCGGCTGACCAGGACCGCAGTATCCTCTTCGCGGGCGACCGTCGCTGCTGCCACGTGTCCTGTTCGGGGTGTCACCCTCATCGCGATGACCCCGCTACCACCGCGCCCCTGCGTCCGGAATTCATCGAGAGCGGTGCGCTTCCCGTAGCCGGCACGCGACACCAGAAGGAGGTCGGCTCCGGGGCGGACAACCTCGGCGGCGACAACGAAGTCTCCGTCGTCCAAACGGATGCCGATCACACCTCCGGCCTGGCGTCCCATCGGCCGAACATCGTGTTCCGCGAACCGAATCGCTTGGCCCTCTGCGGTCACCAGAATGATGTCGTCCGAACCGCTCGTCGGCCGTACCCAGGCCAGCTCATCTCCGGCATCGAGCGACATCGCGATGAGTCCACTCGAGCGGACATGGGAGAATTCCTCGAGGCGGACGCGCTTGACGCGGCCCTGGCGCGTACAGAACAGGAGAAACGTCGCGTTGTCGAAATCGTGCACCGGTAAGAGTGTCGTTACTTCCTCGCCTGGTTGCAAATTGAGGAAATTGACGATGGGCATACCACGGGCATTGCGGCCCGCTTCGGGCACTTCGTACGCCGGGAGCTGGAACACGCGGCCGCGGTTGGTGAAAAAGAGCAGCGAGTCATGTGTGCTCGCGAGGACGATGTGCTGGACGTAGTCTTCGTCCTTCACCGCCATGCCGTTGACGCCGCGGCCACCGCGATGCTGGACGCGGTAATGACCGTTGGTGCTGCGCTTGATATAGCCGCGTGCTGTGAGTGTCACCAGGACATCGACTTTCGGTACGAGATCTTCGTCGCTCAGCTCGCCGCTCGCTTCCTGGATCTGGGTACGACGGCTGTCGGCATAACGCTCCTTGAGTTCCAAGAGCTCCTGTCTGATAACGCCGAGGATCTTAGCTGGGTCGGCCAGGAGTGCCCGCAGCTCGGCGATCCGCTCCAGGAGAGCCCGATATTCGTCCTCGATCTTTTGCCGCTCCAATGCAGCGAGCCGGCGGAGTTGCATATCGAGAATCGCGGTGGCTTGCACCTCGGTGAGCCCGAAACGACTCATCAGCTGCTGGCGGGCGTCGTCGGCGGAGTGAGCGTTCCGAATCGTCGAGATCACTGCATCGAGGTGGTCGAGCGCGATCTTGAGTCCTTCGAGGACGTGGGCACGACGCTCGGCTTGTCGCAGGTCGAACTCGGTCCGCCGACGAACGACGGTCTGTCGATGCTCCAGGTAGAGCTGGAGCATCCGTTTCAGGGTGAGGACTCGCGGCTGCGTGCCATCGACCAGGGCGAGCATGTTGACACCGAACGTCGTCTGGAGCTGCGTGTGCTTGAAGAGATTGTTGAGGACAGCGCGCGGTTGCGCATCGCGCTTGAGTTCGATAACGATGCGCATGCCGTCACGATCGGATTCGTCGCGAAGATCGTGGATCCCCTCCAGCCGACCATTCTTGACGAGATCCGCAATCTTCTCGATCAGGGCTGCTTTGTTGACCTGGTAAGGAAGCTCCGTGACGATAATGCTCATGCGCCCGCGTGCCGTTTCCTCGATATGCGCACGAGCACGAACGACAATGCGGCCTCGCCCCGTCGCGTAGGCAGCCAGGATGCCTTCACGGCCGAGGATGATACCGCCGGTCGGAAAATCCGGACCCGGCAAGCGTTCGATCAGTTCCTCGACGGTCGCTTCAGGGTTGTCGATCAGATAAACGAGTGCGTCCACGACCTCGCCGAGATTGTGCGGCGGGATATTCGTCGCCATACCGACGGCGATCCCGCTCGCGCCGTTGACGAGCAGGTTCGGAAGCCTGGCCGGAAGAACCGAGGGTTCGCGCGTACTGTCGTCGTAGTTCGGAACGAAGTCCACCGTCTGCTTGTCGATATCGGCCAGGAGCTCCTCGGCGATCGGCGCGAGGCGTGCCTCGGTGTAGCGCATCGCGGCGGCACTGTCGCCGTCGATGGAGCCGAAGTTCCCCTGCCCGTCGATCAGCGGGTACCGCATGGTGAACGGCTGGACCATGCGGACGAGCGCGTCATAGACAGCGCTGTCGCCGTGCGGGTGATACGACTTGAGGACTTCGCCGACGATACCCGCGCTCTTGCGGTACTTGGCGTTCGGCCGCAAGCCCATTTCATGCATGCCGTACAGGATGCGCCGCTGCACAGGCTTGAGGCCGTCACGGACGTCGGGAAGCGCTCGTTGCACGATCACGCTCATCGCGTAATCGAGATACGAGCGCTTCATTTCTTCTTCGATGCTGATGATCCGGACTCGCCCGATCGGATTGTCGCTCATCGCCTCGCTGTCCATTCCCTCACTATGCCGACTAATCGTACCAAATCGCCGGGCCTACTGGATGGTCGGGGCTGGAAGGGGGCCGGTTGGCGAAGAAGGGCAATGGTTCAGCAGGGCATCTCTGCGTGTTTCGCCAGTCGTCGCGTCAGGCTTGCGCAGGAGGCCCAGGGTCGCTCGGGGTCTCTTCGAATGCCGGAATACTGCCCAATGCCTCGGCGAGGGGGGCACGCGCGTGTGGTGCGGCCCAAATCGGCTGCAGAACGGTCCACTGACCAGGGTCGGTGCGGATCATCCTCTCCAAGCACCGCGCAACTGCCTGGAGGTTGGTGACGATGTCGCGCTCGTGATCGCCGGTGCGGACGAGTTCGAGCGGTGGATCGACGACCACGAGCGAACGCCGCGTCGACAGGCGAACAGTGTACGCAGGTAAGAGCGTGGCACCGGTGCGGAGAGCCAGTGCGACCGGCCCGACCGGGAGGGGCGCAGGAGCATCGAAAAAGCGCACCCAGCGACTGTGACCGGTCACGTCGCGATCACCGGCTACCAAGAGAATGCCGTTCCGCCGCAAGAGTCGAAGGATAGCCGGTACCGCCTCTGGTCCGGACGGGAGCACCCGCACACCAGTTGCGCTGCGTAGGCGAGAGAGGTAGGCGAACAGCCGGGCCGGTCGTACCCGCTCGACGACGATCGCGGCTTCGAAACCGAGTGCAGCCGGGTACTGGGCGACGACATTGAAGTTCCCGAGGTGTGCAGAAATGACGATCACTCCGCGCCCACGCGACACCGCGGCTTCCACGTGTTCCCAGCCGCGCACTTCGACGAGGTCACGCAAGCGCTCGCGATCGACGGAGCGGAGACGAACGAGATCGTAGTAGTTCATCACCGCGGTGATGAAGACGCGGACTGCCTGACGGTACCGCCACCAAGCGGAGCAACGTGGACAGACATGGCGGAGGTTGTCGAGCACGTTTCGCCGTGCGCGATGGTGCAGGAGGAAAACGGCGATACCGATCGATCGACAGAGCCAGTAGCCGACGCGGACCGGAACGACGAGCGTCAGCAGCGCTCCGATGCGGAGAGCCCAGAGGAGGCTCATCGTGCCTCCTCACGGAGTTCGGGATACACCGCTTCAGCAGGACGAGCCCACCAAGGTCGCTGTGACCACCACTGATTCGTGTAGTCCCGAAGTGCACGTTCGATCGAAGGAGCGAGGTCAGACACCGGAGCTTCCCCTGTCACGCGCACCGCGTCGAGGAGCAACGAATTCCAGCCAGGTCGGAAAACCAGTATAGCGAACCACACGATCGTTTCGCTGAGTTGCGGTACGGCGAGATCGGCCGGTTGACCGAACAGCTGGAGGCGGCTCGGCGACTGCACGAAGGATCGATCGATCCAGACGATCTCCGGTGCTGTGCTTCCCGCTGGTAGCACGAGCGCGAGAACACGCCCCAGGAGCGTACTCGCCCCCAGGTCGATCGACAGAACATGAGTCGGACAGTCACGTTGCAGGTCGTCGAGCGCTGACTCGTCACGGGCGACAATGCGGGTGAGCAACTCTTCATCCGAGAGCGTCGAGAGGTTCCGCACCGCGCAGGCAGCACGCCTTGCCTGCGCCTGAATGAGCCGGACGTGCTCCGTGACGACGGAACTCGAAGACGGTTCGTGGAGGACGTAGGACAAGTTCACCCGCAGGGCAGCTGGATCAGGTGCGATGCGTACGGGACTGAAGCGCCGCCAAAAGCGATCGAGGGGGTGGAGCGATCGCGGTCCACCCCCCTGGTCCCCTGTCATCGATTCACGCGTTCTCGGCTGCAGCCAAGCGCTCACGCTGCGCGACAGTCTCGCGGATGAACGCCTCCACGAGCTCGCGTGCTTCTTCGTCCCGGTACTGAACCGGCGGCGATTTCATGAAGTAGGCGCTCGGTCCGATCAGCGCGCCGCTGATACCGGCATCTAGCGCGAGCTTGGCGCAGCGGATCGCGTCGATCACCACGCCGGCCGAGTTGGGCGAGTCCCAGACTTCTAGCTTGAGCTCCAGATTGATGGGTACGTCGCCGAACGTCGTGCCCTCGATACGGATGTGGCACCACTTGCGATCCTTGAGCCAGGGGATGTAGTCGCTCGGACCGACGTGCACATTCTCTTCCGGAATCGGGTAGTCGAGGATGCTCGTCACCGCGTTGGTCTTGGAGATCTTCTTCGACTCGAGCCGTTCGCGTTCCAGCATGTTGAGGAAGTCGGTGTTGCCACCGAAGTTGATCTGATACATGCGATCGATGCGAACGCCGCGATCGGCGAAGAGACGCGCGAGGACACGGTGGACGATCGTCGCGCCGACCTGGCTCTTGATGTCGTCTCCGATCACCGGCAGACCGCGTTCGCGGAAACGTCGCTGCCAGTACTCTTCGCGGGCAATGAAGACCGGAATGCAGTTGACGAAGGCACACCCGGCGTCGAGCACCTGCTCGACGTACCACTTGGTCGCCATCTCGCTCCCGACAGGGAGGAAGTTGACAACGACGTCAGTCTTCGTCTCCTTGAGAATGCCGACGATATCCGCCGTCGGACCGGGTGCCTTGGTGATCACTTGCGAGAGGTACTTGCCGAGGCCATCGTGGGTCATCCCGCGGTACACGGGAGCATTGAGGAAGGGCACATCGGTGAACTTGTAGGTATTATTCGGGGGGGCGAAGATAGCCTCCGAGAGATCCTTCCCCACTTTGTTCACGTCGATGTCGAAACCGGCAGTGAACTCGATGTCCCCGACATGGTAGCCGCCCAGGTCGACGTGCATGAGCCCGGGGACGAACTCGTTCGGATCGGCGTTACGGTAATAGTGCACGCCCTGAACCAGCGCCGAGGCGCAGTTGCCGACGCCGATGATCGCGACGCGAATCTTTCGGTCTCCCACGGCTGATCGCTTTCCTCTCCTCAAGACGATTCCGACACGAAAGCCGGTTGCCAGCTCCGGGGCGATTGTAAAGCGACGATGAAACCCCGTCAATGTGCGGCGTCTCTCCGCTCCGCATGTCTTATCGAGTGCCTCGGTTACCTTCGGTCCGACATCTCACCGTCCGCAGCCGGAGTGCTAGTGTTCGCAAGCAGCGCGAGTGCCTGACGGGCCACCACGTCGAACCGGAGATCGAGAAGACAACTGCGAACCCGGCACCCATGCGGCCGTCCGATCCGGTAGCCGACATAACAGCAGGGCGAGCAAGGGATTCGGCGTGTCAGCGCGACGATCCTCGCGCCGGGTGGAGGAGGGTGCTCCGGCGTCGCGATGATGCTGTCGAGCGGGCGCCAGGCTTCGACGTTCGTCGGTCCGTACAATGCGAGCGTCGGTCGAGCGAGTGCTGCTGCGAGGTGGACGACGCCGCAGTCGCTGCCGATAACGAGAGCCGCATCAGCAAGCACAGCAGCGAGCACGGGAATCTTCGTGCGTCCAGTGAGATCGACTGCTCCAACCGCTTCCCGGATCGGCCGTGCGCGTGCTGCCTCGTGTGCTGTTCCCGTCACGACAACGTCGAACCCTGCATCCACCAGTGTTCGTGCAACTGCGGCGAAGTACTCAGCCGACCACAGGCGGGCTGGCGCGAACGGGCCGACCCCGGGGTGAATCACGACATACGGCCGGCGTACTGTTGCCAGAAGGCGCGCGGCTTCCTGGCGGGCCGACTCCGGTATCGTCAGGTACGGTCCGCTCACCTCGGCAGAGGCGCCGAGGGCTTCGACTGCCTGCAGTGCGTATTCCCATTCGGCACGCGCGCCGAACCCGCGATCTGGTATCGGGTGGGTGAGGAAACCACCGGTACCGTTGTCCAGGCCTACGGTAACCGGGCTGCGCGTCGCTGCGAGGAGCAGGCGGTAGAGCCAGCGTCCAGCAGGTGTCGTGAGATGATGGAGGAGCACGACCGCGTCGTAGCGGGCGCGTGCCAGGCTCCAGCAGGTGCGGCCGAGCGTCACGAGTCCACTGATTCCTCGAAGATCGGCTTTGGCCAGTACCCGAATGCGGTCGATATCTGGGCACAGCGCAGCGAGTTCTGCGCCGACTGGCGATGTCAGAAGATCGATTCTCGCCTCAGGAAAGGCGCGCCGCAGGGCCCGGAGGGCCGGGAGAACGAGAACCGTATCGCCGAGATCAGCGATCTTCACGACGAGTAGGCGATGGAACCGTGTGCGCATGGTGCGTTCCGAGCGCTTGCGCGAGAACGTCCAGGGTCAACTGCGCAGATCGTTGCCAGGAGAATCGTTTGACGTGCTCGAAACCAGCCTGTATCAATGCCGGGCGACGCAGCGGATCGCGGGCTGCGGCAATCGCACGAGCGATATCCTCGACGCTCAGTGGATCGCAGGCGATCACCGGACCACCGATTTCGGCGAGGGCGCCGCGGTGACTCGCGACGACCGGGGTTCCACAGGCCATCGCCTCGAGCACCGGCAGGCCGAAGCCCTCGTAAAGGGACGGAAAGACGAACACCTCCGCAGCGCTGTAGAGCGCCGGAAGGTCGCTGTCCGCGATATGCCCGAGGACGCGGATACGCGGCCGTAGCGGACTCGTCGCGATCGCTGAGTCGATGGACTGGGCGAGCCAGCCTCGTTTCCCAACCAGCACCAGTTCTAGCTCGTCGTCGGCTGTCGCCAGCAGCTCGAACGCGCGAATGAGGCGAACCAGATTTTTACGTGGTTGGAGCGTACCGACGTGCAGAAGGAAAGGTTTGTGCAGTCCATAGTGCTCCCGGACACGGGCGACGAGTTCCAAGGGTTGCGGCGTGAACCGACTGTCGACGCCGTGCGGTACGACCGCGATGCGCTCGGCCGGTACCCGATAGAAGCGAACGAGGTCGTTCGCTGTGGCCTGGGAAATCGCGATCACCTTGCGTGCCTGGCTGACACTTCGCCGCGTGCCGAACTCGAGATACAACCGTTGCAGCACCGGATGCGCCTGGGGTTCGTAGCGATACCCGAGATCGTGAACCGTTACGACGCCTGGTACTGGACACCAAAACGGCAGGACGTGCGCAGGTACGAAGAGCAGGTCGACTGGATGTCGCACCAACTCGACTGCAAGTCGACCATGAGTCCAGAGTCGTGGAAAGGGAATCACGCGCAGCTCGACATGCTCTGCCGGAACCGGCAATTCGAGTGGCCTCCTGGCAAACAATCGAAACCGGAAAGCGCATGGGAGTTGCAACACGTGTTCGACGATGCGTCGGGCGTACCGTTCCGTGCCCGTCACGTTCTCTACAACGATGCGACTCGCGTCGATGCCGATGACGGGCTGTTTCATCGCTCCCTGCTCGAGACGAGAAGCTCGTCCACTACGACGAGAACCTGCTCTGGTGTCAATGCGATCATACAGCCGAGCCCGAGCTTTCGATCCGGACCGATGTTGCCGCACCGCACGCACGTGAGTGCCGATCGAAGGATACGGTGGCGCTCGGGCGGTCCCCAGGGGCCGAACCGCTCTGGCTGGGTCGGTCCGAAGAGATGCAGCGATGGTGTCCCCACTGCGACGGCGAGGTGCAGCGGCCCGGTATCGGGCCCGATCACGAGCTGGGCGAGGCGGAGGAGTTCGGCCAGCATCGCCAAAGACAGAACGCCAGATAGGATTGTCACGGGCGTGCGGACACCTCGGGCGATCGCCTCGAGCTCCGGCCGTTCGCCTGTCGAGCCGGTCAGGACAACCTGGAGACCGCGCTGCTGGAGTGCCGCGACCACGGTGGTCCAGCGAGTCGCCGGCCAGCATTTGGCGGCCGCACCGGAGCCTGGGTGCACGACGACGAACGGCTCGGTGACGCCATGGTCTCGCAGGAGACGGCGCACCTGTTCCTGTGCTGCCGCGTCGATAGGCCAGGTAAGCGGAAAACGGTCTGGGGAAACCTCGGTGTTGGTGCCCTCGATTCCCAGGATGCGCAGGAATGCGGCGACGAGTTCGATATCGCGCGCAGCGACGTGCGTCGAGCGGAGCGGTACCGGGTGCGTGAGGAACGGCCGGACCTCTGGATGATCGGCACCGATTCGGATGGGAACTCCGGCCAATTTGCAGAGCCAGGCACCCCACCAGTGGTCGTCGCGCAAGACGATCGCTGCAAGTGGGCTCCGTCGCCGGAGGCGCCTTGCTTCCTGAACGAGAAGACGATACGGCGCCAGCGGTGTCCGCGGACGTTCCCGGCTGAATCCGGGGAAGGGAAGCACGAGAAGGTCATCGCACACGCTGACCGTTTCGTACAAGGGGACATTCCAGGGGCCGATCGCCAGGGTGAGCTGAAGGGAGGGATAAGTACGACGGATCCAGCGGAGTGCCGGAAGCGCGAGAATGCCATCGCCGAGGTGGTCCGGCTGGATCACCAGGAGTTCCCGGCGTGGAGCTGGTGGAACGAGGGACGCAGCTATCGAGCGCCCGACGGCGCGGATGAACGCTCGCGTTCCCTCACGTATCATGCTGGCGCTCCACTCGACTCGAGGAGTGTGCAACAGGCGTTGAACACGTCTTCGACCGTCACCCGGCGAATATCGTGCTGCGTAGGTACTGGAAACGGCCGGCGCAAGTCCTGCTCGGTCGGGCTGTGCCAGCTCTCCGGCGGTGCGCAGACGAGGCTCCGTCGACCGAGCGGTCGATAGCGACGAGGGCTCGTTGGACCGAATATCGAGACGGTCGCAGTCCCGACAGCGGCGGCCAGGTGTCCGACGCCGGTGTCGTTCCCGACGAAAAGGTCGGCCACAGCTAGGAGCGCTGCCAGGTCCTCCCAGGCCAGCTCCTCAGACCAGTCGATGAGGCGTGCTCGTGCAGTCCGGCGGACCGCTTCGACCGCCTCGCGGTCGGTCGGTCCGCCGACCAGGACGACCGTGGCACCGAAGCGCGCGACGAGCTGGTCTGCAAGGTGGGCGAACCGCTCAGGCGGCCACCGTTTGGCGAGGAGGCGACTGCCCGGGTTGACAGCGCCGCCTGGGTGCAGCACGACGCGTGGGCGTGGCAAGGAGGCGGTTCGCGCTGTCATTCGTTCCCGTGCCAGCGGCCGGACGAAATATTCGGGTTCGAGGCCGCGGTCGGGTACACCGAGAGCACGACTCACGGCGAGATAGACCTCCGTCTCGTGCTGTGTCGGCTGTGGCTGGACGGGATGGGTGTAGAAGCGCCCGCGCCAGCCGCTCCCGAGGCCAGCGCGGATCGGTATGCGACTCAGCCAGAGGAGCGCACCGACGTACGGTGAGCGATCGAGTCCGAGCGCGCAGTCGTAGCCTTCACCGGTCAGTTGTCGGGCGAGAGCTGCGATCCGGGCGAGGGACGGCCGCTCGGGATAAGGGATGAGCCGACGCACGGCAGGGTGGCCGTCGAAGGCCGGGGCAGCCCATCGAGACACGGCGACATCGATGACCGCGTGTGGAAAGGCGGTGTGGAGTGCACGTAAAACCGGTGTCGCCATGAGCGCGTCGCCGAGACAGCATGGTTTCACGAGTAGGATGCGGTGCATCCGTCAGCGTGCCGATCGGGCCGTTTCCGGATCCAGGATCGCGAAGAGCATTTCGCCTTCGGCGGCGAGTTCTCCGTCAACGGTCGCTCGCCCTGTGCCGGTACCGATATTCCGGCGGATCTTGCCGAGCTGCACCTCGAGACGGAGCGTGTCGCCCGGCCGGACGGGACGCTTGAAGCGCACGCGGTCGATACCAGCGAAGAAGGCCATCTTGCCGCGGTAGTCCTCGTGGCCGAGCAGAGCGACTGCCCCCACTTGCGCGAGTGCCTCGACGATCAGGACACCCGGCATCACCGGGTTTCCCGGAAAATGACCGACAAAAAACGGCTCGTTCACGGTAACGTTCTTGATACCGACAGCGCGCTGTCCCCACTCGACTTCGATGATTCGGTCGACGAGTAGGAAAGGATACCGGTGGGGAATGAGTTCCTGGATCTGCCAGGCCTCGAGCATCGCTCTACCGTCCGTTCCTCACGCGAGCGCTTCGGCATGACGCCAGACGATTTGCCGGCGGGCTGGGCCGATTCCGATCATGGTTATCGGCACGCCGATGAGTTCCTCGATGCGCTCGACGTAGCGGCGTGCTTCCACCGGCAGATCGGCGAAGGATGTCGCGGAGCTCGTATCCGCGCGCCAGCCCGGAAGCGTTTCGTAGACCGGTTCGACCGCTTCGTAGAGGTCGATACGAGCTGGTGGAGCGCTGAGCAGCTGATCGCCGAGCCGGTAGCCCGTGCAGATACGGATTTCCGGCAAAGGATCCAGCATGTCGAGTTTGGTTAGAGCGGCCTCGGTCATACCGTTGAGGCGGGCCGTGTAGCGTGCAGCCACTGCGTCGAACCAGCCGACACGCCGGGGGCGACCGGTCGTGGTTCCGTATTCCCGGCCCCGTTCGCGAAGCAGCTGGCCGGTGTCGTCATGCAATTCGGTCGGGAAGGGGCCGGCTCCGACTCGAGTGGTATAGGCCTTGAACACCCCGATGACGCGGTCGACCTGTGTCGGTGCGATACCCGCTCCCTGGCATGCCCCGGCGGCGGTCGGTGGACTCGAGGTGACATAGGGGTAGGTGCCGTAGTCCAGGTCGAGCATTGTCCCTTGGGCAGCTTCGACGATGACGTGCTTGCCCGCTGCGACCGCGTCCTGCACGAAGACTTCGGCAGCGATCACGTACGGGGCCAGCTGCTCGCCCCAGCGCTGTGCCTCGTGGAGCAGTTCGTCCAAATCGACCGGTTCTCGTCCGTACAGATGAACGAAGAGCGTGTTCTTCTCCGGGAGCAGAATCTCGAGCTTCCGGCGCAACACTGCCTCGGCACCGGGGAGGAGATCGGCGATACGGATACCGCGCCGGGCGACCTTGTCGGTGAAAGCTGGACCGTTTCCCCGTAGCGTGGTGCCGATACCGGCCGACCCTCGGCGCGCTTCTTCGTACGCGTCGAGGAGCGGGTGGTAGGGCATGATGACGTGGGCACGGTCGCTCAAGTAGAGCTGGCCGAGTCGAGCGTGGCGCTCACGTAGGGTCGCAATCTCGCGCAGCAGGTCAGGGGGCGAGACAGCGACACCGGCACCGATGACGCACGTGCAATGCGGATAGAGAATGCCGGAAGGAATCACGTGCAACTTGAAGACGCCATCGTCGGTAACGACCGTATGACCGGCATTCGTCGAGCCGTTCGGGCGTACCACGACGTCCGCTGAAGCGGCGAGGGCATCGGTGATCTTGCCCTTCCCCTCATCGCCCCACTGGCCGCCCAGGACGATTGTGACCGGCATGGAACGGACTCCTCAGTACTCATCCGAATGTGCGGGCACAATGCCCCCAGAACTATAGCACTCGCGGGGCATCAGGCACGGACCCGAGTCTCACGGAGTTCGCGCAGGCGCTGGAACAACCGCCGTTCCTCTTCGGTCAAGTCAGTCGGAAGAACGACCTTGACCTTGACGAGCAGGTCGCCGCGCTCGCCAGTGCGGAGCGACGGCATACCTTTCCCGCGCAGGCGGAAGACCTGCCCGTTCTGGGTTCCGGGCGGGATGCGCAAGACGACCGGCCGGTCGAGGGTCGGGACGGTCACTTCACCGCCGAGGATGGCGGTATAGAGCGGCACCTCGACCTCGGTGCGCAGGTTATCCCCGTCCAGCGTGAACTGCGGGTCGGGCAGCAGATGGACGCGCAGGTAGAGGTCACCCGGTGGCCCGCCGTTGACACCAGGCCCGCCCTGCCCTGCGATACGGATCCGCGAGCCCTCCCGGACGCCAGGCGGGATCTTGACCTCCAGCGTCTTCGTGCGGGTCAGGTAACCGCTTCCTCCACAGGTACGGCAGATACCTCGGCCGTTGAGGCCACTCCCGTGGCAGGTCGGGCAGATCTCATCGATCTTCACGTCGATACGGCGGGTTGCGCCGTGATACGCCTCGCGCAATGTGACGTCGATCGGGTGCTCGTAATCCTGACCGCGCTCTGGCCGCGCGCGGACGCGCACGCGCTCGCCGCCGGTCGTGAAGAGGTCGCCGAGGTCTCCGAACAGGAGGTCGAAGAATTCGGAGAAGTCGCTCGTGCGGCGGCGCCGTTCGCGTGCCCGTTCGCGCGTGCCGAAGAACCATTCGGCGAAATCGGTCGCAGCACCCTGGGCGCCGGCGGCCTGCTGATAGCGCTCCCAGTCGGCGCCGAAGCGGTCGTACTTGGCACGCTTCTCCGGATCGCGGAGAACCTCGTAGGCTTCGTTGATTTCTTTGAACTTCTCTTCGGCTTCTGGTGACTTGTTGACATCCGGGTGATACTTGCGCGCGAGACGCAGATAGGCCTTGCGGATCGTTTCCTGATCCGCATCGCGTGGCACACCGAGAATCTTGTAGTAGTCCTTGAACTCCATCGCCGCCTGCCACCTCGACTTTCCGCACGCCTCGCTTCAGGAGTATAACCCTTGAGTCGTCTCGTAGCAACCCTTCTGAGGTCGGGAAGTCAAAGGGCGGCCGCTTCTCTCTGAACGCTGCGGCAGAGGCGCGATCGCGCCGTACGCAGTCCGGACTCGTGCTGGGTTGACTGCACGTTCGAATCGTGCATCAGTGTACCGCACCAGCTGGGTAACCGGAATATGAGCAGCTTGGGATTGGCATACTGCGTCTCTCGCAACGATCCCGATGATCCACTCGCGACACCGAGAACCGGAACGGGTGCTGCGCACGGCACACCGCGCAGCGGCATCGCCCTGTCCCACCAGTGCGGTCGGAGCGACGACGAGATCAACCCGTGGTCGGCACAGGAGTGGCGCTGGCGCTACCGCTGAGGAGTTGGCGGCGCACTTGACCCCAGAGATGGGCTTGAACGAAGTATGCGTAGAGGAGTGTTGCCAGCACACCCACCACGCACAACAGCACGCCGAAGAGAGCAAGGATACCGAGGACGATGGAAAGCACCAGGACGATCAGGAGCGTCGTCGCCGCTCGACCGATCTCGCTGAAGATCGCCGCGACGGCGAATGCTTCGCCCAGACGGTCCGTGATGGCCAAGCGGCTGAGTGGGAGGGGCATGACGAAGGTCGTGGCGAGCGAGAGGATGAACGACAAGCACCCGAGGCAGACAGCCAGCACCGCAAATGAGGCAGCAGCCCCGTTTTGCGGCTCGTTACCCGAAAAGACGAAGCTCAAGGCTTGCGAGCATGCGGAGACGAACGTCGCCGGGAGCGACCACACGAACCAAGCCACGGCCCCCTTGAAGCCGAGGGCAAGATCACGACCGAAGTCGTCCCATTCTGGGAGCGGCGTGTCGGAATCGGTCGCGACCTGTCGCACGATACGGAGGATGTACCCGAACAGAAGGAGCCAGCCGATAACCGGAATGATCAACATAACGAGTGCGATGAGGCCCTTCGTAAGCCAGCGCGGATCCTGGAAAACGTAGGAGAATGCCCGGCCGACATCCATCTTCTTTTCCCCTTCCCCTGTAGAGATGCAGAAGCGCTCTCCTGGCCAGTGTAGTGTTTCCCATCCCCACGGGCAAGGACCATTGAGGCTCTCACGAGGCTACCTGTTCAGGTGTCGACAGAATGATGTGAGAACGGCAGTGCGGAGCTTCGCGCGGCAAACAGGTGATCGAATCGCTACGAAAGCTGGAGCTTTTCCCATGTGTCGACGGTCGTGACTGTTGCGGAGAACCCCGGCGGATGTCACGGTGCGTGGGACAACGGTGCAGATCCCGTAACTCCCGACGCCTCGCGTGGACGTACAGTTCCGCTGTCGTCCGGTCCTGGTCGGTCTTGCCTGGCCAGCTGGCTCTCGGTGGGTCAGTCCAGGCGTCGGATGACGAGCAGGAGCTTCCCCTGGATTTCCACGTTGTCTGGCGTCGTGTAGATCGGTTGCATCGCTGCGTTGGCGGGTTGCAGCCGGATCAGGTTCCCCTCGCGGTAGAAGCGCTTGAGCGTCGTCTCTTGCTCGCGCTTGAGCCATGCTGCGACCGTGTCTCCGTTCTCGGCACTCGCCTGGCGACGCAGGACGACGATATCGCCATCGTCGATCAAGGCGTCGATCATCGACACACCCTTGACACGCAACGCGTAGAGGTCGCGTGGCGAGTGACCGACGAGTCCGCTCCCGATTTCGATGTATTCGGTCGCACCGTTCGCTTCGATCGGCTCGAGAACAGGGAGCGGTTGTCCCGCCGCGATCGTTCCGACGAGGGGAACACGCACCACTCGGTCGGCAGATGCGTGTCGGCGCTCCAAGAGTTCGATCCCGCGCGAAATGTTGCGGTTCCGGCGAATGAAGCGGAGATATTCCAGAACGTTGAGGTTATAATCGACGACACTGGTGGACGAGATACCGAGTCCGGCTTGGATCTCGCGCACCGTGGGTGGAAAACCGTGTTCGTCGATGAAGGTTCGAATGAACTCGAGTATCTCTTGCTGGCGCTTCGTCAGCCGCTTGCCCATGCGATCCCTTCACTTTCCCGGACAGCTCGACATCGATGCCAGTATAGGTGCGAACATCCGTTCGTGTCAAGATGCGATCGGTTGCTGGTCGCACCTGGGGAGCGCAACCCACGATGTCGCTCGTCGATGGTGTGATTTTCTTGCTTTTCGTCGCCATCTACACCGCGAGTTTCCTCGCGGGCACGGTGCGGACTGTGGCCGCCCTGCTGAGCTGGTTCGTGGTGATGGTCGCAGCGGCGTTCTTCACGGGTCCACTGGCTGCTGCCTTGCGCGGTCTCGTACCGGCAATGTCGCGCTGGGCGAGCGAGCTACTCGCGTTCGTGCTGGTGGTCGGGATCATCGGCCTGCTCGGTATCTGGGGCAGTTTCTGGTCGCTCCGCGCAGCTCCCTTCATCGCTGGGCGCTGGCGTCGCCAGCAGGTCGGGCCATTGGGGCTCCTGCTCCAGTCCATTCTGGCGATGGTTTTCGCCATAGCCGTCGTCGCCTCGATCGTGACGGTTGCGACGCACACGATCCAGCAGCTGCCGACGGATGCACTCGGTGCACGGTTGCGCACTGAGGTCCAGCGCTCCCGCCTCGAGCCGATCGTGCGCGATATCGAGCCGTGGATTCAGCGGCTGACGGTCGATTGGGTCCCTGGAGAACCGCCTTCGCTACTGGGTGGTCGGTGAGACGTAGGATGAGCGACTTGTTGCGCCTGCTCGAGTTCGACAAAATCCGCGAGATGCTGGCAGCACGGTGCCAATTCTCCGTGGCTCGGGAACGTGCACTCGAGTTGGCGCCGTCGGCTGATGCGGCACAGGTCGCGTATCTCCTGGCGGTTACGCGCGAAGCGGTGCGGCTCCTAGTGGAGCGCCCTGGCTTCTCGATCGGCGGGTTCCGCGACCTCCGCCCGCTGCTCGACCAGGCGCGACGTGGCCAGGTTCTCGACGGGATGCAACTTCGGACGGTTCTGGACACGCTGGAGGCGGCGCGGGTGGTTCGCCGTCACTTCGGCGAACAGGAGCGCTGGCGTGAGCGTTTCCCGCATCTGGCTGAGTTCGTCGAGGCAATGCCCGATCTTCCCGGTCTGCGAGCCGAACTCGCGCGGAGCATCGGTCCGCGCGGTGAAGTCCTCGACTCGGCTTCGCCCGAACTGGCGCGGATCCGCAGTGCTGTCAAAGATGCGCACGAGCGCTTGCTCGACCGGCTGCGGCGACTCCTGGTGGAGCGGCAGGACGCAGTCCAAGAGGCGTATTACACGCTGCGCGAGGGGCGTTATGTGATCCCGGTTCGTGCTGACCGGCGGGCGAGTGTTCCTGGTATCGTGCATGATGTCTCCAGCAGCGGACAGACAGTCTTCGTCGAGCCGTTCGAGATCGTCGATCTCAACAACCGATGGCGCGAGCTCCAGGCAGCTGAGTCGCATGAGATCGAGCGCCTTCTCAAGAGGCTGACGCTACTCGTCAACGAGCACGACGCCGAACTCGAGCGACTGATCGAGGCAGGTGCCGCGCTCGACCTTGCCCTGGCGAAAGCGCGCTTGGCGGAGGACTTGAGCGCGACGGAACCGGAATTGACCGACGCGTCGCGTGCTGCTGTGCCCGGTGGCCATCCGCGCAAGCGTATCCGTTTGCGCCAGGCTCGCCACCCGTTACTGGATCCGACGACCGCCGTGCCTATCGACATCGAACTCGGCGAGCGATTTCGCATTCTCGTCATCACGGGGCCGAATACCGGCGGGAAGACAGTCGCCTTGAAGACCGTCGGCTTGCTCGTGCTGATGGCGCAGGCTGGCCTTTTCATCCCGGCTGCGGAAGGGAGCGGCGTGAGCGTCTTTCCAGCCGTCTTCGTCGATATCGGTGACGAACAGAGTATCGAGCAGAGCCTTTCGACCTTTTCCTCCCACATGCGGCGCATCGTGGCTACGCTCGATCAAGCCGATGCCGACAGTCTGGTCTTGCTCGACGAGCTGGCAGCTGGCACCGATCCACAGGAAGGTTCCGCACTCGCGCGTGCGATCCTCGAGCGATTGCTGGAAATCGGCGTGCTCGGTGTCGTGACGACGCACTATCCGGAACTCAAGGCGTTCGCGTCCAGTACGACCGGATTGGAGAATGCGAGTGTCGAGTTCGATCCCGTGACGCTGCGCCCGACCTACCGTCTGATCACCGGTTTGCCCGGCCGTTCCCATGCGCTCGAAATCGCGCGCCGTTTAGGGTTACCGGAGTCGATCGTGCGGCGGGCACAGGAACTGATCGGTGGTGGTCAGCTCGAACTCGACGCGTGGATTGCCGAACTCCAGCGGCGTCTCGCTCGAGCTGGGCGAGAGGCGGAGGAGGCGGCACGGGCGCGGGCCGAAGCAGAGCGCCTGCGCACTGAAGCGGAGCAGTTGCTGCGCGAGGCACAGCGCGAACGAGAAGAAGCACGTGCGGCAGCGTTCGCTGAGTTCGAAGCAGAGTTGCGCCGGGTGCGCGACCTCGTGCGTCGACTCGAGCGACGTGCTGAATCCGGTGCCTATCCGGAGCCTCGCGTGGTCGAAGAGAGCATGCGGGCGCTCGAGGAGGCCCGACGGCACCTTCGCGAGACTTCGACCGGACTTGCGAAGAGCAGAGGTTTCAGGGTCGGTGACCGCGTGGAAATTCCAGCGCTCGGCTTGGAAGGTGAGGTCGTCGCCGTTCTCCCTGACGAGGACGAAGTCGAGGTCAGAGTCGGCAACTTCCGCCTGCGCCAGCCATTGGCTGCGGTGCGTCGCATCGACGAGGTCGCGAAGCCATCACCGCGCGAGATGTACCCGCGCTCGACCGCTACCGCTGTTCTGCCGACGTCGACCGTCGAGCCGGAGCTGCATCTCCGCGGTCTCCGCGTCGACGAGGCGCTGTCCAGGCTGGATCGCTATCTCGATCGGGCTGCGCTGGCTGGGTTGCCCTGGGTTCGTATCGTCCACGGAAAAGGCACGGGTACGCTTCGCCAGGCGATTCATGACTTCCTGCGCGACCATCCGCTCGTCGAGCGATGGGAGCTGGCAGCTCCGGCCGAAGGTGGGCACGGCGTGACGATCGTCTATCTTCGACCGTAAGGACGCATGATGTCTGAGAGCAATGCACTGGTTCGTATCGCCGTGGCACCGAACGAGCTGCTCGCCGCCTTGTGGCGCGGGGCGCTGGAGAGTGAGGGCATTCCCGTCCTGGTGAAAGTCCTCGGACTCGGTGCTGCCTACTGGTCGACGCTGGCAGCCGAGCATGCACTGTACGTCCGTGCGCGGGATGCCGCTCGGGCGGTAGCTATCCTCGAATCCCTCGCGGACGACGCCGATACGGAGTGGTGAGGCTTCACCGCGTACCGGCGAGTGGCTCTGGGAGCGGGGTTCCCAGGAGCACGGTGGCACGCCGAGTTTCGATCTCACGGAGCACGACCTGGATGGCCTCGAACAGCGGGACGTCCAGACGGGAGATCACGAGGCGGACCTGGTTCGGTGTGACATAAACCCCGGTGCCGATAGCGCGACGGAGTCGCTCGCGGTCGAGCCGGGCACCGACCACTGGACGGATGTACACCTCTCCGTCGCGTTCGAGGATCGAGGCCAGCCCGAGGCGATTCGCCCACAGCCGGAGTGCCGCGAGGTCAGCGAGTCGTCGCACGGGCTCGGGTAGCGGACCGAACCGATCGCGCAGTTCGACGATGAGATCCTCGAGTTGTTCCGGAGTGCGCAGAGCAGCGAAACGCTGATACAGACTCATGCGCACCGCCTCGTCACCGCAATACTCCGGCGGAATCGTGGCTTCCAGGGGAAGGTCGACGGTCACGCTCGGAGCATCCTCGATCGGTCGTCCTTCGCGGACCTCCTGGACCGCACGTGCCAGGAGTTGGGTGTAGAGCTCGAGCCCCACGGCAGCGATATGGCCGCTTTGCTCGGGTCCGAGAATGTTACCGGCGCCGCGAATTTCCAGGTCTCGCAACGCGATCTGGAACCCCGCGCCGAGTTCCGTCGCTTCCTGGATCGCTTCCAGGCGTGCCTGGGCTTCCGGTGACAGCGGGCGGCGATCGTCATAGAGCAGATACGCGTAGGCACGCAGGTGACGGCGACCGACTCGCCCGCGCAGCTGATAGAGCTGCGTGAGCCCGAGCTGATCTGCCCGGTCGATGATGATCGTGTTCACCGAGGGAATGTCGATGCCCGATTCGATGATCGCCGTGCAGACGAGGACATCGTATTCCTTTTCGATGAAGGCGATGATGATCTGCTCGAGTTCCGACTCCGGCATCTGGCCGTGCGCGATGGCGATGCGTGCCTCAGGTACCAGAGTACGAAGACGGTCGGCAAAACTGTTGATCGTCTGGACGCGATTGTGGACGACGTAAACCTGTCCACCGCGCGCGAGCTCGCGCAGGATCGCCTCCCGGATGACGCTGTCGCGTGCTGGCGTGACGAAGGTGCGCACCGGTGTCCGTTCGACTGGCGGTGTGGCGATCACCGAGAGATCGCGAAGTCCCGAGAGTGCTAGGTACAGCGTCCGTGGAATCGGTGTGGCGGTCATAGCCAGCACATCGATATTCGTGCGAAGCCGCTTGAAGTGTTCTTTCTGGGCGACGCCGAACCGGTGCTCCTCATCGATGATGACGAGACCGAGGCGCTTGAACTGTACGTCGCGTTGGAGGAGACGGTGTGTTCCGATTACGATGTCGACGCTACCGTCCCGGATACCCTGGACGATCTCGCGCTGCTCGCTCTTGGAACGTAGCCGCGACAACATCTCCACCCGAACCGGATAAGGAGCAAGTCGCTCGCGGAATGTCTCGTAGTGTTGGAGTGCGAGAACTGTCGTCGGAACGAGGATCGCCACCTGATAGCCGTTGTTGACAGCTTTGAACGCGGCACGCAGGGCAACTTCGGTTTTCCCGAAGCCCACGTCCCCGCATAGGAGGCGATCCATTGGTCGCGGGCTTTCCATATCTGACTTCACTTCCTGGATGGCCCGCAGCTGGTCCGCTGTCTCCTCGTAGGGGAACGACTCCTCCAGTTCTCGATCCCACGCGGTGTCGGGCCCGAAGGCGATTCCAGGCGTGGCTTCGCGAGCAGCGTACAGTTGCAGGAGCTCGAAGGCCAGTTCGCGTACCGCCTCGCGCACCCGTCGCTTGATCCGGCTCCATTCGGGGGAACCGAGTCGCGTCAGCTTGGGTTCGCCGTCGAAACTTTCATAGAGCGTGATGCGGTCCAGTTGATCGACCGGGAGATACAGCCGATCGTTGTCGGCGTACTCCAGGAGCAGGTACTCGCGCTGCACCCCATTGATCGTGAGGGTGACCAACCCGCCGTAGCGGGCGATGCCGTGATCGACGTGCACGACGTAGACGCCAGGAACGAGGCGACTGAGGAGGTCGCCGGAGGAGGCTGAGCTGCGGCGGCGCCGGGACGAGCATGGGAACCGCCGCAAGCCGAACAGCTCGCGGTCGGTGAGCAGAAGCACGCCTGCTTCCTCGTGCAGCCAGCCACCGGGCAGGCGACCGCGCTCGACTATGACAGCGGGCGGTTTGCCGGCTGCCGGACGCACACGGGAGCTGTGCTCTTCGAGTACCTGGTGAAGGCGATCGGGCTGTTCGGTAACGATGACGATCGTGTACCGCTCTTTTACGTACGGGGCGATTTGTTCGTGCAGTGCATGCAGCCGACCGCCGAGCGTTGGCACGCTGGAGGAAAAACCGGCGACAGCGTCGGTTGCTGCTTCTCCTTCCGGCATCGCGGTCGCCGTGCCCAGCCACAGTACCGTGCGGGCGAGCAACGCCTCCCAAACGGATCGAACGGAGTGATAGGGGCGAGGGAGCCCGGGCGGGAGTTCACCACTTTGTTCGCTCGTCTCGCGCAGTTCCTCAGCTTGCCGCTCGAACTGCTCCAGCGCGAGTTGCACTGCACCGGGATCGACGACGACGATGGGGCGGCTCGGGTCGTGGTAGTCGAGCAGCGTCGCAGGTTTAGGGAGGAGAAACGGGAGGACCAGCTCTGGGGCAGGGACGAGTTGCCCACGTTCCAAACGGTCACAGAGACGCTGCCATTCGAGTGCGACTTCCGGGCGGAGCGTGGACAGATCGAGTGCGCGCAGGCGAGCCGCTGCATCCTGATAGCAGGAGACCGGTACCTCGCTGATCGGCAGGATCGAAACGTGATCCAAGCGACCCACAGTCCGCTGCGTGGCTGCGTCGAAAGCGCGCAGCGACTCGATCTCGTCGCCGAAGAACTCGACGCGGACAGCCTGATCGGTGCCGGGTGGCCAGAAGTCGACGATTCCTCCGCGTCGACTATAGCAACCCGGTTGCTGCACCAGTGGGCTGAGCGCGTAGCCGCTGGCAACGAGGTGCGAGACCAGTTGCTCGGGAGTCAAGTGTTTCCCTATTTGCAACGTGAGCTGCCGGGTGCGGAGTGCGCTCGCCGGCGGTAGCAGCTCCGTAAGACCGCGCGCGGGAACGATTACGAGCGCGGGATCGTCCCCGGCGAGGCGTTCCAGGAACCAGGTACGATCCGCTGCGGTTGTCCGATCGTACGTGAAGATATCGTAGGGCAGCGTTTCCGGGGCTGGCCATGCTGCCACTGGGAGGTTCGGAACTAGCTGTCCGATGGCTTCAGCCAGCTCGTCTGCATGGATCTGGCGCGGCGCGATGACCAGCAGCGGTCCGCTCAACTGACGCGCCAACACTGCGAGAACCCAGGGACGGGCTGATGCAGGAAGGCCCTCGATCGAGACCGAGCACCGGGACGCGAGATGAGAGCGGACACGCTGGAATGATCTGGTTCGCTCGATACGTTCGAGAACGGCTTCCAACGACATCGCCTCGACCGATGCGAAGGTTAATGAGACAATAGCAACCACCCACCCCGCCTTCTTTGCGGGCGGGTATGAACGGACATCGTACAACGATACCACGGTCCGGAAAGGGCTGTGTTCATCATGCCAAGGCGAACGAGTGGATGGCTCGTCTTCGCCATCGGAATCGTACTCGGTGCGTTCATCGGGGCAGGGATCGCGACGCAGCGTGGATCAGGCGCTGATCTGGTTATTCGTGTCGAACCGGTGACCACGCCTACGAGTATCGTGGTGTATGTGCATGGAGCGGTACGCCGTGCCGGACTGTACGAGGTAGCGAGTGACGCGCGGGTGGCGAGCGTCGTTGAACTTGCGGGCCCGCTGGAGACAGCCGACCTCACACGCGTTGCGATGGCCGAACGAGTCCGCGACGGGCAGACGATCGTGGTTCCGTTCCGCTCCGCTGCGGCGAGTGGCACAACCGTGCCGGATACAGGCGAACCAGGGAACGGGGCAGAAGCTGAACGAGACAACCGAATCGACATCAACAGTGCGACGGCGGAGGACTTCGAGCGCTTACCGGGTGTCGGTCCAGTGCTGGCCCAACGGATCGTCGCGTATCGAGAGGAACACGGGCCATTTCGGTCGGTCGACGAGCTCGCGAATGTCGCGGGCATCTCGGAGCGTATGGTCGCGGAGTGGGGTGATCTCGTCACCGTTGGGGGTGCCGAGTGACCGGAGCCTGGCTGGCACTCGGCGTCGTTGCCGGTGCTGTGGCTAGCCGGTCATCCTGGCTTGGTGGTGCGGGACTCTGCTCGACAGTTCTGGTTCTCATGGTGCTCATGCGGTGGCAGGCTCCCGGGCATCTCATCCGTTCGCTCGTCGTGGTGGGGCTGGGCCTGGTGCTCGGGATCGGTCGCTCGGCGGTCTCGGACGGTCCGGCGTCGGGTGCGGTCAGTGGCGTGGGCCTGGTGCAGTGGCAGGCGGAGGACGAAGCAGGTGAGGTCGTCGTCTTGCGTGATGACGGGCGATTGGTTGCGCTCACCGGCCGTACGGGAATCGGGGTGGGAGCGGGAGAGCGCGTTGCCTGGCGTGGAGTCTATCGACCGGGGTCCCGGAGGGTGGGGCCAGTTCGGGTCGCCGGAACGTACGACGTTACGGAGATGAGGGTGGTGACTGGGGCGGATGCACTCCTCGTGAGCGTGCGTGTGCGTGTGCGGGAAACGGTGTTGCGTGCGATTCCGGAGCCGAGCGGCTCACTGGCGCTCGGGGTGCTCATCGGTGACGATCGAGGGCTGGCACAAGAGACGCGGGCTGTGCTCCGGCGAGCCGGGCTTTCGCACCTGACGGCAGTCAGTGGTTGGAACGTCGCTGTTGTCGTGGGGTTCCTGGAGGGACTGCTGCACCGCGTGCGCTGGCGAGCGTGGATGCGGTGGCTGATGGCGGCGGGCGGAGTGTGGAGCTATGCTGTCGTGACCGGTTTGGATCCTCCCGTCTTGCGTGCTGCGACCATGGCCAGTCTGTACCTTCTTGCGCGCTGGCGTGGCTGGCCGCGCGAACCGATTTCCGCACTCGGCTGGGCGGTGGTATTGCTCGTCTTGGTCCGCCCGAATCTGGTTGATTCCCTATCGTTTCAATTGTCTGGCATTGCGACGGCGACGCTCTGCGTGGCCGGATTGGTCTATCGCGGGAGGTGGGAAAGTGTCGTCGTGCCTGTGATCGTGCAATCCGCGGTCACCCCGCTCCTCCTGTTCCGCTTCGGAACGTACTCGCTCGTGGCGCCGCTGGCGAACGTACTGGTGGAACCTGTCGTACCGGTGTTGATGGCGGCAGCCGCGGTAGTCCTGCTGGATCTGGTCGTATCGGGGGTCGGCACCCTGTTGGGCCTACCGGCGTGGTTGGCCGGTCGCTGGATCGTCCTCGTCGGCGAGAGCCTCGTCTCGATACCGCACGGTACGGGGGTCACGATGAGCCCGCCAGGGTGGCTGGTTGCCTGGCTGTATCTTGTCTGCGGCACGGGGGTTCTCAGCTGGATTGACAGGCGCAACACGGCACCGTAGAATTGCGCTGGTACCGGCGCGCTGTCCAGGCCGGTGTAGCTCAATTGGCAGAGCAGCGGTTTTGTAAACCGCGGGTTGTGGGTTCGAGTCCCACCATCGGCTCTCTCGCGCCAAGACGGGGGGATGCCCGAGTGGCCAAAGGGGCCTGGCTGTAAACCAGGTGCGCAAGCTGCGGGGGTTCGAATCCCTCTCCCCCCACGATGCCGCAGATGTGCGGATGGGCCCACGGAGATGGACGTGGGCTCTTTGATGTGAGATCAGAAAACGGGGACGAGGAGGAAGCGCAGATGAGCAAGCCGCGGTTTGAGCGGACGAAGCCGCACGTGAACGTGGGGACGATCGGGCATGTGGATCATGGGAAGACGACGCTGACGGCGGCGATCACGAAGGTGTTGAGCTTCAAGGGGTGGGCGAACTTCAAGCCGTACGAGCAGATCGACAAGGCGCCGGAGGAGCGGGCGCGGGGGATCACGATAGCGATCAGCCACGTGGAGTATGAGACGGAGAAGCGGCACTACGCGCATGTGGATTGTCCGGGGCATGCGGACTACATCAAGAACATGATCACGGGTGCGGCGCAGATGGACGGGGCGATATTGGTGGTGAGTGCGCCGGATGGGCCGATGCCGCAGACGCGGGAGCACATTTTGCTGGCGCGGCAGGTGGAGGTACCGGCGATTGTGGTGTTTTTGAACAAGGTGGACATGCTGGATGACCCGGAGTTGTTGGAGCTGGTGGAGCTGGAGGTGCGGGAGCTGCTGAGCCAGTATGGGTATCCGGGGGAGAGCGTGCCGGTGGTGCGGGGGTCGGCGCTGCGGGCGCTGGAGTCGAGCGCGACGGATCCGGAGGCGCCGGAGTATGCGCCGATCTGGGAGCTGTTGCGGGTGGTGGACGAGTACATTCCGACGCCGGTGCGGGCGGTGGACAAGCCGTTCCTGATGCCGATCGAGGATGTGTTTGGGATCAAAGGGCGTGGGACGGTGGTGACGGGTCGGGTGGAGCGCGGGCGGCTGCGGCCTGGGGAGACGGTGGACATTGTGGGGCTGGGGCCGACGCGGCAGACGGTGGTGACGTCGATCGAGATGTTCCAGAAGGTGTTGGACGAGGCGGTGGCGGGGGACAACATCGGGTGCTTGTTGCGGGGGATCGAGCGGGACGAGGTAGAGCGGGGGATGGTGCTGGCGGCGCCGGGGTCGATCACGCCGCACACGGAGTTCGAGGCGGAGGTGTACGTGCTGTCGAAGGAGGAGGGTGGGCGGCACACGCCGTTCTTTGCGGGGTATCGGCCGCAGTTTTACATTCGGACGACGGACGTGACGGGGGAGATTGTGGGGTTGCCGGAGGGGGTGGAGATGGTGATGCCGGGCGATAACGTGCGGCTGCGGGTGGCGTTGGACAAGCCGGTGGCGTTGGAGGAAGGGTCGCGCTTTGCCATCCGCGAAGGGGGCCGCACGGTCGGGGCCGGCGTCGTCACCAAGATCATCAAGTAGGCTGAGGGGTGAGCGACGATGTCGCGCAGACCGGCACAACGCATTCGAATCCGGCTAAAATCGCACGACCACCGAATTCTCGATCAGTCGGCTCGACAGATCGTCGAGACGGCTGAGAGCACCGGTGCGAAGGTTGCAGGGCCGATACCCCTGCCGACGCGGATCGAGCGGTTCACGGTCATCCGCTCGCCGTTCATCGACAAGGACTCGCAAGAGCACTTCGAAATCCGCACGCACAAGCGGCTGATCGACGTGCTCGAGCCGAGTCCCTCGACGATCCGCGCGCTCATGCGCTTGACCCTGCCGGCAGGGGTAGACATCGAGATCAAGCTCTGAACGCGGGAGACCGCGTTCCTGATCATGCTCGTCGTGTGGTGAGGGCACGCCAGAGTGCCTGGTGCCACCAGAGAGAGTGGAGAGAGCCAATGATCGAGGGATTGTTGGGCCGAAAACTCGGCATGACACAGATTTTCGATGAGGAGGGACGGGCCGTTCCCGTCACGGTACTCGAAGTCGGTCCGTGTGTCGTGACCCAGGTGAAAACGAAAGAGCGGGACGGCTACGAAGCCGTCCAGCTCGGCTTTGGCCACCGCAAGCGCCAGAACAAGCCGATGCAAGGGCACCTACGGGCCTCCGGGGCATCGCCGCGGTATCTCAAGGAGGTTCGTGTGGATGACCCGAGCCAGTTCCAAGTCGGACAAGTCGTCGATTGCAGCATCTTCCAGCCCGGTCAGCTGGTCGACGTGATTGGCTGGCGGAAGGGCCGTGGCTTTCAGGGTGGCGTGAAGCGGCACGGCTTTGCCGGGGGACCGAAGACGCACGGCCAGTCGGATCGGCATCGCGCACCGGGATCGATCGGACCAACGACCGACCCCGGGCGTGTCCATAAGGGAAAGCGGATGGCCGGCCGGATGGGCCCAGTGCGGGTCACGGTGCAGAACCTCAAAGTCATGCAGGTCGATCCGCAGCGGAATCTCGTATTGGTACGTGGTGCGGTTCCGGGGCATCCGAATGGGCTCGTTATCGTCCGCCATGCCATCAAGCAGCGGCGGACGAAGGCGACGGCGTGATGGGAGGAGCGAGTCATGCTGGTTCCGGTCTACGACCTCGAGGGACGAGCAGTCGACAACATCGAGTTGGCTGACTCCGTCTTCAACATCACGCCGAACATTCCGGTCATGCACCAGGCTCTCGTTCGCCAGCTCGCTAATGCGCGGGCTGGTACGCACGACACGAAGACCCGCGGTGAGGTGCGCGGCGGTGGTCGCAAGCCGTGGCGGCAGAAGGGTACCGGGCGCGCACGGCAGGGAAGCATCCGCGCACCGCACTGGAAGGGCGGCGGTGTCGTCTGGGGACCGCATCCGCGCTCGTATCGCCAGAAAATGCCGCGGAAGATGCGGCGCTTGGCGATCCGCTCGCTCTTGTCGGTCAAGCAGCGGGAGAACCAGATTGTCGTGGTGCGGGGGCTCAACGAGATCGAGCCGAAGACGAAGGCCATGAAGAACGTCCTCCAGCGCTTGCCGTTGGCTGATGCGCGCTCGACGCTGATCGTCGTCGATCAGCGGCGAGAGAATGTGCGCCGAGCGGCCGGCAACCTGGAAGACGTGAAGGTGCTGGTCGCCCATAACATGAACATCCGTGACGGACTCAAGTACGAGCGCATGATTCTCACCCCTGAGGCGATCGACGTCATCCATCGTCTCTGGGCGCAGGAGGGGGTGTGAGCGATGGAACTCACCTATCAGGAGATCATCCGGCGCCCATTGATCACGGAGAAGAACACGCGGCTGATGGAGATGAACCAGTACATGTTCGAGGTTCACCCGGCCGCGAACAAGATTCAAATCAAGGAAGCGATCGAGCGGACCTTCAATGTCAAGGTCAAGAAGGTCAATACGATGAACGTACGCGGCAAGGTGCGCCGTCGCTTCCGCAAGCGTGGGGCGCCGATTATCGGTCGCGAGCGGTCGTGGAAGAAGGCGATCGTGACGCTCGAGCCCGGGTACACGATCGATCTCTTCAGTCAGCTCTGACGTGGCTGAGATGAGGTGTCGCGATGCCGATCAAGGTCTATAAACCGACGACGCCTGGGCGCCGCAATATGTCGGTGCTCACGTACGAGGAAATCACGAAGGAAGAGCCGGAAAAGTCGCTGATCGAGCCGCTCAAGAAGCATGCCGGGCGGAATAACCGGGGCGTCATCACGACCCGTCACCGGGGCGGTGGGAACAAGCGCTTCTACCGGATCATCGACTTCCGGCGCGACAAGTGGGGCGTTCCGGCGAAAGTCGCGGCGATCGAGTACGACCCCAATCGCACCGCGTTCATCGCTCTGTTGCACTATGCCGATGGGGAGAAGCGGTACATTCTCGCCCCGCTCGGGCTCAAAGTCGGTGACATCGTGCAATCCGGGCCTGGATCACCGATCCGCGTCGGGAACGCGCTGCCCTTGCGCGATATCCCGCTCGGTACGCTCGTCCACAATGTGGAGTTGTATCCGGGCCGGGGCGGCCAGCTCGCCCGAGCGGCGGGGGCGGTCGCGCAGGTCGTGGCCAAGGTGGATAATTATGTACACCTACGCCTGCCCTCCGGGGAGATCCGGATGGTGCACGCCGACTGCATGGCCACCATCGGGCAAGTCGGGAATCTCGATCATCAGAATGTGAGCATCGGCAAGGCTGGTCGGAAGCGCCACATGGGCTGGCGCCCGACTGTGCGTGGTTCGGCGATGACGCCACGCGATCACCCGCACGGTGGTGGTGAAGGAAAGGCACCGCGCGGGATGCCACCCAAGACTCCGTGGGGGAAGCCGGCGCTCGGGAAGCGCACGCGCCGGAACAAGCGGTCAGATCGATTCATCATCCGGCGGCGCTACGAGGCCTAGCCGGTGAGGAGGTAGCGACATGGGACGTTCGTCGAAAAAGGGTCCGTACATCGATCCGAAACTGAAGAAGAAAATCGACGAACTCAACCGAACGGGTGAGCGTCGGGTCATCCGCACCTGGGCGCGCGATTGCACGATCTTTCCTGAAATGGTCGGCCACACCATTGCCGTCCACGATGGGCGACGGCATGTGCCGATTTACATCACGGAACAGATGGTCGGCCATAAGCTTGGGGAGTTCGCGCCCACCCGGACGTATCGTGGCCATGGTAAGGACGCTGAGCGGACGACCCGGCGTCGCTGAGCGGTAGGTGGAAGAAGGAGTGATTCGCCATGGAGGTCCGTGCCAAGGTACGCGAGGTCCGGGTGTCGCCCAAAAAGGCGCGGATGGTGATCGACGTCATTCGCGGAAAGCCGCTCCAGGAGGCGATGGCGATTCTCCAGGTACTGCCGCAGAAGACGGCACCGATCGCTCTCAAACTCTTGCGGTCCGCTGCGGCGAACGCCGAGCACAATTACGACCTCGATCCGGAGCGGCTGTACGTCAAGCGCATATTCGTTGATGAGGGGCCGCGGTACAAGCGTTGGCAGCCCCACGCGCGCGGACGGGTCGGTCGCAAGTGGCGCCGGACCTCGCACATTACCGTGATTCTCGATGAGCTGCCGGAGAAGGGAGCGCCGCGTGGGTAGGAAAGTCAATCCGATCGGCTTTCGTCTCGGGATCGTTCACGACTGGGAATCGAAGTGGTTCGCTGAGAAGGATCGACAATATCGCGAGCAGCTGCACGAGGATCTCGATATTCGCGAGATCATCCAGCGCGAGCTGCCGCGAGCCGGGATCTCGCGTATCGAGATCCAGCGGGCAGTCAATCGCGTCGATGTCACGATCCATACTGCGAAGCCCGGTGTGGTCATTGGAAAGCAAGGCGCCAATGTGGAACGACTGCGACAGTTGCTCGAGGCGCGCATCGGGAAGAAGGTGCACCTGAATATCCAGGAAGTGCGAAAGCCGGAGCTCGATGCGCGTCTGGTCGCCGAAAGTATCGCGGAGCAGATCACGCGACGTGTTTCGTACCGCCGGGCGATGAAGCATGCCGCAGCTGCTGCGATGCGGGCCGGTGCGAAAGGGATCAAGATCCGCGTTAAGGGGCGTCTCGGTGGCGCCGAGATGAAGCGTATGGTGTGGGAAATGGTGGGCCGCGTGCCCCTGAGTACCATCCGTGCGAACATCGATTATGCGGTGGTCCACGCGCCGACGATCTACGGACAGATCGGCGTCAAGGTTTGGATCTATCACGGCGACGTGCTACCCGAGGCGAAGCCGACAGTGGCCTCTGCTGGGGTCACGGCCGAGTGAGGGAATGAGGTGCGGCGATGTTGATGCCACGACGCGTACAACACCGGAAGCAGCATCGGTATCGCACGAAAGGGATTGCCTGGCGGGGTAGCACGCTGGCCTTCGGTGAGTATGGCATTCAAGCACTCGAGCCGGCGTGGGTCACCGCGCAACAGATCGAGGCCGCCCGTCGTGCGATCACCAATGCCGTCCGGCGTGGTGGAAAAGTCTGGATCCGCGTCTTCCCGGACAAGCCGGTAACCAAGAAACCGGCTGAGACGCGGATGGGTAGCGGCAAAGGCAATCCCGACTACTGGATGGACGTTGTCAAGCCGGGGCGCATTCTCTTCGAGCTCGCCGGTGTGCGCGAAGAGCTCGCCATAGAAGCGCTCACGCGCGCGATTCACAAACTTCCGTGCAAGTGCCGGATCGTCAAGCGCGAGCGACTCGGCGAGACCGCCGAGGAGGAGGAGACATGAAACCGGATGAACTGCGCGCGATGACGGACGAACAGCTGCGGCAGAAGCTCGAAGAGCTCCGCAACCAAGTGCGAGACTTGCGTTTCGCTGCCGCGCTCGGTCAGCTGAAGGACACGTCGGCCGTTCGCAAGGCGCGCAAGGATATCGCACGCATCCTGACGATCCTCACCGAGCGCGAGCGTGCGCGTCTCGCACAGGAAGGTAAGCTTCCGCCACCGAAGTTGACTCGTCGAGAGCGGAAGCGTCGCAAGCAGCTGGAACTCCAGAGCCGGAAGGGGTGATAGAGCGTGGAGGAGCGCAGCACACCGCAGCAGGGGTCGACCCCAGCTCCACAACAGCGGCCGAAACGGCGGATGACCAAGGTCGGTCGCGTCGTTTCGGATAAAATGGATAAGACCGTCGTCGTCGCGGTCGACTACTGGCGTCGCCATCCGCTTTACAAGAAGACGATCCGTCGCACCAGCAAGTTCTACGCGCACGACGAATACAATCTCTGCCGGATTGGCGATCTGGTTCTGATCGAAGAGACGCGTCCGCTCAGCAAAACCAAGCGATGGATCGTCCGCAAGATCCTCGAGCGGGCGACGCCGGAGGTCCAAGCTGAGATCATCGAGGAGACCGAGGGCGAGGGTGAGGGCGAGCAATGATCCAGCCGTTGTCCAAGCTGGTGGTTGCAGACAATACCGGTGCGAAAGAAATCATGTGTATCCGTGTCCTCGGTGGCTCCAAGCGCCGCTACGGGTCGGTGGGTGACCTGATCGTTGCCTCGGTGAAGAAGGCGGAGCCGAATGCGGCGGTGAAAAAGGGCGATGTTGTGTACGCCGTGATCGTTCGCACCAAGAAGGAATACCGGCGCAAGGACGGCTCCTACATCAAGTTCGACGATAATGCGGCAGTGCTCGTGACACCACAGGGGCAGCCGCGGGGTACCCGAATCTTCGGCCCAGTGGCGCGGGAGCTGCGAGAACGACAGTACATGCGTATCGTCTCGCTGGCACCGGAAGTGCTGTGAGGGGTGCCGACCATGGCGGAAAAAATCGTGACAGGCGATGAAGTCATCGTCATCCGTGGTAAGGACAAAGGGGCGCGTGGTCGGGTACGTCGCAACTTTCCGCGTGAAGATCGGGTCATCGTCGAAGGGGTGAACATCGTCAAGAAGCACCAGCGCGCGATCCCCGGTGTGCGACAGGCGGGCATCATCGAGATGGAGGCCCCGATTCACGTTTCTAAAGTGATGTTGATTTGCCCGCACTGCGGCAAACCGACACGCGTTGGTTTCCGTTTCACGGATGATGGTGAGAAGGTGCGCTATTGCAAAAAGTGCGGCCAAACGATCGAGAAGCCGACTGCACAACGTCGAGCGAAGTGAGGCGAGTGAGCGATGGCGACGGAAGTGCATGAGCGAGTCGAGCCGCGATTGAAGCGACGGTACCGTGAAGAGGTGGTTCCGAAGCTGATGCAAGAGTTCGGATACCCACACCGATTCGCGGTACCGCGGCTCGAGAAGATCGTGCTCAATATCGGGTTGGGCGAAGCGGTTTCCAACCCGAAAGCGATCGACTACGCGATGAACGATCTCGCTGCGATCACTGGCCAACGGCCCGTAGTACGGCGTGCTCGCAAATCGATCGCCGGTTTCAAGCTGCGCAAGGGCATGCCGATCGGTGTGATGGTGACGCTGCGCGGCAATCGCATGTGGGACTTTTTAGATCGGCTCATCGCGATCGCGCTGCCGCGTATCCGCGATTTCCGGGGTGTATCGGCCCGCTCCTTCGATGGCCGCGGGAATTACACCTTGGGGTTGCGGGAGCAAATCGTCTTTCCTGAAGTGGATTACGATAAGATCGACAAAGTTCGGGGGCTGGAGGTCACGATCGTGACGACAGCCCGGACCGATGTCGAGGCGAAGCGGCTGCTGGAACTGCTCGGCATGCCGTTCCGTGACTGAGCACGTGGAGGCGAGTGGACGGTATGGCACGAAAGGCGAAGATCGTTGCATCTCTGAAACCGCCGAAGTACGCGGTTCGCCATCGAAACCGATGCAAGCTCTGCGGGCGACCGCGTGCGTACATGCGGAAGTTCGGCTTGTGTCGTATTTGCTTCCGGCAGCTCGCTTCGATGGGTAAGTTGCCGGGGGTCAAGAAGGCGAGCTGGTGAGGGATGGTGGAACAGTCGAGTAGGACGTGGAGAGCGATGACGGTCAACGATCCGATTGGCGACATGCTCACGCGGATTCGGAACGCCGGAATGGGGCGAAAACCGGAAACCTCGGTTCCGGCGTCGAAGATTCTCGTGGAAATCGCTCGTATTCTCAAGGAAGAAGGGTACATCGCTGACTACGTGGTCGAGCCGGCCGAGCCACGGCCCATTTTGCGGATCCGGCTGAAATACACGCCGGATAAGCGTCCTGCGATCCGTGAGATCAAGCGCGTCTCCAAGCCAGGCCTGCGTATCTACGTTGGCAAAGACGAGATCCCACGCGTAAAGGGCGGGCTGGGAATCGCGATTCTCACGACGTCGCAGGGAGTGATGACGGATGCCGAGGCGCGTCGTCGTGGCATCGGCGGCGAAGTCATTTGCACAGTGTTCTAAGGTGGGGGGCCACAGATGTCGCGCATCGGCAAGCGACCGATTCCGATTCCACCAGGTGTCGACGTTCAGATCTCCGACGGGTTGGTTCGGGTGAGCGGACCGAAGGGCCAGCTGGAACTGAAGGTTCACCCGAAGATGATCATCCAGCGTGTGGATGGGATGATTCAGGTTCAGCGCCCTTCGGACGAGCGCTTCTTCAAGCAATTGCATGGTTTGTATCGCACCCTGATCGCCAATATGGTGCAGGGTGTGACTGAGGGATTCCGTAAGGATCTGGAGATTCATGGGGTCGGATACCGGGCGGCACTCGAGGGCAAGACGCTGGTGCTCAACGTCGGGTATTCCCACCCGGTCCGTATCGAACCGCCACCGGGTATCAGTTTTCTCGTCGAATCTCCGACCCGGATCGCGGTTTTGGGTATCGATAAGCAGTTGGTCGGAGAAGTAGCCGCTCAGATCCGGCGAGTGCGACCTCCGGAGCCCTACCAGGGGAAGGGTATTCGCTACGCCGGTGAGGTGATTCGCCGCAAGGCAGGGAAAGCCGGCAAGGCACGCAAGTAGACAGTAAGCCTCTGGATAGCCGCTCGGAAACGCCGGCCAGGCGGGGATCGAGCGGCTCGCGTGATGACGGAGGGAACAGCATGCGATACCAATACAAGCGGCGACTCTCGCCACGTAAGCGTCGCCACTTACGAGTTCGGGCGCGGGTTTTTGGTACGCCCGAGCGTCCGCGTCTCAACGTCTTTCGCAGTAACAAGCATATTTACGCGCAGATTATCGACGATACGCGCGGACACACCTTGGTGGCAGCCTCGACCTTGGAACAGGAGGTCCGTGAGCGGTTCCCGAACCCACACCCGAAGGTCGAGGAGGCACGCGTGGTGGGTCAGGTCATCGGCGAGCGAGCGCTGGCGAAGGGAATCACCAAAGTCGTCTTCGATCGTGGTGGCTACAAGTACCACGGACGGGTGAAGGCGCTCGCGGATGGTGCCCGAGCTGCTGGGTTGCAGTTCTAGTGTAAGGCGAGGGCGACAATGGCAGTACTGAAGGAACATCGACGAGTCGATCCGAGCCGCGTCGGCGAGTTGCGGGAACGTGTCATCCAGATCGCGCGCGTCGCCAAGGTCGTGCAGGGTGGTCGGCGGTTTCACTTCCGAAGCGTGGTCGTCGTCGGTGACGGCCAGGGGCACGTCGGGGTAGGAATCGGCAAGGCGACTGAGGTGCCGGATTCGATCCGCAAAGCGGTCGAGAATGCGAAGAAGAATCTCATCGAAGTGCCGCTCGACCGGACGACCATTCCGCATGAAGTGGAAGTCAAGTTCAAGGCGACGCGGGTGCTGATGAAGCCGGCTGCTCCGGGTACCGGCGTCATCGCTGGTGCAGGGGTACGGGCAGTTGCCGAAGCCGCCGGAATCCGTGATTTGATAGCGAAGACACACGGTAGTAACAATCCGGTGAACGTGACGCAGGCCGCGCTACTCGCTCTCAGTCAGCTGGAGTCGCCGGAGGAGGTCGCGGCCCGGCGAGGCCTGCCGGTGGAACGCGTGTTGCGTGGTCGACGGAAGCGGGTGGAAGGCGATGGCGAATAAGCGATTGCGCATCACGTACGTGAAAAGTGCGATCGGCTATCGAGAGGAACAGCGGGCGACCCTCCGATCGTTGGGACTGCGGCGACTGCGCCAGGTGGTCGAGCATCCAGATACGCCAACGATCCGGGGGATGATCGCGAAGGTGCAGCATCTCGTCCGCGTCGAGGAAATCGACCAGAATGGCAGGCAGTAGAGCGGGAGGATCGGCATGAAGCTGCACGAACTGAAACCAGCCCCTGGATCCCGACGGCCGAAGACGCGTGTGGGACGTGGGATCGCGGCCGGGAAAGGAAAGACTGCCGGACGCGGAACGAAGGGCCAGTGGGCACGGAACCGCGTCCGTCCTGGATTCGAGGGCGGGCAGAATCCGCTGTACCTGCGGTTGGGCCGGAAGCGTGGCTTCAAGAATCCGTTCAAGATCGTGTTCGAAGTCGTCAACGTGGGGCGGTTGAACGAGCTTCCGGTCGAAGGCGTCATCACGCCGGAGGTGCTGCGAGCGTATCGTCTCGTACGGGAAGAGGGAGCCCCAGTCAAGATTCTGGGAGATGGTGAGGTGACCCGCCCGCTTCACGTGCAGGCGCATGCCTTCTCCGAAAGCGCGCGCCAGAAGATTCTGGCGGCGGGTGGTACCGCGGAGGTCATTCGCTGATGCTGGAAGCTGTCGTCAGTGCATTCAAGCTACCGGATCTTCGCCGCAAACTTCTGTTTACCCTTGGTGTCTTGATCATCTTCCGTTTCGTGGCAACCATACCGGTGCCGGGTGTTGATCAGCAGGCGCTCCAGCGGCTGCTGGAAACCAACCAGTTTCTCGGCGTGCTCAATTTGTTTTCCGGTAGCACGTTGACGAACTTTTCGATCGTCGCGCTGGGCGTCTACCCATACATCACCGCGTCGATCGTGATGCAGCTCCTCACACCGGTCATCCCGCGGTTGACCGAACTGTCCAAAGAGGGGAACATCGGGCGGGCCAAGATCAACCAGTATACGCACTGGCTGACCGTCCCGCTGGCCTTCTTGCAGGCGTACGGCCACGCCGCACTGATGAGTAGTGCGGGTGTCTTACGAGATTTCGGGCTCTTCCACGGTGACACCTGGTTGCGGAGCCTGGCGCTGTTGCTCACGCTCACTGCCGGTACCGTCTTTCTCGTGTGGCTCGGCGAGCTCATTACCGAAAACGGAATCGGCAACGGGGTGTCCATCATCATTCTTGGTGGTATCGTCGCACAGCTCCCGAGCGCCGTCGCGCGCCTCGTTACTGGGGGTACCCTCTCGCAGAACTTGATTGGAACCGTTGCTTTCTTGGCGATCGGTCTCCTCATTATCGTTGGGATCGTTTTGATCACCGAAGGCCAGCGTCGTATTCCAGTGCAACATGCCCGGCGGGTCCGGCGAGGGCGCGTGTACGGTGGCGGGATGACCTATATCCCGCTCAAGGTGAACTCCGCCGGGATGATTCCGCTTATATTCGCGATTTCGATCCTTCTCCTGCCCGGCATGATCGCGAACTTCCTGGCGACCTCAGAGATCGGATGGTTGCGCGATGCCGCCAACTGGTTGGCCCGAGTCTTCGATCCGAACAGCTTCCCGTACCAGATCGCGTATTTCGTCATGGTGGTTGCCTTCACCTACTTCTACACACTGATTCTGTTCCAGCAACAGAATATCGCTGAAACCTTGCAGCGTCAGGGTGCCTTCATTCCGGGCATTCGCCCTGGCCGGGCGACCGACGAGTATCTGACGAAGGTCTTGATGCGTATCACGCTCATCGGCGCGCTCTTCCTCGGTGTGATCGCCGTGATGCCGTACATCGTCGCGAAGATCACCGGTGTGACGGTTCTGTTCCTGAGTTCGACCTCGCTGTTGATCGTCGTCGGGGTGGCGATCGACACGATGCGACAGCTCGAGGCCCAGCTGCTCATGCGGAATTACGAGGGCTTCATCCGGTAGGGGGACGTGTGGCAGGACGGTGTCACGTTATACTCATCGGGCCGCAGGGGTCCGGTAAGGGAACCCAGGCGACGCGTATTGCTGCGCCTTTGGGACTCGTCCATGTCGCGACTGGGGATCTCTTCCGGCAGTTGATGACACGGGACGATCCCCTCGCACGTGAAGTTCGGAGCTACTACGATCGGGGCGAATTGGTCCCGGACGACGTGACACTGCGAGTTCTCCTCGAGCGGCTCGATGAGCTCGAGCGGGAGCTGCCAAGCTATCGTGGTGCGCTCTTGGACGGGTACCCGCGCAATCGCGCACAGGCGGAGGCGCTCGATCGCGTGCTGCGAGACCGAAACGACACCATCGCTGCTGTCGTACATTTGGCGGTACCGCGTGCCGTGTTGATCGAGCGTCTCAGCGGACGCTTGATCTGTCCGCAGTGTGGGGCGACCTATCACCGTACGTTCGCGCCACCGCGCGTCGAAGGTCAGTGCGATCAGTGTGGTGCGCCACTGGTCCAACGCAGTGACGATACGCCGGAAGCGATTGCTCGTCGTCTCGACACGTACGAGCAGCAAACTGCACCGCTCCTGGAATATTATCGCGAGCGCGGCCTCGTGATCGATATCGATGGTAACCGTCCGATCGACGAGGTCACGCGCACGATCGTGTCGGCACTCGAACCGGTGCTCGCCGATCCTTCCCGATGTCGATCGTCCTGAAGTCACCGAGCGAGATCGAGCGGATGCGGCGGGCGGGGAAGATCGTAGCGCGCGTACTGGAGGAGTTGCGCTCGCTGGTTCGTCCGGGTTTGACGACGGCGATGCTTGACATTCGGGCACGGGAGGTTATCGCGAGCGAAGGCGGTGCGCCCTCCTTCCTCGGCTACCGTGGATTTCCGGCCGCGATCTGCACGTCAGTGAACGATGAGGTTTTGCACGGAATCCCGAGCCAGCGGCGACTGCGTGAAGGTGATCTCTTGAAAATCGATGTGGGTGTCGAATGGGGTGGTCTGCACGCAGATGCGGCGATCAGCGTCATCGTCGGTCGCGGCAGTGTGCTCGCGGAACGCCTCGTACGAGCCACAGAAGAGGCGTTTTGGGCGGCGTTCTCCGTGGCTCGGGTCGGTGCGCATATCGGTGACATCGGCGCGACGATCGAGGCAGTTGTGCGACAGCACGGCTTTACGGTCGTCGAGGGGTACACGGGGCACGGGGTCGGTAGAACGTTGCACGAGGAGCCGTCCGTTCCCAACTGGGGTGTGCCTGGTCGTGGTGTGCGCCTGCGCGAGGGCATGACGCTCGCCATCGAACCGATGGTGAGCGCCGGAAGCGGAGCGACGCGCGTGAAACGCGACGGTTGGACCGTCGTCACCGAGGATGGTAGCCTCGCGGCGCATTATGAGCATACACTCTGGATCTCCCCCGATGGGCCAGTGGTACTCACATGCGCTTGAGGGCATGGTATACTGCACATTTGTGATGCGTGCGAGTCGATCGCGCGTGAGCGGGGTGGTGTGTGCCGAAGAAGGACGTCATCGAAGTAGAAGGAACGGTCACCGAGGCTTTGCCGAACGCGATGTTTCGCGTCCAGCTCGACAACGGGTACGAGGTCCTTGCCCACGTAGCTGGACGCCTGCGCATGCACTTCATTCGTATCTTGCCTGGTGACCGTGTCCGGGTGGAGCTGTCGCCGTATGATCTCACGCGTGGGCGAATTACCTACCGGTTGCGTGGTCCGACGCGTGAGGAAGAGTGAGTGTCGAGGGGGTGAGGACGATGAAGGTTTCGGCGTCGGTCAAGCGTCGCTGTGCCAAGTGCCGGATCATTCGACGTCACGGGGTGGTCCGGGTGATTTGCGAGAATCCCAAGCACAAGCAGCGCCAAGGATGAGGGGGAGCAATGGCCCGTATCGCGGGTGTCGACTTGCCGCGTGACAAGCGCATCGAGTACGCGTTGACCCTGATTTACGGCATCGGCTGGTCCACGGCGCGCAAAATCCTCGAGCGAACCGGGATCGATCCGTGGACCAAGGTGCGTGATCTGACGGACGACGAAGTACAACGACTGCGTGACATCATCGAGAAAGAAATGGTCGTCGAAGGAGATCTGCGGCGCCAAGTCGCGATGAACATCAAGCGGCTTATCGACATCGGCTGCTATCGCGGCTTGCGCCATCGCATGGGCTTGCCAGTACGCGGGCAGCGAACGCGGACGAATGCCCGCACGCGCAAAGGGCCGCGTCCGCGCATCGGTGTCAAGAAGAAGGCCAAGCAACAGCAGGCGTGAGGGCGTGTTGCGCCGTTGATGAGGGAGAGCGACGACGATGGCTGACCGAAGGCGGGCACAACGTGGAGCGCGACCGCGGCGGCGAGAACGAAAGAATGTGCCGCGCGGGCGTGCGTATATCCACGCAACGTTCAACAACACGATCGTCACCATGACCGATCCCAATGGGAATGTGATCTGCTGGGCGAGCGCGGGCTCGAGCGGGTTCAAGGGAACACGCAAGAGCACGCCGTACGCTGCCCAAGTGGCCGCCGAAAACGCGGCGCGCAAGGCGATGGAGCACGGTATGCGCCAGGTCGACGTCTTCGTCAAAGGAGCTGGCGCTGGGCGGGAGATGGCGATCCGCGCGCTCGCTGCAGCCGGCTTGCAGGTCATGTCGATCACGGACATTACGCCGGTGCCGCACAACGGGTGCCGGCCACCGAAGCGTCGACGAACATAACGAACAGCATGAGGAATGGCACGAAGGAGGTTCGATGGGTAGGTACATCGGCCCTGTCTGTCGGCTCTGCCGGCGGGAAGGGGTAAAGCTGTATCTGAAAGGTGAGCGGTGCTTCGGGCCGAAGTGCCCGATCGTCAAGCGCCACCCCAATAAGAACTACCCGCCGGGGCAACATGGACCGACGCAGCGCACTGCGCGGCGCCCGTCCGAGTACGCGCTGCAGTTACGGGAAAAGCAGAAGCTCAAGCGGATCTACGGAATTCTCGAGCGGCAGTTCCGGCGGCACTACAACGAGGCTGCACGCCGTCCGGGGCTGACCGGTGATAACCTGTTGCAAATTCTCGAATCGAGATTAGATAACGTCGTGTATCGGCTCGGGTTTGCGGACTCGCGGCGTCAGGCGCGTCAGTTGGTTCGGCATGGTCATTTCCTCGTGAACGGACGGAAGACGGACATTCCGTCGTACCTGGTGCGTCCTGGCGACATCATTGCCGTGCGGCCCGAGAGTCGGCGGCGCGAGTACTTCAAGATGCTCGAAGAGACTGCAAAGAATAAGTCCGTTCCGGACTGGTTGAGTCGTGATCTGGAAACGATGAGTGGGCGCGTCTTACGATTGCCAACGCGCGACGAAATCGATATCCCGCCGGTCAATACGCAGCTTATCGTCGAGTACTACAGCCGGCGGTAATGGACACCGAAAGAGCGGGGAGGCGAGATTCGTGCTCGACTTTGCACGACCGCGAGTGATCCAGACGCATGCTGCACCGACCTATGGGCGGTTCGTCGTCGAGCCACTCGATCCAGGGTACGGAACGACGCTCGGGAACGCTTTGCGGCGGATCCTGCTGCGCTCGCTGCCGGGCGCAGCGATCACGCGTATCCGCATAGCTGGCGTCTGGCACGAGTTCTCGACTATCGAGGGTGTGCGCGAGGATGTCACCGAGATCGTTCTCAACCTGAAAGGTGTGCGCCTGCGGGCATTGACCGACTTCCGGGAGGCGCGTGCCACGCTCTTCGCGCAAGGTGAGGGCGTGGTACGGGCCGGTGACATCGATTGGCCGGCGGAAGTCGAGGTCGTGAATCCAGATCATGTCATCGCGACGCTCGATAACGACGAGGCTCGACTGGAAATGGATCTCTGGATCGGTCGAGGCCGCGGCTATTTGCCTGCCGAGGCGCAAGAGATTCGCTCGATCGGAGAGATTCCGATCGATGCGATCTTTACGCCGATTCTCAAGGTCAACTACGTGGTGGAGCACACCCGGGTTGGTGGAGCGACGGACTATGACCGGCTCATCCTGGAGATCGTGACCGACGGGACGGTCGAGCCAGAGAAGGCGCTGGTCGAAGCGGCACGGATTCTCGTGCAGCATGCCAAGTGGATCGCCGAATTCGAGAATGAGGCTGCCGAGCAGCCGGCGGAGGAGTGGGCACCGGCGCAAGTAGATGACTCCCGGCTCCTCTCCGAGATCGGCCTGTCGCAGCGCGTGCTCAACGCATTGCGCGCGCGGGGCATCGAGCGAGTCAGCCAAGTGCTGGCCATGCGTCCCGATCAGCTGCTCGGGATCCGAAACTTCGGCCCGCGTGCGCTGCAGGAGTTGCGTGAGCGGTTGCAGGAGTATGGCTACACCGAGGGGCCGCTCTTCACCGGAGCGATTCCCGAGGTCGGTGTCGGTGCCGGTGAGAGCGAGGAGGAGTGACCGTGCGGCATCGGAAAGCGGGACGGAAATTCGGTCGTCGAACCAACGCGCGGAAGAATCTCTTTCGTAATCTCGCTGTGTCGTTGATTCTGCATGAGCGGATGACGACGACACTGGCCAAGGCTAAGGCAGTCCAGCCGATCGTGGAGAAGCTCGTGACACTGGCTCGGGAAGATACCGACTATCATCGGCGACTGGCTCGGGCACGCCTCGGCGACGAGCGGGCTGTCGCGAAGCTTTTCGAGGTCATCGCGCCGCGGTTCGTTGGGCAGCCCGGGGGGTATACCCGCATCTATCGCATCGGTCAGCGGCGTGGGGACGGTGCGCCGCTCGCGTTGATCGAGTTCATCGCCTGACGGTACCGGCGATGATGCGAGCATGGAAGTCAAACGCTATCGCATCGACTTCGGCTACGAGGGAACGGCTTTCAGCGGTTCCCAACGACAGCCAGGGCTGCGGACTGTCCAGGGAGTTTTGGAAGAGGCACTGGCGCAGCTTGCCGGTGAGCCGGTCCGAGCGACACTCGCTGGACGGACCGATGCCGGTGTACATGCGGTTGGCCAGGTGGCGAGCTGCGATCTGCCGTGGCGGCATGGAGAATCGACGCTCGCCCGTGCACTGCGTGCCTGGCTTCCCGAAGATGTGGTGGTCTTTCGAACGACCGTTGCAGCCCCCAACTTCCATGCTCGTCGCTGGGCTGTCGATCGGGAATATCGGTACCGTATCTGGCTGGGAAGGCGTCCGCCGCTTCTCCTGCGACGGTTCGTTTGGACCTATCCGGGCGAGTTGGACATCGGGCTCCTGCAGCGTGCGGCCAGGTTGTTTCTGGGCGAGCACGACTTTCGCTCGTTCGCCGGGCACGGTTTGGGGGGACCGAAAGCGACGACCCCGCGCGTACGGACGATCTCCGTTTCCGAATGGCATATTCTGGAGCCCGAGGTGGAGCGGCACGAGCGCGAGGCCGTTCTCCTCGAATACCGGGTCAGGGCGAACGGTTTTCTTCCTCAGATGGTACGCACGATGGTGGCAGCGCTCGTGCGGGTGGGGAGCGGCATGGTGTCGCCAGACTGGATCTCCGAACTCCTCGCGAGGCATGACCGGCGTCTGGCACCACCGCCGGCACCACCGAGCGGATTAGTGCTGTGGCGGGTTCGGTATCCGGAGGATCTCCTCGAGCACCGTGCTCGTGAAGGAAGTAGCCAGCCGAATGAGAAAAACGAGGTTGAATCGGGGAGCGAGCAGCGATGACAGTCAAAGCGAAGAAGCGGAAGTACTTGCAGCGAACGTACATGGCCAAGCCGGGTGAGGTGGAGCGCAAGTGGTGGGTCGTCGATGCGGAAGGCAAGCGGCTTGGCCGCCTGGCGAGCCAGATCGCGGCGATTCTCCGCGGGAAGCACAAGCCGCAGTACACGCCGCATGTCGATGTCGGTGATTTCGTGATCGTGATCAACGCGGAAAAGGTGCGCTTGGCCGGGACAAAGGAGCGGGACAAGATCTACTGGCGTCACTCGCAGTATCCTGGCGGTCTGCGCCTCATGACCTTCCGGGAACTGATCCAGAAGCATCCCACTCGTCCGATCGAACTGGCCGTCCGACGCATGTTGCCCAAGGGGCCGATGGGGCGGAAGCTGTTCAAAAAGCTCAAGGTGTATGCTGGGCCGAATCATCCGCATGCAGCGCAAAAGCCTGAGGTGTTGAACCTCGAGGCCTGAAAGCAGAGGGGAGTGTGAGCAACGTGGTCGAAGCGGCGCGAACGCAACGGGCAGAGCAGACCAAACCGATGTATTACTACGGGCTCGGGCGCCGCAAGACGGCGGTAGCACGTGTCCGCCTCTATCCTGGTAGCGGGCAGGTGATCATCAACGGCCGGCCCGCCGAGCAGTATTTCGGAAACCGGTTGCTCTATCATGTCATGATCACGGAGCCCCTGCGCTTGACCGGGTTGCAGGATCACTTCGACATCCGGGCGCGCGTTGTGGGCGGTGGGCTGTCTGGTCAGGCGGGCGCGGTTCGCCATGGTGTCGCGCGAGCCTTGCTGCGCTACAATCCCGAGTTGCGACCGGTGCTCAAGCGAGCTGGGTTGCTGACGCGCGATCCGCGCATGAAGGAACGGAAGAAGCCAGGGCTCAAGCGTGCCCGCAAGGCACCGCAGTACACCAAGCGCTGAACGTGTACTCTCGTATGTGGTCGTCTTTTGGAGAAGCATTGTTGCTGTCGTCACTGAGGCGCGACGAAGCGCCTCAGTTCGTTTCAGGCGTACTACCTGGAATGGAGGAGGGGGCGCGATCTCGTGGATCGTCGAGCGATCGTCGGACGGCTGCGAGGGCTCGCTCGAGGCGTTGCACCGTGGACCGGAGGCGAAGCGCGAAGAGCGGGATCGGGCTCAGCTCGAGCGTGACGTATCCCTGGTAGGTCGACTGGCGGAGCGCACGGAGAAACGCGCCGAGTGGCAGACAACCTGTCCCCGGTAGACGGTGGTCACGAAGGAGCGCGTTCGCGAGCGCCAAGCCCAAATTCCGGTCTGTCGCGTCACTCAAGTGGACATGTGCGAGACGTGGTAAGCAGCGACGGAGAAATCCCAGGAGATCCCAACCGAGACTGGCGATGTGTGCAGTATCGGCCGTGATCGCCAGGTCCCACTCCTCGACGAAGCGAAGGAAGAATTCACCATCGTCGTACGGCACCGGCCGGTCATGCGCGCTGTGCTGGCCGGGCGTTTCCACGGCGATTCTCAGTGGTGCACCAGTTTCTATCCGGGCAGCCTGGAGCGCCTGTACCCAGCGGTGCGTCTGTGTGACCGGTTGGGGTGGATGGATGACGAGCACGGTACAGTCGGGCAGCGCCTGCGCAAAACGCACGGACGCTTGCAACTCAGAGATCGTGCAATCCCGCCACAACCGCAGAACAGCGTGCACAGCGCGAACCGGGACCCCCAATTGTCGTGCCTGTTGTGCCAGCGCAGTGGGGTCATGACGTAACAGGCGAGGTGTCAAGAGCAACTCCAGGCCATCAGCGCCAGCAGCAGCGATCGCGCGGATGCGTTTGTCCAACGGCAACCAGGGAAGCGAGCCGGTGGAGATCAAAATGTCCATGACGATGACCTCTGCGAGTCCTGTGCCTGTCCAGCGACAGTCTAACACGACGGAGAGAACGCATGAGGAGTTCATTCCGCGGTGAGGGCACTGGCGAGAAGCGCGCGTTCGACCGCTACTTCGGTTGCAGCGGCAATCTTCATGATACGCGCTGCCGGTGTTGGAGTCTCGTCTACTGCGAGAACGAAGACCGTGTCACCGTCGAGGATCGTATGGGCGGGCCGGATGACCCGCGCCAGCGCATCGTGGGCTGCGATTGCCATGCGTGTGAGCGCGTGATAGTCGAGCGCCAAATCGGTCATGACGACGATGAGCGTGGTGTTCGTGCCAGCCGCCGACTCCGGTTCGTTAAGATTGAGGATCGCTTCTCGACTGTCGATCCAGCCGCCGTCGTCGGCCCGAATACCTGCCAGGATCCGGCCGGTCGCAGGATCGACGATAGTTCCGACCGCATTGACAACGGCGAGCACACCGAGATGACCGCCCTCGATGGCCAGAACGTGTGTCCCGATACCGGTCGGTGTCGCACGCTGGTGGCCGAGGAGCTTCCCAACCGTGGTCGCTGTGCCCGCACCGAAACGACCGCCCCGCCATTGGTCTGGTCGCGCCGCTCGACACGCGGCATAACCTGCCTCGGCATCCGGAAAGACGAGATCGGGCCCATTCAAGTCATAGACGACTGCAGCAGCGACGATGGGAACAGGGAGAAACGGCGTCGGAAAACCTCGGCCGTGCTCGCGTAACCAATGGACAACGCCGTCCGCTGCCGCCAGACCGAAGGCGCTACCGCCCGTCAAGAGTACGGCATCGACACGTCGTACGAGAGATCCGGCGGTCATAAGGTTCGTCTCGCGCGTTCCCGGGGCTCCACCACGCACCTCGCACACAGCCACGGCAGGCCGGTCGGTGAGGATCACCGTGCAACCGGTTCGTCCGGTCGGATGCGTCCAGTGTCCGATGGCAAAGCCGGGAATAGCGGAATTCGTCATCACGCTGTCCTTCCAGGAACCTCCAGTACCAGGCCTGGCCGCGCGATTTCCAACGGTTTTCCGAACTCCCGTGCAGCGGCCGAAAGCTGTCTTATGAAATCGTCGCTTGCCCAATAGTGCGTGATGACGACCTGTCGGACGCCGGCGAGGGCGGCCAGGCGACCCGCTTCGCTGACGGTGAGATGCCCTTCGCGCTCGGCTGCGGCTGCATCGTCTGGTAAGGTCGCCTCGATAATCAACACGTCGGCATCGCGGAGGAAGGGGATGAGGGCTTCGTCCCAGCCCGTATCGGCGGTGTATGCCAGCGTTCCGTCCGGCATCTCGATCCGTAACGCCCAACACGGGATCCAGTGTCGTGTGCGATGGAAGCGTATCCGACACTGCTCTATCAGTAGGGGCTCGGCTGGTTCGTACTCGCGGAAGTCGTACGTTTCCTCGAAAAAGGAAGCGCCTGTTTCATTCCCTTGTGCCAACGCTCGACCGAGCGTTGCGAAAAACTCCTGTCCTCCGGGTGGAATCCAAACGGGAAGGCGTCGGATCCGTGTCGCGGGGCCGTACTTCAAACCGTAGCGGAGTGGAATCAGGTCGAGCATGTGGTCCTGGTGGAGGTGCGAAAGCACGATTCCGTAAAGGTCGTCGAGCCGGACATGGGCCAGCAGTTCGGGAACGATCCCCGGTCCACAGTCGAGCAGGAGGTTGAAACCACCATCGGATATCAAGTAACCGCTGCATCCTTGGCGCGGGTTCGGACAGGCTGCGCTTCCGCCGAGGACGATCAGGTGCATCCGAGACTTCCCTTCGCGTTTGCGGCTGTATGTCGCACCGTTCGCGAGGTCTCGCAGCAGCGTTCCCGCAGAAGCGAGTCGTGGAATCGTGGTCGAACAAGGATACCAGCGAAGCTGCACGCTCCATGATACTGTACGAGTGCACAGTTCGAGGAGGTGTGCTGATGGCGCTGCCGTTGACTGAATCAGCACGAGCGCTACTCCGTATGCGCTACTTACGGCGTGACGAAGAGGGTCGCGTCATCGAATCCGAGGAGGAGTTGTTCTGGCGCGTCGCCCGAGCGGTGGCGGCGGCGGAGGATGCCTTTCCGAAGGGGCGCCGGAGCGATGAAGTGGCAGAGGAGTTTTACCAGCTCATGACCACCCTGCGCTTTTTGCCCAACACCCCTGCACTGATCAATGCCGGAACGGAGCTGGGACAGCTGTTTGCCTGTTTCGTCCTGCCAGTCCCAGACTCGCTGGACGGAATCTTCGGTGCGGTTCGCGATGCCGCGAAGATTCAGCAGACTGGTGGGGGTACAGGATTCTCGTTCTCGCACCTGCGCCCGCGGGGTGACCTCGTGCGCTCGACGCGCCGGCCGTCTTCCGGTGCGGTCTCGTTCATTCGGGTCTTCGATACGACGAGCGATGTGATCGCTACCGAGAGCGTGCGCGGTGGAGCGAACATGGCGGTCCTCCGGTGCGATCATCCGGATATTCGTGAGTTCATCAATGCCAAGCGCAATCCAGCATTGTTCGCGCGCTTCAATTTCTCGGTTCTGGTCACCGATTCCTTTTTGGATGCGGCACGCGCTCGGCAGGAGATCGATCTGCTCAACCCCCGAACAGGGAAGCCGTTCAGCCGAGCGAATGCCGGTGACCTGTTCGACGAAATGGTGGATGCTGCCTGGGAGGTCGGTGATCCCGGCCTGTTGTTCTTCGACCGGATCCAGCGTGACAATCCGCTTCCCGCCCTCGGACCGCTCGAGGCGACCAACCCGTGCGGAGAGGTCCCGTTGCTTCCGTGGGAGGCCTGCGTTCTCGGTTCGCTCAATCTGAAAGCGTTCGTCGTCGAACAGAACGATCGGGCGTATTTGGATGAAGAAGGCCTGCGAAAGGCTGCCCGACTCGCTTTACGGTTCCTCGATGATATGGTCGAGGTGTCGCGCTATCCGAAACGGGAGATCGAAGCGATCTGCCGGGCGAACCGGAAGGTTGGGCTCGGTATCATGGGTTTCGCCGACCTGTTGCTGTTTCTCCGGATTCCGTACGGATCGGACGAATCGATCGCTGTCGCAGATCGGGTGATGCGCATCGTCCAGGAAGCGGCAGTGGAGGCGAGTCGTGAACTCGCCCAGGAGCGTGGCCCATTTCCGAACTTTCCTCTCAGTCGGTATGCTGCGCGCGGTGAGCCACCGCGACGCAACGCAACCGTGACGACTGTGGCACCGACCGGCAGTATCTCGATCATCGCTGGGTGCAGCAGCGGAATCGAGCCGCTCTACGCACTGGCCTATCAGCATATCGGTGAATTCGTGGGCGTCGTCGAGCCGCATCCCCTCTTGCTGCGGGAGCTCTCGCGGCTCGGCATCCATGATCCCGGGCTTCTCCGAGAGATCGAGTTGACTGGGCGTATTGGACATCGAACCGATTTGCCCGAAGGTCTTCGCCGCGTGTTTCGGGTTGCGACCGAGATTCCGCCCGAAGAGCATGTCCGCGTCCAAGCGGCCATCCAGCGACATGTCGAGAATGCGGTCAGCAAGACGATCAATTTGCCGTACGAAGCGACACGGGAAGAGGTCCGACGGGCTTTCTTGCTCGCCCACGAACTTCAGTGCAAGGGGGTGACGGTTTACCGGGAAGGATCACCACGCGGGCAGGTGCTGCAGGTCCTCGGGCACTGCTTGAGCTGCATGGGTGAAGACGTGGTGCCGGAATCGCGCGCAACCATGTGAGGAAGTAAGCCCGGGAGAAGGGATGTTCCCCGCTCTCCCGGGCATTCTTTCGTCTGTATCCGCGTCAGGAACGAACTTGAACGGGGATGCGTCGCCGTTCTGCAGACTCAGCCTTGGGAATGCGAATTTCCAGCACACCGTGTTGGTAGGTTGCCTGGGCTTCGTCCTCGCGTACCGGTACCGGTAGCGTGATGGCCCGGTACGCGCTCCCGACGCGCCGCTCGCGGACATGCCACTTGCCCCTGGTCTCCTCACGTTCCTCGCGGCTTTCGGCGCGGATCGTAAGAACGCCCTGGCGGATCTCCACTGAAATATCTTCGGGCTTCACGCCAGGCACGGATGCGCGCACGATGATCGCATCGTCGGTTTCCTGAAGGTCGATGGGGATACCGAGTTCCTCTTCACCGCGCCAGCGGGCCAGCTCACCGAAGAGTCGATCGATACGCTCGCGCATTGTCTCCAGCTCGCGCCAAGGATTCCAGGCGGTAATACTCATCGGCTGTACTCCCTCCCGAACTAGAACGTGAACCTCGACATGACCAAGGATACCGTTCCGTGACCGGGATGGGAAGATCGGCAGTTGCGGATGGACATTGTATCCTCAAGGCACGACGCCGGCTATTACCGGTGGGGGAATGAAGACGGAGGGACAGACGATGCGAATTCGCTACCATGATCTCGGTGTCAGTCAAGACAAGGTTGCGCATATCGTCGAGCGGGAGATTCGCATTCTCGAGAAGAAGCTGGCTGATTTGGACGACGATCTGAAGATGCTCGACATTACGCTGGAGCATCTCCAGCGGAGTGGCACCTACGTTGCGAAACTGCATTTGCGCATTCCGGGGCCCGATATCGTGTCCCGAGGCGAGGGACAGAATCCCGCGCAGGCGCTGCGTGACGCGTTCGCCGACCTCTACGATGAGGTCGAACGACAGGTGGCGAAGTGGCGTCAAGAACCGTTCATTCGGCGTGCTCGACAACATCCAAGCCTGGCCAAACCGCCAGTGGCTCCGCCAGAGGAGGTCGAATCGAGTGAATCCGGTGAGTCGACAGCCGGGGGCGAGGGATGAGTGTGTCGGGGCCGATGGAAAGCGAACGCGAGCGGTTACTGGCGCGTATCCAGGAGCATCTTCGCCGTCTCGAAGAGGAGGGCGCGGAAGCACGCACGCGCCGGGAGTGGTTGGTGCAACAGTTTCTCGACCACTACCGGCCCTTGCGCCGCTTCGTGCGTCGGGAAATCGGGCGCTACGTTGCCTTCGGTGTGATCCCGTCCGGCGTTTTGAACGATGAAGATGTCACCGACACGGTTCTGGTCCGTGCGCTCCAACACTGGCGCGAGGCCCCGGAGCGCGGTCTTTTCCGCTGGCTGCGGCGAACTGCCCGTCGAACGGTCCGGCAGCTGGTTGAGCAAGAACGGCGACGAATCGAGCATGAACGGTCGCTCGAAGAGCCGGTCGGATACCAGGGTGATGAATGGCCGGATCAAGTGGTTCGGTTGATCGACATTCTGGCTGATCCCAAGGCTGATATCCCGGAAGAGGTCGTTCTGGCCGAGGAAACGCAGCGGATCCTGGATGAGGCGCTGGATCGGTTGCCGGAGACGTGGCGCGAAGTCTTCTTGTTGAAAGTCGATGGTTGGACGAACGAACAGATCGCGGTCGCGGAGGGATTGCCGGCCGATCAGGTCGGCCGCATCGTCGAAGCGAGCCGCGCATTTCTGGCTGACTTGCTGCGCGAACGGCGACAAGAGCTCGAGGCGTGACGTGTGGGCCTGGCGGGAGGCGACATGAGTCTGACCCCCTACGAGCTGGCTCTGTCGACCGATCTCTACGAGCTCACCATGGCATCGAGCTACCATGCGCTCGGGAAGAGCGGTCGGGCGGTGTTCAGTCTGTTCGTCCGGAAGTTCCCACCGCATCGTCATTTCTTCGTGGTCGCGGGAGTCAACGAGCTTCTCGAACGCCTGCACGCTCTGTCCTTCGATGAGGAAGCGCGTGCTTATCTCCGCTCTCTTCCGGTTCTCCGCCCGGAATTCGTCGAGACGCTCCGTGATTTCCGCTTCGAGGGTGATGTCTGGGCGGTGCGGGAAGGGACAGTGATCTTCCCGGAAGAGCCGATCCTAGAGGTGGAGGCGCCGATCGAGCAAGCGCAGCTCGTCGAGACCCTCGTGCTCAATACTGTTCACTATCCGACCCTGATTGCGACCAAAGCAGCGCGCTGCGTTCTCGCTGCCCCGGGTAAGACATTAGTCGATTTCGGTCTGCGACGGACGCCGAGTCTCGATGCCGGCTTGGCCGCCGCCCGGGCCGCCTACCTGGCGGGTTTCGCTGCGACGAGCGACGTCCTAGCTGGAGCGCGGTATGGTATTCCAGTCAGCGGCACGGTCGCGCACTCGTACATCGAGTCGTTTCCGAGCGAGCTCGAGGCTTTCCGCGCGTTCGCGCGCACGTATCCTGGGGATCCCATCCTCTTGATCGACACGTACGATACGGTTCGCGGAGCGGAGCATGCGGTAATCGTCGCACGCGAGCTGGCGCAGGAGGGAAGGCGGGTTCGCGCCGTTCGGCTCGACAGCGGTGACCTGGTCGCGTTGAGCAAAGCGGTGCGTGAGATTCTCGATCGAGCTGGTTTTCCGGACATTCAGATTTTCGCCAGTGGTGGTCTCGACGAGTACGAACTCGCAGCCCTTGTGGCCGCCGGGGCACCGATCGACGGATTCGGTGTCGGATCGAAGTTGGGCACGTCTGCCGATGCGCCGCTGGCCGATATGGCCTACAAGCTCGTAGAGTACGATGGGCAGCCGACGCTCAAGCTCAGCACTGGGAAGCGGACGCTCGTTGGGGCCAAGCAGATATGGCGTCGCGTCGGTCCTGATGGAACATATCTCGAGGATCTCATCGCTCTCCGTGACGAACCGTCACCCGGACCGGAGTGGATACCGCTGATGCGTCCGGTCATGCGACGTGGTGAGATCCTGGATTTACCGGGGCTCAGTGAGCTGCGTGACCATCATCGAGAAGAGATGGCGCGCTTCCCGGCGTGGTTCCGTACACTGGATCCTGAAGCAACTTACCCGGTCCGGCTGAGTGCGCGTTTGGCCGAATGGCAAGCGGCAGCGGAGCGGGCCGTCCGGCAGCGGGAGGGCTTGTGATGCTGCGACGCATTCACCTCGCTCCAGTGCCACCCGAGGCCTATCACGACAGCGCGCCCACCGAGCAACTCGAGGAGCTGGTCGCTCTCGCGCGAGATTTGCGGGGAGTGCGAATCGCCCACATCAATGCGACACCGTACGGTGGAGGTGTCTCCGAGCTGTTGCGGTCCTCCGTTGCCCTCCAGCGTGGGCTGGGGTTGACGGTCGATTGGCTCGTCATCGCGGGGAACAACCGTTTCTTCGAGGTCACGAAGAGTCTGCATAACGGACTGCAGGGGGCACCGTTTCTGGCGAGTGCGGAGTTCGAAGAGATTTATGAGCTGAATAGTCGGGCGAATGCAGCCGCGCTCCCGCGCGAGTACGATGTCATTGTCGTGCACGATCCGCAACCGGCCGCCCTTCGGCAACTGGCTCCGGATGCTGCCGCACACTGGATCTGGCGCTGCCATATCGATACCTCCCAGCCGGACGAGGCGGCAGAAGCGTTCTTGCTCCGCTGGTTGGACGGATACGACGCATATGTCTTCACGATGCCGGAATTCGTCTTGCCCGCGCTCCGAACACGGACGGTCGTCACTTTCCCGCCCGGCATCGATCCATTGAGCCCCAAAAACCTACCTCTCGCCGCGATGCTGTGTCGCCGTATCGTGACCTGGCATGGAGTCGAGGTGGGGCGTCCGTTGCTCGTGCAGGTTTCCCGTTACGATCCTTGGAAGGACCCCTTCGGTGTGATCCGGGTGTTCCGCCGTGCCCGGGAACGAGTTCCTGGTCTTCAGCTCGCTCTCATCGGTTCGATGGCGCTGGACGATCCCGAGGGCTGGCGACTCTACGAGCAAGTCCGGACGGAGGCGGAGCAGGATCCGGATATTCTGGTGGGCACCAATTTGACGGGAATTAGTTTTGTCGAGGTGAATGCTTTTCAACATTGTGCGTGGGTAGTCATTCAGAAGTCGATCCGTGAGGGCTTCGGTCTGGTCGTGAGCGAGGCTCTTTGGAAAGAGACACCGGTCGTTGCTGGGCGGAGTGGTGGAATCACTCTGCAGATTGAGGATGGGATCGGAGGATTTTTGGTCCCGCCGGAGGACGAGGATGCGTTCGTGGAACGGGTTGTCGAGTTGCTGAACGATCGTGAACTCGCACGGGTGCTCGGGCAGCGGGGGCGGCAGCGCGTTCGCGAGCGCTTCCTGGTCACTCGGTACGTCCGAGACGAGCTTCGGTTGGTTGCTGATGTTCTCCGTGCTGCCCCGAGGACGGAGGAGTGAGGAGAAGTGCCCGATGAACCAGACGCTGGATCCAGCATGGTTGGAGACGATGCGGCAACGACTCGTGTCTCGCCGAGAGGAGTTGGAGCGGCACCGCGAGGACCTGTTACGTGCCCTGGCGGCGGAGGGACGCAGCCAGGCCGAGGAGGGTACCGTGGCGACCCATCCGGCCGACGCAGCGAGCGACGTTACGATGGCCGAGTACGATCAAACCATGCTCAGAATACTGGAAGAGGAACTCCATGAGATCGCTCTGGCGCTCCAACGTATCGAGCACGGAACCTATGGTGTGTGCATCGATTGCGGACGACCGATCGAACGGGAACGCCTGGAAGCGGTTCCCTGGGCCGCACGCTGCGTTGCCGATCAGGAGCGCTTCGAGCGAGAACTCGAGCGACAACGATCGGGTTGAAGAGTCTATTGAAGAAGAACGGCCGGATCCGGCGGTCGTGAAACGACGCGTGACCGTCGGAACGGCCGTGTCAGCACGAGGCTGAGCGTCACACCGCTGGCAGTACCGAGGGCGAAGCCAACGAAAAGGAAAGCCCAGGTGCGCGCGGGAGGCAGTCGCATCGGCGTCGCTCCTCTCACTGGATAACGAGCACGCGCTGGGCGGCTGCCCAGTGGTCTTCCAGCCGGTAGTAGGAGCGCTGCTCCGGCGTGAAGAGATGTATTACGACGGAGCCGTAGTCCAGAATCACCCAACCGGATTCAGCCTCGCCCTCGACTGCGCGCACGTCGACCCCAGCGTCATCGAGCGCGTCGGTGATGTGGGATACCAGCGCCCGCAGCTGACGCGTGTTGTCGGCGGTGCAAATGACGAAGAGATCGAAGAAGGGTGTCAGTGCAGTGAGGTCGAGTACCTGAATGTCGCTTGCCAAAGCATCTGCCGCTGATTCAGCGGCTACTCGAGCGATCTCATGCGGTGTCAAGCGAATGTCCTGTTCTACTCGCGTCATCCTCACCTCACACGCATAGAGTCGGGGAATACCCAGCGGTGGGCCTGGTAGGATTCGAACCTACGACCCTGAGGTTATGAGCCTCGTGCTCTGCCGCTGAGCTACAGGCCCCCGTCGCACTCAATTGTATCGGTGTGCTCGCACGGACGCCAGGTGCTCCGTAGTACTATTGCCGGGCGGCTGGAGGTGGGCCTCGTGGAGCATGGTGCAGCTTTCCAGCGACCTCGACCGGAGGACCGGCGGCGACGCATCGTCATCCCTGCCCTCTCGCTCGTGCTGCTGATCGGTCCCTCTGGTGCGGGAAAGACGACGTTCGCACATGCGCACTTCCGTTCCACCGAGATTCTCTCGTCCGATGCCTTCCGGGCGATGATCGCAGACGATGAAGCCGATCAGTCGGCAACGCGCGAAGCGTTTGCAATTCTTCATCAGGTCGCTGAGGCTCGCTTGCGCCGTGGTCGGCTCACGGTTATCGATGCGACCAACACGCGACGAGAAGCGCGCCTTCCGTTACTCGAACTCGCTCGTCGTTACCACGTGCCATGTGTTGCGGTCATCTTCGACTACCCGAAAGAGGTCTATCTCGCTCACGATCGGCAACGATCCGGTCGGCATGTCGGTGAGGCAGTCATCGAGCGGCAACTTCGACAGCTCGAGGAAAATCGACCGGCTCTTCGCGAAGAACCCTTCCAGCGCCGGTACTGGATCAAAAGTCCGGAGGAAGCAGCGCGGGCTGTCGTTATTCGGCAACCGTTGCCGTGTGACCGGCGCTGGTGGCGCGGACCGTTCGATATCATCGGAGATATTCACGGGTGTTTCGACGAACTCGTCGAACTTCTCGAGCGACTCGGATATCGAGTAGCGGAACAGCGCACACGTTCCGGAGACGTCCACTATCAACTCGCGCATCCTGACGGACGCCGACTGCTCTTCGTCGGGGACCTCGTCGATCGTGGGCCCAAGATCGTGCCGGTGTTGCGTTTGGTCATGGCCGCGTGCGGGCGTGGTCGGGCTGCGGTGGTGCTCGGGAACCACGATCGAAAATTGCTGCGCTACCTCGAGGGGCGCGCCGTGCAAATCGCGCACGGCTTCGAGGTGACCGTGGAGCAACTCGAGGGCGAGTCGCCGGAGTTCAAGCAGCGTGTGCGCAACTTCCTTCGACGTCTCCCGCATCACCTCGTTCTCGATGGGGGACGGCTGGTGGTTGCCCATGCCGGATTACCTGAGGAATATCAGGGCAGGGATTCCCCGGCCGTTCGGCGAATTGCACTTTTCGGTGTCACCTCCGGTGAGGTCGACGAGCGAGGATTGCCGATTCGCGTGAATTGGGCACGCGAGTATCGGGGACGAGCCTACGTCGTCTATGGACACACGCCGGTTACCGATGCCGTCTGGATCAACCGGACTCTCAATATCGATACGGGATGCGTTTTCGGCAACCGCTTGACCGCTCTCCGGTACCCGGAAATGGAAGTCGTGTCCGTGCAGGCCCATCATGTCTATGCGGTGCCGCCGCGGCGTTTGCTCGAGCCTCGTGAACTGGCCGAGCATCCGTTTCTCCTTCCCCGGGAAGAGTTGGTGGCCTTGGCCGAGCGATCGCTTCTCAACGAGGAGGCGGACTCGCAGCTGGTCTCGAGTTCGCCAACGGCGCGGGAAGCAACAGGGTCTCAGTTCCCCTCGAGGGAATGATCAGGTTGCCGAAACCTGGTATGAGAACATGCGCGCGGTCGTGAGGGGAAGGCGCTGCTGATCCGGCCGGTGAGGGCTTGACAGCGGCGGAACGGATGCCTATACTATGGGGTGCAAGGGCGGTGAGGAACCGCCGGAACAAGAGAACGATGCGGAAGTGGCTCAGCTGGTAGAGCACCTCCTTGCCAAGGAGGAGGTCGCGGGTTCGAATCCCGTCTTCCGCTCCGAACCCCGGTGAAACCGGGGTTTTCTTTTGTTTACCTCTGCGGCAGCTTCAACCCGTGCCGATACCGCCGTCACGTCTTTGCCGCTCGACGTCGAGCGACCGGAACGCGTGCTCTCGTGAGCATCGAATGGGGCTGACGTTCTTTGGACGGCGCAGGCGTGACGAGAACGGTCTCCCTGTACCAGTTCCGGTCGATTGGTTACGTGTTCGCCACTTCGGGTTCTGGGCCGGGACGATTCCGTTCCCGAAGGTGAGTCGGCATGGGTTCGCTTTCTCGAGTCATCATCGAGTCGGGGCCTATAACTCGCAGTGTGGTTCGCGCAGTTCGACGTGAACTGCATCGACGCCCCGAGGTCTCGATCGAGGCAGACCTGAGGCTGCCTCCTCGCGTTGTCGCACGGACACGATGGTCGTGTTGGGCGAACGCCCGGAAGGTTCTCCGGATACGGTTGTCGGTGGAGACGCGCTGAATCGCTGCAGATACTGGTTCGCAGGAATCGTCCGTGTGGTTTCGAACCGTCGGTGCGTGTGCACAAAAGATGGCCAGCGCGGCAGATAACAGGCAGTTCCCGGTGAAGGTGCGAAGCAAGGAGATGAGCTGCACTGTTGGAAGATGCGGCGGGCTCATCGTACCCTCGGACGCAGGTTTCGCAGTGAGCGGTGAACGAGTCGATCCTCACCCGCCGCTGGCCGTATCACCGGCTGGGGGAAGGTGAACGGAATTCGACCCCGGCGTGACCCCACTCGTCAGGCAGGTTCGATACTCGTCAAGCGCTCGAACGGGTGCGGGGAGCGGGACTCGAACCCGCACGGGAGGTCATCCCTGCCGTTTTTAAGACGGCTGCGTCTGCCGTTCCGCCATCCCCGCTGGTTGCGCACCATTATTAAGTATGCTTCGTGTCCGTGCCGAGATGCGAGCGTCCACAACGTTCTTCATGACCGTGCGGGGTTCCCGTGAAGGTCGCGCGAACCTCTACCAGACGGGGCGTCGAGCTCGCATCGTCGCTGACCGACCAGCCGATCTCTCGTTCGGCCTTGTGGTACCGAACCAGCGCCCGCCGCCAGAATCGTCAGCGTGTCCAGGAGAGCCCCGAAACCGGATCGATGTCATCTCCATCGAACAATTTCTTGGGATCACCGGCCCGGGGCATTCCGTCCGGCCCGATGGAGAGCTCGATAGTGTACACAGCGAACCGGTCTCGCTCGAGCTGCAAGAAGGCGATGAACCGGCCATCCGGTGACCACGTTGGGGAAGCGACCAAGCCGGTCGACGTCAGTTGTACCGGTTGTCCTCCGGTAGCTGGTACGACATAGAGATCGTTCGCCTCGCCGTGTCTCCCGACGTAGGCGATCCACTGTCCGTCTGGTGACCAGACTGGCGCGTATTGTCCGTCGCCGCCTTCGACGAGAGGTGTCAGTTCACCCGTTCGCAGATCGACGATCCATAAGTCCGTCCGGCGACGCAGACCGTCCTCACGCGTGACCCGATGCGTGAACACGATCCGGGTACCGTCGGGTGCGAATGCAGGCTGGTCGACATTATCGCCGAGTCGTGTCGAGGCCTCGATACGCTGGGGCGTGCCTCCCGCACTCGGGATCAACCACAGGAAGTTTTTGAGGGAATTGAGATCCGAGACGTAGACGATGGTTTCGCCGTCTGGTGCCCATGTCGGACTCAGTGCCCAGACAGCGTTTTGCACGTATTGGTAGGATCCCGGTGTGAAGGCAGGCTGGTTCCGCGTGAGCTGGACGATTCCCTGCCCGTCGCTCCGGGCGACGTACAGATCCGAATACGCGTCGCCGAAGCGAACGAAGGCGATACGGGTACCGTCGGGAGACCAACGGGGCCACGCTGCATCGCCGAGCTGGAGCAAACGACGGACCTTTCCGTTCTCCCAGACATAAATGTCTCCATGCTGGACGAAGAGCATCCTCCCACTCGGGGACGCTGCGAGCAGCGTTTCGGAGTCGGACGGTGCTGCCTCGGGTGCGCAGGCACCGAGAAGAAACAGCAATGCCAGAACGCCGACACTCAACAGTGATAGCCCAGTTCGTCGAGAGCGCGTCGTGCTTCTTCCAGCTCGTTCCATGGTCGACGCTCGTCGCCATAGATCATGCACCGCTCGTGTCCCTTCCCGAGGAGCAGCACAATATCCCCTGCCTGTGCCCGTCGGAACGCTTCACGGATGGCGAGAGCTCGATTCTCGATGCAGAGGAACGATTGCCCCGCCACACCGCCGGCCGAACGGATCCCCTCGGCAATCTCGTCGAGGATACGATGAGGATCTTCGTGACGCGGATCTTCCGAAGTCACGATGATGAAATCGGCGAGACGAGCAGCGATCGCGCCTTGAAGCCGCCGCTTGATCCGGTCACGCTCACCGGCGCTCCCGAACACCGCGATGACCCTCCCACGAGCGAGGCGACGAGCGAGCGGAAGGACGCGCTGGAACGCTTCCGGCGTATGCGCATAGTCCACGATGACCGTGAACGGTTGACCGCAGTCGATCCGAGTGAAGCGACCAGGTACGCTCGGCAGCTGTTCGAGACCTCGTGCGATCGCATCGAGCGGGAGGCCGAGTGCGATGCCGACCCCGGCGGCGGCGAGCGCATTGTCGACGTTCCATTCACCGATCAATTGCAGTTGAACGGCGGTCGATTGTCCCCGGTATTCCAGTCGAAAGCGCGTTCCTGTGGTGCTGACCTCGATAGCAGTTGCCCGCAGGTCAGCCGCTGCGTTCACGCCATACCAGAGGATCGGAGCATCACCAGCAAATGCGGCCACAGAGCGCGCACCCTCATCGCATGCGTTCAGAACGACGCAGCGTGGGTAGGGGCGTTCCTCACGGTCGCGCACGAATTCTAGCAGCTTGGCCTTGGCGCGCCGGTAATTTTCGATCGTGCCGTGGAAATCGAGATGTTCCTGTGTGATATTGGTGACGACCGCGATGTCGAATGGGCAGTAGTCCACTCGATGGAGTACCAGACCGTGACTGGTCGCTTCCAGTACCGCCCAGTCGACTCCTGCATCGCGCATTCTGGCCAGCAGCTCCTGGACGTCCGCCGCCTCCGGCGTTGTCTGGCGAAAGTCATGCTCGTTGTACGTGTCACCCACGCGGACGGCGACTGTACCGATGAGCCCAGTTCGGAACCCGTTCGTCCGCAGCAGGGCATCGATCAGGAAGGTCGTCGAAGTCTTGCCGTCTGTTCCAGTGACACCGATGAGGCCGAGATTGCGACCGGGAAAACCGTAGAAGCGTGCTGCAACGGCCGGTAGGGCCGCACGCGTATCGGGAACGCGGGCAATCGCCGGGTACAGTCGGGCATCGTCAGTCCATTCTTCGACCAGGGCTGCGACCGCGCCCCGTGTACGGGCATCGCGGAGGTAGTGGTGACCGTCCGTATGCTGTCCTCGCAGCGCCACGAAGAGGCTGCCGGGCTTTGCGCGACGGGAATCGTAGGCGATACCGGCGATATCGATATCAGGATCACCATGGATCTCAGCCGGTACGTCGTGCAGGACATCGCGAAGGCTGGGCATCGTTTCAACCTTCCAGCGGCCTGAGGCGGCGCCATACGCTGACGAGGAAGGCATTTCGCACACGCTCGCGCACGCCCGGGTAAGTATACGGGACCCCACCGAACCCGAGCTTGAACCGGTAGACGCCCCAGAGGCCGGAGCGCACGTTGCGCTGCTCTTCGGAAACGTCTGGCGGTGGCTCGTCATCGTCCGGAATGCCCCAGAGGTCGTACCACTGGCACCCGTGTTCGCGGGCCCACTGCAAGGCACGCCACTGGACTGCGTAGGCTGGCATGTGTCGCTGCAGTTCCGTTCGGGACGCACCGTAAAGGTACACTGCCTCCTGGGCGAACCGGACGACCAGAGCTGCAGCGGCGAGTACACCGTCGAACTCGGCGAAGATCAAAGCAGCGTCCTGGCCGAACGTGGTCATGAGGTCATGGAAGTACGCTGGGCGATGGATACCGAATCCATCACGCCGAGCGGTTTCCTCCAAAAGTGCATAGAAGGAGTCGACTTCCCGTGGATCCGCCACGCGCGTCGTGACACCCCGTCGGAAGGCGAGACGCACGTTGTAGCGCGTCTTGGGCTTCATTTGACTGAGGAGCTGCTCGTCGTCACCCAGGGGCACCTTGAGGGTACGACGCGGCTGGATGATGACCGAACTCGGTCGCCAGCCGAGTTCGGGCGGGAGCAACGCATCCCCCCGCTCGTCTTCGGGCTCGGCAAGGACCGCGATCGCTCGTGTCTCCTGAGCGAGCGTCTCGAGCGTCGTCTGCAGGGCTGCTGCCAACGTTGGATCGGGGCGATCGCAGACCGGTCCACGCGGAAGGTAGAGGATCGAGATGCCCAAACGGCTCCGGACGAGGACCTGGGCTGCAGCGGTGCTTCCACCAGTTTCGATGAGGAAACGGTACGGCCTCCAGCCGTGTCGTTGTTTGAACTCTCCCCAACGCCAGCTCTGCAGGATTTTTCCACCGAGACGCGCGACAAGAGCGTCCCAGGCGATCGGGTCGGTGGCAAGAGAGACGCGCGTGGTCACCATCGCGTCGCCCGGAGTGGATCACTGGCGAAAACGGCCTCGGCCAGTGCTTCTTCGGCCGCCTCGCGGACGACCGGGTCGGCTGACCGGGCAAGCCGTCGCAGCACGTTGGTGGCGATCGTTCCACCGATGCGGCCGAGTGCGAGGATGGCTGCTCCCTGGACATCGCGGTCGGTGTCGCTGGTCAAGCGAATCAGATCGTCGATCGCCTCCTCCGCTCCGATTTCCCCGCAGGCAGTAGCTGCCTCGTACCGCAGCTCCGGATCCTCGGACTGGAGCTCGTCCAGGAGAAGAGGAATCCAACGGCGGTCGAGCGACCGACCCATAGCGTAAATGGCACTCACCCGGAGGCGGTGGTCTCCTGACCAGTAGGCTTCTTCGATAGCTTCGATCACCGCAGCGTCCGCGTAAGCGGCGATCGATTCGAGCGCGCGGCGTCGAACCTCGACCGGCTCACCTGGTGCGAGCAAGCTCGCCAGCGCTTCCCGGACTCGTTGCCCCTCGTGGTCCGCGAGACGACCCTGGACAGCGAGGTCGGCGAACCGACCGAGTGCTTGCGCGAGTGCAGCTTTGACGACCGGCTCGGTCTCGCGCGAGAGGCGCTCGAGGAGACGCTGGAGAACGCCGGTATCCTCCGCTTCCCACAACCCCTCGATAGCTGACCGGCGAACGTCAGGATCCGGATCATTCAACGCAACGATGAGCACGTGACGGAAGTTGAGGTCGATATTGGCCTCGCTCATCTCTCCCATTAGCTCGACGATGCGCCGGCGATGGGTGAGAGGCAACTGTGGCCACAACTCCTCGATCACGGGAATCGTGGCCCGTGGGAGATCCGAAAGGCGAGCGACGTCGACAGCACGAATCTCCCCTTGGAGTCGTGCGAAGAGTTCTCGGAGTTCGCTCGTGGTCAGCATGGTGCCTCGCGTGCGACCGCTCTCTCAGCGAATGGGCGTGAAATAGAACAGATCTTCCACCTCAGGATCGACTTCGAATTGTGGAAACTCAGGCGACGTGAGAAGCTCGCGAATCTTCTCGGCACTCAATGGCCGCTCCACGTTTACGGCTGCGACGAGATCGTCGAGCGTCGCCATGTAGCGTGGCGCTTCCGGCGTACCGACGTTTTCGCCCACGCGCTCGAACGTTACTTCCAGGACCCGTTCGTAGGAACGACGCGTTCGCTCGTCGAGCGGTTGTTGGCCTGCGAAGCGAGGGAAGCGTTGCTCGGTCAGCAGCATGCTGTCTTGAACGGCACAGAAATAGACGGTAGGACGAAATTCGTACTTGCGCTGCTTTTCGTCGAGCGCAAGCAAGCGACGCTCCTGGCGGGAAATCGGCAGGTAGTCGATGACGTAACGCCGTGGGTCGCCTGTCCGTTCGATGGTGATCAAGGCACCAGCAACGAGATTGCTGGTGAAGAAGGACTCGAGACCGGAAAGGAAGCCCCCGCGGTTGCTCGTCGGGTAACGGAGTTCGACGAAGAACGTTTCGTGGGTTTGTGGTGCCTCGAATTGCAGAATCGCCCGCGTTTGTCCAGGAAAGACGCGCGGGGGAAGTACCGACGCGAGCGTGGCGTTGTACGGGAGCACACCGTGGTAGTGCTCATAGAAGGTGAGAACATGGTCGACGACAGTTTCGCTCCCCGGTCGAGCTACTGGAATCTCTTCCAGCAAGAACCGGTAGTCCTGTCCGATATCGGCTGGGCGCCGCTTCGGCGCCGGTACAGGGTTGACCTCGCGGATCGTCCACGCGTGTGCGCCGGGAACGCCGACGAACTCAAATTCGTTTTCCGAGGCGAGCTGCGCATCCAGCGCCAATTGATGGAGTAGCCCTTCCGGTGTGTTCGGTGCGATGCGGAAGATATCCTGGAGAATTTCAGCATCGCTCAGCGGCTCGCCGCGTTCTACGATGTACTCCCGAATCCGGCGTACATCACCACGCGAGAGCCGCGGGACGTGCTCAGCAAGAGCCCACAGGTCACCGAAGCCAACGACACCAGGCAGCTGGGCGAGCGCGGCACGCACCGCCTCGACCAGTTCTTCGTCTGTGAGAAGGCCGATGTCTTCGACAACCGTCTCAGCTGGCTTGGCTTCGGCCACAGCCCTTTCGGTGACTGTCGGCGTGACCACCTCTTCGGGAACAGGTTGTGGCTCCGCGCGGCGCGGTCGGGTCGTTGGGGCGGCTGCGGCAGGCGGTGGCTCCATGAACCGATGCGGAAGTTGATGGGCTCGATCGATCAATGCTTCTGGCGGCAGCGGACGTGTCCCAGCGCGTGTCGTCGCGACGATGGTTTCCCCGTCGCTCGTCTCGAGCGCGAACACGTGGTCGTTAACCTCGATAGCGCGGTTGAGGCGTGCCAGCCACTCGTCCACACTTCCGCTCGATTCTGTGGCGGCAAAGTGCTCGGCGAGTACCCGCAGCGCAACACGAATCGGGGCGTGCAGCGGGTAGAAGCGGGCGCTCGCCCGCAAGAGGGCATGCATGCGCTCAGCGAGTTCGCGCTCCTCCCCCTCGCCGCGGAAGCTCAGCTCCTGTTCGGCTGTCTGTGCATGTGTCGTCTCGGTCACCTCGGTTGCCCCCTGTTGGTCACTCGGCCTGCTTGCTGGTACCCGCACGCTCGCGAAGAAGCTGTGCTAGCTCCTCTGTAGTGGCAGGCCGACCGAGCTCGCGGAGCAGTTCCAGCAAGAGTTGTTGGATTCTCGGGCTCAGTACGGGTGCGGACATGCCGATCCCCCTCGCTCGTGCCGAATTCCAAGCATACTGTGTTCGCTCCCGAAGCGCCAAGCACGTGGTCGGAGCCTCGTTTCGCTCGCGGCGCTCTCGACAGAGGGTCGAGAGCGTACTAGACGCGTGCCAGGGCGAGTGCGACCGCTCCGATGACCGGTGCATCGGGACCGAGTTCGGCGAGCGCGATTCGAACCCGACGGAGCGAGGCCGGGTAGGTGAACTGACGCACGCGTGCGTGCAGGGGTTCGAGAAAAGCTGAACCCCCCTCGGCGAGGGGGCCGCCGATGATGACTGCCTCCGGATTCAGCGTTGCGATGAGCGAGGCGATAGCCAGAGCGAGCATCTGGATCGTGTCAGCAATGACGTTCCGAATCGCCGGACTGACGGCGACGTAGTCGAAGAGTTCCTGGACACGGAACGGCCGCCGGACGAGTTCCTGACCGGGATCGGCTGGATCGAGCGCCAAAGCTTCCCAGATGCGGGCACGCACTGCCGGTTCGGACGCGTAGGCTTCGAGGTGCCCGGGCTTGCCGCAGGAGCAGAGCGGGCCACCCGCGGTGACGACGATGTGACCGATTTCGCCGGCTGTGCTGGACGCACCGTACACGAGACGCCCGTCGACGATGATCCCGCCACCCACACCAGTCCCGAGGTGGACATAAATGACCGTCTGACAACCGCGAGCCGCGCCGAAGACAGCTTCGCCGAAAGCGGCCGCCCGTGCGTCGTTCTCCAGAACAGTTGGAACGCCGAGTTGTTCCTCCATCAAGGCAGCGAGTGGGAAATCCTCGAAGCCGGGCGAACGCGGGGAAAAAATGGTCACCCCGCGCACCGGGTCGACCGGCCCGCCGAAGGCGATGCCAGCTGCCTTGACATCCGCTGTGGTGAGTCCGGCCGCGGCGAGCGCTGTGGTCGCCAAGTGGCGCAAACGGTGGAAAACACCAAAGGCATCGAGGTTGTCCAGCGGTTCGGCGGCATGACTGAGAATGTGTCCCTTGCCGTTGGCCACAGCAGCACGCAGCAGGCCACCCGCGATCGTCAAGCCGAGCACCCGCTCGCTCGCCGAAGGGGGGCGGGCACGGAATCGCTTGACCGTGAGGTCGGCCACTGTTCCCGATCCGTCTCGCTCGAATGCTCGAGCAACTGCACTAGGCGATGTATCCTACCACCCACAGTGAAGGGCAGGAAAGGATCGCCACCGTGGTTCAGGTCGAAGTGACCCGTGAGCAGCGGCGAGAGTTCATGCTCGGCCTCGTTTTGGCAGGAGCCGGAGTTTTGGCCGTTTCGACGAGTGCGGTACTGGTACGCCTGGCTGAAGGTGTGAGCTCGTTCGAGATCGCGTTCTGGCGCCTGCTGATCGCGACGCTCGTCCTGCTTCCGTTCGTCATCCACGGTGGCCTCTGGCGCGAGGCAGGAGAGGTCGGCTGGGGACGACTCGCCCTCTACGGCGGTACGTTGGCGATCCACTTCGTCGCGTATATCGCTGCACTTCAGTTGGCACCGGTCGCGCATGTGCTGCCGCTCCTGTACACGTCGAGCATCATGCTGGCCGGTCTCTCCGCACTCGTGCTGGCCGAACCGCTGCGGCGTGCGCAGATCGCCGGTATCATGATCGTTCTCCTCGGGGTGACGATCCTCACCGGATTCGAGCCGCGTCTCACGACACGGACACTGCTGGGGGACGGTCTGGCGCTGGTTTCAGCGGCGGCCTATGCTGCCTACTCGCTGGTGGGTAGGCGGGAACGAACACGGCTACCGCTCTTCGTGTACGCAACGGCTGTGTACGGTTTCGCCGCACTCTGGGTCTTCCCTTTCGCGGTTGGGGCTGCGCTGCGGGCTGAAGCGGTGCTGGCTCGTTATGACACAGGTGTGATACTCGCTCTACTCGGTTTGGGACTGATTCCTAACACCCTCGGGCATACGCTGTACAACGCTGCTGTGCGGCGTCTCAATGCGGCCGTGGCGAACGTCATCTTCACGCAAGAGATGACGGGCGCGATCGTTCTCGCCTGGCTGATCCTGGGAGAAGTCCCCAGCATCAATGCCGTGATCGGTGCCGCAATCATGCTCGGCGGCATTCTGCTCGTTCTGCTTCGTTGATTACACGAGAATGTCGCGCAATGCCAGCGGATCGTAAACCTCGACCTCGATCTCGCAGCCTGCGGGCGCCTCAGACCAGTCCTCGGGAATGATGGCCAGGCAGTTGCCTGCAACGAGTCCGCTCAAGACACCAGCGCCCTGATTGGGAACGGGGGTTACCAGGTACTCGCTCCCTTGTCGCTCCAGTCGGGCGCGAACCAAGTGTCGCCGCTGACCGCTATTGTTGACTCGCTGGGTCAGGCGCGCTCGCAGGCGAATCGGTTCCAGGTCGCAGCGCCCGAGTAGACGCAGAATGGCGGGACGAGCGAACTGGAGGAACGCGACGACACTGGCAACCGGATTGCCGGGCAGCGCGATGACCGGAATACCATCGATGAAGCCGAAAGCCATCGGCTTACCCGGCTTGATCCGCACCTGCCAGAGTTCGAAACGCCCACGCGCCTGCAAATACTCTTTGACGCGGTCGTAGTCGCCCTGCGACACACCCCCAGACGTGAGGATGAGGTCGGCTCCGGCTGCGGCGCGCAAGCGCCGCTCGAGCTCAGCCTCGTCGTCGGTAGCGATGCCGATCAGATGCGGTCGACCACCGCACTGGGTAACGAGGGCAGCAAGGACGTAGGAATTGCTGTTGCGAATTTGTCCAGGTTGCAGGGGATAGTCGGGAGGCATCACTTCATCGCCGGTAGCCAGAATCGCGATGTTCGGCCGCGGATGCACCAGAACCCAGGTGTGGCCGAGCGCGGCGAGCAGACCGATATGCGGTGCGCCAAGCACGGTGCCGGGAGACAGTACCAGCGATCCAGCGGTGATGTCTTCACCAGCAGGGCGCACGTTTTCTCCCGGCCGGATCGGGCGATAAATCCTCACTGCGTCCCGGATAGGTCGCTGGTTGGTCGCCTCATCAGTTTCCTCGAAACGAACGACCGCGTCGGCCCCAGGCGGGAGCGGGGCTCCGGTCATGACACGGACGGCTGTACCGGGCTCGACGGCGTGTCGGGCTCCATCACGCCAGCGAGGGGCTGCCCCGCCAGCTGGCGCCTCGCCGATGACACGCAACTCCACCGGCTGTTCGCGGCTGGCACCCAGCGTGTCGGTTGCACGGACGGCATAACCGTCCATTGCCGCGTTCGTATATGGCGGGACGGATTCGTGCGCGACGATCGGCTCGGCTAGCACCAACCCCAGGGCCTCGAGAAGGGGCAGTCGGCGAGGCGGCAAGGGATGGAAATGGCTGAGGATGCGCTCGCGCGCTTCGTCGACACTGAGCAAGCGCTGTGCCGGGCCGGATGCCGGGCGAGTCGTCGCAGTCATGGTGCCGCCTCGCACGTCGGTACGTCAGGAGAGCGCCTTCATCGCTTCGACGAGTTCCCGAACCGCTGCTGCCGAGCGGTGGAGCGCAGCTCGCTCCTCCTCAGTCAGATCGATTTCGATCACCTCCTTCACGCCGCCGGCGCCGAGTTTGATCGGCACGCCGACGTAGAGGTCGTGGATCCCGTACTGCCCGGTGAGGTACGTGCTCGCCGCGAGGACGCGGTTCTCGTCGAGCAGGACTGCCTCGACCATCTCGGCGACAGACGCGGCTGGTGCGTAGAATGCGCTGGTTCCCAGCAACCGAACGATTTCCCCGCCGCCGTCCCGGGTTCGCTCGACGATCGCCTGGATCCGGTTCGGCGGGATGAGCTGGGTGATGGGAATGCCGGAAACGGTTGTGTACCGTGGCAACGGCACCATGGTATCGCCGTGACCGCCGAGCACCATAGCATGGACGTCACGCGGGGACACGCCGAGTTCCATCGCGACGAAGGTGCGGAAGCGCGCGGAATCGAGCACACCGGCTTGACCGAGAACACGGGTTGCCGGGAATCCGGAAGCCTCGAGCGCGACGTGGCACATGGCGTCGAGCGGATTCGTGACGACGATGATGACGGCGTTGGGCGACAACGCTGCTGCTCGTTCCGTAACGCTCTTGACGATGTTCATGTTGACCCGGAGCAGGTCGTCCCGGCTCATCCCGGGCTTGCGCGGCGAACCGGAGGTAATAACGATGACATCCGAGTTCGCGGTCGCCTCGTATCCGTTACTCCCCACGATCAAGCAGTCGTACCCGATGACCGGTCCAGCCTCGAGAAGATCGAGAGCCTTTCCCTGCGGGAGATTCTCTACGATATCGACGAGCACGATATCCGCGATGTTGCGGCTCGCCAGGTACTGTGCCGTCGTCGCGCCGACAGCACCGGCCCCGATGATGGAAACCTTCCGTCGCATGCGAACTGCTCCTCGCTCGACTCTATCGACACCCTGGTAAGGTGGACACTGGCACCCTTCATTCCGTGGGTATCGTAGCACAGATTCTCGCGGCACCGATGGGCTACAATCGCTCGAGACCGGCTCGCGGAGGTGGAGGATTCGCCGGTGGTGGAACGCATCGCATTGATCGGCCTGAGCGGTTCCGGGAAGAGTTCGATCGCGCCGCTGGTCGCCGCACGGCTAGGGTGGCGGGCGCTCGATACCGACGACCTGGTGGTTCGACGCTTCGGCATGTCGATCCCGGACATCTTCGCTCGCTTCGGAGAGCCGGTGTTTCGGACGGCCGAGCGTGAAGCTTTGCTCGAGGCGCTCCGCGGCGAGCGGGTCGTGGTGGCGACCGGGGGAGGGATCGTTCTGGACGAACGCAACTGGGTCGCGCTGCGCTCGGGCACTGTGGTCGTACATCTCGCCGCCCGCCTGGAGACGTTGGCGAGTCGCCTGCGCGCTCAGCAAAGCGATGCGGAAGCAGCCGGGCGGCCGTTGCTGGCCGGTGAATTAGAGGAGCGACTCCGGACACTCTGGGAACAGCGCCGAAATCTCTATGCGCGGGCTGACGTCACGGTCCAAACCGACGATCGTTCGCCCGACGAGATAGCGGACGAAATCGTGCGCGCCGTGCGCTCGCTCAGCGAGCAGGGCATGGTTCCGTTCCTCTCGCTGGCTGGCGGCTCCGGCCGATCCGATCTCTTCGTCCGCTCCGGACTCGTGAGGGTGATCGGTGAGCTGGCCCGGCGACGCTGGTCGAACGCGCGTCGTGCCTTCGTCATCACCGACGATCAGGTCGAGCGCTTCTGGGCCGATCCGGTCCGGCGATCGCTCGAGGACGCGGGCTTTGGCGTCACCACGCTGGCGATCCCCGCTGGGGAGCAATCGAAAAATCTTGCGGTAGTGGAGCAGTTGCTCGATCGACTTCTGGAGCATGGGGTCGAACGCAACGATTTCATCGTAGCTCTCGGGGGAGGTGTCGTCGGCGACATTGCCGGCTTCGTTGCGTCGATCGTGTTGCGCGGAGTTGGACTCGTGCAAGTGCCGACGAGCCTCCTGGCGATGGTCGATGCGAGCGTCGGCGGGAAGACCGGCGTGGATCATCGGCTCGGGAAGAATCTGATCGGTAGCTTCTATCAACCGCACCTGGTCATCGCTGATCCAGCGGTTCTCGAAACCTTGCCGGAGGAGGAACGACGTTCTGGTTGGGCGGAGGTCGTCAAGCACGCGATGATCGAGTGCACGGCGACCGGGGCCGCAGAACCGGATTTGCTGTCGTTGCTGGCGAGTCGCTCCTTCTCCGCCTGGTGGGAACCGGGTGCACTCGACGAGGTGGTTCGCCGGAACATCGCGATCAAAGCGGCTGTTGTGGCAGCGGATGAGCGGGAGTCCGGATTGCGCCGCATCTTGAATTACGGGCATACGCTCGGTCATGCGGTGGAAGCGGCCAGCGGGTACCGCTTGCGGCACGGCGAGGCAGTCGCAATCGGCCTGCGAGCGGCGGCCCGGCTCGCCCAGCGACTGGGAGCCTGCTCGGCAGACGTGGTGCAGTTGCAGGACGAACTGCTGGATGCGGCGGGCCTGCCGTGCATGGTCGAGCTGCCGATGGATGCGGTTTTCCAGCGGCTACGGTACGACAAGAAGAACGAAAGCGGTGTGCTGACGTGGATCCTGCCGACGCGACCAGGACACGTGACGATGCGCCGTGACGTTCCGCTGGACGCGGTGCACGCAGTAGCCCGTGCATTGCTGGCGCACGGTTCGGAGGTCGGGGCTCAGGCGCCTGGGCGGAGGGTGTGATGAACGACTATCGTCCGCTCCGCTGGACCGGAGATGCGTTCGTCATCCTGGATCAAACGGCGCTGCCGCATGCAGAACGGTATCTCGAGTGCCGAACCGTCGAGGACGTGGCGACGGCGATCGTGGAGATGCGCGTGCGCGGGGCGCCGGCGATCGGGATCAGCGCTGTCGCGGGGCTGGCGCTGGCCGTGCGTGAGCAGGGAGCGGGCTCGGACTGGCGAGTTGCTCTCGAGCATGCCGCGCAGAGGCTGGCTGCGACCCGGCCGACTGCCGTTGATCTGTTTCATGGTCTGGAACTGGCTCGTTCACGGGTCACCGCTGCCCAAACTGCCGAAGAAGCAGCCCAGATTCTCGCTCGCCTGGTGGAGGAGCTTCTGGAGCGACAATGGGCGATCGATCGAGCGATCGCCGAGCACGGTGCCGGTCTTTTGCCGCTTGGAGCGCGCGTCCTGACACACTGCAACACTGGCGCACTCGGCACCGGTGCCTACGGGACAGCTTTGGGTATCGTGCGCCGAGCGCACGAACTCGGGCGTCTTGGGCACGTCTGGGTCACCGAGACCCGCCCGCGGCAGCAGGGAGCGCGCCTGACGACCTGGGAACTTCGCCGTGTCGGCATCGCGCATACGTTGATCGTCGACGGTGCGGCGGCGTGGGTGATGGCGCGTGGCGAAGTGGACGCCGTTCTGGTCGGCGCGGACCGTGTGGCGGCCAACGGTGACGTCGCCAACAAGATCGGTACGCTCGCGCTGGCCGTCGCTGCCGAGCGGTACCGCGTGCCGTTCTATGTTGCGGCGCCGCTGTCCACGTTCGACCTGCGCACACCGGATGGTCGCAGTATTCCGATCGAAGAACGAGACAAGGCAGAAGTGTTACGCTTGAACGGTGGCTGGGTGGCACCGGCCGAGACGCCGGTGTCCAACCCAGCGTTCGACGTCACACCAGCCTCCTTGATTACTGGGATCGTGACGGAGGCCGGTGTCATCTTGTCGCCGGACCAGCGGAAGGTCCAAGCACTGCTCGAAGCGGCAAGCGGGCGTGTCCGAGTAATTTGAGGAACAGGACGCACGGCGGTGAACGGGCAGGGAAGGATTCCCTACGACGTGGCGGATCTGAGTCTAGCCGAGCAGGGTCGGAAGCGGATCGCGTGGGCAAGACGTGAAATGCCGGTCCTGCAACTTCTTCAGGAGCGGTTCGCGCGGGAACGCCCGCTCGAAGGGATCCGTATCGTTGCTTGCGTGCACGTCACGACCGAGACGGCGAATCTCGCCTATACCCTACGGGCAGGCGGGGCGACACCGGTGATCTGCGCCAGCAATCCGCTGTCGACGCAGGACGATGTCGCTGCTGCACTGGTGGCAGATGGATTTCCCGTCTATGCGCGGCGTGGCGAGGACGCTCAGACGTACTATCGCCACATCCATCTGGCGCTCGATCACCGTCCCCATCTCATTATCGATGATGGGGCTGACGTCGTGACCACCGTGCATCGTGAGCGGCGCGACGTCCTCGCGGACGTGATCGGTTCGACGGAGGAGACGACGACCGGAGTTATCCGTCTCCGGGCGCTGGCTAGGGAGGATCTCTTGGCGTTCCCGGCGATCGCTGTCAACGACGCGCAAACGAAGCACCTCTTCGACAATCGGTACGGTACCGGACAGAGCACGATCGACGCGCTCTTGCGCGCGACGAACATCCTGCTCGCTGGTAAGACGGTCGTCGTCGCTGGGTACGGCTGGTGTGGCCGGGGTATCGCGCTGCGGGCGCGCGGTATGGGGGCGCAGGTTATCGTGACCGAAGTCGACCCGGTGCGGGCGCTCGAGGCGGCCATGGACGGCTACCGTGTGATGCCGATGCATGAGGCGGCGGCGCTCGGAGATATTTTCATCACGGCGACTGGCAATATTCACGTCATCGACCGCGAGCATTTCCTGCTGATGAAGCCGGGAGCGATTCTGTGCAATGCCGGTCACTTCAATGTGGAGATTAACCTGGAGGCATTGGCTGAGCTGGCGGTCGAGCGGCGCACGCTCCGCCCCTACGTGGAGGAATACCTCTTACCCGATGGGCGGGGAATCGTCGTGCTCGCAGAAGGGCGCCTGGTCAATCTCGCAGTGGCTGAAGGGCATCCGGCGAGCGTGATGGACATGAGTTTCGCCAACCAGGCCCTGTCTTGTGTCTATCTCGTGCGCCATCGCGGCAAACTGTCGGCTGACGTGTATCCGGTACCGGAGGAGATCGACCGGGAGGTCGCGACGCTCAAGCTCCAGGCAATGGGAATCTCGATCGATCGACTCACGGCGGAGCAGGAAGCCTATCTGGCATCGTGGCAACACGGGACGTGAGGGAAACACGGCTTCGGGCGGTGTGAGTGCCGTGTTCCAGTGAAGGGGTTGGGAACGGTGACGCTCAGCATCATGCGTGCCCCGCGCACGTTCTTCACGTCGGAGTCGGTGACCGAAGGGCATCCGGACAAGCTGTGCGACCAAGTTTCGGATGCCGTGCTCGATGCCGTCCTCGCGCAGGATCCGCTGGGACGCGTGGCCTGTGAGGCGGCGACGACGACCGGATTGATGATCGTGATTGGTGAGATCACGACGAGTGCGCGTGTCGACTTCGCCGAAGTCGCGCGGCAGGTCGTGACGGAAGCCGGGTACACGTCGTCCGACTACGGTATCGATGGGCGGACGATGGGTGTCATCGTCTCGGTGAAGGAGCAGGCGCCGGAGATCGCGCAGGGCGTTTCCGAGTCGCTCGAAGTCCGCGAGGGGATCGCGACGGACGAGTTCGATCGCATCGGTGCTGGTGATCAAGGGATGGTCGTTGGCTTCGCCTGCACCGAAACGCCAGAGTTGATGCCGTTACCGATCGCTCTGGCACATGGTCTGGTTCGGCGCCTGGCGCAACTGCGCAAGTCACGGGAACTGCCCTACCTTCGGCCGGACGGCAAGAGCCAGGTCACGGTCGAGTACCGCTATGGGCAACCAGCGCGGGTCGCAGCTGTGGTCCTTTCAGCACAGCACGATCCCGATGTGTCACAGGAGCAGCTGCGCCGCGATCTCGTGGAGGCGGTCGTGCGGGAGGTCGTACCCTCTCACTTGCTCGATAGCGAAACGACGATCCTCGTGAACCCGAGCGGTTCCTTCGTGCTTGGAGGGCCGCGGGCGGATGCCGGTATGACGGGTCGGAAGATCATGGTGGACACCTATGGCGGGATGGCCCGTCACGGCGGCGGTGCGTTCTCCGGTAAGGACCCGACGAAGGTCGACCGTTCGGCAGCCTATGCGGCTCGCTACGTAGCCAAGAACATCGTCGCTGCTGGCCTGGCGGAACGCTTCGAGATCCAGATTTCCTACGCGATCGGACGGGCTCGTCCGGTGGCGATCCACGTCGAGACGTTCGGCACGGGCAAGGTGGACGAAGAACGGATCGTCGAACTGATCCAGCGCCACTTCGATCTTCGGCCAGCCGCGATCATTCACCACTTGGATCTCCAGAAGCCGATCTACCGCCAGGTAGCAGCCTATGGGCATTTTGGCCGACCGGATCTCGATCTGCCCTGGGAGCGAACAGACAAAGCGGATCTGTTGCGAGCGGAAGCGGGACTCGTTGGGAGCGTACCGGACCGGTGAGATGAGAGCGACCAGACGATGCCGCGTGCACTGATCACAGGAGCGTCTGGTTTCGCGGGAAGTCATTTGGCGGAACGCCTTGCGCGGTCGGGTGGCTGGGAGGTCATCGGTCTATCGGCCCGGCCGAGTCCGCCCTCGCCGTATGTGCTCCAGCACCTCGTGTGCGACCTCCTGAACGGCGAACTCGTAAGACGGACGTTGAGTTATTGGCGTCCGGATGTGGTGTTCCACCTCGCGGCCGTGAGCTATGTGCCACGTTCCTTCCAAGATCCGGTCGGTACCATTGCCAACAATATCATCGGGCAGGTGCATGTCCTGGAAGCGGCACGGGGACTGGATCCTCCACCGGTCGTCATCGTGGTCAGTTCGTCCGACGCGTATGGGCTTGTTCGAGAGGACGAGCTTCCGGTTCGGGAGTCCCAACCATTCAGGCCTTTGAGTCCATACGGCGTCAGTAAAGCCGGGCAGGATCTTCTCGGCCTCCAGTACTACCTAGCCTACGGGCTGCCGGTCGTGCGCGTGCGACCGTTCACGCACATCGGACCGGGGCAAAGCGAGCGTTTCGCGATCGCCGGATTCGCTCGTCAGATCGCGGAAGCAGAACTCGGCCTGGCGCCGCCGGTCTTGCTAGTCGGTGATCTCGAAGTCGAGCGCGACCTCCTCGACGTACGTGACGTCGTCCGTGCCTACGAACTCTTGGCGGATCGGCGGTTCGCTGGCCAAGTCTTCAACATCGCCAGCGGTCGTTCCTGGCGGTTGGCTGACATCGTGGAACAGTTGCTCGCGCTGGCTCGTGTTTCGATGCGGGTCGAGCAGGACCCAGCACGGCTCCGTCCAGTTGATGTTCGTGTGCTGCGCGGCGACGCGAGCGCGCTGCGTGCGGCGACCGGTTGGGAGCCGACGATTCCGCTCGAGCAGACGCTCGCCGATACGCTGGACTACTGGCGGAAAGCGTTGCGGCGCAGCCGCTCCGCCGAATGAACGCTCGTCGCCTCGACGGTGATCCAACTGCGACCGAACCGAAGCGAAATGCGGCGACCGTCGAAGTCAGGAACGAGCGGTTGCTGCGTCCAGGCGAGGAAGCGTTTGACCTGCCAGAGCTGGTTGCTCTGGTCAGCGATGTAGACGTCGAAACCGAGCGGGAGGACGCCCGCGAGGAAATGAGCGACCCGCCAAGGTTGCCACCCGGTGTCGATGGTACGGTCGCCGATCGCTGGCACGCGTGCCCAGCGTACGGTTTCGCGTGGGTGGGTGGCCTCGACTTCTGCCGTGTCGTTCTGCCAATGGCGAAGCAGGATGCCACAGCCGTACCAGGCGAGCCACGCTTCCAGACGATTGCCCGGGAAGGCGAGCGGAAGGGTGCAGGAGACGCGGCCGATGATCGGTCCGGCATCGACTGCGTCCGTGACTCGGTGGAGCGTCACGCCGGTACGGAGTCGTCCGTCGCGATAGTGCCAGAACAGGGGCTCGGGACCGGGATACGCTGGCAGGAGGGACGGATGCAGGTTGTACATGCCGAGCGGGTAGCGTTCGAGGACCTGGCTCGGAAGCTTCCACGGGAAGCAGGAGACGACTGCAGTGTCCGCTTCCGGTACAGCGCCCGCCGGTAGAGTCTGGAGCTGGTACTTTTCCTCGAGGACAACGATGGGAATGCCCGATCGCCTCGCCAGGGTCGAAGGATCCTCGTGCCAGGGCACTACGGGGACGTCGATACCAGGCGATTGCGCGTGGTGGCGAGACCGAGCCAGTACGAGAGCAGTGACGCGTACACCGGCGCGCAGAAGAGCGGCCAGCGTGACAGCAGTTTGACGACTCGGCTGACCCCAGAGGGCGACCGTAGGAAAGCGCGTCAGTACTCGCTTTGACATGCCGCGATCCGCTTCGCTACGCTTGTCGTCGGCGTGCGACTTGCGCTGGCGAGAGGAAAACATCGATGACACGCATGGTCTTCTGCGTGAAGCTCAAGCGGGAGCTTCCTGGGCTCGAGCGTCCTCCCTTCCCGGGCGAACTGGGGGAGCGTATTTACCGAGAAGTGTCGCGGGACGCCTGGGAGATGTGGCGAGAATATCAGACGATCGTGATCAATCATTATGGTCTCAATCCTGCTGATCCTGACGATCGGGCGATTCTCCGACAGCATATGGAAGCCTTCTTCTTCGGCGAGAGCGACGAGTTACCGGAGGGCTGGGTGCCGCCAGGCATGGGCCAGCCAGCGAAGGGCGCACCAGCGCGCAAGAAGTAGCGCATCTCCGTTCCATCGCTCTCACTGGTGCAGTACGGCCTGGAGTGGTACCTCGGGCACGATCCGGATGACGAGACGGCGGTGCGCTTCCCGCAACGCTGCCTCGACGATCTCGGGACTCTCTCCTCTCGCGAAGATGAATCCGAGATAACTCGCACCCTCCGGAAGCGGCACGATTCGGTGGTTTCGTCTTGCGGTGATTTCGATGTCGATGACACCAGGCACGGTCCGTGCCGCGTCGATGCCGTCCACACCTTTCAGGATGCCTCGGCCGGGTATGGGAATCATCATCACGCCGGCCGCGTCACCGCGGCGGGTGAATGAGGGAATCGGGTCGCCGACGGCGTGGGCGAGGATCAGTTCCTCGAGCGTCATGCTGGTTCCGAACTCGAGAATGCGCGAGCAGAGTCCGCCGATCGAGCGACCAGCGACCTCGATGACCCATGGTCCTCGCTCGTTTACCCGGAGCTCGGCATGCACTGGGCCGGTGCGGAGGCCGAGAGCGCGAGCCGCCTGCTCGGTCGTACGAGTGATCGCCTCCTGAACCCCCTGTGGCAACCGCGAGGGCGTGACGTAAATCGTCTCCTCGAAAAACGGTCCATCGAGCGGATCGGGCTTATCGAAAATCGCCAGAACGGTCAGTTCGCCGTCCGTGAGCAGGCCTTCCACAGCGACCTCGAAGCCGGGGACGAATGGTTCTACGACGAGAAGCGCGCTCGCGAGATCGACTCCGTCGCTCGCCAGAATGTGTCGCACGCGCTCGATCGCCAGAGCCAATTGCTCAGCATCGTCAGCCCGGATCACACCGCGACTTCCCGACAGTCGTGTCGGTTTCACCACGCAGGGGAAACTGATTCGCGAGGCGATCGCTCGCGGATCGGCGAGAGCAGGAAAGGCGTGCGCACGCGGAGCTGGAACGCCAGCTGCCGCGAAGCGCTGGCGCATCACCCACTTGTCGCGCGCTGCCAGCGCTGCCTCGGGATCGTTGCTCGGCAAACCCAGGCGTGAGGCAACGAGCGCGGCGAGCACCGTCCCGGCATCGTCCAGGGGAACGACAGCACGCACCGGAAACTCGGCGGCCAGCGAGACGAGGGCGCTGGCCGCGTCATCGAGCTTCGAGAAATCGATCGCCAAGCGCGATCGCCAGGTCGAGCGTAGGAGGTCAGGCGTATCTTCGACCACCAGAGTCTCGATCCGCAAGCGCTCGGCGGCTTGCAAGAAGGCTTGCGTCCGGTAACTGGTCGGCGTGGTCAACAGCAGGATGCGGCGCGGGGTATCGCTCATCGCCGGTGTGCTCCCAACGGATGCCTTACAGCCGACGGTAAGTGTAACGATCCAGAGTCGCTCGTCGCTCGGACCGCGGGGTGGCTGTGATGGTTAGCGGGGAAAACTCACGCCGTCCCTGCTGCGTGTTTCACCGCCGTCTTGCGTACCGCCTCCTGTAAACCTTTCATGTAGCCGATCGCGAAGAGCCTGCCGAGCATCATGTAACCCGGCTCCGTGTTCGGTTCGCCTTCCATGGTCGGAACATGGTCAGGACGCATGACGCCCTGGAAGCCGACCTCGTAGTAGGCCCGCATCGCTTCGAACATATCGGTCTGCCCATCATCCTGGAATGTTTCAATGAAGCGAGTCGGCGTGCCGCGGACGTCCCGGAAATGGACGAAATGGATCTTCTGTTGCTGGCCGAAGTGCCGAATCCAGCGGGGGATGTCAGCTCCCATCGTGGAGAGTGTTCCCTGGCAGAACGTCAACCCGTGCATCGGGCTGGGGTAGAGGTCCAGGGCTTTCTGGAGACTTTCCGGTGTGATGAGAATGCGGGCGATGCCGCGCAGCGAGGGGACGGGTGGGTCATCCGGGTGCAATGCCAGTTTCACCCCGGCCTCCTCGGCGACCGGAACGACCGCTTCGAGAAAGTACCGGAGACTCTCCCACAATTGCTGCTCCGTTACGGTGCCGACCTCGGTCGGTCCGGCCTGTTCCATGAGTTCGTGGTCATAGCTCGTCGTCAGTGCACCGCCTCGGGTCGGCGTGGTGACCGAGGTCCGTGCCCAATTGATGACGGCCATCCAGTTCCAGCACCAGACCGGTATCTCCAGCTTGCCCATGTTGCGGAGCAGGGTGATGACCCACTCGATCTCCTCGTCGCGCCCGGGCAGACCGAGCCGCGCCCGGTGCATCGGTGGCGATGCCTCGATCACCGAGACCGTGATACCGGCCTCACGGAAGCGCTGAAGCATGAGCAACAGCGGCATGAAGTCCCAGGGACGGTGCTCCTTGGGTGGAACGTCGCTCGGCACGATCGGCTGCGGAACACCGGGCGGGCTGTAGGCCTGGTGACCGCCAGCGACGTGCCCGGGGAGTGTGGTGACGGCATGGGTCACACCCATTTGGAGCGCCAGGCGCCAGCGTTCATTCGGCCAGGGTGGAAGGATGAGTGCCAGTTCCATCGTCGCACCACCTTTCCGTGCGCGACGATTGTCGCGCATTCCAGCCACGACCGAAAGCGGTCTCACCCTGATGCCCGGAGCAGCGATCGCATCGCTGTCGGAAGGCCACTCGTCGATCGGCTCGTTGCCAGTGCTGACGGTCACTGGTGAGGGCGATGGGGGAACCTGCCGTGTGCTCCTGACCCTGTACCGCAATCGGCTCGTCTGCCGCATACTGACGGGTCGGTGCAGCAGGCAACTGACACCAGTAGGGAGGACGGTATGGGCAAGCTGGACGGGAAGCGTGCTCTGGTCACTGGTGCGGGTATGGGTATCGGGCGGGGTATCGCACTGGCTCTGGCGCAGGAAGGTGCCGCCGTTGCGCTGCATTACGCGCACAGCCGTAGCGGCGCTGAGGAAGCGGCCGAGGCGATCCGCAGTGCGGGAGGGCGCGCGGTCGTGATCGGTGGTGACCTGCGCTCGGTAGCCGAGTGTCGTCGTGTCGTGGACGAGGCCGCTGCTGCCTTGGGTGGTTTGGACATTCTGGTCAACAATGCCGGGGTGACGCGTGCGCGGCCTTTTCTCGATTTTCCGGAGGAGGTGTACGACGAACTCTTCGACCTCAACATGGGCAGCACCTTCTTCTGTTCGCAACAGGCGGCACGGTACATGGCAGAGCAGGGAGGCGGTACGATTCTCAACATCACCTCGATTCATGGGGCTGCTGGCTTTCCCCGGCATGCGGCCTACGCAGCGACCAAAGGTGCGATCATCGCTTTCACGCGTTCTCTGGCGATCGAACTCGCGCCGCTGCGGATTCGTGTCAATGCCATCGGCCCGGGCCTGATCGAAGTTCCGCGTTACTTTCAGATTCCTGGCTATACGACCGAGCTGGGCAATTCGCTCGTGCCGTGGGGTCGCGTCGGCCGTCCGGAGGACGTAGGGAAAGCTGCGGTCTTTCTAGTGTCGGACGACGCGGAGTTCGTGACCGGACAGGTGCTCTTCGTCGATGGCGGCACCCAAGCGCGGATGGGGCTGTGGTGGGATCAGGGGGACGCACCGCAGTGACGGGAGTGAACTCGTAGCGAGTCGCCATGCGGTGCGTCGGCGCACCGCATGGCGACAAACGGCAAGAGCGCGGTCGAGCGACCGCGCTCTCGATCAGCGGAAGCGACGGGATTCGAACCCGCGATCTCGGCCTTGACAGGGCCGCGTGTTAGGCCTCTACACCACGCCTCCGCGTTGTCACGCCAAGAGTATGGCATATCCATGCCGTCTTTGTCAAGGTTGACCATGACGCTTCGATCGGGTGACGCGTCGATACACCGTGGGGTGAGCCAGCAGCGGCACAGTGGCTGTTCCCACGCGAGCCTGCACCGAACGCCGCACCGGTGCGGAGCGATCGGGTCGCTTCGGTACATGCCGAGCAAGCAGGAAGTCTCGATGCACTTCACTCGACCCTCGACGCCTGATACGCAGCTCCGAGGTATTCGCCACGTCGCGGCCACATCACATCTGGTCGCAGTGCGCGAGGTGAGGTGCCGAAACATTCAGCGCGCGGCGAATCCCTCGCTTGCGGTGAGTCCGTGTCGAGCGGCCTTTCCCGGCGAGTACGAGTGCGGTAGTCCGATGCCCGGCTCGCTCGTCCCGCCGTTCCATACGAGCCTGGCGCGAGGCGTGGTCGCTGAGCAGAGGGGACATAGGAGGGGAGGCAGCGTGCTGCCTCCCCGAGGAACGCGCTCGACAGAAGTTGTTCTATCGCCGTGCCACCTCGACCGGGGGCGTGCCGTGGGTATGGAACGTCGCCGCAGTCGCGAGGCCCCAGGCCTGACCGCGCTTGCGTTCCTCCTCGGTCCAGACGATCGGTTTCCAATCCGGTGCGACGACGAGACGAGCGCCAGGGCAGCCGATTTCGATCCGGTGCCCGCCCGGTTCGATCACGTACAAGAACACCGTCTGCTGCACCGCATGCTTGTGCGGGCCGTACTCGATCTTGTACCCGAACTCGATGGCGATATCGGCGGCCCGCAGCACTTCCTCGCGCGTATCGACCGCGTAGCACACGTGATGGAAGCGGCCACGCGCACCGGTTCCATCCTCAGTGACCGCGATCTCGTAGCCCTTGTTGTTCGACGTAACCCAGGCACCCTTTTCCGAGCCGTCATCGAAGATGATGCACTCGGTCAGCTTGAGGCCGAGGTATTGCTGGAGGAAGATCCGTGTCGAGCGAACGTCGGCGGCGAAAATATTGATATGATCGAGGCGTCGGACGTTGCAGCCGCGAGCCGGGAAGCGTGACGCCTGATTCTTGAGCGCTGGCTTCGTCTCCGGTGTCGGCTGATACCATTCGATCTCCCAGACGAGCTCACCGACGTGGCCGTCCGGAGTGCGGAATCGATAGGCTGGACCATGGCCGGCGTCGCCATCGATCCAGCCCAGCCCGAGGCCGGACTGCTCGAGCAACGCGACACGGCGCTGGAGTGCTTCGGGAGTGCTCACCCGGTAGGCGAAGTGCTCCATCGCGGGGACCGGACCGGCTGTGAGCTTGAGGGTGTGGTGGGCATAATCGTCCCACCCGCGAAGATAGACCGAGTTCCCCCGCTGCTCAGTCACGTACATCCCCATGTACTCGACGAAGAACCGAACACTTTCCTCGAGCACCGGGGTCGTGAGCTCGAGGTGCGCGAGGTGCGCCATGTCGAAGCTCGGTTCACCGATGTAGAGCGTCACGTCGTTCATGGCTAACCTCCCCTGCGTCACTGACCGATCACCGACTGAACCCCCCAACCTCACCGTTGCCGTTCGACAACCTGGCGCAGACCATGGATATCGAAACTCAGTTCCCCGGCCTGCAAGCGCTCACGCATGCGGGCTTCCCGCTCAGCGCGCGCACGGGCTGCTTCGAGGACCGCTTCGGCTCGGTCGCGGGCGACTACCACGGCTCCATCGTCATCGAGTACCACGATGTCACCGGGGGCTACCCGTGCACCACCGACAGTCACTGGGACCTCGAGTTGGCCGATCTTGTCTTTCGTTGCACCCCGTACCCGAATGAAGCGTGTCCACACCGGCAGATCCATCGCTCGCAACTCGTCGACATCGCGGACAGCTGCGTCGACGAGGAGTGCTGCGGCGCCTCGCACCTTGGCTTGGATCGCGAGGAGCTCGCCCACCAGAGCGACGGGCTCAGGCTCCGGCATCGTGAGGACCAGCACGGCACCGGGATAGACGCGCTCCATGACTGCGTGCACCATGAGATTGTCCCCCTGTCCACAGAGGACCGTCAACGCTGGTCCGGCGACACGACGGCCGGGCAGCAAGGGGATAAGCGGAATGTCGATCAGACCCTCGCGACCCGATGCCTCGTAGACGGTGGCCACGCCGAGTTCTGCGAATGCGCGGGAAAGTTCGAGCGCCGTTGTATCAGGAGCAGCTGCCTGGCGCACTTCTGTCATCGGTGCGTCCTCCTCTTCGATCAGCCGTGGCCGGGGAGTACGCGAGCTACGAGAGGTGTGACACGCTGGAACGCTTCAGCGTAGCGGATGTCCTTGATGCCGGATATGCGGCGGGCGTGATTGGCCCGACGCTCGCCGAGCTCGGCGTAATAGCGTTGCAGATATTGCTGAGAAGCCATGACCTGCATGGCAGCCAGCTTCTTTTCCCATACCGGAGTGATGTCGACGAACACGTTCGGGACGAACCCGCACAGCTCCGGTTGGTGCGGTTCGAAATAGTAGAGGGGTGGCGGCTCCACGGTCTCGAAGGCGCTGGCCACTCCGGCACCCGAGGAGAGCAGGCGTGCCTGCTGCACTGCCTGATTCGCCACCGGGTGGTCGGGATTGAACGGATCAATCGGCGTGTGGGTGACGATCGCTTCGGGCCGGAAGTCGCGGATCAACTGGGCCAGGCGCTCGGTCGCCTCACGGTCGACTTCTAGCGGGTAGTCGCCCAGATCGAAGCACACGAAGCGTGCTCCCAGCACTTCGGCGGCTCGTTCGGCCTGCTCGTGCCGGATCGCTTTGACGCGTTCCACCGTTTGCCCGGGTTCCTTCCAGAGTTCTCCGGATTCCCCGCGTTCACCGTAGGAGAGCGCCAGCACGATAGCCTCACCGCCGTTCGCTGTGACGAGTGCGATGGCGCCGGCTGCGCGCCACACGAAGTCCGCCGCATGCGCACCGACGACCAGGATGCGCTGCACTCCGGTCATTCGTCCCTCCCTGTCGCGAGTCGTACGGTGTTTCGCACTGCCATCGTCCGAATTTCGTCCTCGCTGAACCCTGCCTGGAGGAGACGATCGGCGAAGAGCGCGAGGCCGTCTTCGACCGGCGGGTTGTCGGGTTGGCCGAGATCGGTACTGAGCACGACCCGCTCCGGTCCGACCGCCCGGATGTGTGCGAACGCCGTCTCCCAAGCCACCTTGCCACTATAGAGGGGTGTGAAGCAATGCTCCATGTACGCGCCCATATCGGCCAGTGCGACCTGGTCTTCCACAGGAAGCGCTTGGGAGGGGAAATCGGGGTGCGTCACGACGATGAATCGGACCCCCTCCTCGCGCGCAGCGCGGACGACCGCGAAAATCTCGTCTCTCCCGAGATGGCCTGTTGCGAGGACGAGATTATGCCGGGCGATGATGCGGAGGACGGCTCGGAGCTCGGGCACGACCTGGCCGTCCGAACTCACGACCTCCACAGGCGGAACGTCGAAACCAGCCTCGCGCATTTCGTGTTGCAGGCGTGCCCAGTAGGGGAGCTTCGCGCCGGGCGATGCATGCTCCAGATGCTTCCGTTCGTTCGCTGCGTCGACGGTCGGCAACCAAACGATGCGAGCGCCTTCCCGGGCGGCAATTTCCACTGCGAGCGGATTCAAGCCGCCGACAGCTCGGTTGAGCGTGAGCGAACCGAGCACCTGGACGCCGGGAACCGCTGCACGAACAACAGCGGCTCGCTCAGCGGTCGGTACGTAATGCGATTTGATCACGTAGCCAGCCAAACCGACCTGGAGAAAGCGACGAGCCAGGTCGATATCGTCGATCCGGCGCGGCATGACATCTGGACCCGAATGGACGTGGAGATCGTACGCTCCGCGGACGAGTTCTCGTGCCCGCTCCGATGGGGTCGGGTGCGTTGTCATCGTTCACCCTTTCGCCTCAGTCGGTTCGCTACCCGGCACGACTCTCCGGCAGGGTGGGTGCATTGCTGGTGGACCGGAGTCCTCACCTCTGCATTGTAGCACATGGTACGGGAGTTTTTACGCCTGAAACGAAAAGTCCCGGGCCGGCCGAAGTACCGGCCCGGGCTCGCTGTCCGACACTGATCAGAGTTGCTTGGCGGCGTTCTCCACGAAGCTGAAATCGACCAACTGCTCGACCGGAACTGCCTGCTGAATCTTGCCGCGTTGTTGCCACAGTTCTTGGACCTCGGTGAGCTTGGTGACATCGAACGTGCCGTCCTCGGAAACGCCGGGCCAGGTCATTTGCTCGTACAGCGCGTCGTCCTTGAGCGGCGTGCGGTTCTTGAGAATCTCGACGACCTCTGCCCGGATATCGGGATCTTGCAGTGCCTGAAGGTAGTAGCGTGCCCCTTTCAGGTAGCCGACCAAGAACGCTTCGAGCAGCGGGCGGTCCTGCACCATCGGTGGACCAGCGACGATGACCGAAATCGGGAAGTTATTCCCGATGATATCGATGAGATCGTCTCCACCCACGATCGAGACACCAGCATTGAGTTGCTTCGTCGCAATCGTTACGTACGGCTCGACGAGTTCGGCTGCATCGACCGCTCCGTTTTGCAATGCGGCTGGCATGTCGGGCAATCGAATGAGTTGCATCTGAATGTCGTCCAGCGTCAAGCCATCGGACTCCAGGACCAGCTTGAGTTCGAGCAGGTCGATACCGGCGTCGCTCGGCATGGCGAGTGAACGACCGCGCAGGTCCGCGACCGTTCGGACTCCCTGGTCATAGAGATCAGTGCGGACGGCGTATGCGTGGTACACATTCCCGCGTTTGAGTGCGCCTTCGCCAGCGACGATCGTCACGTCAACACCCTGTACCTTGGCGTTGACGAGTGCGGCGACGATCGCCCCGCTGAAGAGATGGAGGTCACCCACAGCGAGGAGCGGGATGACTTCCCCTGGCGTGCCCTGCGTCGTGACCAGTTCGACGTCGAGCCCGGCTTCGCGGAAGAAGCCCTTCTCCACGGCGATGAAGTTACCCGCCTCCTCGGTGGCGAGGGCAACGCGCATCTTGAGCTTCCGGGTCTGGACCACAGTGGGAGGGGCCGTCGGTGTCGGGGCAGCTGTAGCCGTGGGGGTACCGGTCGTCGTGGTCGGACTCGCTGCCGGCGCGGCCGCTGTCGGCGCTGCCGGTGCAGGCGTTGGCGTCGGTTCGCCACCGCCGCAAGCGGTCAACAATGCACTCGCCGCTGCAGTGGCGGTCATGAAGAGGAAACGACGACGGGTTACTGCTACGCCTTCCATAACCTCCTCCTCACCTGCTCGTCGCGTATTACTACTTCAACTGTGCCCTGAGTTGCTCTAAGGTCGAAATGAAAGGCGAGGACGCTGCGTTCCATCCTGAGGTGTGCCACAACGATGGATGTATAGTAGCGCTAACCTGTCCACATACAATTGCACAAATAGAGAACAAAAGTAAATGTTACCCACCGCACTTTGTGTTCGTCTATGTTGAACACGCAGAATGACTGAGTCGACCGTACCCATATTAGTGGATTGTGAGATGCTCGTCAAGCTGCTTTACAGGAACCGAACGTGTGCATCGAGCGATGGCCAGCGTGCGTGCCAGGCGTAGAACGAAGAACAGCTGCCCCACGGGAACGGGGCAGCTGTTCTCCACGGCAACCGCGTGGCGTCAGCTCTTTTGACGCGCGCGGCGAACCTGCTCGCGGTAGCGGCGGGCCGGCTCGGCGTACGGTGCTGGCCCGACAGTGACCCACACCTCGGTCTGCACATGCCGCTCCACCGACGGCTTACGCGACCCACCGTTCGGCTCGCCCCAGACGATGCGCAGCCGCGTCCCCTCCTTGGCGTACTGCTCGTCGATGGTCGCGAGGGAGAGGACACGCTCTTCGTTGGAGCTGAAGCCGGTCCACATGGAGAAACCGACGACCTCGCCGGCATCGTTGAGGACGGCGTCGTACATCCAGGTGGCGTACTGGGCCAGCGGCAGGTCGAAGTACTTGTAGCGCTGCCCCTTGGGCTTGGTGACCAGGCTGGAGAGCACCCGCGCCGCTTCCTCCGGGTCCCAGACCAGCGTCACCTTCTTACGGTGCGGCTGGTCCTTCAGCCGCTCCAGCGCTGCCCGCCCGACGAAGTCATGGTCGAACTTGATCAGGCGCCCGTACCCCAGATCCCACGGCGTCAGGTAGTAGTCCTCGATGTTGGGGCTGACGAAGCTCCCACCCAGCGAGCCGACCGCCTCATAGGCGTTGGCCGGCAGCCACTCGCGGTACTTCTGCAGCTCCGGGCTGGTGTAGATCGCTGGCAGCGGGTTCGGAATCCAGCCCGACTCCAGTCCGTTCGTCGCGTACGCCCGTGAGCCGACCTGCCGCAAGCCGAACTCCTTACCGGCCTCGAGGATGGCGGCCTTGACGGCGGGGCCATCGGCGAAGTCACCGAAGAACTCGGCGCCGGAGACGCCGCTCATGCCGTGGTGGAGGAGTCCGACGGTCTTGCCGGCGATCTGGACGCGGGTGAAGTGGAAGAAGGGGATCTCCGGGGGCGGGCCACCGAGCAACTTCTCGAGCACCTTGGGGGCGTTGGGCCCCTGGATCTGGAAGCGGAAGGTCTTGCGCGGCTTGTGGGGATCGGCGACCGACCACTCGTCGCGCTCGTAGGTGACGTTGGCCCCGCTCGTCTCCGCATGGAACTGCACCCAATTGTGCACCGAGGGGCGGCCGACCAACTGGAACGTGCCGTCCTCCAGATAGAACATGATGACATCACCGATGACGTAGCCCTCGGGGGAGACTGGCACGTACTGCTTGGCCTGGCCGGGCTCGAAGCCCTCGAAGGAGTTGATGCCGAGCTGGCGCAGGAGGGCGAAGGCGTCGGGGCCGCGGAGGAAGAGGTCGGTCATGTGGTAGGAGAGGTCGAAGAGGCAGACGGTCTCGCGCCAGGCGTGCTGTTCGTCGCGCCAGTTGGTGAACTCGGGGGGCACGACCGGGTAGAC